>Ga0302299_10001789_pt1 | contig 12991 bp, 12 predicted proteins | sample III_Fen_N3_4_FD_198795 | JGI IMG/M metagenome (GOLD analysis project Ga0302299, IMG submission 198795) | Peat permafrost microbial communities from Stordalen Mire near Abisko, Sweden - III_Fen_N3_4 | ecosystem: Environmental > Terrestrial > Soil > Wetlands > Permafrost | place: Sweden: Abisko... | reverse complement strand
CAGCTGCCACTCGAGGGCGAGCGTGCCCTGCACCGCGGCCGGCCGGGTGCGGATGCTGCGGGTGAGGGCGCGGGCCGGACGCAGCAGCGGGACGGCGTCACGTCGCGGCGGGGCGGGGGTGGGGTCCGGGTGGGCGAGGGGCTCGGGCATGGGTCACCGTCGGTCGGGATCGAGGGACGTTGCGTCGGCCGGGGCCGACGCGGGGCGATGGTGCGGCGCCGGCGTCCCTGCCGGTCGCGGTGCCGTCCCGTGGGCGGGACGGCCCCCCGGCACGCGCAGGCGCATGCCGGGGAGGAGCAGGTTCGGGTCGGGCCCGATGACCGCGCGGTTGGCGCGGTACCAGCGCGGCCAGGCCCGCGCGATCTCCGCGTCGGTGGCGCCGCGGTGCAGGTGCCGCCTGGCCAGGTCCCAGAGCGTGTCGCCGGGCGCGACGACCACCCACCGGGTCGTGACCGGAGCATGCGTCGCGGACGTCGCCCGCGAGGAGGCAGGCGCCGACGCGACCACGCGGTCGTGCGCCAGCACCGGCGCCGTGGCGTGCGCGGCGACGGCGGGCACCCCGGGGGCGGCGAGCCCGAGCCCGAGGGCGAGCAGGCGCCGGGCCAGCCCCGGCCGCAGCATCCGGGCCAGTCGCAGGGCGACGTGGCCCGTGGCACCGGGCAGCGCGCCCGCCGCCCGCAGGGCGACGGGGAGCACGAACCGGGTGGCGACCAGCACGCCGAGCACGGCCAGCGCCCGCAGCAGCGCGACGTCGAGCCCTGCCGCCGCCGCGTGCTGCATCGTCACGACTCCTCCGAATACTGCCATTTGCGTGTATTTACCTACGACAACGCATGTATGAGGTCGTTGTCAAGGCAGTGGTTCGCATCTTGGGGATCGGGTGGGGATGTCGGGGCGCAATGTGAGCAGACGAGCGCGTACCGTCACTGGTGCGCGCGAGGAGGTGCACGGTGGCCCAGCGGGAGCTGCCTCCGGGCGTGCCGCCGTCGGACGACGACGTCGCCCTCGTCGCGGGTCTCGAGGCCGACCTGCAGGCGCTGGCCGCGGCCGAGGCCGACCTCGAGCGCGACGCCGAGGTCGCCGAGCGCACCCGCATCGAGCGGTCCGCCGTCACCCTGGCCGACCGGCTGCGGGCCGCGCGCGGCCCCGTCGAGATCGGCACCGCAGGAGGCGGGCGGCACGCCGGGCGCGTCGTCGAGACCGGCGAGGGGTGGGTGCGCCTCGAGCACGTGCCCGTGGGAGCCCGCGCGATCACGGCCGAGCACCTCGTGCTGACCTCGGCCGTGCACGTCGTACGCGGCCTGGGTCGTGCGCACGGCGCGTCCCCGGGCGGTCTTCCGGCGCGGTCGCTCGCGTCGGTGCTCCGGGCGTGGTGCCGCGACCGGGCCGAGGTGTCGGTGCTGCTCGTCGACGGCGTGGTGGTCGCAGGCCTCGCGTCGGCCGCCTACGCCGACCACCTCGAGGTCTCGACCGGTGGCGGGGCGACCGTGACGGTGCCCTTCGGCGCGATGGCCGTGGTGAGCCGCTGACGCCGTGCGGCGTCAGGACGGGTCGTCGACGACCGGCTCCCCGTCGCGGTCGAGCAGCGGGTGCAGCCGGACGAAGCTCGCGGTCTCGGCGTAGAGCCGCTGGATGTAGGCCTCGAGCTCGGTGTCCTCGACGCGCCACTGGCCCCGGCCGCCGATCTTGATCGCGACCAGGTCGCCGCTGCGCACGAGCGCGTAGACCTGCGAGGCCGAGACGTTGAGGGTCTCCGCGACGTCGGCGAGCGTGAGGAACCGGGGCGGCACGGCGTCATCCTCGCACCCGTGCAGGCACCCGAGTGGGTGACGCGGCTGCGCCTGTGGACGACGCGCCGGAGGACAGTCGAGTCATGGCCACACTGCGCGACATGGCCGCACCTCCGAGTCCTCCCGCGCGACGCCCCCAGGTGCGCCGCGACCTCCGCCTGGCCGCCGGCGTCGCCCTCGTGCTCGTCGCGATGGTGCTCGGCGCCCGGCTGCTGGCCGGCGCCGGCGACCGCACCCCGGTGTGGTCGCTGCGCGTCCCTCTCGCCGCCGGCACCGCGCTGCACGCCGACGACCTCGTCGCCGTCGACGTCGGCGGCGACGCCGCCACCGTGGCGGCGTACGTTCCCGCCTCCGACGACGTGACCGGTCGCCGCACCACTCGCGACCTCGCCGCGGGCGAGCTGCTGCCGACCACCGCGATCGCGACGTCGTCCACCGCCGACCGGCGGCTGGTCACGGTCGCGGTCGACCCGCTCCACGCCCCGCCGGGCCTCGCGCGCGGCGAGAAGGTCGATGTGTACGTCACTCCCAAGGACGGTGCGAGCGTGGGCTCGACGGTGTCGGTGCTGCCGACCCTCGTGCTCGCCGGCGCGCTGGTCTCCGACCCCGGTTCGACCGATGCGTCCGGTGCGAGCGCCCAGGTGGGCGTCGTCCTGGACGTGGCGGCCAAGGACGCCGACCGCGCGGTGGCCGCCGCGCGTGCGGGCGACGTCGACCTCGTGCGCGTCGGTTCCTGACCGGGAGGTCCCATGGCTGCCGTCCCCGTCCTCGTCCTCCTCGGCTCCACCGAGTGGGAGGGCCCGCTCGTCGCCGGGCTCGCGCACCCCGCGAGCGGCATCGTGATCGCGCGGCGCTGCCTCGACACCGCCGACCTGCTCGCCGCAGCCGCCGCCGGCCTCGGCCGCGCCGTCGTGCTCGGCGCCGACGCCCCCCGCCTCGACGCCGACGTGATCGATCGCGTGCACCGCACCGGGATGGCCGTGGTGGGCGTCGTCACCTCGGGCGACGACGACGCGGCCGCTCTGCTGCACCGCTGGCGCGTCGAGGTCGTGGTGCACGTCGACGTCGCGGATCTCGGCGGTGCCGTGCGCGAGACGGCCACGGCGCTCGAGGCGTGCCTCGGCGTACCCCACGGGTCGGGCGTGCGTGAGCCCGCGTTGCAGCCCTCGGGCGACGGCCAGGTCGTCACGGTGTGGGGGCCGCCCGGAGCACCCGGCCGCACGACGGTCGCGCTCGCGCTCGCCGACGAGGCGGCCCGCGCGGGGCACGACGTGCTGCTCATCGACGCCGACACCTGGGCGCCCTCGGTCACCATCACGCTCGGGGTGGTCGACGACGGCGCGGGGCTCGCCTCGGCGTGCCGCCGTGCGCTCGCGGGCGCGCTCGACGTGACCTCGCTCGCCGGGCTCGCGCGCGAGGTGCGCCCGGGCCTTCGCGTGCTGCCCGGCCTGCCGCGCGCCGGCCGGTGGACGGAGGTGCGCGCGACGGCGCTCGCCGACGTCCTGGCCTGCGCGCGCGAGCTCTCCGCCCTTGTCGTCGTCGACGTCGCCGCGCCGCTGGAGCAGGACGAGGAGCTCGTGTTCGACACCGACGCCCCGCGCCGCAACGCCGCGACGCTCGCGGCGCTCGAGTGCGCCGACGTCGTCCTCGCCGTCGGCACGTGCGACCCCGCGGGGCTGGTGCGCCTCGTGAGCGGGCTCTCCGACCTGCACGACGCCGTGCCCGGGCTCGACCCGCGCGTGGTCGTCACCCGCGTGCGCGAGTCGGTCGTGGGACGCCGTCCCGATGCCGCGATCGCCGATGCGCTGCACCGGCATGCGGGGATCGTGCACCCCACGTGCATCCCCGACGACCGCGAGGCGTTCGACTCGGCGCTGCGCACCGGGCGCACCCTCGCCGAGTCGGCGCCGTCGTCGCGCGCGCGGGCCGCGCTGCGGTCGCTCACGACCGACGTGCTGCGCGAGCTCGGGCTCGTCCGCGTGGTGGTGCCGATGGCTCGCTAGGGTCGCGGGCATGGCAGACCTGCGGGCCCTGGTGGTCGACTGGGGCGGCGTCCTCACCGGCCCGATGTCGACGGTGGCGCGCGAGTGGGCCGCCGCTGACGGCATCGACCTCGCCGCCTACACCGCGATCATGCGCGACTGGCTCGGCGAGGTCGGGGGAGCGGAGGCGCGTCTCAACCCGATCCACGCGCTCGAGCGCGGCGAGCTGGCGCTGCCCGACTTCGAGGCGCGGCTGGCGCACGCGCTCACCGACCGCACCGGCACGACCGTGGTGCCCGACGGCCTCATGGAGCGGATGTTCGCCAAGCTCGAGCACGCCCCGGACATGGCCGGCCTGGTGCGGCGTGCGCACGCGTCGGGCCTGCGCACCGCGCTGCTCTCGAACTCGTGGGGCAACGACTACCCGCGCGACGGCTGGGACGAGATGTTCGACGTCGTCGTCATCTCCGGCGAGGTCGGGATGCGCAAGCCCGAGCGGCGCATCTTCGAGCACGTGCTGGCCGAGCTCGACCTCCCGGGGGTGGCGGGAGTGTTCGTCGACGACGTCCCCGCCTACGTCGAGGCCGCCGTGGCCTGCGGGATGGTCGGCGTGCACCACACGTCGTACGAGACGACGCGGCTCGAGCTCGAGACCCTCTTCGGCATCGACCTCGCCTGACCCCTGGGTCCGGGTGCCGCACGCGGGCGGGTGGAGGCGGACGACGGGCGGCGCGGGAGGGCCGGGTCGTGACACCATGCGGGGCACGGCCGGTCGGCTCCTCGACCGGCGTCGAGGCGTCACGCGGGAGGTGCGGTGCCTGACCGGCTCAGCCCGCTCGACGTGTCGTTCCTCTACCTCGAGGAGCCCACGACGCCGATGCACGTCGGCGGCGTCGTTCTCTTCCAGCAGCCCGAGGGCGGCTTCGACTACGAGCGGCTCGTGTCCCTCATCGAGGGCCGCATCGCGCTCGTGCCCCGCTACCGCCAGAAGGTGCGCGGTGTCCCCGGGCGCATCGCGAACCCGGTGTGGGTCGACGACGAGGAGTTCGACGTCGGCTACCACGTGCGCCGTTCGGCGCTGCCCCGGCCGGGCACCGACGCGCAGCTGCGCGACCTGGTCGGCCGCATCATGGCCAGGCCCCTGGACCGCACCCGCCCGCTGTGGGAGATGTACCTCGTGGAGGGGCTGCAGGGCGGCCGTTTCGCGCTGCTCACCAAGACCCACCACGCGATGGTCGACGGCGCGGGTGCTGTCGACATCGGTCAGGTGATCCTCGACCTGTCGCCTGAGCCGGAGCCGCCCGTCCCGGTGCGGTGGTCGCCGCGCCGTGCGCCCAGCGACGTCGAGCTGGTCGCCGAGGCCGTCAACGAGGTGCTGCGCTCACCGGGCGCCGCCATCGACGCGGTGCGCTCGGGCGCGATCGACGTGCGCGAGACCACGGAGCGGTTCGCGCGCCGCGCGGCCGGTCTCGCCTCCGCGCTCCTCACGGTGGCGCGACCGCCGTCGGCCAACCCGCTCAACGCCCCCATCGGCGAGGCGCGACGGTTCGGCATGGCCGCGATGCGCCTCGAGGACTTCAAGGCCGTGCGCCGCGCGCACGGCGGCACGATCAACGACGTCGTCCTCGCCGTGGTCGCGGGCGCGCTGCGCGACTGGATGATGATGCGCGGCGAGTCGGTGTCGTCGCGCACCGCGGTGCGCGCCCTCGTGCCGGTGAGCGTGCGTGACGGCGAGGCGTCGTCGGGCAACCACATCGCGGCGTTCCTCGTCGACCTCCCGGTGGGGGAGCCGCAGCCGATCGTGCGGCTGCACCGGCTCTCCTACGAGATGGAGACGCTCAAGTCGACGGGCCAGATGGTCGGAGCGCAGGCGCTCGTGGGCATCGCGGGGTTCGCGCCGCCGAGCCTGCACGCCGCGGCGGCGCGCACGGTCAACGACTGGTCGCGGCGCATGTTCAACCTCGTCGTCACCAACGTGCCGGGCCCGCAGTTCCCGCTCTACGCCGGGGGCGCGCTCATGCTCGGCGCCTACCCGGTCGTTCCGCTGGCCAAGGGCCAGGCCGTGTCGATCGGTCTCACGTCCTACGACGGCGGCATGTTCTTCGGCCTCAACGCCGACCGCGACGCGATGAACGACGTCGACGTCCTCGCCGAGTGCCTCGAGAACGCGCTGGCCGAGCTGCTCGACACCGTGCCCCCGTCGGCCCGCCGCCGGCGTCGCGGGTCGACGTCGGCCGGCGACTCGCCCCGCGAGCCGCGCCGCGCCGCCACGCGAGCGGCCGCCCCGCGCAAGCCGCGCGCGAAGATCAAGCACACCGACGCCGACGCCGTGCACTCCGAGCCCGAGACGGCCCCTCCCGTGGCTGCAGCGGTGTCGGTTGCTCCGGTGCCGGTTGCTCCGGCCGAGACCGCTCCGGCGTCGGCCGCGATGTCTGCTGCGCCGGACGACGTCGACCCGGCCGAGACACAGGCTCCGGACACCTCTGCACCCGAGGCCGCGGCGCAACCCACGGCTGCGTACCGGTCCGACACGCTCGCGGCGGAGACGCCGCCCGAGCCGATCGTGCGCCCGCAGCAGGTGTCGTCGTCGGCGTCGCGGGGGCTCGTCGGCAACCGGCGCAAGCATCCGGCAGGCTGACCCCGTGCGCGTCTACGTCCCCCTCACCGTCCACGGCCTCACGTCGTTGCACCACGCCGGCCGCATCGCGCCCGCACCGCTCGCGGCGCACGCCGTCACGCCGGCGATGCGCGCCGCGATGGCCGACGCCGACGAGGATGAGCTCGAGTACGCCGCGCTCATGGCCGCGGCGTACGACTCGCTCGTGCTCATCGCCGGGGCCGGCGCCGAGGCACGCCGGGTCGTGGTCGCGGCCGACGTCGACGACGCCGCCGTCGCGATCGCGGGCGGCGACGACGTCTCGCTCGTGCAGGTGGCGTCCGAGATCCCGCTGGCCCGGTGCTCCGCCGTGCACGTCGACGACGCCGACGCCGACGGCGAGGTCGCCCTCGCCGTCGCCCGCCTCCCCGAGGCGCAGGCCGGCGACGGCCCCGCGCTGGCCGCCGTCTCCCTCGTGCAGCTCGAGCTCATGTGGTTCGCCACCCAGGAGATCCCCGACCTCCTCACCTGACTCGCACGGGCGGTTGCGAGGCGCGGAGCGCGTCGCAGGGCGCCACGTAGCAGGATGGGGCCGGACGGCAGCGTCGCCGTCCGAGGATCGCGAGGAGCCGTCATGGACGCCGTCACCCGCACGCCCGTCGCCACCAACGAGCCGGTCCGCATGTACGCGCCCGGGTCGGCCGAGAGGGCCTCGCTGGAGATGCGCGTCGCCGAGCTCGAGGGGCAGCGCATCGACCTGCCGTCGACCGTGGGCGGCCGTCAGGTGATGGGCAGCGGCGAGGTGCTCGACCTCGTGCAGCCGCACGCGCGGCACCACGTGCTCGGCACCATGCGCGGCACGACCCACGACGACGCGGCGGCGGCGATGGCCGCGGCCAAGAAGGCCGCCCCCGAGTGGCGTGCGATGTCCTTCGACGACCGCGCCGCGATCCTGCTCAAGGCGGCCGACCTGCTCGCCGGCCCGTGGCGCGACACCCTCAACGCCGCCACGATGCTGGGCCAGAGCAAGACCTGCTACCAGGCCGAGATCGACGCCGCCTGCGAGCTCATCGACTTCTGGCGCTTCAACGTCGGCTTCGCGCGGCAGATCCTGCAGGAGCAGCCGATGTCGTCACCGGGCGTGTGGAACCGCGTCGACCACCGGCCGCTCGAGGGCGTCGTCTACGCCGTGACGCCGTTCAACTTCACGGCGATCGCGGGCAACCTCCCGACGGCGCCGGCGCTCATGGGCAACGTCGTCCTCTGGAAGCCCGCGCACACGCAGCAGCTCGCCGCGCACTACCTCATGGAGCTGCTCACCGAGGCCGGCCTGCCGCCGGGCGTCATCAACCTGGTGACCGGGCACGGGGTGGAGACCAGCGACGTCGTCCTCGCCGACCCCGACCTCGCGGGCATCCACTTCACCGGGTCGACACGCGTCTTCCAGCAGCTGTGGCGCACGGTGGGCGAGAACATCGGGTCGTACAAGGCGTACCCGCGCATCGTCGGTGAGACCGGCGGCAAGGACTTCGTCGTGGCGCACCCGTCGGCCGACCCCGACGTGCTGCGCACCGCGCTCGTCCGCGGCGCCTTCGAGTACCAGGGGCAGAAGTGCTCGGCGGCGTCGCGCGCCTACGTGCCGCGCTCGATCTGGCGCACGCTGCGCGACGACCTGGCCGCCACCGTCGACGGTCTGGCGATGGGGCGCACCACCGACTTCTCCCACTTCATGGGCGCCGTGATCGACGACCGCGCGTTCGTGCGCGTGACGGCCGCGATCGACCGCGCGAAGGCCGACCCGGCGGCGACGATCGTGGCCGGCGGTACCTACGACGACTCCGAGGGCTGGTTCATCCGCCCCACCGTCGTCGAGCACACCGACCCCGCGTCGGAGTACTTCGTCGACGAGTACTTCGGGCCGCTGCTCTCGGTGTTCGTGTACGAGGACGACTCCTACGACGAGATGCTCGCGCAGATGGAGTCCGTGTCGCCGTACGCGCTCACCGGCTCGATCATCTCTCAGGACCGCGCGGCCGTCGCACACGCTGCCGAGACGCTCCGCTTCGCCGCGGGCAACTTCTACATCAACGACAAACCCACCGGCGCGGTCGTGGGGCAGCAGCCCTTCGGCGGCGCCCGGGCCTCGGGCACCAACGACAAGGCCGGCGCACCCCAGAACCTCATGCGGTGGACGTCGACCCGTTCGATCAAGGAGACGTTCGTGCCGCCGAAGCACCACACCTACCCGCACATGGGTTGATCACCGCCCGCTCGCCGGCCCGCACCTATCGGAGGCACCGTGTCCGAAGCCCACCGCTCCGTCGTCCGCGACTTCCTCGCCGCCTACAACGAGAGCGACTGGTCGCACCTCGAGCGGCTCGTCGCGCCCGGCTTCGTGCACCACAGCGGATCGTCGCGGCTCACCCTCGATGACTTCCGCGCCGGTGCAGCGGCGTTGCGGAAGGCGCTGCCCGACGTGCGCGTCGTCGTGCAGGACGTGCTCGCCGACGAGGACAAGGTGGTGGCGCGCTACGCCGTCGGCGGCACGCACCTCGGCTCGCTCGTGGGCGAGGCGCCTACCGGCAAGCAGGTGGTCGTGCCGGGCATCACGATCTTCCGGTTCGCCGCCGGTCTCATCGCCGAGGACTGGGAGTCGGTCGACGAGCTCGGGCTGATGCAGGCGATCGGCGCCTTCCCGAGCGGCTGATCCACCCCGCGCACGCAGCGCGAGCGGGCCGACCGATGATCTCGGTCGGCCCTCTCGCGTGCGGGTCAGGAGCAGGCGGCCGAGGTCGCCGAGCTCACGCAGCTGCCGGTCGTGTTGAACTTGCTGTTGAGCGAGTTGCCGACGAACAGCACGGCCAGGACGATGACGCCGGCGATGAGTGCGATGAGCAGGCCGTACTCGACGGCCGAGGCCCCTTCGTCGCGGCGGACGTGCGTGCGGATCCGGTGAAGCATGGGGTCCCCCTCCAGGTGGAACGTGAGCATGGTGCTCTCGGAACGCTCCAGAATCGCCCGGCATTACGGTCGCGCGAACCCTTTCGACAGAATTCGACTCGCGGTGATCGAGGCACTACCCACCGCGCCCAGATCGCCCGAACGAGTGAGGTTTACGGCTCTCACGCCACGTCGCGAACCCAGGTGCCGTCGTCGTCGTGGAACCCGACGCGCGTGAGGTACTGCGCCTGCGTGGCGAGCTCGTCGTCGGCCACCAGGCGTTGAACACCGTGCTCGGTGAACACCCCGCTGCGCGCGTAGACGAACTCGCCGGGGGTGAAGTCGCGGAAGCGCGGCGTCACGTAGTCGAGCTCGACGACGCCGGTGCCCGCCCCCGCGTCGCGGACGACGAGCGCCCCCACGGTCTCCTCGGCGCGCTGCACGAGGAACGCCCAGCGCCGGTCGGTCGAGTCCGGTGAGGGGACGGCGTACGACGGCTGGAACGTGCGGATGTCGTCGAGGTGGATGCCGACCACGTGCCGCAGGTAGGCGTCGTCCGGGCCCACCTCGACGACGGAGTACACCGAGGGGTCGTGCCGCTCGGAGTACAGACGCCGCAGCCAGTACAGGTCGATCACGGCGATCACCGCGTTCATCGCGGCGAACGGCCAGATCGCGAGCACGACGTTGTAGGCGACCGCGAGGACGGCGCCCGCCAGGTTGAGCCAGCGGAAGCGCAGCACGCGGGCCTGGGCCAGCGAGAGGATGACGAGGGCCGAGCCGATCCAGCCGATCGCCTCGAGCAGGGCACGGGTCACGGCGTCATCCTGCCGCACGGTTCTCGCGAGCAACTGCCCGTGTGGTCACGGCAGACCCCGGGAGCAACCACCGGGACAGTTGCCCGGGACCCTGGCGGCCGGTGCGCGCGCGTGGGTCAGGCGCCGTAGCCGGCGGCGACCTCCGCCTCCTTGCGCATGGAGGCGGCGATCTGGTCGGAGATGAACCGCTCGATCTTGCCGCCCACGAGCGGCACCGAGGCCTTCACCTGCAGGTCGACGTCGAGGGCGCTCACGCCGTCGTCGCCGGCCAGCCGCAGCGGCCCGGTGACGTTGGCAGGCGCCCCGTGGAAGTCGACGGCGAGCCGGCCCTCGCGCGTGCCGTCGCCGTCGGCGGGGCCCAGCGTGCGGGTCTCGGTGAGGCGGATCTGCTCGCCGATGAGCGCCTTCGCGTACGACGGGACCTTCGCGGGCAGCGTGCGCACAGACACGATGACGATGCCGCCGTCGTCACCCGGCGTGATCGTCACGTGGACGTCGCGCCCACCGGTGCGTCGCGCGACCTCCTGGACGTAGTCGGGGTCGGAGAGCAGCAGGAATGCCGCGCGGGGGTCGCGCGGGATGTCCAGGCGGGACGTGAGGCTCGTGGCCACGGTGCGGTCCTCCGGGTGGGAGTGTCGGGTTGGTCAAGGATGCCGTACCGGAGCGCCGCGGCACCCCACGAGGGGGTCGCGCGGTCTAGGGTGAACCGTCCGCACAACGGCGTGCGGGCCTGCAGAGTGCGTAAAGGCGTCTTGTCGTGCCCGACAGCGTGGAAGTCACCGTTCCTGACGGCGACGAGGTGGGTCGCTCCGTCGACCCCACGTCCCTGCCTCCTCTCGAGGACCCCGACGTCTCGTCGCTCTCCGCGGCGGCCCGTCGGCTCGAGGCCGCGAAGGCCGACCTGCTCGAGCGGGCCGTCGCCACCGCGCACAGCGACGAGCCAGGGCTGGCTCGTCTCGTGCGCCGCTACTACCGGCACACCGCCCCCGAGGACCTCGTGGGCCGCGACCCGGTCGACGTGCTCGGGGCCGTGCTCTCTCACCGCCGCACGGCGCAGAGCCGCCCGCAGGGCACCGCGGTCGTGCATGCCTTCACCCCGTCGGTCGAGAGCCACGGCTGGGCGGCCGGCCACACCGTGATCGAGATCGTCACCGACGACATGCCGTTCCTCGTCGACTCGGTGACGTCGTCGCTCGGCCTGCAGGGCCGGCACATCCACCTCGTGGTGCACCCGCAGTTCGTCGTGCGCCGCGACGTCGTCGGCACGCTGCTCGACGTCGTCGCCGTCGACGACGAGGACATGCACGACACGCCGGCCGAGGCCGTCGTCGAGTCGTGGATGCACATCGAGATCGACCGCGAGACCGACCCTGCCGACCTGCACACCATCGAGACCACGATCAAGGACGTCCTGTCCGACGTGCGCGAGGCCGTCGAGGACTGGCAGCGCATGGTGCGCCAGGCCGCCACCGTGGCCGACGAGCTGGAGGCCGCGCCGCCGGCCACCGTCGCCGAGGTGGAGGTCGACGAGGCCGTCGACCTGCTGCGCTGGCTGGTCGACGAGCACTTCACGTTCCTGGGCTACCGCGAGTACCGCCTCACCGACGACGGCTCCGCCCTCGAGCCGGTGCAGGGCACCGGGCTCGGCATCATGCGCTACGACCGGCCGCCGAGTGCCGGCTTCGCGCACCTGCCGCCGGAGGTGCGCGCCCGCGCCCGCGACCCGCACGTGCTCGTGCTCACCAAGGCGAACAGCCGCTCCACCGTGCACCGCTCCGCCTACCTCGACTACGTCGGGGTGAAGACGTTCGACGCCGACGGACAGGTGGTCGGCGAGCGCCGTTTCCTGGGCCTGTTCACGTCGACGGCGTACGTGCAGTCGGTGCTCTCGATCCCGGTCGTGCGCCGCACCGTCGCCGGAGTGCTCGAGCTGAGCGGCTTCCGCGTCGACGGCCACTCCTACAAGGACCTCGAGCAGTTCCTCGAGACCTACCCGCGCGACGAGATGTTCGACGTCGACGCCGACGAGCTCGTCGACACCGCGCTCGCGGTGCTGCACATGCAGGAGCGTCGTCAGACCCGATTGTTCATGCGCCGCGACCGCTACGGCCGCTTCGTCTCGTGCTTGGTCTACCTGCCGCGCGACCGCTACACCACCACGGTGCGCCTCAAGATGTCCGACGTCCTCAAGCGCGAGTTCGACACCGACCTCGTCGACTACACCGCGCGCGTCTCCGAGTCGATGCTCGCGCGCCTGCACTTCGTGGTGCGCAGCCGCCCGGGCGACACGCTCCCGCACGTCGAGCACGACCCGCTCGAGCAGCGTCTCGCCGAAGCCACCCGCTCGTGGGACGACGAGTTCCTCGACGCCCTCGTCGAGGTGTGCGGCGAGGAGGATGCAGCGCGCCTGTCGAAGGTCTACTTCGACGCGTTCCCGGAGGCCTACAAGGAGGACTTCCCGGCGCGCGCCGCCGTCATGGACGTCCGCCAGCTCGAGACCCTGTCGGTCGACGGGCACGTCGCTCTGAACTTCTACGAGCCGCACGCTGCAGTCCCCGGCGAGCGCCGTTTCAAGATCTACCGCCGAGGCCCGGCCATCTCGCTGTCCACCGTGCTGCCTGTGCTGCAGCGGATGGGCGTCGAGGTCGTCGACGAGCGTCCCTACGAGATCGAGGCCTCGGGCTCGCGCACCTGGGTCTACGACTTCGGTCTGCGCCTGGAGCAGGGCCACGCCTTCGACCTCGACTCGCTCAAGGCCCGGTTCCAGGACACCTTCCATGCCGCGTGGACGGGGCACGCCGAGGTCGACGGCCTCAACGCGCTCGTCGTCGGCGCCGGCTTCACGTGGCGGCAGGTCGTGGTCCT
>Ga0302299_10001787_pt1 | contig 12993 bp, 14 predicted proteins | sample III_Fen_N3_4_FD_198795 | JGI IMG/M metagenome (GOLD analysis project Ga0302299, IMG submission 198795) | Peat permafrost microbial communities from Stordalen Mire near Abisko, Sweden - III_Fen_N3_4 | ecosystem: Environmental > Terrestrial > Soil > Wetlands > Permafrost | place: Sweden: Abisko... | reverse complement strand
TCGAGATCGTCGAAGCCTTCGCCGCCCAGGTCCTGGCCTGCACGGACGCCCTCGGCCTGGACGCCCTGGGTGGCGACGCCGGGCGGGTCTGCCCCGAGGGCGGTGCGCTCGCCGTCGGGCACCCGTGGGGCGCCTCCGGCGCGTTCAGCGTGATGCGGCTCTTCTCCAGCCTCGTGCGTCGCCCGGACGGCGCGGACAGCGCCTGGGGCGAGCACGCCTCGCCCTACGGGATCGCCACCTGCGCCATCGGCGGCGGCCAGGGGATCGCCGTCCTCGTGGAACGGGTCGGACCGTCGATGCCGCCGATACTGTCTGGGTCGGCGAGCCCGTCGAGGCCGGCGGGGTGAGCGTCCTGCGGGTGGAACAGGTCAGCCATCGCTACGACCGCCGGGAGGTGCTGCGTGGCGTCGACCTGACCCTCACCGAGCAGCGGATCGGGATCGTCGGGGCCAACGGGTCGGGCAAGTCGACACTCGCCCGGATGCTGAACGGGCTCGTGGAGCCGACGTCCGGGCGGGTCCTCGTCGACGGGCTGGACACCCGCACCAGCGGCGCAGCGGTGCGGCGGCGGGTCGGGTTCGTCTTCACCGACCCAGACGCCCAGATCATTATGCCCACCGTCGCGGAGGACGTCGCGTTCTCCTTGCGCCGGGACAAGCTCGGCAAGGCAGTGGTGGCCGCGCGGGTAGTGCAGGCCCTGGAGCGGGTAGGTCTGGCCGGCCACGCCGACCATCCGGCCCATCTGCTCTCCGGCGGCCAGAAGCAACTGCTTGCGCTGACGTCGGTGCTCGTGACCCGTCCGCAGGTGCTGGTCTGCGACGAGCCGACCACACTGCTCGACCTGCGCAACACCCGCGCCGTGGCGGCGCTCATCGCCTCGCTGCCCCAGCAGGTCGTGCTGGTGACCCATCACCTCGACGCCGTCGCCGGCTTCGACCGGGTGGTCGTGCTCGACGACGGCGTGGTCGTGGCCGACGGCCTTCCGCAGGATGCGTTGCCGGCGTACCGGGCGATCGTCGGCTGAGGGGCGGGCGATCAGATGCTGGTAGGGCTGTACGTGCCGGGCGACTCGGTGGTGCACCGCGCCCCGGCCGGGGCCAAGCTAGCGGCGCTCACCATCGGGCTGCTGGTTCTCGGCGTGGTGCGCAACCCGGTCAGCGTGGGGATCGGCCTCGCCGCCGTCGTCGTGGTGACGGGGCTGGCCCGGCTGTCGCCGCGCGTGCTGCTCGGGCAGTTGCGGCCGGTGCTGTGGTTCGCCGTGTTCATCGCGGCCGTGCAGGTGTGGCTGGCGGGGCCGGTCAAGGCCGCCGTCGTGGTCGGCTTCCTCGTCGTCGCGGTCGCGGCGGCGGCTCTGGTGACGCTGACCACCCGCACGCAGGACCTGCTCGACGCCCTCGTGGCCGGGCTGCGCCCGTGGAAGCGCTTCGGGGTCGATCCCGACCGGGTCGCCCTGCTGTTCGCGCTGACCGTCCGCAGCGTCGCGGTGCTGTCCGACCTGGGCCGGGAGGTCCGAGAGGCCCGCCGGGCCCGGGGCGCCGAGCGCTCGGCGCGGGCATTCGCGGTGCCGCTGGCGATCCGCTCGTTGCGCTATGCCGACCGGCTCGGTGAGGCCCTGAAGGCCCGCGGCGTCGACGACTGACCGGCCCCGATGGCTGGCGGCCGCCGAGGAGTGCCCGCCCCCGGGCCGGGCCGGCTTTCAGCCTCCCAGTGACCTTTGGCCTCAGGTGCCACTCGGCGGCTAGTCAGGGCCAGCCCTCCTGCGAGCAAGAGCGCCACGAGGTAGACACCTGGACCCCGTCAAGGGGTCCGCGCGTCTACTTCGCGGAGACTTCACGCCGCGCAGGCAGCAGTGGCCCCCTGCCCCCACTGCGGCGACGGTCAGCCGGCAGCCACCTGGCGGGCACAACGACCGACTCGCGACCACCGAGCTAGGCCGACAGGAAATCTGCGAGTTCCGTGCGCAGGGTCTCGACATTCCCGAGCAGCAGGTGCCCGCCGCTGTCCATCGTGAGGAGCCGGCCGCCGGGCAGTCGGGCGACGAGCGCCTCGGCGTCCGCGGCCGGCGTCACGACGGCGTCGGCGGCGCTCACGACGAGCGTCGGGGCCTTGATCTGTTCCCAGGGGACCTCGTCCCGGGCGACCTCCGGGATCGCCACGAGGCTGTCGAAGAGCATCCCCTCGGCGCGCGGGCTCACCGGGGTGAGCGTCGAAAGGATCTCTTCGAGCTCGGCGCGCTCGCCGGAGTCGAGGTTCTTCCAGTCGACTCCGGTGGCCGGGCCGACGAGCCACGGCATCTTCGTCAGCGCCCAGAACATGTACTCGTTGTGGACCATGAGCCTGGTCATGAGCTCGGGAGGCATCCGCTCGGCGGCGTGCCCGGGAACCACCGGGGACTCCAGCACGAGCGCCCGCACCCGGTCCGGGTGGGCGGCGGCGAGCCGTCCGGCGACGTTGGATGCGGCGGACAGCGACGCCACCGCCACCTGCTCCAGCCCCAGGTGGTCGAGCAGCTCGACGAGGGCCTCGCCCTGGCCGTACGTCGTAGCGCCGGCCGGCATGCTCGATCCCGGGTAGCCGAACCGAGATGGCGCGATGACCCGGAACCCGGTCGGCAGGCGGCGCCTGGCCCAGGCCATCGACTGGTCCCAGCCGCCGTTGTTGCCGTGCAGCACCAGGACGGCCGGCCCGGTTCCCTGGTCGACGAACGCCGTCGTCGCCGTGGAGCCGGAATACGTCGCCAGCGGCCACGCCGGGTGGTCGAGGCGGTCCTGCGCGGCACCGAGACCCACCTCGAAGCGCTGCCTGGCGATCGAGATGCTGACCCCGCCCACGAGCGTGAACAGGGCCCATGCCGTGAGGAACTTCGCCTTGCGGTCCACGCCTGCCTCCCTTGGTTGGTCTCGTCTCGCGTGGTTGCTCTCGCACCCGTTGCTCTCGCGTCCGTTGGTATCGCGTCGGTTGGTATCGCGTCGGCTTGTCCGGTGCTAGGCCCCGGCAGGGGGGACGAGGAGGTCGAGCAGGCCCTCCGGGTACAGCGAGGCATGCCCCTGGACGAACTTGCCTGAGGGCTGCCAGCTGACCGGGTTGCCCTCGTCCAGGCTCGGCCACAGTTCGTTGCGGTCGTACAGGGACCGGTCGACGAGGAGGGCCTCGTAGACGAACACGATCTCGTGCCGCACCTCGCCGTCGTTGGTGAAGATATTCTCCAGCACGCCGAGCAGGTGGGCCGCGGTCACCTCGACGCCGAGTTCCTCCATGAGTTCGCGGTGCAGCGCCGCCTCGGCGCGCTCGCCGAACTCGATCCCCCCGCCGAGCGGCCGGAAGTACGGCTTCGGCTCGACGCGGGACTGTCCGCGGTAGACAAGCAAGTCCTCGCCCCGCCGAATCACCGCCAGGGAGATCGGCCGGGCCCGGTCACGACGCTCTGGTGCCACGTCGTGAGCCTACCCATCGCCCGCAGGGCGGGGACCGCCCACCGTCGCGATCAGCGGGTGACGTCGAGCACCGTGATCTGCGCGCTGGACAGCAAAGTGGGAAGAGCCCTGACCCAGGCGCCGTCCGGGTCGCCGGAGGGCAGGTGGAGTCCGCGCGGGACGGCGGCGAGCGCTCGCAGCCGGGCGTCGGCGAGGACCGCCTCGACGAGCGGGACGTCGCCGGCCGTTACCAGGGCGTCGAGCGGCCCGTGGCCGGCGACGATGCGGGCCGCATGGTCCGCGACGGCGTCGATGAGTTCCTGCACCTGCTTGTCCCGCCGGCGGGCGAAGCGCTGCTGGGACCACCCGCCCGCGGCGGTGCGACCCTGCACGTGCCGGCGCCCGGCCTTGCCGGCGAGCACTCGTCCGGGTCCGGGAGCCCGGCCCGGCGGCAAGATCTCGACGACGGCGCACGCGAAGCCGCCCCGCCGCACGGCGAGCACCCCGACCCGCCTGCGCCGGGTCAGCTGCGCATCGATCGCCGCGACGTTGTCCCCGGCCTCCCTGGGCACGCCGGCCTCCCTGGGCACGCCGGCCTCCCTGGGCACGCCGGCCTCCCTGGGCACGCCGGCCTCCCTGGGCACGCCGAGTTCGCCCACCGGCACCCGGAGCCGTGCCCAGGACCCGTCGGCCGCGTGCAGGACGAGCGCGCCCTCGCCCGACGACGTCGTGAGGGCGCCGTGGCGCTCTTCGAACCGGCGGCACCAGCCGGCGAGCCGGTCCGCCGGGACGGCGACGAGGCGCGGCTGGGCCGCGCGACTCAGGGCGCCGGAGCCGGGTCCAGGGACCGCGGCCGGGGCGGCGTCGCCGTCCACGTCAGACGTTGAAGCCCAGCGCCCGAAGCTGGTCGCGGCCGTCCTCGGTGATCTTGTCCGGTCCCCACGGGGGCATCCAGACCCAGTTGATCCGCACACCGTCGGTCAGCCCGGCCAGCGCCGACTGCGCCTGGTCCTCGATGACGTCGGTCAGCGGGCACGCCGCCGACGTCAGCGTCATGTCGATGACCGCGACGTTGTCCTGGTCGATCGTGACGCCGTAGATGAGGCCGAGGTCGACGACGTTGATCCCCAGCTCGGGGTCGACGACGTCGCGCAGGGCCTCCTCGACGTCCTCGACCGCCGCGGTGGTTGCGCTCGTCTCAGTCAACTCAGGACTCCTCGATCTGTGCTGTCGGTGAGAACATCGCGGGAACCGCGCGGTACAACGCATCCTCGAACGCGGTCCATCCCAACATGGCGCACTTGACCCGGTTGGCATGCCGGCCTACGCCGGCGAACGCCACGGCGTCCCCGAGCACGTCCTCGTCCGGCTCGACCCGGCCACGCGAGCGGATCATGGTGCGGAACTCCTCGAGCACCGCCCGCGCCTCGCGCACCTGGGTGCCGGTGACGAGGTCGTGCAGCACCGACGTCGAGGCCTGGCTGATCGAGCACCCGTCGCCGGCCCACGACACGTCCGTGACCACCGGCCCGTCGGCCGACTCCGCGACGGCGATCCGCAGGTGCACCTGGTCCCCGCACAGCGGGTTGTACTGCTCGCTGTCGGCGCTGGCCTGCCCCGCCGGGGCCCGGCGCAGCCCGTGGCCGTGCTTCTCCCGGTAGTGGTCGAGGATCACCTGCTGGTAGAGCTGGTCGAGAGCGGACATGTCTCAGCCCTTCCCGAAGTACGGCCGGACGCCAGCGAGCGCGTCGAGAAAGGCGTCCACCTCCGCCGGCGTGGTGTAGAGGTAGGCGCTGGCCCGGGTGCTCGCGCTCACCGCGTAGCGCCGGTGGACGGGCTGGGCGCAGTGGTGGCCCACCCGGACGGCGACGCCGGCGTGGTCGAGCACCTGCCCGACGTCGTGCGGGTGGACGCCCTCGACCTCGACGCTCACCGCAGCCACCCGGGCGGTGGCCGTCGGCGGACCGATGACGCGCACTCCGGGGATCGTCGCGACGCCGCCGAGCAGCCTCTCGGCGAGGGCATGCTCGTGGGCGGCGACCCGGTCCATCCCGATCCGGCCGAGGTAGTCGACGGCGGCGTGCCAGGCCACCGCCTGGCTCACCGGCGGCGTGCCGGCCTCGAAGCGCTGCGGCGGGTCGCGGAATGTGGCTGTCTCCATCGTCACTTTCTCCACCATCGAGCCCCCGGTCAGCACGGGCGGCAAGGCGGCGAGCACGTCGCGACGGCCGGCCAGCGCCCCGATTCCCGTCGGACCGAGCGCCTTGTGCGCCGAGAACGCCGCCAGGTCGACGCCGAGTGCCGCGAGGTCGACGCGGGCGTGCGGCACCGACTGGCAGGCGTCGAGCACGGTCAGCGCCCCGACCGCCCGGGCCTGGGCGACGATCGACTCCACCGGGTTGACCGTGCCGAGCACGTTGGACACGTGCGTGAACGCGACCACCTTGGTCCGGCGGGTGACGACGGCGTCGAGCGCGGCCAGGTTCAGCCGGCCCTCGTCGGTCAGCGGGATCCACCGCAGCTTCGCCCCGGTGCGGGCGCACGCGCGCTGCCACGGCACGAGGTTGGCGTGGTGCTCCATCTCGGTGACGACCACCTGGTCGCCGGGCCGCAGAGCCAGGTCCCCGGCGGCCGGGTCGCTCAGCGCGAACGCGACCAGGTTGATCGCCTCGGTGGCGTTGCGGGTCCACACGAGTTCCTCGGCGGCCCGCCCGACGAAACCGGCGACGGCGAGCCGCGCGTTCTCGAAGGCGTCCGTCGCCTCCTCCGCCAGGGTGTGCGCCCCCCGGTGGACCGCGGCGTTCGAGGTCTCGAGGAACGCCCGCTCGGCGTCGAGCACGACCCTTGGTCGCTGGGACGTCGCGGCCGAGTCCAGGTACACCAGCGGCGTCCCGGTGTCGCCGCGGCCCGCGTGGAGCCGGCGCGCCAGGATCGGGAAGTCGGCCCGGATCGAGGTGAGTTCCTCGTCGGTGAACGGCGTCGCTGCCGTGCCGAGCCCGAGGAGGGGGGCGGTGCTGGTCGTCATGGCTGTACCTCTCCGCAGACGCCTACTGGCTGCTGCCTGTCAGGCCCGAGTGGCCCGTAAGCCCCGTGTGGCCCGTAGGCCCCGTGTGGCCCGTAGGCCCCGTGTGGCCCGTAGGCCCCGTGTGGCCCGTAGGCCCCGAGTGGCCCGTAAAGCCCCGTGTGACCCGTCAGGCCCTGCTGGACCCGGCGGGCAGGCCGGTGTACCGGTCGTAGCCCTGCTCCTCGAGCTGGTCGGCCAGCTCCGGGCCGCCCTCCTCGACCACGCGGCCGTCGATGAAGACGTGGACGTAGTCGGGCTGGATGTAGCGCAGGATCCGGGTGTAGTGGGTGATGAGCAGGACGCCGTGGTCCCCCGCGGTGCGGAACCGGTTGACCCCCTCGCTGACCACCTTGAGCGCATCGACGTCGAGCCCGGAGTCGGTCTCGTCGAGCACGGCGATCTTTGGCCTGAGCAGCTCCAGCTGGAGGATCTCGTTCCGCTTCTTCTCCCCGCCGGAGAAGCCCTCGTTGACGTTGCGCTCGGCGAAGGCGGGGTCCATGCGCAGGTTCGCCATCGCCGCCTTGACGTCCTTGACCCAGGTGCGCAGCTTGGGGGCCTCGCCGTCGATCGCGGTCTTGGCGGTGCGCAGGAAGTTCGAGACGGTGACGCCCGGCACCTCGACGGGGTACTGCATGGCCAGGAACAGCCCGGCCCGGGCCCGCTGGTCGACGGTCATCGCGAGCAGGTCCTCACCGTCGAGCGTGGCGCTGCCCTGCGTGACCGTGTACTTCGGGTGGCCGGCGATCGAGTAGGCGAGGGTGGACTTGCCGGACCCGTTCGGACCCATGATCGCGTGCGTCTCGCCTGCCCGGACCGTGAGGTCGACCCCGCGCAGGATCTCCTTTGTCCCGGCGTCGGTGTCCACGCTGACGTGCAGGTCGCGGATCTGCAGGGTGGCCATGTCTGGTCTGCTCTCCTTCGCCGGCGCCGCGGCGGCGCCGAGTGTGGGTGTCTGTCTGTCTGTGTCTATCTGTGTCTGCGTGCGGCTCAGGCGCCGATGTTCGTGGTCACGTCGACGAAGACGGCGTCGCCGTCGAGCTGCACGGGGTAGACGGGGATGGGCCGGATCGCGGGCAGGGCCAGCGGTTTGCCGGTGTGCAGGTCGAAGCGTGAGCCGTGCAGCCAGCACTCGATCGCGCAGTCCTCCACCTCCCCCTGGGACAGGGACACCTCGGCGTGGCTGCACGTGTCGCCGATGGCGTGGACGTCGCCGTCCTCGTCCCGGACGACGGCGACCGGGACCCCGTCGAGGACCACCCGGATCGCCGTGGCCGGGGCAAGGGCCGACCTGCTGCAGGCAGCCTGGAAGCTCACTGCGCCCCCTCGGCCTCACCGCCGGGCGCCACCGCCTCGACCTCCGGCTCCCCCATGGAGCGCGCCAACTCGGCCTCGATGGCCTCGCCCAGCCGCCCCTGGATCTCCGGGACGCCGATCCGCTGGATGAGGTCCACGAAGAACCCGCGGACCACCAGACGCCGGGCCTCGGCCTCCGAGATCCCGCGGGCCTGCAGGTAGAACAGTTGCTCGTCGTCGAAGCGGCCGGTGGCGCTGGCGTGCCCGGCGCCGACGATCTCGCCGGTCTCGATCTCCAGGTTCGGCACCGAGTCGGCCCGGGCGCCGTCGCTCAGCACGAGGTTGCGGTTCAGCTCATAGGTGTCGGTGCCTGTGGCCTCGGCGCGGATGAGCACGTCCCCGACCCAGACCGTGTGCGCGCCCTCGCCCTGCAGCGCCCCCTTGTAGGTGACGTTGCTGCGGCAGTGCGGTACGGCGTGGTCGACGAACAGGCGGTTCTCCAGGTGCTGCCCGGCGTCGGCGAAGTACAGGCCGAGCATCTCCAGATCGGCCCCGGGGCCGGTGAAGCGCGCCGACGGTGTCACGCGCACGACGTTCCCGCCGAGCGTGACGACCACGTGCTTGAGCCGGGCGTCCCGGCCGAGCCGGGCGTGGTGCGCGGCCAGGTGGACGGCGCCTGCGTCCCAGTCCTGCAGCGAGACGACGGTGAGCTGTGCGGCGTCGCACACGTCGATCTCGACGTTGACCGCCAGCGTCCCGCTCCCCCGGTGGTCGAGCACCACCACGCCGCTGGACTGCGGCTGCGCCACGACGGCCAGATGGGCGTAGGTCACAGCGCCGGGCGCGCCGGTGTATCGCAGGTACGACGGCCGCTCGGCCTCCTGGCCCCGGGCCAGCGTGAGCACGAGCGCGCCCATGCTGGAGGTCCACGCCTGGGCCGCCACCCGGTCCTCGGGGGTACCGGCCCGGCCGAGCCGGGGGTCGTCCATCCCGACGGTCTCACTCGTGACCTGCGGCGCGAGGTCGAGTTCGACGCTCGGCGCCGGCCCGCCCGCCTGCGCCCCGGAGTGCACGGCGTGCAGGCGGTCCATCGGGGTGAACCGCCAGTCCTCCTCGCGCCCGGTCGGCACCGGGAAGTCGGCGACGTCGAAGGACGCCTTCCGCTCGGCCCGCGACTGGTCCGGGATGCGCGAGCCCGCGCCGTGCGAGTGCGCGGCGTGCGCCGCGCCCGTGCCCGTGCCCGAGGCCGGCGTGCCCGCGGCCACGATCGCCTCGCCGACCGTGGCCGCGCGGAGCTTCGGCTCGGCGGTGTCGGGTGTGGTGGTGCTGGAGGCTGGCATCAGCCGACGGCCCCTTCCATCTGCAGCTCGATGAGGCGGTTGAGCTCGAGGGCGTACTCCATCGGCAGCTCGCGTGCGATGGGCTCGACGAACCCGCGCACGATCATCGCCATGGCCTCGTCCTCGGCCATGCCGCGGGACATGAGGTAGAACAGCTGGTCCTCGGACACCTTCGAGACCGTGGCCTCGTGGCCCATGGACACGTCGTCCTCGCGGACGTCGACGTAGGGGTAGGTGTCCGAGCGGCTGATCGTATCGACCAGCAGGGCGTCGCAGCGCACCGTGGACGCGCTGTGGTGCGAGCCCTCCAGCACCTGGACCAGGCCGCGGTACGACGTCCGGCCGCCGCCCCGCGCCACCGACTTGGAGATGATCGAGCTCGACGTGTGCGGCGCGGCGTGGACCATCTTCGCGCCGGCGTCCTGGTGCTGGCCCTCTCCGGCGAAGGCGATCGACAGCGTCTCGCCCCTGGCGTGCTCGCCGAGCAGGAAGACGGCCGGGTACTTCATGGTCACCTTGGAGCCGATGTTGCCGTCGACCCACTCCATCGTCGCGCCCTCGGCGGCCGTGGCCCGCTTGGTGACGAGGTTGTAGACGTTGTTCGACCAGTTCTGGATGGTCGTGTACCGGACGCGGGCGTTCTTCTTGACGATGATCTCGACTACGGCGCTGTGCAGGGAGTCGGACTTGTAGATGGGTGCCGTGCAGCCCTCGACGTAGTGCACGTACGAGCCCTCGTCGGCGATGATCAGGGTGCGCTCGAACTGGCCCATGTTCTCGGTGTTGATCCGGAAGTAGGCCTGCAGCGGGATCTCGACGTGGACGCCCTTGGGCACGTAGATGAACGACCCGCCCGACCAGACCGCGGTGTTGAGGGCGGCGAACTTGTTGTCGCCCACCGGGATGACCGAGGTGAAGTACTCCTTGAACAGCTCGGGCTGCTCGCGCAGGCCGGTGTCGGTGTCGAGGAAGAGGACACCCTTCTCCTCCAGGTCCTCGCGGATCTGGTGGTAGACCACCTCGGACTCGTACTGCGCCGCGACGCCGGCGACGAGCCGCTGCTTCTCGGCCTCGGGGATGCCGAGCCGGTCGTAGGTGTTCTTGATGTCCGCGGGCAATTCGTCCCACGTGGTGGCCTGCTTCTCGGTCGAACGGACGAAGTACTTGATGTTGTCGAAGTCGATGCCCGTCAGGTCCGAGCCCCAACTCGGCATGGGCTTCTTGTCGAACATCCGCAGCCCCTTGAGGCGAAGCGTGAGCATCCAGGCCGGCTCGTTCTTGAGCGCGGAGATGTTCCGGACGACGTCTTCGTTCAGGCCACGGCGGGCGGTCGCGCCGGCTACGTCGGAGTCGGCCCAGCCGTACTCGTAATGGCCCAGGCCTTCGAGGTCGGGATGCGTGCTGGTCATGGGTGGGTCCTCTCCTGCGGGCGGCTCGTGGACGGGCTCGTGGACGGGCGGGTGGGCTGAGGGGTGGACTGAGGGGTGGACAGGGACGGGAGGTCGGGGACGAGCGTCGTGCAGACGTGCTCGCCGTGCGCCAGGGTGGCCAGGCGCTGGACGTGCGCGCCGAGCAGCCGCGAGAAGGCCTCGGTCTCGGCCTCGCAGAACTGCGGGAACTGGGCGGCGACCCGCTGAACGGGGCAGTGCCCCTGGCAGAGCTGGATGCCGATGTGCCGGGCCCCGACGGTCAGCGACCGGGTGCTCGCGGCGTAGCCGTCGGCGGTGAGCGCTGCGGCCAGGGCCTCGGCCCGGTGGGTCGGGGACTGACCGGCCGCGCCGACCGCGGCGCCGTACCGCGTCTCCAGGTCGGCCACCCGGGCCTCGGCGAACCGGCGGACGGCGTCCTCTCCCGCGACGTCGGCGAGGAAGGCGAGCGCTGCCGCAGCCAGGTCGTCGTAGGCGCTGCTCATGGCCGCGTGCCCGGCCGGAGTGAGCACGAACCGGCGGGCCGGGCGGCCGCGACCGCGATGCAGCACCGGCACCTCGTGGGTCGCCACGAGCCCCTTGTCGGTCAGGACGTCGAGGTGGCGGCGGACGGCGGCGGGCGTCAGACTGAGCGCCGCCGCCAGTTGGGCCGCCGTGACGGGTCCGTTCTGGAGCACCTCGCGGCAGACCCGGTCCCGGGTGCGCTCCTCCGACTCCGGGACGGCGGGGTCGACGGGACCGCACGCGGCGAGGGATCCGTCGATTTTCACTACACCATTGTGTCGTTAATCGGTTGCAAGCTCAACTCCTGCACGTTGCGATCTCGTTGCGCACCCGCCAGGCGGCCGGGTCGCCGGCGCCGCGGTCGGCCGGGGTCGCGGTCGACGGCCCAGCCCGCCTGCGTACCCTGCCCTCGTGACCTCGCCGCACGCGCAATCCGTCGAGCCGGCCGTCGTCGTCGACGCCCTGGTGAAGACCTACGGCGGCCGTGACGTCGTCGACCGCCTGTCGTTCACGGCCCTGCGCGGCGCGGTGACCGCGGTGCTCGGCCCGAACGGTGCCGGCAAGACGACCACCATGGAGTGCATCGAAGGGCTGCGGCGTCCCGACGGCGGCACGCTGCGGGTGCTCGGCCACGACCCGCTGGGCGACGCCGAGTACCTGCGGCCCCGGGTCGGGGTCATGCTCCAGGACGGCGGGCTGCCGACCGGGGCGCGCGCGGGCGAGGTGCTCGCCCACGCCGCCGCACTGCACGCCCGGCCGCTGGAGGTCACTGCTCTGCTGTCCACGCTCGGCCTGACCGAGCATGCCCGCACCACCGTGCGCCGCCTGTCCGGTGGTCAGAAGCAGCGGCTCTCGCTCAGCGTGGCCGTGGTCGGCCGCCCCGAGGTGGCCGTCCTCGACGAGCCGAGCGCCGGGCTGGACCCGCAGGCGCGGCGAATGGTGTCGGCCCTCGTCCGGCGCCTGCGCGACGACGGCGTCGCAGTCCTGCTCACCACCCACCTCATGGACGAGGCGGAGACGCTGGCCGACCACGTCGTCGTCGTCGACGGCGGCCGGGTGGTCGCGGCCGGCTCCCCCGCCGAGCTGCTCGACGGCGGCGGCGAGCACCTGCGCTTCGACGCCACCCCGGGGCTGGACGTGCGGAGCCTGGCCGGCGCCCTGCCGCACGGGATCAGCGTGACCGAACCCCGGCCGGGGCGGTACGTCGTCGAGGGCGGCCCCGGGTCGCCGGTCGGCCCACAGGTGATCGCGACCGTGACGGCGTGGTGCGCCTCGCACGAGGTCATGCCGTCGGGCCTGCACGTCGGGCGGCGCAGCCTCGAGGAGCTGTTCCTCGAGCTGACGGGCAGGCAGCTGCGGTGAGCCTGCTGGACCCAGGGGCGCTGGCCCCGAACCCCGGGGCTGCTCCCCCGCTGCGGCGCATCCTGTCCCAGACCCGCTTCGATGCCCGGATCATGCTGCGCAACGGCGAGCAGCTGCTGCTCACGCTGGTGCTGCCGATCCTCGTGCTCGTCGCCCTGACCCTGCTGCCGTTCCCGGACCTCGGCTCCGGCCCGCGGATCGACGTCGTCGCGCCGGGTGTGCTGGCCCTCGCCGTCATGTCGACGGCGTTCACCGGGCAGGCCATCGGGACCGGCTTCGACCGCCGGTACGGCGTGCTGCGCCTGCTCGCCACCACCCCCCTCGGCCGCGGCGGCCTGCTCGCCGGGCGGCTGGGTGCCGTGCTCGCGGTCGAGTCGGTGCAGGTGGTGGTGCTCAGCGTCATCGCGCTCGCGATGGGGTGGCGGCCGGACGCCGCGGGCATCCCGCTGGCCGTCGTCCTGATTGTCATCGGGACCGGCACGTTCGTTGCGCTCGGGCTGCTGCTGGCCGGGACCCTGCGCGCGGAGGCCGTGCTCGCCACCGCCAACCTCGTCTGGGTGCTGCTGCTGGCCGGAGGCGGGGTCGTCGTT
>Ga0302299_10001786_pt1 | contig 12995 bp, 15 predicted proteins | sample III_Fen_N3_4_FD_198795 | JGI IMG/M metagenome (GOLD analysis project Ga0302299, IMG submission 198795) | Peat permafrost microbial communities from Stordalen Mire near Abisko, Sweden - III_Fen_N3_4 | ecosystem: Environmental > Terrestrial > Soil > Wetlands > Permafrost | place: Sweden: Abisko... | reverse complement strand
CAGGAATCAGTTGAACGCCTTGACGCTGCTGTAGGCCACGCTGCCGGAGTTTTCGAGCTCGAGCATCAGGTTGTTGCCCGAGGTGCTCACGGCGTCGACCTTGTCGCGCATCAGCGCGGTGCTGTCGAGCTTGGTGCTGCCGCTGGTGGCCGTCACACGGAAGGTGAGCCCGGTGGCGGTGGCGTTGTTGCCGGCCGTCCAGTCGAAGCTCTGCATGCCGGCGCCCTGCGCGCCGAGGTTCATGGTGTCGATCACCTGGCCGGCGGCGCTGAGCACCTCGACCTTCACGTTGTCGGCCGCGCTGGCGATCTCGAAGCCGCCCTGGCCCACGCCGTTGGCCATGTCGAGCTTGTTGCCTGGCACGATCACGTCGTGGCCGACGAGCGTCGCGCCTTGCAGCGCCTGCATCTGCACCATCTGCGTGGACAGGCCCTGCACCGAGGTGTTGAGCGTCTGCACGCCGGTCACGGTGCTGATCTGCGCCATCTGGCTGGTGACCTGGGCGTTGTCCATCGGGGACAGCGGGTCCTGGTTCTTCATCTGCGCGACCAAGAGCTTCAGGAAGCGGTCCGATGCGCTGGTGTCGGTCGCCGTCGCGGCGGCCGCCTTGTTGTTGAGGGTGTCGTAGACCGACGAGCTGACGTTGTTGACTGCCATGGTGTTTCCCTTTCAGCGGGTCATTGACCCATCTGCAAGGTCTTGAGCAGCAGCGACTTCGCCGTGTTCATGACCTCGATGTTGTTCTGGTACGAACGCGAGGCGGAGATCATGTTGACCATCTCCTCCACCGCGTTCACGTTGCTGTAGGTGACGTAGCCGTCGGCATCGGCGCTCGGGTGCTTGGGGTCGTGCACGCGGCGGCCGGGGGTCTGGTCTTCGGTGATGTTGCTGACCTTCACACCGGCTGCGGCGGCGTCGCCGATCTGGCCGGTCTGCCCCATCAGCTGGCTCTGGAAGGTGACCTGCCGCGCCTTGTAGGCCTGGCCATCGGGGCCGGCCACGGTGTCGGCATTGGCCAGGTTGGACGCGACGACGTTGAGCCGCTGCGACTGCGCGCTGACCGCGCTGCCCGACACATTGAAGATTTGAAACATGCTCATCATTGACCCCTGATCGCGTCCAGCATCGTGCGCACGTTGCTGTTGATGAAGCGCAGCGTGGCTTCGTAGTGCACCGAGTTGTCGGCGAAGTTGGCGCGCTCGCGGTCCATGTCGACGGTGTTGCGGTCGAGGTTGGTCTGGCTGGGCGTCGAATAGACGAGATTGGCTTGCGCCGCTGCCGCCGTGCCGCCACCGATGTGGCCCGGCTGGCTGGCGGCAAGCGCCGGCGCGCCCTGCATCTGGCCGGTGGCCTGCTGCAGCGCGGCGTTGAAATCCATGTCGCGCGCCACGTAGCCCGGCGTGTCGGCATTCGCGATGTTGCTGGCAATCAGGCGCTGCCGCTCCGAGCGCAGGCTCAGGGCCTGGCCTTGGAAGTCGAGCGAACTGGTGAGTCGGTTCAGCATGTTGGCAATCCCCCATCCCTTCACCCAAAAAACAAAGGGCGATGTGAAAGGATTGTGGGCAGCGGTCTTCAAAACATAAGCGGGAATAGCAGCCCCTTTCTTGGTCATTTCCGCGCCTCGCCTGGCGCAGATGCCTTTTAAAGTGGCAGCGTGGAAAAGACTCTTCACCCCTGGCGCACAAGCGCCCTCACCTTGCTGGCCGGGCTGGCGATGCTGCTCGGCTGCGCCGGCACGGCGCGGGCCCAATCGGCGCTGGCCGAGGTGCTGGTGGAAGAAGCCCGCCGCTTCGTGATGGCCCAGGTCGGCGCGCCCGGCCTGCCGCGCACCGAAGTCAGCATGGGCAAGGTCGATGCGCGGCTGCGCCTGGCCCCCTGCGACAAGATCCTCACCTACCTGCCCAGCGGCGTGCGGCTGGTGGGCAAGACCCGCGTGGGCCTGCGTTGTGTGAAAGGCGCCACGCCCTGGAGCATTTATCTGCCGGTGACGGTGAACATTTTCGGCAACGCGATGGTCTCAAGTGCGTTGCTGCCGGCCGGCCACGTGCTGTCGGCCGACGATTTCCATCAAGCCGAGGTCAACCTGGCCGATGACACGATGAACCCGCCCATCACCACCGCTGCGGTGTTGCTGGGCCGCACGCTGGCCAAGCCCCTGGCGCCTGGCCAGAGCCTGCGGCCCGACAGCCTGAAGGCGCGCCAGTGGTTCGCTGCCGGCGACAAGGTGCAGATCCGCGCCACCGGCAGCGGTTTTGCCGTGGCCGGCGAGGGGGAAGCGATGACGGCCGGGCTGGAAGGCCTGCCGGCGCGTGTGCGCACGGAGAGCGGGCGGGTGGTGTCCGGCATGCCGGTGGCAGAACGGCAGTTGGAGATCGCATTGTGAAAATCTCGCCCGCGGACAACAATCTGCGAGAAATCCCTAAAGTCCCCTGCCGGACGGGCCGATACACCGTCCATGTTGAAAGGTTCGGGCGCTCCCCGGACCCAAGGAGTACATGATGAAGATCGGCAATCCCGCAGACAAACCCGCTGGCGTCGCACCTGCCGGACCGGCACGCACCCAGGCTGGCGAAACGGCCAAGGCGAAAGAGACCGCCGCCGACCCCAGCGCGAAGGTCGAGCTGTCGAAGACCGCAGCCACGCTGCTGTCGAATGACACCAGCTCCGATTTCGATACCGACAAGGTGGCGCGCATCGCGCAGGCCATCAGCGACGGCAAGTTCCAGATCAACGCCGACAAGATCGCCGACCGGCTGATCGCCAATGCACACGAAGTGCTGGGCAAGGCACAACACTGAGCCACGCCGCTCGACGCCGCGTCCCCCCTGCTCACCTCTCTCCGGTGAACCCGACATGAACATGCCAGCCCCTGCACTGGTCAGCCCTGAACTCGAAGCCACGCTCGCCGCGGTGGAAACCCAGCTCGCGTCGCTGGGCGAATCGCTGCGCGCCAACGACAGCGTGGCCATCGACCACCACGCCACCGAACTGCACAGCGCCCTGGCGCGTGCCGTCGACCATTTCACCCGTGCTGCACGCAGCGGCGCGGTGCCACCGCCCTTGCGCGAACGCCTCAAGCTCGCCGGCGGCCTGGTCGCCTCGCAGCGCGAATCGCTAGCACGCGCCACGGCCGCGCTCGACCGCGCGATGGACGTGCTGATGCCACGTGACCGCGCGGCCTCGGTCTACTCTGCCGGTGGCGCCGGCAGCGCGATGCGTGGCGGCGTGATCCAGGCCTGAAACCAACCCCCAGGTCGCGGCGCTGCGGCGCGCGCTGCCTGCCCCGGCCCCCGTGCCGGGTTTTGTCGTTCCTCCCCCTCTCACGCACCGCGGCGGATTTCACGCCCGCGACACGCGCCTTCGCCCGCCCGGCCAAGCAGCCCCCGCATCCCGTGAAAGAATCGGCTGAATGCAAGGGCGCGGCAGCGCACCGGCCACTTGCACACGACCGACTGCACAGCGAGGGAGCCGCTTGAGAATCCGACTGAATCTGCCGGCGTGGGGGCCAGCCCGCCGCGGCTGGATCGCGTTGCTCTGCTGCGGGTTCGCCATGGGCTGGGCCAGCGCCGCTGCAGCGAAAGATTTCACGCTGGCCCCGATCCCCGACTGGGTTCAACGCATCGCGCCCGCCGAACCGGCCGTGATGCCCACCGAGCAGGTCAGCCAGGGTGTGCACTACCTGCTGATCGACACGCAGACACGCGTCGACGGGCCCGACAAGGTGCACTACCGGCACATCGCGACCAAGGCGCTCAACGAGCGCGGCGTCGAGTCGGTAGCCCAGGTCGAGATCCGCTTCGATCCGTCGTACCAGGCGCTGGTGCTGCACATGATCCAGGTGCGCCGCGGCACACAGGTGATCTCCAAGCTGGCCACCGCGTCGGTGAAGGTGCTGCAGCGCGAGAAAGAACTCGAGTACCTGATCTTCGACGGCAGCAAGACGGCCAACGTCTTTCTCGACGACATCCGCGTGGGCGACGTCGTCGAATACGCGTACTCGCTGCGCGGCAGCAACCCGGTGTTCGGCAACCGCCATTTCGGCCGCTTCGACCTGCAGTGGAGTGTGCCGGTGCACCAGATGTTCGCGCGGCTGCTCTGGCCCCGGGAGCGCCCGCTCGAGTTCGTCGTGCGCAACGGCGCCACGCAGGCGATGGCCGTCGAACGCGGCGCCCACCGCGAGTACGTGTGGCAAGGCCAGGCCATCGCCGCGCGGGTGGTCGAGTCCGACGCGCCGAACTGGTTCGACCCCTTCCCTTCGGTGCAATGGGGCGAGTTCAAGGACTGGCAGTCGGTCGCGCACTGGGCCGTGCCGTACTACCGCATCCCCTCGCAGCTCAGCCCGGCGCTGCAAGCCGAGGTCGATCGCATCGCAAAGGCCCATGCCGCACCGCAGGAGCGCCTTCTGGCGGCGCTGAAATTCGTGCAGCGCGAGATCCGTTACCTGGGGGTGGAGATCGGGCCGGGCTCGCACGCGCCCAGCCCGCCGCAGCAGGTGCTCGACCGCCGCTTCGGCGACTGCAAGGACAAGTCGCTGCTGACCATGACCTTGCTTCGGGCGCTGGGCATCGACGCGCGCGCGGCCCTGGTGCACACCTCGCTGCGGCGCGGCATACGCGACCTGCAGCCGACGCCGTCTGCCTTCAACCACGTGCTGGTGCGTGCCACCCTCGACGGCCGCAGCTACTGGATCGACCCCACCCGTGCGCCTCAAAAAGGCGACCTCGCGCACCTGTACCAGCCCGACTACGAAGCCGCCCTGGTGGTCGACGACACCACGCGCGACCTCGCACCGATGGCGAATGACAGCGACGCGCTGTCCAAACGGTCCATCCACAGCCTGTTCGAGGCGCAGGACGGCTTCGACCGGCCGGTGCGCTACACCGTCACCACCGTCGTGCAGGGCGCGAGCGCCGAAGCCCTGCGCGCAACGCTCAACTCCGAGAACCGCGAAGACCTGCAGAAGCGCTACCTGAATTTCTACGCGCACTACTACCCCAAGCTGACGCTCGGGGCGCCGATGAGCGTGCAGGAAGACGAGAACGACAACCGCCTGACGGTCACCGAGCACTACCTGATCAACGACTTCTGGAAACGCGCCGAAGAACGCAAGCGCCTCGAAGCCGGCATCTACGTGCCCGAGGTCGACGAGTACCTGCGCAGCCCGCGCGAATCCATCCGCGTCAGCCCGCTGGCGCTGGCCCACCCGGTGAGCCTCACCCACACCACCGAAGTGCGGCTGCCGGAAGCCTGGGACACCAAGACCGAGAAGACCCGGGTCGAAGACGCGAGCTTCGAGTTCGAGCGGCAGGCGTCCGAGAGCAAGCAGGTGCTTTTGCTGGTCGACAGCTTTCGCTCCCGCGCCGACCACGTGGTGCCTGCCGATACCGCCCGTTATGCGGCCAACCTCGACCGCGCGCGCGACGTCGTCAACTACGTCCTCTACAAGCACGACAACGTACCGGCCGCACCGGCGCTGAGCGGCCTGGACCGGTTCAACTGGTCGATCGCCCTGGTCGGCGTGCTGCTGCTGGCGGGCTTCGCCTGGCTGGCAGCCAAGCTGTACCGGCACGACCCGCCGGCGGTGCCGCCCGAGGCCGTCACGCGTCACCTGCAGGGCATCGGCGGCTGGCTCATCCTGCCGGCGATCGGCGTGGTGGTGGCGCCGATCCGGCTGCTGGTCGGCCTGAAGGAGCTGCTGCCGTCGTACGCGGCAGACAGCTGGTCGCAGCTGACGACCGTGGGCGGCGCGGCCTACCACGCGCTGTGGGCACCGACGCTGCTGTTCGAACTGGCAGCCAACCTGGGCTACCTGGTGTTCTCGCTGTTGTTGCTGGTGCTGTTCTTCCAGAAGCGGCGCGGTGCGCCGCGCCTGTACATCGCCTTGCTCGGCGCCTACGCGCTGATGCAAGTCATCGACATCGCGCTGATGCAGGCCATCCCGGCGGCTGCGACCAAGGTCACGGGCAAGGACTGGGGCGAGTTGATGCGCAGCCTGATGGTCTTCGGCATCTGGGGCAGCTACTTCCACCTGTCCCGGCGCGTCAAGGCCACTTTCGTCCATGGTCACGAGCCCACCGCGGCGGCACACTCTGATGCCGCGCACACCGCGCTCGAGCCGGCTCCCGAACCCACCCCATGATCCCCCTGGCCCTCTTTTGCGCAGGCAGCGCCTTCTTCGTCTACGTCTCGCGCCGCGCGCTGCTGAACCCGCGCTCGCACGGCTTCTACCGCTTCATCGCGTGGGAATGCATGCTGGCGCTGGTGCTGCTCAACTTCCCGTCGTGGACGCTCGACCCGTTCTCGCCGCGCCAGCTGGTCTCGTGGGCGCTGCTGGCGGGCTCGGCGGCGCTAGCCGTCCACGCGGTGCGCCTGTTGCAGGCGATCGGCCGGCCCGGCACCGAACGCAGAGACGCCGAGCTGTTCGGGTTCGAGAAGACCTCGGCGCTGGTGACCACCGGCGCATTCCGCTACATCCGCCACCCGATGTATGCGGCGCTGCTGTTCCTGAACTGGGGCGCGTGGCTGAAGGACCTGTCGTGGCCCAGCAGCGCGTTGATGGGCGTGGCGAGCATCGCGCTGCTGCTCACCGCGCTGCGCGACGAAGCCGAGTGCCGCCAGCACTTCGGCGCGGCCTACGCCGATTACATGAAGACGAGCAAGCGCTTCGTGCCCTTCGTCTTCTGAACCTTCATGCGGGCCGCCGCCAGCGTGTGAGCGCCCTGCGCGTCGGCATCGGCCGGTGCAGGCGCCTCCAGTTCAGCCAGCCGCTGCGCGTGCCGCCGCTGCGCCCAAACCATCATCGTGCCGAATGAAAAGCCTGGGCCGCGCTTCATGCCGGCAGCCTTTCGCGACCCACGCGGCCCTTGAGCACCGCCAGGGCGTTGGCCATCGCGGGCGCCAACCCGGCCTCGGCCGCGTCGGCGTTGCCTGTCGGCCCGTCGCTGGCCAGCAGGCGCACATCGAGCTGCGGCGCCGGGTCGGCCGAGCTCCAACGGGCGCGCAGACTGTCTTGCAGGCGCTGGCGTGCGGTCTCGGCGAGCGCCGTCACGCCGCAGTCGATGACGGCGACGATGCGGTGCACCCGCGAGGCGCCGTGGTCGTCGAACGACATCTCGGCCACGTGCGCGGCCACCGCACCCTGGGCCGCGCTGAGCGCGATGCCGCGCGCATGCCCGGCCGGCAGCGGGCGGCTCCAGCCCGAGATGCGCGCCGCCTCGTCGAGCACCCGCCGCAGGCGCGAGCTGCCGGGCAGCAGCTCGCGCCGGTACTGCACCGGGTCGCGCCACGCGGCGCGCGCCAGTTCGTCGATGAAGCATTCGCTGAAGTAGGCGGCGGCGTAGTGCTCGCTCGGGGCGATCTCGCCAGCAATCGATGGGTTCATGGCAACTCCCTGCAGTTCACAGACAGGCCAATGCTGAACAGCCGTCGTTAAAAAGTTATTAATGCCGCCCAGGCACACTGGCGTGATGCAACTGCTGCTGGTCGAAGACGACACCATGCTCGCCCATGCGCTGGCCACCGGCCTGGAGCGCGCGGGCTACCGCGTCGACCGCGCGGCCGATGCGCCAGCCGCGCGGCTGGCGCTGTGCGACCACGCCTACGCCGCCGTGCTGCTCGACCTGGGCCTGCCCGGCGGCTCGGGCCTGTCGGTGCTGCGCGGCGTGCGCGAGCGCTACGACACCACGCCGGTGATCATCCTGACCGCACGCGACCAGTTGAGCGACCGCATCGCTGGGCTCGATGCCGGCGCCGACGACTACCTCGTGAAGCCCTTCCAACCCGACGAATTGGCCGCCCGCCTGCGCGCGCTGCTGCGGCGCGCGCAGGGGCGCGTGTCGCCGGTGCTGGTGTTGCGATCGATCCGGCTCGACCCGGCCACCCGCAGCGTGACGCGCGACGAGGCCCCGGTGTCGCTCAGCCTGCACGAGTACCGCACGCTGCTGGCGCTGATGGAGCGCAGCGGGCGCGTCGTCACCCGCCCGCAGCTCGAAGAGGCGGTCTACGGCGGCGAGAGCGCAATCGAGAGCAACACCGTGGCGGTGTACGTGCACCAGCTGCGCCGCAAGCTGGGCGACGACCTCATCGTGACCGTGCACGGCCATGGCTACCGCCTGGGGGCGCCGTCATGACGCTCATCAAGGCCAGCTCGCTGCGCATCCGCCTGCTGCTGGGCCTGATGCTCGCCATCCTCGGCTTCTGTGCCGTGTGGTTTGCCTGCCAGGCGATGCTGATGTCGAGCCAGCAGACCAGCCGCTGGGACGCGTCGATGCAGGCGGTGGGCCAGCAGATCCTGGTGTCGATGCCGGCCGTGCTGCCGGCGGTCTCGAGCGAACCGATCTACAGCCTGCCGCCGCAGATTCACCACCAACCCGAACTGATGAGCTACCAGGTCTGGCTGAGCAACGGCCGCTTGGTGCTGCGCTCGACCGGCTCGCCCACCACGCCCTGGGTGCCGCTGCAGTTCGACAAACCCGAAAGCTTCGGCCAGGCCGTGGTCGATGGGATCGACTGGCGCGTCTACACCCTCAGCGATGCGAGCGGCCAGATCCAGGTGCAGATCGGCAAGTCGCAGCCGCAGCTGCTGAGTCTGCTCAGCCTGTGGCTGAGCACCAGCATCGGCACGGTGTTGCTGCTGATGGCGCTGCTGGGCGGCGTCACCTGGCTGATCATCTGCTGGTCGCTGGCGCCGGTGGAGGCGGCGCGCGCCGCGCTGCTGGCGCGCACCCCGCTCGACCTGAGCCCGCTGCCGGAGCACAAGCTGCCCTCCGAGGTGAAGCCGCTGGTCGAGTCGTTCAATGCGCTGCTGCTGCGGCTGGAGTCGGCGCTGCAGGGCGAGCGGCGCTTCCTCGCCGACGCGGCGCACGAGCTGCGCACGCCGCTGGCGGCGCAGATGGCCCAGGCCCAGCTGGTGCAATCGGCCGGCACGCTGGAAGAGAGCCGCGCATCGCTTGCGCCGTTGATCTGCGGCATCGAGCGCACCGCACGCCTGACCGAGCAGCTGCTCGACCTGGCCCGCCTCGACGCCGTGAAGTCACCAAACACGCAGCCCGTGGTCGCGCTGCACGAGATCGTCTCGCTGGTGGTGCGCGACTACGACAGCACCGCGCAAGCCGCCCGCCAGCGGCTGCTGCTGCACGCCGAGCCCTGCAGCGCGAAGGTCGACGTGGACGCGGTCGGCGTGCTGCTGCGCAACCTGCTCGACAACGCGCTGCGTTACGCAGGCGCCGGGGCGCGCATCGAGATCGTGTGCCGCGAGCAGGCGGTGCAGGAGCGTGTCGGCGTGGTGCTCAGCGTGCGCGACGACGGCCCCGGCGTGCCCACCGCCGAGCGCGAGCGCATCTTCGACCGCTTCTACCGCGTGCCGGGCACACCGGGGCGCGGCAGCGGCATCGGCCTGTCGCTGGTGGCGCGCATTGCCAGCCTGCATGCGGCCACGATCGAGGTGAGCGAAGGGCTGGACGGGCGTGGGCTGGGCATCACGCTTTGCTTCGCAGCGGCGCACCAGCTTCCACCCGAAAGCACCCGCATGCGGGAAGCCCCGCGCGCCGCGCCACTCAGCCCGCAGCGCGCACCTTGAACGGCGCCTGGTACAGCCACAGCGGGCGGCCGTCGGCGCACTGGTGCACCGCGGTGGGCTGCAGGTCGGCGGCTTCGAATTCCAGGCTCGCCATCCACGCGCCACAGCGCAGTTCGCGTGCCGCCTTGCGCACGGCACGCGGCATGCTCTCGGGGCGCTGGAACAGGTAGACCATCGCGTAAGGCGTCCAGTCGGCAGCCCAAATGTCGGCGCGCTTCACACGGGCCGGCACGCGCAGCCAGCGGCAGCGCCAGGCGCAGGCCAGGCGCAGCGGCCAGCTCCACTCCAAACCTTCGAGGCGCGCCTGCGGGTACTGCGTGTGCAGCTCGCGCAAGGCGTCGCCCATGCCGCAACCGGCATCGACCACGCGCGGCGTGCTGCCGTCGAGCGTGGCCACGCGGGCCAGGCCCTCGAGCGCACCGGCGGGTGTCGGGAACATCGGCGCATCGCGCCAGGCGTGCAGCGGGTACATCGCCAGCAAGGCCATCAGGGGCAGCAACCAGCCCCAGGCCGGCACGCTGGTCGCCAGGCCCGAGGCCAGCACGGACAGCGGGAAGCCGAGCGCGATGAAGATGCGCCGCCAGCGGCGCGCGCTCAGCAGGCTCAGCACACCGCCCACCGCAGTGGCCAGCAGCAGCGCCGCCCAATCGCGTGCGTCGAGCATTTGCAGGCCGAGGAACACGCTCCAGCACAGGGCCCAGACGAGCAGTGCCGGCAAGGGCCACATCAGCTCAGCCTCGCTTGTGCGGGAGGGCGAATTGGCGCGACGCTGTTGAACGCCAGCGTTGACGCAATGATCGCCAAGGAAAACAGCCAAGGACGCAAAGGAAAGTCAGAAGAGACTTCTTTGCTTTCTCTGCGACCTTGGTATTCCTTCTTCGCGCCCTTTGCGTCAACGCTGGCGTTCAACGGCATTCGTCCATTGACGTTCTTCATCGAAGCCAACACATCAGAAGTTGAATGCGAGACGCAGACCGCCCCAGTGCTTGCCGTTCACCGTGATCGGTGCCGCGGCTTCCTTGAGCAGCACGAACTTGCCGCCGCCCATGTCGCGGCGGTAGGTCTGCAGCAGGAAGGGCCGCTGGTTGCGTGCCGACGCGAGGCCGGTGCGGTCGTTGAAGATGCGGCGGTAGCGGCTGTTGGCGGTGTTCCACGCCACGTCGCCACGCTGCGGGTTGCAGTAGACCTTGTTGTGCGTGGCCACGTAGCCGTTGCGGTCGACCGAGATGCAGAACACGATCTTCGGGCTGCTGCCGAGCACCCGCTCCTGCACCTGCGGGAACAGGCGGTCGGCCAGCTCGACGAAGCGCGTGGTGTGCTGCGCCGGGTTGGTGCCGGGCATCGGGCGGTAGCTTTCGTCGAACAGATCGGCCGCCGAGATGGTGCCGGTGCGCAAGGCGTCTTCCAGCAGCTTGGAGATCTGCACGGCGGCGGCTTTGGCGGCCTGGATGAAGGGCGTGTCTTCGGTCTCGATGCCGCACTCGGACACCAGCTCGATCAGGTGTTCCGACACCTTCAGGAAGGATTCGCTGCGCACCAGCGCCGAGTCGAGCGCGCGGCTGCTCTGGCGCATTTCGGCTTCGATGGCCGACATCTGGCCGTTCAGCCCGGCGCAGATCCCGCGGCTTTGTTCGGCCGCTGCGGTGATGCTGGAGACGCCGCCCTCGAGCTCGGCCAGCGCACGCTGGAACGCGCCCTGGTCGGCCTGGTTGGGGCGCGACTTGATCTCGCGCGACAGCGCTTCGATGCGCGTGTCGAGCTCGCCCACCGTGCTCATGATGGCCTTGGACGAACTCTCGACCTTGCCTGCCAGGTCCTTCACCGCATCGGCCACCACGCCGAAGCCGCGGCCGGCATCACCGGCCCGCTTGGCTTCGACCGAGGCGTTGAACGCGACCAGGCGGGTCTGCAAGGCGATCTGGGTGATCTGGCCGGCGGCATCAGCCACATGGCGCAGCGTGTCGACGATGCCCGACACCTCGCTGCCGATGCCTTCGACGGCCTGGCGCGCACGCGCCACGGCGCCCAGGCTGCCGGCGGTCACGCCGCTGATGTCGTCTTGCGCGCGGGTGATGCTCTTGAGCTGATCGGCGAGCGCAGCCACGGCCTGCGCCTGGCGGGCGGCGCCCTTGGTGGTGTCGTCGATCTGGCCGCGCACTTCGGCCACTTCGCGGCCCATGGTCGAGGCCTGCTTGCCGATCGACTGCACGGCGGCACGCAAATCGGGCTGCGCGGCCAAGACGGGTTCAGCCGCCACCGGATGGGTGTCGCGGGCTGATCTGAAAACCTGGAACATGCGCCCCCCCCGGATCACCACTCGCGCAGCTTGACGCGCAAGCGGGCGATGGACTGGCTGTGCAACTGGCACACGCGCGATTCGGTGACCTTGAGCACGGCAGCGATCTCTTTCAGGTTCATGTCGTGCTCGTAGTACATGCTCATCACGTACTGCTCGCGTTCGGGCAGGTTCTTGATGCCTTCGACCAGGGCCTCGCGCATGCGCTGGTCTTGCAGCTGCGCGAGCGGGTTGAAGCCTTCGTCGGCCACGTGGCGGTCGAGAAAGTCGTTGTCGCCTTCGTCGCCCGACATGTCTTCGAGGTACACGAGCTGGGTGCCGCGCACCTTGCCCAGCAGTTCCTGGTATTCGACCAGCGTGACGCCCATCTCGCGGGCGATCTCGCTCTCGGCCGGCGCACGGCCGAGCTTCTGCTCAAGCTTGTGCACGGCGGTCTCGATGCTGCGCTGCTGCTTGCGCACGCCGCGAGAGAGGTAGTCGTTGCCGCGCAGCTCGTCGAGCATGGCGCCGCGGATGCGTTGCGTCGCGAAGGTCTCGAACTGCACGCCCTGCGCTGCATCGAAGCGGCTGAGCGCATCGGTGAGGCCGATCATGCCGACCTGGATCAGGTCGTCGAGTTCCACATTGGCAGGCAGCTTGGCGATCATCTGGTGCGCAAGACGGCGCACCAGCGGGCTGTACTGCTTGAGCATCGAGTTGACGTCGAGTTGGCCTTTGGCGGTGTACATAAATAGGCTCCGAGAGGTCAATTCAAGGCGTGTTGTGAGGCCGGCGCGGCGTACGCGCCAGGGGCCGGCAGGTAGCCGCCGGGGGCTTGCATCAGCGCGTCGCGGGCCCAGCGGCGCAGCGCGCTCGGGGCCGGCTCGCGTGCATCGGACGCCGGGTCGATCTGCAGCCAGTCGCGCAGCACCGCACCCAGGAAATCGTCAGCACAGGTGGCCAGCTGCATCGCAATGCGCTCGGCGCGCGGCGAGGCGGGCGAAGCACACAGCAGCAGGTCGTACACCACCAGGCCGGCGCGTTGCGTGAGCAGCTTCATCGCGGCGTAGGCATGTGTCACGCTGGACGGGCGGTCGTCGGCCAGCAGCAGCGGGCGCGCCTCGCTGCGCGTGAACAAACGGC
>Ga0302299_10001784_pt1 | contig 13004 bp, 13 predicted proteins | sample III_Fen_N3_4_FD_198795 | JGI IMG/M metagenome (GOLD analysis project Ga0302299, IMG submission 198795) | Peat permafrost microbial communities from Stordalen Mire near Abisko, Sweden - III_Fen_N3_4 | ecosystem: Environmental > Terrestrial > Soil > Wetlands > Permafrost | place: Sweden: Abisko... | reverse complement strand
GGTCGTCGGGGCGATCGTCGCCGGGCCCGCTGGTGCCGTCGCCATGGGCGCAGCCGGCGGCGTGCTCGGCGGCCTGCGGGGCGGGATCCACGACACCGGGATCGACGACAAGTTCATGCGATCGGTCTCGAAGGAGATCGAGAAGAAGAAGAGCGCCCTGTTCGTGCTGTACGAGGGTAGCTGGGAGCACTCGATCGGACTCATCGAGCAGGCGATCACTGACGAGCACGCCCTCCTGTTCAACAGCACGCTGCCGGCCGACAAGGCCGCGGCGCTGCAGGCGCTGGTGGCGCCCGCGGTCGAGGCGCTGGGCGGCGAAGAGGTCGTCGCGGACTACGAGCTCGAGGTCGCGGAGGCACCGGAGGCGGCTCCGGAAGAGACCGCCGCGCCGGTGGAGGAGGCGGCGCCGGTGGCGGCCGTCGCACCGGTGGCGGCTGTCGCATCGGTGGCGGCTGTCGCACCGACAGAGGCCAGGTCCGATGACCTGACCCAGCTGGTGGGGATCGGGCCCAGGGCCTCCGCTGCCCTCGCCGCGGCCGGGGTCACCACCTACACGGCGCTGGCCGAGCTCAACGAACCGCAGCTGCGGCGCGCACTGCACGACTCGGACATGACCCCACCGGCGAACGTGGGGACGTGGCCCATGCAGGCCAGCCTCGCGTCCAAGGGCGACTGGCAAGGGCTGATGAAGTACAACAACCATGCGGCCGCGTCCCGGCCCGCCCCCGAGAAGGCGGCGGCAGTGGCTCCGGCCGAGCCGGCCGAGCCGTCCGACGACCTGACCCAGCTCCACGGCATCGGGCCGCGGATCGCGTCGATCCTCAACGACGGCGGGATCTCGAGCTACAACCAGCTCCAGCACGCGGACACGGGTGAGTTGCGCCAGATCATCGCCACCGGTGGCGCCCTGCCGCCCTCGAGCCTCGATTCGTGGCCCACCCAGGCCTCGTTCGCGGCGCGGGGCGACTGGGCGGGCCTCGCCGCCTACAACAAGCGCTGACCCCGGCCTCGGGACGCGGCTCCGGCTTCGGCGCCGCGTCCCAACGGCCGATCATTGGTCGAGTGGGACAGGCCGAGACGCTCGGCCATCTCGATCCGTCAGGGTCGGGGCGTAGCCCGAGACGACGCGGCGGCGCGCGGGTCGAAGCCGACCTGGAGGAGGAGCCCCATCTGGTCGGCGATGCCCCAGTGCTCCACGAGCATCCCGTCCGCGAAGCGCCCGACGTCGATGACGTCCGTCTCCACCGGGCCCCCCGTGGGCCCGAAGCCCATCACGCTCCCGGTGTTGACGCCCCTCGCGCGGTTCCGGGTCCAGACGACGTCGCCCGAGACGGCGATGTCCTCGACGGTCAGCGAGAAGTCCGACATCCAGCGGTGGAGCGCCCGGGCGACCCCCTTCGCCCCCTCGATGCCCGGCTGGTTGCCGCGCTGGTGCTCGACCACGTCAGGTGCGATGTAGGCCTCGAGGACGCTCTCGTCGCCTCGGCCGATCCCGTCCTCCACGATGCGGCGGAATCGGTCGGCGATGTCGATAGCTGCCATGGGACGCTCCTTCGATAGAGTTGCACTCTACTGCGATAGAGGAATACTCTATCCACATGCCTCCTGTCAATCGCGAACCCCCGGCCCGGCGCCCGACGCTGCGCGAGGAGCGTGCGGCGGTGACCCGAAACCGCATCCTCGACGCCGCGCGCCGCCGGTTCTTCGAGGACGGCTACGCCGCGACGACGCTCAGGGCCGTCGCGGCTGAGGCCGGCGTCGCCGTGCAGACCGTCTACGCCGTCTTCGGGTCCAAGGCCGCGATCCTGGCCGAGCTGCGGGCGCTCGCCGTCAATCTGCCCGAAGCCGACGCGGCGGGGCGCGCGGCCGCCGGCGAGCCGACGCCCGAGCGCCGCCTCGCAGGCTTCGCGCACTCGATCCGCCTCCGGTGGGAGCTCGCAGGTGACATCGTGCGGGTCAACCAGGACGCCGTGCGCGTGGATCCGTCGCTGCGGCCCGGGATCGCCGCCGCCGATGCGCGTCGCCGCGGCGGCATCGCGGCCTTCGTGCGTGGCATCGAGACAGACCTCGGCGCCCACATCGACGTCGACCGGTCGATCGGCGTCGTGAACGCGCTCACGCTCTACGCGGTGTACGAGGAGCTCATCTCCGTCCAGGGCTGGACGCCCGACGCCTACGAGGCGTGGCTCGCGGACTCGCTGGTCGCGGGCGTCGCGGCCGGCTAGGAGCGCAAGCGCGCCGGCGCATGCCGCTGCTTGACGAGCACGCCGACCTCGCGGTCGGTGGCGCGTTCGGCCGTTTGGCGCATGCCCACGGGGCGGGGGGCCCTCTCGGGACGACGAGCCAGAGGACCCGGACGGTTCAGCGCGAGAAGGTCAGGTGCGTTGTCCCGCTCGAGGCGACCTCCGACGTCACGCTGTAGCCGTCCTCGAAGCCGCGGAGGTCGTCCCAGAGCCGGACGCCGCGGCCAAGAAGGATCGGGGCGATGGCGACGTGCAGCCGGTCGACGAGTCCGGCCTTGAGGAACTCACGCGCCACGGTCGCGCCGCCGCCGACCCGCACGTCCTTGCCGCCAGCTGCGTCCGACGCGAGATCGAGCGCCTCGCGGGGCGTCGCGGCGAGAAAGTGGAACGTCGTGCCGCCGGCCATCTCGAGCACGGGGCGCGGCTTGTGGGTGAGGACGAACACCGGGACCCGGAACGGAGGCTCATCGCCCCACCAGCCGCGCCAGTCCGGATCGTCTCCGGCGGCGTGGAGCCCGAACATGCCGGCACCCATGATCTCCGCACCGATCTCGGCGAAGTACGCCTGCGCGTACTGGTCGTCGACGCCGGTCGTGCCCTCGCCGCCTGTCTCGTGCAGCACCCGGGCGCGGAACGTGCGGGTCGCGACGTAGGCCTCGACCAGGCGCGCCCAGTCGTGCCCGAACGGGTTCTCGCGCGTCTGGTCGGTCGTCGTCGCGAAGCCGTCCAGGGTGATGTTCAGGTCAACACGCACGGCCATCGACGTCCTCCGAATTGGCGCACCGCATGTGAGCAGGGTACGTGACGTCCTCCAGCCGAGTCGGGACTGTCGAGCTGGACGCGGCAAGAGTCACGTTCGCCAGCGGCCGCGAGCAGTGCCTCCCGAAGCCCCGGGTGAGCAACCCGACCCACAGCCGCTCCCCACGGCGGCCAGGTCGTGCGGCAGCCGCGCGCCAGGAATCTTCATGGGGCCCTGTCGGCCAGTCCCATCTCCCGAGCAAGGTCCGGCGGAGTCCAGCCATTGGTGCTCGACGACCGGGTGCGAGTCTGGACGTCGCGCTGTTGCACCGCTACCCGGGACTTGACCTGGTCGACAACGCAGCACCCGTCGCTATAGTCGCGCTGGACCAGGCAGCACCCCGAATGGTTGTTGCCAGGGCGTGGAGGTTGGGATGGCGCGTGTCTCCGCGACTCCTCGGCGCGAAGGCTGGGTCACGCTCCGCAACGGGAGGTCGCTCGCCTTCGCCGAGTGGGGTGATCTGTCGGGACGCCCCGTGGTCCTGTTCCACGGCGCGCCTGGCTCACGCCTCCTGTGTCCCGACGAAGACGCCACCGTGTCCGCCGGCGTCCGCCTGGTCACCATCGACCGTCCGGGCTGTGGCCGCTCCGCCCCCGATCCGGACCTCTCGGTCCTGACCTTCGCCGACGACTACGCGGAGCTCCACGGCCTGCTTGGGTTGCCGCCCTGCCCCATCGTCGGCTGGTCCGGCGGTGGCCCGTACGCGCTCGCGTGTGCCGTCCGGACCCCGGCGCTGGTCTCGTCGGTCGGGCTGGCGGCGAGCATGGCGCCGGCCGAGGAGTTCGGCGAGGGCTGGGAGGATGACCGACGCATCGCTGACCTGCTCCGCATCGATCGGGCCGCCGGCGTCGCCGCGATCGCGGCGCGCTACGCGGGCCTCGCCGACGATCCGGCGTCGGCCTTCGCCGACTGGGACGATCCGCAGGACCCGGACGTCCGGCTTCTCGCGCTGCCGGACGTGAACGAGGCGTTGGTCCAGATGGTCCGGGAAGGGGTCCGACAGGGCTTGGTCGGGGTCGTCGCCGACGATGCCGCGACGTATGGGCCGTGGGGCGTCTCAGCCGCGGACGTCACCCAGGACGTCGCCGTGTGGCTCGGCAGCGAGAACCGGATCTGTCGGTCGGACGCGGAGTACCTCGCAGCCACGATTCCGCGGGCGACATACGTGGTCTTCCCGGGCGAGGGCCACCTGGTGCCGCTGCCTCGCTGGGCCGAGATGCTGGCCTGGCTGCACTGAAGGCGCCGCTGCCGAAGGGCGGTGGCGACCAGTGAGCACGACTCCGAGGAGCCCACACGACAAGAGCGGACACAACGATGGGTGGGTCGCGTCCGGGTGTTGGAGTGACAGCATCGTGGTGGGCCAGCTGATCGGCACGGCGATCGCGATGATCATCCTGCTCCAGCACGCGCTCATCGACTACGCGGGCCTCGTCTACGTCGCGATGACCGCCTTCGGCATCACGCTGCTCGTGAGCTTCTTCGTGGTCTTCCGGATCCCGTTCCGCGGCGACGACTCGCCGCACAGACCACCGGGGTCGCTCACGGCGGCCGGACCCAGGTGGCCAAGACGGTCACGACCGGCATGCGGGAACTCGATCCCCTCACGGTGCTGATAGGAAATCCAGCACCCCGCGAGCGAACGCGTCCGGGCGCTCCCACATCGGATTGTGGGCGGCTCCCTCGACCACCACCAGCCGGGCGTCAGGGACCAAGTCGACGATCCTGTGCCCGATCGTCAGCGGGCAGACCCGATCGTGCTCGCCCCAGATCACGAGCGTGGGCGCCTCGATCCGGGGCAGTTTGGCGCGCCAGTCGGCCCGCATCAACTGGATTGCGGCGTTGGTCAGGCGACCGGGACCAGAGCGCAGGCCGTCCGCGATCAGGACCGGCAGCAGGCTCGGCGCCGTCCAGCGGAGGGTTACCGCCGGCCCGCTCACCGGTCGAACAGCGGTGCGGGCGAGGGACAGGAACGCCGCATCGACCAGGACCAAACGGTCGACGAGTTCGGGATGGTCTGCGGCAAGGCCACCGGCGATCAAGCCGCCCATCGAGTGTCCGATCACGCTGGCGCGTTCGATTCCCATGTTCTCCATCATTGCCGCGAACTGGTCGGCGACCCGTATGAGGTCGAGCCGGTCACCGCGGGGCGAGGCGCCGGATCCGGGGAGATCGACGGCAATCACGCGGAACGAATGGGACAGCACGGGCAAGTTGCGGGACCACCAGCGAGCTGAGCCTCCTAGCCCATGGATGAGGATCAACGGCGGGCCGGCGCCGAGGTCATTCGAGATGGTGAGCGGGCTCGGCGGCGCGTTCGTCCGGCGCGACCTGGGTGGCACGTCGGTCATCGCCTCACGGCTCGACGGGGGTCTCGAAGACACGGACGCCGCCCCTCGCCGACGGTTCCGCCGTAATGGTTCGACCTTCGAGGAAGCAGCGCACGACGTTGGCGAGCTGGTCCGGGTGCGAGAAGTTGATGGCATGCGCGGCTCCATCGATGACCGCAGCGGTGACGTGGGGAAGCTCATGTGCCCGTTGAGCAACGACGCGTTCGCTCACGAGCGGGTCACGCGAACCGATCACCACCAGGGTCGGGATGACGAGCTCCTTGAGGCGCTGGACCGTGGGGTAGTGGAGCATCGACCAGAGTAGGGTGACCGACGGGATCAAGCCGAACCTGGCATAGTCGGTCATCGCGATCGGGACCATCCGCGGCGGCTCGCGAAGTCCCGCGAGCGCCATCTGCGAGACGCCCCGGAAGATCGGCAGGTTGTAGCGGCCACCAGCCGGCGAGACCCAGATCGTCGCCTCGATGCGATCGGCGTGCTCGTCGAGCATCGACGCGATGATGGGGCAGCCGAGCGAGTTGCCCAGCAGCACGGCGCGCTCGATGCCCTGCTGGTCCATGAACCGCACGACAGCGTCGCCAAGCTGGTCGATGGTCAGCGGATGCGGCGGGTGATGGGTCCGCCCAAAGCCGGGGAGATCGGGGACGAACGTCCTGTAGTCGGCCGCCAAGCGGGAAGCGGTCGGAAGCAGATATCGACCTGAGATGCCGAAGCCGTGAATGTGGACGATCGTGCGGGGCCCCCCAGGCGGCGTCGCGTTGGTGCGATAGAGCATTGGGAGTCCGTCGAAGATCGTCCAGACTTCCTTGAGCGTCTTCAGATCCGATCTCATGCCTGTCCCCAGTCGCTACGCCTCGTCCTCCCGAGGCGATCACGTTACGGTGCCCGACACTCGTCGCGCGTTGCTGGAGCGCACCCGCGGCTCTCGTCGCCGATCGGGCTGGCAGGATCCGTGCCTTCATAGGCCCGCATCGGCGCGGAGCTTGCCGGTGGCAAGGCCGCCGTGGTTGTCCTGGCAGCAGGGGCAGTCGCACGCCCTCGTTCGCGGGATCAGAGACGGTCACGCGGGACGAAGCCCATCGTCGGCCACCTGCGCGGTCAAGGACGAGCCGGAAGGGATCGGCGCGAGCGCGAGGTTCCCGGGCTTCATCAATCCGACCGGCGACCAGGTTGCGTCGGGACGTCGGCGGCGTGGGCCTCGACTGCCCTGTGGACGTTGCCGTGCACGTGGTCGGGACCGACCTTGTCGAGGAGTCCCTCCGCCCGGAGCACCGCGAGCACGTTCGGCTTGACGCGGGCAAGCCGCAGGGTCATCCCGTCCAGGTTGGTGAGCTCCTGGATCTCGGTCAGCTTCGCCGCACCCTGCGAGTCGACGAAGTTGACACCCTCAAGGTCGAGCACGAGCGTGCGGAGCCCGGGATGCCCATCCGTGACCGCACGCACGCGCTCGTCCACCGCCTCCGCAGTCGCGAAGAACAGACCGCCGTCGATGCGGAGCACGGCGATACCCGGCTGTATCTCGTCGTCGGGGTGCTCGTCGAGGCCACGGAAGACCTGCGTGCCCGCCTCACGACCCAGCAGCGGCATCGATGGCTGCGTGGCGACATAGACGAGCCACACGAGCGACAGCACGATGCCGATCACCACGCCGAGGAGGACGCCCGCCGACAGCACCCCGAGGAACGCGGCCACCGCGATCCAGAAGTCGAACGGCTTCACCCGGCGGAGGCGCCGGAACTCGGCGATGTCGATCATCCCGAAGATGACCGCATCGATGATGATCGCGGCCAGCACAGCCTTGGGCAGCTGGGAGAACACGGGCGCAAGCAGGACGAGGGTGGCGAGGACAAGTGCGCCCGTCGCAAGCGATGCAACCGGCGTCCTCGCGCCGGCGGACTCGTTGAGGGAGCTCGCCGAGAGGCTGGTCGAGACGGGCATCCCCTGGAAGACACCGGCGCCGAGGTTGGCCATCCCCTGGGCGACCGATTCCTGGTTGACGTCGATGCGGTAGCGATGACGGGTCGCGAACGCCCGGGCGTCCCCGGCCGTCTGCGAGAACCCGATGAGCAGCAGCGCGAGCGCCGAAACGAGGATCTCCGGTAGGTGCCGGCCGACGAGGTCGAGGGAGGGCATCTGCGGGACCGGAAGGCCTCGCGGCACGGGGCCCACGAGCGCCACGCCGTGCCCGCCCAGGTCGAATGCCACCGACGCGACAAGGCCACCGACCACGAGCACGAGCGCTCCGGGGACCCTGGGAAGGGTGAACCGGAGCCCGAGGATCACGGCGAGCGCGACGCCGCCGACGAGCAGCGTCGCCCACGAGATGTCACCCAGGCTGCGAATCCACGAAGCGAGCTCCTGCCACGCGCTGGTGCCATCCGCCGACGTCCCGGTGAGCTTGGGCAACTCCCCGATCACGACGTCAATGGCGGCGCCCGCAAGGAACCCGGTCACGACCGCCTTCGAGAGGAACCGGGCGATCCAGCCCATCCGGAGCGCGGCGACCAGGAGGAACAGCGCCCCGGTGGCGAGCGTGATCGCGGCCACGAGCTGCGCCGCCTCCTCGCCGCCCAGGCCCGTGAGCAGCACGGCCCCGCCGGCGACCGCCGCGAGCGACGAGCTGGGACCTGTGGAGATGTGCCGCGAGGTGCAGAAGAGCGCGTAGATGATCGCGCCGGCCGCGGCCGCATACAGGCCGTTCTCCACCGGGATCCCGGCGATGCCGGCGTAGCCGAGGTTCTTGGGCACGATCATGGCCGTGACCGCGATGCCGGCGATGATGTCGCCCCGGAGCCACCGCCGGTCATACCTGCGCGCCCAGTCGAGGATGGGGACCAGCCGCGTCGGGAGATGGGCGGTGGCGCGGCCATCAACGCTCACGGCAGGGATCCTCCTCGTGCGACCCACTCATGGCGCTCGAGCCGCTCGGCGTCATGGTGGCCCGCCTCGGCCCGTCATAGTCTCTCGCTCACAGCGACATTCTGCCCGGGCCGGACGGCAGGGATGGGTCGGAAGACGCGACCGGGAACTCCACAACTGCGGACGACCGAGGGACTACGATCTCTGCCGCCGAGAGTAGCGACGGATCCGGCCGTCCGGCCGTCGTTCGCGGCAGCGTCACGGATCCGATCCCGACACCCAGCTGGCCGCCGCCCAGCCCGCACTTGGAGGCCCCTCGAGATGGCACAACGGAAAACGACGAAGACGCCAGCGAAGACCGCGGCAAATGGGGCGAAGGCGGGTGGCGGCAAGCCCCGGGTGCGGGTCGGGAAGCGCGAGCTCCAGGACACGGCGGGTCGTCTCGCCGCGAACGGTCTTGCCGAGGTTGAGCAGGGGTCGGTCGAGGTCGTGGCCGGCGCGGCGGACATCGCCATTGCACGGGACGTGGCCGACGCGGGAATCGCGGTGGTCGCTGCGGGCGCGAGCGACGTCGCGCTCGGCGCCGGCAAGCTCGCGGCCGCGGAGCGCGGGGAGCAGCTGGCGGGGCTGGCCATAGCGGGCGGCGTGGAGGAGTTCGCGCGCGCCGAAGACACGATCGCCGTCGCCGCCGACATCGCCGAGCTCACGGACGTCGTCCGGACGATGGGCCAGGGCCAGCTCGAGCGTGGTTTGGCGGTCGCCCGCGTCTCGGGCGAGCTGTCCGCGGTGAGTGGCCTGATGGCCCGGCTCGGGATGCCGCTGCTGGCGGCGTTCCTCGATGACCGGAGCGTCCAGCTTCAGGTCCTGTCGGTGGAGCTGCTCGCAGGGTCGCAAGGGACGCGACTCGTCGCTGGCGCCCTCGATGCCGCCGCGGACGAGGTCGGGGACGTGGCCACGGACCAGGCCGCGAGCGGCATCGCCCGCCTCGCCGTCGGTGAGGCGCTCGCAGCGCGGAGTGACGCCCTGGCAGCCGAGGGCCTCGACCAGGCCGCCGTCGGCATGGCCGAGGTCGAGGCCGGTGTCGCGGTCATCGAGGCTGCTCGGGGCGTCGCCGCCGACGCGGTCATCGAGGTCGCGGTCGGGGCCGCGACCGCCGCGGCCGGCGAGACCGAGATCGACGTGGCGGAGGAGATCGCTGACCGGGCCGACTGACGAGGATCGCCGTCGGCGCGAAAGACGCCATGATCGTCGTCCTCCGGCCAAAGCTACGCTACGTCGGTAGCGTTGGCTCGGGGGCCTTGGCCTCGTCCATTGTGGGTGCGCGAGCATCAAATGGCCCGCGACGTCTCCTACCATGGTCTCGTCGGGCCGAGCCGGCAGATGCTGGCGCCCGTGACCGTTCGCCCGCTTGGCGCATCGTTCGTTCCGTCACCTGGAGGGAGTCCCTGATGAAGAACCCGCCCATCCTGATCTCGATCATCGGCTTCTTCGCGGCGCTCGCGGGCTTCGGCTTCCTGTTCTTCGGCTTGCGGGTCCTCGGCTTCGACTGGTTCGGGGCGCTCGGCGACCTCCCGGCCTTCGAGCACGTCGGCCTGTGGGGTTGGCTGGCGATCGCCACAGGGATCGTCTGGCTCCTCGCCGCCTTCGGCCTCTGGGCGCTCCAGCCGTGGGCTCGGTTCTTCGCCCTGATCATCGCCGGCCTCGCCCTGTTCGAGGCGGTCCTCGCGTTCTTCCAGTTCCCTGGGACGGGCGTCGGTTTCGCGATGGCGATCATGCCTGCCCTGATCCTCTGGTATCTGAACTCCGCCGAAGTCAAGGCTGCGTTCAGCGAGGGAGCGGCGCCGACAGCCGTCTGACACCTGTCTAGCGGCCGAGGCATCGACGGACGGAGCCCCCAAGACCTCGCGCCTCGCGCACCTTGCTCGTCCGCCTCGACGGGATCTCCGCCGGACGAGCGCCCGCACCCGGCTGCCCCAGGCCAGGCCGGTCCACACCAAAGTCCAACCGACAGGAGGATCCCGCGTGACAGACCAGAGCCCCGCCCCATCCGATGACGTCACGGTCGTCGCGGCCCAGGTCGCCGACGACAAGGGCGTGATCGCCGAGGCCGCGATCGCCGCTGAGGGCGACCACGCACTCATCGTGGCCCGATTCGCCGACACCCAGGCGGCGATCGCCATCTACAACCAGCTCCGCGCTGCCGAGGTCGACGGCTCGATTCACATCGACGGGGTCCTCGTGGCCAAGGCCGGCGCGGACGGCAGGCTCCACATCCAGAAGATGACCGACCACAGCACCCGCAAGGGCCTCAAGTGGGGGTTCGTCGGCGGCGTCGTGGCGGCGGTCTTCCTGCCGGCCACGATCGTCGAGGGCGCGGTCGCGCTCGGGATCGCCGGCGCGGCCGCGGGCAAGGCGCGCAACCTCTACCACCGCGTCGAGGTCGAGAAGGACCTCGCCGCCGTCATCACCCCCGGGACGTCGGGGATCCTGTGCCTCGTGTCGGCCACCCAGGTCGAGGATGTCCGACTCCGGATGCCCGACGCGCAGGAAGTCAAGACGGTCCCGGTCGACGAGGAGACCGCTGGCGCGGTCAAGGCCGCCGCGGCAGCCGCCGACACCGCCGCCCCAGCAACCGAGGCACCCGCCGAGGCCTGATCGGGAACGATCATCGGGCTCTCGCTCTGCCCGATCTGGAAGCCGGCCGGAAGGCCGGCTTCCTCGTGTGAGTCGCCGGGCCCGACATTCGCGGGTCGGCAGTAGCATGGCCCTCGTTCGCTGACATGGAGTCCCGTGTTGTCCGCCCTGGAATCTCCTGAACCACTGCCGCCGGCCGCCGAGCCTGAGGGTTCGGTCGGTGGCCCCACCCCCGCCCCGAACGGACCGCTCAGCCGCGTGACCGACCCCGGGCCCACCGACCGGGCCGTTCAGGTGGCGGGCGCGGCTGCTCTGCATGAGGCTGACCCGGGCGGCCGCACGGCACAGGACCCGGCGCAGGACGCGATCGAGCGCCTCGCGGTCGGGCGGACGGCCGACGTCCGCGGCGAAGACCCGTGGGCCGAGGCCGGCCGAAAGGTCCTCCGCTTCCACCTCGCGCGGATGCTCGCGCGCGTGCCCGGCGTCATCGCCGGCGAGGACCCCGAAGAGGTCCACGCGATGCGCGTCGCGGCGCGCCGGATGCGCGCCGACTGGCGGGTCTTCGGCGACGGCTTCGAGCCCGAGTCTCGGCGCCGGTACGTGCGCGATCTGCGCGAGACCGGGGCTCGCCTCGGGGCAGTCCGCGACCTCGACGTCCTGCTCGAGATCCTCGCGGACCACGCCGCCCGTCGCAGCGAGCGGAGCCGGGCCGGGTTGACACCGCTGCTGCGGGAGTGGGACGCCGAGCGGGAGGCTCGTCGAGTCGAGCTCGTCGAGTCCTTGGAGTCGGCGTCCTTCGCCCGTTTCGTTGCCGAATACGAGGCATTCGCCGAGACGGAGGGTCTGGCAGCCCGTCCCGTCGTCCCGCGCGCGCCTTCGCTCGTCCGGAATCGGATGCCATCGACGGCCTGGGCCGCCTACGAGGCGGTCTGGGCATTCGACGCTGGCATCGCTGAGGCTGACCTCGCCACGCTCCACCGGCTCCGGATCGCCGGCAAGTGGCTGCGGTACACGCTGGAGTTCGTCCGCGAGGCGATGGAGCCGGAGGCGACGCCGCTCATCCGTCCGGTCGTCGCGCTCCAGGATCATCTCGGCGCCCAGCACGATTTCCACGTCGCCGCGTCGCTGGCGCGAGAGTTTGCATCGACGTCCGAGACGATCACGAGTCACGAGCGGAAGTCGATCGAGCGGTTCGTCCGCGAGCTCGACGAGGGCGTCGAGCAGTCGGGACGGGCGTTCGTGCCCACCTGGCGGGCGCTCGCCGCGCCCGCCTATCGGCGGCGTCTGGGCCGCGGCCTTGCGCGGCTCTGAGCCGACACGTCCGAGGCGACCCCGCCCGGCTGGTGAGCGGGGAGTGGAGCCGCCTCTACCACCGGCCTAAGTGTTGGTCCCCGGTGGAACATGAAGTTGCTTACGAACGCGTCCACGATGCATGTGCTCACCCGCAGTCCGTGCGGGGCCGATCGATTGGGGGCGAATCGGCGGCCAACGTGGCGATGGCGATCGAGCTCGGACGAAGCCGGCCACCTGATCCATGACCGGCTCCGGGCTCGGGCGTCAGGCCTGTCGGGTTCCCGTGAGCGGTCAGCGTGAACATGCGGTCGGTCACCCACGACGTCGATCTGTTCGAACACGTCCTCCGCGGGTGGGTGCCGTGCCAGCCTTGCTCACCCGATCCGGGTGGCGTATGTGACCGCCAGGCATGCGACGTTCTGCTTGCGAATCGCAGTGGAAGCGCGTACGGTCCATGGTCGGACGGCAGAAGAGGCGCGGGCGGCGGCGACATCCCGGACCGCCTGCGGGGGAGGTGCGGAGCGTAGGTCAGGGAAAGGGCCCGGCAACGGCGACGCAGGGCGGCTGTTGTCGAAAGGTCGGTGCACCACCCGACCGCGAGACCCGGGACAACCTGCATTTCCTCAGTCTTGCGCGTCCCGGGTTGCGGCCTTGAGTGCCGGTGAGCGCGACGCTCGCCGACCCGTGAAGGACACACCAAAGGAGACGAGGACTCATGGGCAACAACGATCAGGCGCACACGACGCTCGCGGCCTTCACGGTCGACAGTGGTGACGCCGCACGGCGACTTCTCAAGGCGGTCCAGCGCGTCGACGAGGCCAACGACAA
>Ga0302299_10001783_pt1 | contig 13007 bp, 10 predicted proteins | sample III_Fen_N3_4_FD_198795 | JGI IMG/M metagenome (GOLD analysis project Ga0302299, IMG submission 198795) | Peat permafrost microbial communities from Stordalen Mire near Abisko, Sweden - III_Fen_N3_4 | ecosystem: Environmental > Terrestrial > Soil > Wetlands > Permafrost | place: Sweden: Abisko... | reverse complement strand
CATCGACGGCGCCGACAAGATCCGCCTGGTCGACGTCGACCCCGGCGACGGTGAGGCGCGCCAGATCGTGTGCGGCGCCGCCAACATCGCCGTGGGCGACACCGTCCCGCTGGCGACCATCGGAGCGGTCCTCCCCGGCGGCTTCGAGATCGCGCGCCGCAAGATGCGCGGCCAGGAGTCCGACGGCATGCTCTGCTCCGCCCGCGAGCTCGGCTTCGGCGCCGACCACGCCGGCATCCTCCAGCTCGACGGCGCGCTCCAGCCCGGCACGCCGCTCCGCGAGGCCCTGGGCATCGAGCCCGACGTGCTCTACGACCTCGAGGTGAACCCCAACCGGCCCGACGCCATGTCGGTGGCCGGTGTGGCCCGCGACCTCGCGGCCCGCCTGGGCCTGCCCTTCACCCTGCCCAGCCCCCAGGTCACCCGCACCGGCGAGCCCGCCGACACCGTGGCCACCATCGAGCTGGTCGACCCCGACCTGTGCGGCCGCTTCCAGGCCCGCGTCCTGCGCAACGTCACGGTGGGGCAGTCGCCGCAGTGGCTCGCCAACCGGCTCACGCAGCTCGGCATGCGACCCATCAACGCGCTCGTCGACATCTCCAACTACGTCATGCTCGAGCTGGGGCAGCCCAACCACCCCTACGACCTGGCGCTGGTGCCGGGAGGCGGGTTCCGGGTGCGTCGCGGCCGCGACGGCGAGGCGCTCACCACTCTCGACGACGTCGAGCGCCGGGTCTCGGTCGACGACCTCCTCATCTGCGGGGCCGACGACACGCCCATCGGCATCGCAGGCGTGATGGGTGGCGCCTCGTGCGAGATCTCCGCGTCCACCACCGACGTGCTGCTGGAGATGGCCTGGTTCCGCCCCATGGCCATCAGCCGAACGTCGCGCCGCCTCGGTCTCCGCACCGAGGCCTCGGCCCGCTTCGACAAGGGGTGCGACCCCGAGGTCATCGACCTGGCGGCCGACCGGTTCTGCCAGCTCGCCGCGGAGATCTGCGGTGCCACCACCGCACCCGGCGCGGTCGACGTGCGCGGCGAGCTGCCCGACCGGTCACCCGTGCGGGTGCGCACCGCGCGCGTCAACGCCATCCTCGGCACCGACCTCGACGCCCCCACCATCGCCGGCCACCTCGAGTCGATCGGCTTCGCCACCACGCCCGTCGGCGCCGACCACGACGTGGTGGTGCCGTCGTGGCGCTACGACTCCTCGGCCGAGATCGACGTGATCGAGGAGGTGGCGCGGCTGCACGGCTACTCCCGCATCGCCCCCGAGCCCCTGCCGTCGTCGCGCACCGGACGCCTCACCGAGCGGCAGCTCGAGCGCCGGGCGCTGCGGGGGGCCATGGTCGGCATGGGTCTGGCCGAGGCCATGCCCCTGCCCTTCCTCGCGCCCGGCGAGCTCACCCGCTGCGGGTTGCCCGACGTGGGCATCTCCCTCGCCAACCCGCTGGTCGCCGACGAGTCCGTGCTGCGCACCTCGTTGCTCCCGGGGTTGGTGCAGGCCGTGGCCCACAACGCCACCCGTCGCCAGCTCGGTGTCGGCCTCTTCGAGATCGGCCACGTCTTCCGCCCCCCGCCGGCGGACCAGCTCCTGCCCGACGAGCGCGAGTGCCTCGCCGCCATCCGCGCCGGCCTCGACGCCGCGGGCGCCGTGGCCGCCTGGCAGGTGGTGGCCGACACCCTGGCCGTCGCCGACGCGACGGTGGTCAACGCCGAGGTCCCCGGGCTGCACCCCACCCGCTCGGGCCACGTCGTGGTGGCGGGCGAGGTCGTGGGCGAGCTGGGCGAGATCGACCCCGAGGTGCTCGCCCGCCACGACATCGGCGAGCGCGTGGCCTGGCTGCAGGTCGACCTCACCCGGCTGCTGGCCCTGCCGCACGGTGATCGTCCCTACCGCCTGGTGAGCCGCTTCCCGTCGTCCGACATCGACCTGGCCTTCGACGTGGCCGACCCGGTGCCCGTCACCGCGGTCGAGACCACCGTGCGCGCCGCCGCCGCCGAGCTGCTCGACTCGCTCCAGCTGTTCGACGTGTTCCGCGGCGCGCCGGTGGGCGAGGGACGCCGCAGCCTGGCGTTCTCCCTCCGGCTCCAGGCCCCCGACCGCACCCTCACCGACGACGAGGTGCAGGGCGTGCGCCAGGCCGTCATCGCCGCGGTCGAGCAGGCCCACGACGCCAAGCTCCGCTGACCCGTCCACTTCGTGTCCCTCTGTGGTCGCTGGGCGACCACTCACGGACACGCAATGGGCGATCTCAGGCCAGGAAGTCGATCAGCAGCGCGTTGACCCGGTCGGGATCCTCGAGCTGCATCCAGTGGCCGAGGCCCTCGACGCGCTCGTAGCGCCACGGGCCGTCGACGTACTTCCCGCTGCCGGTCATCTGCGCCTCGGTGAGCGCGAAGTCGCCGCTGCTCCACACGCCCATCGTGGGGCACTGGATGTGCGGCAGCTCGAGCGGCGGCGCGATCAGCGTCTCGGGGGCGATGTTGGCCCGGTAGTAGTTGAGGCCCGGCGTGAGCGAGCCGTTGCGCACCAGGTCGTCGATGACGGCCTGGCCGTCGGGGTGGTTGCCCCAGGCCCGGAAGTTCGCCCAGTCGTCGTTCGAGAGCCACTGCTCGGCGATGTCGGTGAACTGGAACAGGAGCATGTACCAGGACTTCTCCCGCTGGGGGAGGCCGGCATCGGTGAACGCCATGGGGTTGCCCACGGAGAGCGCGACCAGCCGCTCGACCCGCTCGGGTGCGAAGGACGCGGTGGCCCAGGCGAGCGCGGCACCCCAGTCGTGCCCGACCACCGCGGCCCGCTCGACCCCGACCGCGTCGAGCACGCCCAGCACGTCGCCGGCCAGGAACAGCAGGTTGTACTGCTCCACCTCGTCGGGCTTGTCGGACTCGCCGTACCCGCGCAGGTCGGGCACGATCACCTGGTGCCCTGCGGCGACGAGCGCCGGCACCTGGTTGCGCCACATCCGACCGGAGTCGGGGAAGCCGTGCAGCAGCACCACCGGCGCACCTTCTCCGGTCACCTCGTAGTGGATGCCGACTCCGTTCACGTCCGCGCGCATGGGTTCTCCTGGTTCGGGTGGTGGGGCAGGGGCGGTCAGGCGTCGAGCAGCGCGAGCAGCTCGGCGCGGCTGGGCCCGGGGATGGGGTCGTCGCGCCAGCCGCTGCCGACCTCGCGGATGCGGGCGACGATCGCCGGGTCGGCCAGCTCCTGGTCGGGCGCGGAGAGCAGCGCCATGAACCGCATGCCCACCCGCATCAGGTCGGGGTCGCGGGGGATGCTGTAGAGCATCGCCATGGTGAGCTCGTAGCTGTCGTCGGTCGGCGCCTCGGTGCCCGCGATGGCTGCCTGCACCTCGGCCATCCGCTGGCGGTCCATGTCGACCGTCGCCCGGTACCAGGGCTCCACCGTCGCGAGCGTGGCCGCGTGGAACGCCTTCGCCAGGCCTGCCGGGTCGTCGATCGTCGAGGAGCGCAGGGTGTCGCGCAGCGCCAGGCCGTGCATCAGGCCGATGGACGCACCCCGGCCAACCGACGGGTTGGTGCACGCCCAGGCGTCACCGACGAGCAGCAGCCCGGTGGCCACCGGCTCGTCGCCGACCATGAGGCTGCGGTGCCGGTCCTCGATCTTCGAGAGCGAGACGATGTGGTCCTCGATCGACTCGCCGTCGAGCCAGTGGGCGACCATCGGGTAGCTCGCGAACACGCGGTTCCAGGTGTCGAGGTCGCGGATCGACCGCAGCGGGGCGTCGTTGCCCGCGGTGACCAGCGCGACGCACCAGGTGCCGTTGTCGGCCGGGAGCGTCAGCGTCGAGACCGACTCGTAGTGCTGCAGCGGTGAACCGAAGGCCGGCGGTGTCGAGCCGTCGGCGGAGCGGAGGTGGCGGCCGTAGTAGGCGAACCCGAGGTCATCGACCTCGTCGTCGGGGGCCGCCGCGCCGATGGCCTCGAGCCAGCTGAGGCACGGGGACCTCCGGCCGGACACGTCGATGACGAGGTCCGCGGGCAGCTCGGTGCCGTCCTCGGTGCGCACGCCGGTGACGTGGGGGACCCCGCCGGGACCTGGTTCGGCAAGGAGGCCCGCCACGGCCACGCCGCGGCGCACGTCGAGGCCCGCCGCCAGGACCGCGTTGGCCACCGCGGCCTCGACCACGGGCCGGCGGCCGGTGAGGGCCACGAGGTCGTCGTCGCCCGCGCGCTTCCCGCCGGTCATCTCGTCGGGGATGGACTCGACCATGTGCAGCGGCAGGGCCCCGGCGTCCCGCATGGCCTGCGACACGTCGGGTAGGTGCTCGTCGAGGTCCTGGCGGAACTTCGGCTGGAAGTAGTGGGGGAGTCGGAACTGGTTGATGCCGCGGCGCTCCCAGTCGGCCCACGCATCGCGGGGGTCGGTCGGGGGTGGCGCCGGGTCGCGCTCGAGCACGGTGACCTCGTGGCCGTCACGTTGCAGCAGCAGTCCGGTGCACATCCCGACCAGCCCGCCGCCGACGATCACCACTCGCGCCATCGTGCGCTCCTCTCGCCTGCCCGACACCGCGGGCACCCGGCGCGGAGCGTAGTCAGCGCGACGCTCGGGAGCGCCGGTGAGCCGGGTTGTGCATGACTATGCACACCTGCGTATAGTCGCCGGATGACCAAGGTCGGCATCATCGGGGCGTCGGGGTTCACCGGCGCGGAGCTGCTGCGGCTCTGCGCCGACCATCCGGACCTCGACGTGCGCTTCGTCACGGGCGACACGCAGGCGGGCGTCCGGGTGGCCGAGCTCTACCCGTCGCTGCTCGCGCGCTGGCCCGACCTGGTGCTGCAGCCCTTCTCGCCGGAGCTCGTCGACGACGTCGACCTCGTGTTCCTCGGCCTGCCCCACGGCGCGTCGCAGGCGATCGTGCCGCAGCTCATCGACCGCGTCGCCCACGTGGTCGACCTCAGCGCCGACTTCCGACTCCATGACCCGGCCCTCTACCCCACGTGGTACGGCGCCGAGCACCAGGCCCCCGAGCTCCTCGAGCGCTTCGTGTACGGGCTGCCGGAGCTGTTCCACGACGAGGTTGCCGGGGCCCAGCACATCGCCGTCCCCGGCTGCTATCCCACCGCCGGGTCGCTCGCCCTGGCGCCCCTCGTGCGTGCCGGCCTGGTGTCCACCGAGGGCCTCATCGTCGACGCCGCGAGCGGGGTGTCGGGCGCGGGGCGGGCGCCGAAGCCCACCAGCACGTTCTGCGCGGTCGACGAGGACTTCGTGGCCTACGGGCTCGAGGGCCACCGGCACACCCCCGAGCTCGACCAGAACCTCGGCGCCACGGTGCGCTTCACCCCGCACCTCGTCCCCATGAACCGGGGCATCCTGGCCACCTGCTACGCCCGGCCCAGCGGCACCACCTCCACGGCCGAGCTGCTCGCGGCCCTGCACGAGGCCTACAGCGACGCCCCCTTCGTGGTCGTGCGCACCGACTCGCCCAACACCAAGGCCACCCTCGGCGCCAACACTGCGCACGTCACCGCGCTGCTCGACGAGCGCACCGGTTACGTGGTCGCGCTGTGCGCCCTCGACAACCTGGTGAAGGGCGCCTCGGGCCAGGCCGTCCAGTGCGCGAACCTCATCTGCGGCCTCGACGAGACAGCGGGCCTGCCCAGCATCGGGCTGATGCCGTGAGCGTCACCGCCGCCAAGGGCTTCGTCGCCGCGGGCGTGTCGGCCGGCATCAAGGCCTCCGGCGACCCCGACCTCTCCCTCGTGGCCACCGCGTCGGGCGAGCCCGTGCCCGCCGCGGCCGTGTTCACGTCCAACAAGATGACCGCGGCCCCGGTGCTCGCCTCGCACGCGCACCTCACGGCCACCGGGGGCCACGCCGCAGCGGTCATCCTCAACAGCGGCAACGCCAACGCGGCCAACGGCACCGTCGGGCGCGAGCACGCCGAGCGCATGACCGAGGCCGTGGCCAACCACCTCCACCTCTCGGCCGAGGACGTCCTGGTGTGCTCGACCGGGCTCATCGGCATCCCCCTCCCGGTCGAGCTCATCGAGGACGCCGTGCCCGCGCTCCTCGCCGCCCGCACCGACGGGCCCGAGGCCGGTGCGGCGGCCGCCGAGGCCATCCGCACCACCGACACCGCCCGCAAGGAGGCCGCGGCCCGTGCCGGCGCGGCAACCGTCGGCGGCATGGCCAAGGGCGCGGCGATGCTGGCGCCGAACATGGCCACGATGCTGGCGGTGCTCACCACCGACGCCGACGTCGATCCGGTCACGCTCAGGCGGCTGCTCGCCGCGGCGGTCGACGGGTCGTTCAACGTGCTCACCACCGACGGCTGCACCTCGACCAACGACACCGTCATCATCCTGGCCAGCGGTGTCGCCGGGCCGGTCACCGACGACGCGCTCGGCGCGGCCATCGCCGAGGTGTGCGGCTCGCTCGCCGCGCAGATGGCCGGCGACGCCGAGGGCGCCACCAAGGTGGTGCGGCTCGAGGTCACCGGTGCGGCCACCGACGCCGAGGCGGCCATCGCCGCACGCAAGATCGCCGAGAGCCAGCTGGTCAAGTGCTCGTGGTACGGCCTCGACCCCTACTGGGGCCGACTGGCCAGCGAGGCCGGGAGCGCAGGCGTCACCTTCGAGCAGCACCTGGTGGCGGTCGCCTACGGCGGGGTCACGGTCGCCGCCGGGGGCGTGGGCATCGAGCACGACGCCGAGGCCGTGGCCGCCCACATGGCCGGCCGCCACCTCGACGTCCTCGTCGACCTCGGGGTGGGCACCGGCCGGGCCCACGTCCTCACCAACGACCTCACGCACGCCTACATCGACGAGAACATGGGGACCTCCTGATGACCGCCAGGTTCGCCGCCGGGGCCGTGGCCAAGACCGACGTGCTCGTCGAGGCCCTGCCCTACATCCAGCGCTTCCGCAACGCCACCGTGGTGGTCAAGTACGGCGGCAACGCCATGACCGACGCCGGGCTCGCGGCCCGCTTCGCCGAGGACATCGTGCTGATGCGCGCGGTCGGCATGCGCCCGGTGGTGGTGCACGGCGGCGGCCCGCAGATCGGCGAGCTCATGGCCCGGCTCGGCAAGGAGTCCGAGTTCCGCGACGGGTTGCGCGTGACCGACGCCGAGACGCTCGACATCGCCCGCATGGTCCTCGTCGGCAAGGTGAACCGCGACGTCGTGTCGGCCCTCAATGGCCACGGGCCGCTGGCCGTGGGCCTCAGCGGCGAGGACGCCGGGCTCATCCGCGCCGAGGAGCGCGACCCCGCGCTCGGCTTCGTGGGCGACATCACGTCGATCGACCCGGCCATCGTCGAGCGCCTCCTCACCGAGTACCTGGTGCCCGTGATCTCCACCATCGGGGCCAGCGCCGACGGACAGGCGTACAACATCAACGCCGACACGGTGGCCAGTGCCATCGCGGTGGCGCTCCGCGCCGAGAAGATCGTGTACCTCACCGACGTCGAGGGCCTGCTGGCCGACGTCGACGACCCGGACTCCCTGATCTCCACCACCACGGCCGCCGAGCTGCAGGCCATGGTCGACAGCGGCAGCCTGTCCGGCGGCATGATCCCCAAGGTCGAGGCGTGCATCGAGGCGGTGGTGGCGGGCGTCGGCTCGGCCCACATCCTCGATGGCCGGGTGCCGCACGTGCTGCTGCTCGAGCTCTTCACCGACTCCGGCATCGGCACCATGGTGCAGGCCGACGACGCCACCGAGCCCGAGGCCGATCCCGATGCCTGAGCACGCGGCCACCCTCCCCGACGGCCCGCTCATGAGCACCTATGCGTCGCCCACGGTCGAGTTCGTGCACGGGCGCGGCTCGGAGCTGTACGACGTCGAGGGCCGGCGTTACCTCGACTTCCTGGGGGGCCTGGCCGTCACGTCGCTCGGACACGCCCACCCACAGGTGGCCGACGCGCTCGGACGGCAGGCCCGCAAGCTGCTGCACGTCTCGAACCTGTTCGCCAACGAGCACAACGGCCCCCTGGCGGCCACGCTCGACCGGCTCCTGGGCGGCGGCGGCAAGGTCTTCTTCGCCAACTCCGGGGCCGAGGCCAACGAGGCCGCGCTGAAGCTCGCCCGCAAGTGGGGCGGCCACGGGAAGTACCAGGTCATCAGCGCCTACGGCTCCTTCCACGGCCGCACCCTGGCCACGTTGCACGCCACCGGCCAGCCGGCCAAGCACGAGGCCTTCCAGCCGCTGCCCGAGGGGTTCCGCCACGTCGCGTGGGACGACCTCGACGCGCTCGAGGCAGCCATCGACCCGTCGGTCGCCGCGGTGTTCCTCGAGCCGGTGCAGGGCGAAGGCGGGGTCAACCCGGCCACCGTCGAGTTCTTCCAGGGCGTGCGGCGCCTGTGCGACGAGCGCGACCTGCTGCTGATCATCGACGAGGTGCAGACCGGCCTCGGTCGCACCGGCGAGTGGTTCGGCTTCGAGCACTACGGGGTGCGCCCCGACGTGGTCACGCTCGCGAAGGCGCTCGGCAACGGGGTGCCCATCGGCAGCTGCTGGGCGCGCGCCGAGGTGGCCGAGGCGTTCGTGCCCGGCGACCACGGCAGCACGTTCGGCGGACAGCCGCTCGCCGCTGCCGCCGCTCGGGCCGTGCTCGCCGTCATGGAGGAGATCGACGCGCCGGCGTGCGCGCGCCGGGCCGGTGCCGTCCTCACCGAGGACCTGCTCGCGCTGCCCGCGGTCACCGACGTGCGGGGCTTCGGGCTGCTGCTCGGCGCCGAGCTCGACGGCCTCGACGCCCGGCTCGTGGCCGCCGACTGCCTCGCCGCGGGCCTCGTCATCAACGGCGTCACGCCCACCGCGCTGCGGTTCGCGCCGTCGCTGCTCGTCACCGACGACGAGATCCACGAAGCGGTCTCGATCCTCTCCACCGTCCTCGACGCCCACGCCGCCGCACGAACGGAGCGCCCGTGACCCGCCACCTCCTGGAGATCGACGACCTCTCACGCGACGAGCTCCTCCACCTGATCGACTTGGCCGAGCAGTCCAGCCCACGGCGCTGCCTCGACGGCAGGGGAGTGGGCCTGGTGTTCGAGAAGCCGTCGCTGCGCACCCGTCACTCCACCGAGATGGCGGTGCACCAGCTCGGCGGCCACCCGGTCACCGTGCAGGGCGCCGAGGTCGGCATCGACACCCGCGAGACCGCCGAGGACATCGCCCGCACCCTCAGCTGCTACCACGCGGCCATCGGCTGCCGGGTCTTCGAGCACGGCAAGATCGAGCGCGTGGCCGCCGCCGCGACCGTGCCGGTGGTGAACCTGCTCTCCGACGAGGCGCACCCGCTGCAGGCCGTCGCCGACGTGCTCACGCTGCGCCACGAGCTGGGGGCGCTCGAGGGCCGCAGCATCACCTACGTGGGCGACCCCAACAACGTGCTCCGGTCCCTGGCCCTGGCGGCCGGCATGCTCGGCATGCAGGTCCGGGTGGCCTGCCCGGGCAGCCACCCGGTGCCCGACGAGATGCTCGACCGGCTCGCCGCGTCGGGTGTCGTCCTCGAGGTGTTCGACCGGCCCACCGCCGCCGTGGCGGGCACCGACGCCATCTACGCCGACGTGTGGACCTCGATGGGCCAGGAGGCCGAGGCCGTGCAGCGGCGCCGCGACTTCGAGGGCTTCACCATCGACGAGACCCTCCTCGAGGCGGCCGGCGCCGACGTCATCTTCCTGCACTGCCTCCCCGCGCACCGCGGCGAGGAGGTCTCGGCGGCCGTCATCGACGGGCCCCGGAGCCGGGTGTGGGTGCAGGCGGCCAACCGCATGCACGCGGCCCGGGGCGCGCTGCTGTGGCTGCTCGACGGCGAGGCCCCGTGACCACCCCCCGGGCATCCCGCGGCGCCGGCGACGAGCCGGGCCGCCTCTCGAAGCCCCAGCGGCAGCACCGCGTGGCCGAGCTCCTCGAGCAGCACAACGTCACCAGCCAGGGCGAGCTGGTCGAGCTGCTGGCCGCGCACGGCGTGCGTGCCACGCAGGCCACCGCCTCGCGCGACCTCGAGGAGCTGGGGGCCATCAAGGTCCGCGGTCCGGGCGGCGAGAGCATCTACGCCATCCCCGACCTGCCGTTCGCGCAGCGCGCCCCCGACGACCACCTCCGACGCGTGTTCGGCGACTGGGTCGTCGAGGTGGCCTCGTCGTCGAACCTGGTCGTGCTGCGCACGCCTCCGGGCTCGGCCCACGTCGTGGGCTCGGCGCTCGACCGGGCGGCGCTCCCCGACGTGCTCGGCACCGTGGCCGGCGACGACACCCTCATCGTGGTGGTGGCCGAGCACCGTGGCGGCGCGTCGCTCGCCGACGAGCTGCGCGACCTGGCCGGCCTGTAGCACCCGACCCGACAAACATCCGATCCTGAGCAGCGAAGAAGGAAGAACTGTGGCGAAGCGAGTGGTCCTGGCATACAGCGGTGGTCTCGACACGTCGGTGGCCGTGCGCTGGATGATCGAAACCTACGGCGTCGAGGTGATCGCCCTCGCCGTCGACGTCGGCCAGGCCGTCGACCCGGCGCAGTCCGGTGACCCGTGGGACGCCATCAAGGCGCGCGCGCTCGCCGCGGGGGCCTCGGAGGCGGTGGTCGTCGACGCCCGCGAGGAGTTCGCCGAGAGCTTCGTGGCGCCCGCGCTCGCGGCCAACGCGCTCTACGAGGGCCGGTACCCGCTGGTGTCGGCGCTGTCACGGCCGGTCATCGTGAAGCACCTCGTCGAGGGCGCCCGCCGCTTCGGCGCCGACGCGGTGGCCCACGGCTGCACCGGCAAGGGCAACGACCAGGTGCGCTTCGAGGTGGGGACCCGCTCGCTGGCGCCCGACCTCGAGGTGCTCGCACCGGTGCGTGGCTGGGGCATGACCCGCGAGGAGTCGATCCTCTACGCCTACCGCAACGACATCCCGATCGTCGCCACCAAGGAGAAGGTGTACTCGATCGACGACAACCTCTGGGGCCGCGCCATCGAGTGCGGCGAGATGGAGGACCCGTGGGCCGTGCCGCCGCCCGGCGTGTGGATGCTCACGCGCCAGACGGCCACCGAGCCGCGCGACGTCGTCATCGGCTTCGAGCAGGGCAAGCCCACCTCGGTCGACGGTGAGCGGCTCGGCATGCTCGGCATCATCACCTTGCTCAACCAGCTCATCGGCTCCTACGGCTGGGGTCGCATCGACATGGTCGAGAACCGCCGGGTGGGCATCAAGAGCCGTGAGACCTACGAGTGCCCGGCCAGCCTTGCCCTGATCCTGGCGCACAAGGACCTCGAGTCGATCTGCCTCGAGCGCGACCTCGACCGGGAGAAGGCCCGCATCGAGCCCCGCTACGCGGAGCTGATCTACGACGGCCTCTGGTTCTCGCCGCTGAAGGACGCCTTCGACTCGTTCGTGCAGTCGAGCCAGCGCCACGTCACCGGCGAGGTGCGGCTCCACCTCGAGCCCGGCAGCTGCGTGGTCACCGGGCGGCGCAGCCCCGACAGCCTCTACGACTACGGCCTGGCGACCTACGACGCGGCCGACTCGTTCCGGCACGAGGACAGCGCCGGCTTCGTGCGCCTCTGGGGCCTCGGCCTCGAGACCTGGTCGGCCCGGCAGGGCCCCGGGTCGCGGTCCTGAGCCGCCACGCCGTGCCCGGGCGCACCGGGCCGGCCGACTCGATCTGTGCCGTGTGGACCGGGGAACGTAGGGTGAAGGAGCTGCGCTCCTGCGCAGCCACCGCCCCGCTCGGGTCGGCCCCCGCCACGTCGTTGCTTGTTCGGAGCGCCACTTGAATTCCCCAGTCGTCGCCAGCCACCGCCGGATGAGCGATCCCGCCTTCCTCGCCGAGATGAAGGAGCGGCGCTACGACGACCACGTGGAGCCCCTGAACAAGCTGGTCGACGACCTGATCTCCACGCGCAACCGCTGGATGCCGCACATCTCGCCGCACCACGGCGGCGTCAACGCCGAGGTGTTGCTGCTCCTCGCCGCGCCCGGCATCGGCGCCGACGACCAGGACGGTGCCAACGGCAGCGGCTTCCTGTGCGTCGAGAACGACGACGCCACGTCCGAGCTGCTCGCCACGTGCCTCGACCGCGCCGAGCTCGACGCCTCGCGCACCGTCTCGTGGAACGCCTTCCCGTGGGTCGTCCCCGGCTACAAGACGCCCACCGAGGTGCAGGTCCGCTCCGCCACCGAGCCGCTGTACCGGTTCATCGAGCTGTTGCCCGACCTGCACGCTGTGGTCCTGCTCGGCCGCATGGCCGACGTGAGCTGGTCGCAGCTCAAGGAGCGCCGTCGCGACGCCACGCTCGGGCCCCTCGTCGTCAAGGCGCCGCTGCCCAGCGGCCGTGGCATCACCAAGGGTGGCAAGCAGTCCCGCTCGGCCGGTGAGGACGAGGTCGTCAACGCGCTGACCCAGGCCCGGGTGCACTGCGATCGGTTCCGGCGGTAGGGCAACCCATGGGCACGTTGTGGCACGGCCGCTTCGATCGCGGACCGGCCGAGGAGCTGCTCGCCTTCACGGTGAGCCTCCCGTTCGATCAGCGCCTCGCGGCCGACGACCTGGTCGGCTCGCGCGCGCACGTGCGCGGCCTGGTCCGCGCCGGCATCCTCGATGCCGCCGAGGCGGGCCTGGTGCAGGCCGCCCTCGACCGCGTCGAGGAGGAGATCAACGGCGGGCGCTTCGAGTACCGCCCGTCCGACGAGGACATCCACACCGCCGTCGAGCGGCGGGTCACCGAGCTCGCCGGGCCCGCAGGCGCCAAGCTGCACACCGGGCGCAGCCGCAACGATCAGGTCGCCACCGACCTGCGCCTCTACTGCCGGCGCTCGCTCACCGAGATCATTGCCCGCGTGCTCGAGCTGCAGGGCGTGCTGCTCGAGCGGGCCATCGCCGCCGGTGAGACCTACCTGCCCGGATACACGCACCTGCAGCGCGCCCAACCGGTGCTGCTGGCGCACCACCTGCTGGCGCACGGCTGGGCACTGGCCCGCGACGTCGACCGCCTCGACGCCACCCGCACCCGCTTGAACGTCTCCCCGCTCGGCGCCGGCGCGCTGGCGGGCTCC
>Ga0302299_10001782_pt1 | contig 13012 bp, 10 predicted proteins | sample III_Fen_N3_4_FD_198795 | JGI IMG/M metagenome (GOLD analysis project Ga0302299, IMG submission 198795) | Peat permafrost microbial communities from Stordalen Mire near Abisko, Sweden - III_Fen_N3_4 | ecosystem: Environmental > Terrestrial > Soil > Wetlands > Permafrost | place: Sweden: Abisko... | reverse complement strand
AGGGCATCGCGAGCGCCACCGCGGCCAGCCGGACCAGCGCATCGCTGCCGGTGACGAGCTCCGCGGCCTCCGCGGTCGCGCGATCGATGGTCAGTTCGTCGCCGCAGCGCTGGCCGAGGCCCAGGCGCTCGAGCTCGGCGACGTCGGCGAGCATGGCGGCGGCGCGGGAGGCGCGCAGCGTCGCGAGCGCGCGCGCGATGCTCGCCCGGCCGCCCCATGCGGCGATCGCAGTCGCGACGCGGCGCGCCCCGGCCGGCGCTGCGCGCAGCTGCCGTGCGCGCAGCTCGACGAACCCGGCCGAGGTTCGCGCCGTCCAGTCGACGGCGAACGGCTGGGGCTCGCCGGCGATCGAGCGCAGCAGGTCGAGCACGAGGACCGGCAGGCCCGCGCTCGCGACGTGGAGCGCGTGGGCCCACGCCCTGGGGGGCGCGCTGCCCAGCGCCGCGGCGACGAGCGCGGCGACGTCCTCGCACGCCAGGAGCGGCGCGACGTGACGCACCACGGCCTGCGGCTGGTCCGCGCTCGTATCGCCGGGATCGCGATCGACGATCGCGAGCACCGGGTTGACGCCCTGGGCGCGCGCGAGCGCGCGGAGCACCGCTCCGGCGCGCGGATCGTCGGCGAGCTCGAGCACGACCGGCGCGTCCGCCCGTCGCGCGGCGCGCGCGACTCGCTCGAGCCAGGCAGCCGCGCGGGCGCCGTATCCCGTCGTGCGCACACCGAGCGCCGCGGCGAGCTCGTCGAACGTCCCGGCGAGCGGAGCCGCGCGCCACCCGGACGACACGGCGAGGCGCTGCCTGCGCAACGCGGCGTCGACCAGCGCGCGCGCGCCCGAGGCTGCGACCCCGATCACAGCGATCAGCGGTGCGCGCGCGGCCAGGCTCCGGGCGAGCCCGTCGATCGCCTCGGCGGCCCCGGGCCACGCCGTCGGGCCGAGCGCGGCCCCGCAGCGGGTGCGCCGACGCCCACCGGCGACCTCGCCGGCGGGCAGGCCCAGTTCGTCGAGCACCGCGACCGCGGAGGCCGGGCGAGCGTCGGGGCAGCGCGCGACCAGGCGGCAGATCAGGCGGACCAGCCCGTCGGGCAGTGCGGCGAGCGCGGCGGGGAGCTCGCCAGCGTCGTCGAGGGCGCGGCCGGTCACCAGGCGGACCGCGGTCGCGCCAAGCGCGTAGAGATCGCTGCGCGGCTCGGGCGCTCCGGCCAGCGCCTCCGGCGCGGCGTACCCGGCGGTGCCTCGCGAGACGGTCCGCGGTGCGAGGTCGACGAGGATCGCGCGCCCGGCGGAATCGATGATCACGTTGTGCGGCGCGACATCGCCGTGCACGAGCCCGGCGGCGTGGAGCGCGGCCAGCGCGGCCGCCACCTCGCCGAGCAGGGCTGCCACGCGCGGGGCGGCGTCGCGGGCGGGCCACGCGAGCTGATCGCTGCGCGCGCCGGAGATCCACTCGGCGAGCACGAACAGGCTGCCTGCCGGAACGGGCTCCAGCGCCGCGGTGCTCCGGCCGGTCTCGAACACGCGCGGCAAGCCGGGATGCCGTAGCCGCGCGAGCTGGTCGAGCTCGTCGAGCTGGAGCGGCCGGTCGTGCTCGGGCGGCACGATCCGCAGCGCGCGAGCCACCCCGGTCTCGGCGTCGGTCACGCGCAGGACCCGTCCGCACGCGTCGCCGCCGACCGTCTCGAGGAGCCGGAACCGACCCCAGCTCGGCCCGCGATGTGCCGGTTGAGCGAGCACGGCGCATGTCAACGTGATTGGCAAGCCGTGTCAACTTCGTTGCCTGCGGCGAACCCCGTCGAGATTGCGAGGATCGACGCAGGTCCATGCTATCGTCGGACCGCGTGCCGGACGACGAACGGAAAGGCCGTCGTCTCGGAGACGAGACGAAGAATCGGATCGCCGACCTGGCCGCTGGCTGGACGGTCGATGCCGACTCGCTTCCTGATCCCGAGCCGCGCGAGCCGGACGGGCGGGACGGGTTGGACGAGCCGCGCCGCGCGGGCCGAGAGACGCCGCGGCGCAAGGCCAAGACGTTGCCCCCGCCGCCGCCGGGCTCGTCGGCGCGCAAGGCCCTCGAGGACAAGATCGTGGAGCTCCGCGAGGTACTGGACCCGCCCGAGGGCGCGAAGCCGCCGGCCGCAGGTCGGCCGGCCGGCCCGCCAGCGCTGCCCCCGGCGCGGCCAGGCACGCCGCGGGTCGGCCCGCCCACCGGACAGGCACCGGTGGCGCCCCGGCCGCGCGCACCGCTGACGCGCGATCCGCTCGACCTGAGCGCGATCCCGGAGTCCGACAAGACGAAGGAGAACCGTGGCGCCGTCGCAGGCTCCCTGACCACCAACGAGACCTCGGGCACGATCGGCGGCGACACGCCGCCGCCGATCTTCGATCGCGCCGCGATCGCTCGCGGGCAGCAGGGCGCGCTCGCGAGCGAGCGGCTCCGAGATTGCTCCGGGCCGGTGCGGACGGACGCGCAGCTCACCGAGCCCGCCGCCGGGGGCGCGCGCGATCGCTCCGGGCCGGTACGAGGGGCGCGACTCGCAGAGCCCGCCGCCGAGGGCTCGCGCGATCGGTCCGGGCCCGTGCGGGCAGGGGCGCGACTGACCGAGCCCGCCGCCGAGGGCTCGGGCGGCAGGGCAGGCGCCCCCACGCGTCCGCTCGAGGGGGTGCGCTCCACCGGCGGTGGCCCGGTGGCAGGGCGGCCGCGCGGTGACGCGGCCTCGGGTGCCGAGCTCGGGTCGGGCGCCGCGCGCGGGACCCCGGGCCCGCTCGGCAGCCGGCTCCCGCTACCGGCCGAGCCCGCCGCGCCGCTCCCCAAGGACCCGCCCGATCTACCGCCGCCGCCGGTCGGCGCCCTGCCGCGCGTGATCGCCGACGACAGCATCCAGGAGACCATCCCGGAGCTCGGGCCTGCGGTCCCGCCGCCGCCGCTCGCCGTGCCGATCGGCGAGTTCGATCACGGCCAGACCATCCTCGAGCAGGACAAGCTGCGGATCGCGTACACCCAGTCGACCATCAAGCGCGACGCCGCCAGCGCGCTGCTCGGGCTCGCCGAACCCGCGCTCACCGTGGTCAAGGCGCCCGCGATCGACGTGCTGCTCGAGGAGACCGCGGTGCGGATGCGCGGCGACGCCACCACCAACGACTGGTCGGCGTCGTCGACCGGCCGGTTCGAGCGCGGCGATCCGACGCTGGGCGATGAGCGCGGTGACGCGACCACGGTCTCCGCCACGCCGAGCCGCGGCACGCCCGCCGGCACGCTGCGCAGCACCGCCGCGCTACGCCGCAAGCGTGGGCTAGCCGGCGACGTCCGCTACGTCCCGACCGTGGTGTTCGGCGTGCGGCGGGTCAAGCGCGAGCTCGCCGAGCTCGAGGCGCGCCAGGCCACGCGCCAGCAGTCGCGCCGCCACCACCTGGTGACGCTCGGGCGCACCGCGGTGACCAGCGCGTTCGATCATCCCGCGCTCGGCCCCGCGCGCGAGCAGCTCACGGCGGTCGAGGACGAGCGCTCGCAGCACGCGGGCCACGTGGCTGCAGCCGACGCCGAGCTGATCCGGGTGCGCCGGGAGCGCGAGGCCAGCGCGAAGCAGTACCTCGTCGATCGCGCCGCGCTCGACGCCGAGCTCGCCGCGCTCGGCAAGCAGCTCGAGCCGCTCGACAAGGAGGCGGCCGGGATCAAGAAGCGCGCCGCGGTCCTGCGCGACTCGCTCGCAAAGATCGATCACAAGATCGCCGACACCGAGGCGAGCCTGGTCTCGGTCAAGGGCGGCAAGCTCGACCGCGCTGGGATCCAGGCCGAGCTCGCCACGCTCCGCGCCGATCGCAAGACGATCCAGGCCGACGAGCCGGTGCTCGCCGGCGAGCTCGACGCGCTCAACCCGCGGATCGCCGCGGTGGAAGCCGCGCGCGGCGAGGCGGTACGCAAGCGCGCCGACCTGGAGCGCGCCGAACAGGACGATCAGCGGCGCGCCGAGGAGCTGCTCGCCGCGATCGGCGCCAAGCGCAAGGTCGTCGACCGCGCCACCGCGGACGCCGAGGTCCTGCGCGACAAGATCCTGTTCCAGCTCGCCGAGCGCCTCTATGTCGATCGGCCCGACGACCTGACCCCGCAGCTCGCGCCGATCGACGAGATCGACCTCGAGCTCGCGAGCGCCGACCGCCGCGCGATGGAGCTGCGCGAGATCCTGGCCTCGATCGACCGCTGGAAGGTCGCGCGCGGGCTCGCGATGATCGTCGTCGTGCTCGCCGCGCTCGGCGCGCTGACCGGCTGGCTGCTGTACCACTTCCTCTGAGAGATTGAGAATCAAGCTCGCTCCGTACAGGCGAGGCCGACGCTCCTCGTCGGGCGAAGCCGATCGACCGAGGGTGGGAATCGATAGATTCTCACCCTCTGAGGGAGCGCGGGTCAGCCCAGCAGGCGGTCGAGGTGGTCGAGCGCCGCGAGCGCCAGCCCGATTCGCAGCGCGCCGAGCACCAGACCCAGCGCGCCCACGGTGATCGCCGCGGCGCCCGCGAGTCGCGTGAACCCTGGATCGCCGGAGCGCCGGAACCCGAGCCAGCCGGTGCCGATCGCCGCCACGCCGAGGCCGACCGCGACGAACAACCCCGGCGCTGGCAGGGCAGCCGCGAGCACCGCGCCGAGCGCGACGACGAGCGCAGTGGGCGCCATGGCTTGACGCTAGACGGTGTCCGGGCGGCGCACCAGTTTTCGGCGCCGGCGCACCGCGACCCTGGGGCGCCGGCCTGCTTGGGCAGCGTTCACGCGTTCGCGGCAGCACCGGCCGGGTAAGTTGTGCTACACGCCGTGGGACATGTCCGACGAGATCCGTGCTGGATTCTGCGCGATCGTCGGGTTGCCCAACGTCGGTAAGTCGACGCTGCTCAACCGGATCCTCGGCCGCCACCTCGTGGCGGTCTCGGCCAAGCCGCAGACCACGCGCGATCGCATCGTCGGCGTCCATACATTTGATCTTGCTCGGGATGTCGGCTCGGCCGCGACCGAGGAGCCTGGCGCCGCGCAGATCGCCTACGTCGACACCCCGGGGGTCCAGGACGGGCGGGGGCCGCTGCGCAAGTACATGCGCGAGGCCGCGCTCGCCGCCGCGGCCGACGCCGACGTCGTGCTCCTCTTGGTCGATGCCACCGACCGGCGCGGCCGGATGCCCGAGCGGCTCGCCGAGGCCGACGTGGCCGCGCTCGGCGACGCCAGCCGCAGCCGTCCGGTCGTCATCGGCCTCAACAAGATCGACCGGGTTGCCAAGCCCGAGCTGCTTCCGGTGATCCAGGCGTGGGGCACGTTCACGCCCGGCGTGGACGTCGTCCCGCTGTGCGCGCTGACCGGCGACGGCATCGACGTGCTCGAGCGCGCGATCGCGGCGAGGCTGCCGCTGTCACCGCCGCTGTTCCCGGCTGACATGATCACCGACCGGTCGACCGAGTTCATCGCCCAGGAGATCATCCGCGAGCAGCTCTATCACCAGCTCGGCAAGGAGCTGCCGTACGCCTGCGCGGTCCAGATCGAGACCTGGACCGAGAAGTCGTCGAGCGAGATCGCGATCGGCGCGGTCATCGTGGTCGAGCGCGACTCGCAGAAGGCGATCGTGGTCGGCAAGGGCGGGGCGCGCGTCCGCGAGCTCGGGATCGCGGCGCGCCAGGCGGTCGGCGACGCGCTCGGCAAGACCGTGCACCTGTCGCTGTTCGTCAAGGTACTCGCCGAATGGAGCCGCGGCGAGACCGATCTGCGCCGGCTCGGCTACGGCGGAACGGGCGACCGGACATGACCCACCCATTGATCGCGATCGTCGGCCGCCCCAACGTGGGCAAGTCGACGCTGTTCAACCGCCTGGTCGGAGGCCGCCCCGCGCTGGTCCACGACACCCCTGGGCTGACCCGCGACCGGCGCTACGGCGAGTGCGACTACTTCGGCGCAGTGATGCGCGTGGTCGACACCGGCGGGCTCGATCCCGAGGCCGCGCGCGACGTGATCGGGGCAGGGATCCACCGCCAGGCGTTGCGCGCGATCGGCGAAGCCGACGCGCTCATCCTGGTCGTCGACGGGCGCGCCGGGCTGTCGTCGATCGATCACGGCCTGGCCAACCAGCTGCGCGCCACCGGCAAGCCGGTATTCCTCGTGGTCAACAAGATCGATCACCCGACCCGCGACGATCTGGTGCACGATTTTCACGCTCTGGGCCTGGGCGCGCCGTATGCGGTCTCGGCCGCGCACGGCCGCGGCATCGATCCGCTCCTCGAGCAGATCGCAGAGACGGTCGGCGCGCGGCGGCCCGAGGTGCCCGACGCTGCGTCGGATGACCTGTGGGACGTGCTCGACGGCGACGCCGGCGACCCCGAGGCGGGCGACGACGACGCGGGCGACGACGCGGAGAGCTCCGACACCCCCGACACGGCCCGCCAGGCCCGAGCGCGCGCCCGGCGCGCCGAGGCCGATGCTCGCCCGCTGCGGGTCGCGTTCGTCGGTCGACCCAACGCCGGCAAGTCGTCGATGACCAACCGGCTGCTCGGCGAGGAGCGCTCGCTGGTCCACCACGCCGCCGGCACCACCACGGATCCGGTCGACACCGCGTTCTCGATCGGCGGCCGCGACTACCTGCTGGTCGACACCGCCGGGATCCGCCGCAAGGCCAAGATCGACGCCGACGTCGAGAAGCTCGCGGTCACGATGGCGCTATCGCAGATCGAGCGCGCCGACATCGTCGTGCTCGTGATCGACGCCGAGATCGGGCCCGCGGAGCAGGACGCTCGGATCGCGGGCATGGTCGAGCAGGCCGGTCGCGGCCTGGTGATCGCGCTCAACAAGTCCGACCTGGTGTCGAGCGACGCGGCCAAGGCCTCGCTGCGCGAGCTGACCAAGGACACGTTCCACTTCCTCGCGTGGGCCCCGGTCGTCATGCTGTCCGCGCAGCGCGGCGACGGCGTCGATCGCCTGCTCGATCTGGTCGACACCGTCGCGCGCGAGCACCGCAAGCGGATCCCGACCGCTCAGCTCAACCGGTTCTTCGCCGAGGTCATCGAGGAGATGCCACCGCCGCTGCACCACGGCCGCGCGGTCCGCATCCATTACCTGACGCAGGCCACGGTGCGCCCGCCCACGTTCGTCCTGTGGGCGAACACGCCCGACGGGCTCGCGCCGTCGTACAAGCGGTTCCTCGCCAACCGGTTGCGCGAGCGCTACGGCTTCCGCGGCTCGCCGATCCGGATCGCGATCAAGGCGAAGCACGATCGCCACAAGCCCGACCAGTAGCCACCAGTAGATCGACCAGTAGATCGACCGGTAGACGGCGACGTGGCTAGAAGTAGCCCCAGCGAACGGTGCCGCGTACGCCGAACGTCACCAGCGTGACGTCACCGCCGAAGCTGGCGACCCGGGCCTCGAGGCCGAGCGACCGCTCGCGGCTCTCGAGCCAGTCCACGCCGCCGCCGACCACGACGACGAACGCGGTGCCGCGATCGATCGGCCCGCCGCCCGCGGTCACGCCGCCGAGGCCGGCGAACGCATAGGGCACGACCTTGAGCACGTCGAACCGGAACACCACGCCGGCGTCTCCGAGCGCGGCGTACGATGTCTTGCCCTGCATCGCCTGGCCGCCGCCGCGGAACACGCCGCCGGCGAGCTCGCCGCGCAGGCTGAGATCGGTGCTGAGCGAGCGCTCGTAGCTCACCGCCAGCGCGCCGCCGTAGTCCGGGCTCAGCGTCGGCGGGGCCTGCTTGCCCACCGGCTTGCCCGGCACGCTGAACGATGCCCAGCCGAGCCCCACCGACAGCGCCTCATCGCCTTCGGCGTGCGCGGTGCCTGCCGCCAGGGTCAGGAGCGCGATCGCTGCGAGCCTCACCGAGCGGTTGTACCATCCGCGGGCGACGTCGAGCGCCCGGGGTGCGCGGAGCGCACCTGCGTGACTGGTCGTGGGCCCCCTACCTGCGGCCACCGATCAGGACAACTTCGTACGGTGTCCGAGCACACAGGAACCTCCGGGCTCGTTTGTGCATTATTCCTCACCAGGCGCACCTCATGACGCGGATTGGTTGTTATGAGCAGGAGCTTGCGGGCAGAATTCCTCCGCGATGAGGTTAGTTCGTGCAGCCTGAGCGAAACGATCCACTCATCGGCACGCTACTCGGCGGCGGCTTCCGCGTGGTGGAGCCGATCGGTGTGGGTGCGTTCGCGGGCGTGTACCTCGTTGAGCACCAGCCGAACGGTAGGGCGTATGCCGCCAAGGTGCTCGGTGCTGCGGCGAGCCCGGAGACCCGCGCGCGGTTCCTCCAGGCAGCCAACGACGCGGCACGGCTCGCCCACGCGAACATCGCAGCGATCGCGGAGGTCGGACACACCGCCGATCAGCGGCCGTTCTATGTGACGGAGTTGCTGCGCGGCCAGACCGTGGATCACCGGGTGGCCGACGGGCCGCTCGACATCGAGGAGGTCGTCGTGATCGCGGCGCAGGTGGCGCGCGCGCTCGTCCACGCCCACACCGCGGGCGTCCTGCACCTCGACCTCCGGCCGGAGAACGTGTTCCTCCTGCCGGCGAGCCACGGCCGCTGGCTGGTCAAGGTCGTCGACTTCGTGATCGCGCACACCCCGCGAGCGCCTCGCGTGGCCGGGCCGGGCGCCGGGGGCAACCCGCAGTTCATGGCGCCCGAGGTCTGCCGCGGCGACGCCGTGATCGACCGGCGCGCCGACGTCTACTCGTTCGGTGTCCTGCTCTACCTGCTGCTGTGCGGCCGGCTGCCGTTCGCCGACCCCGCGCACCGGGTGCTGCAGATGCAACTCGTCCAGCTCCCGGCGCCGCCCAGCGCTGCCGGCTCGGAGCTGTCGCCCGAGATCGCCGTGGTGGTCGAGCGCGCGCTCGCCGACAAGCCCGGCGATCGCTACGCGTCCATCGAGGCGCTGATCGCGGATCTCGCGGCCGCGCTACCGCCGGGTGCCGATCGCCTGTTGCTCGAGGCCGAGGCTGCCGCGGCGCAACCAGAGGCAGATCCGCCGCGGGCGGCGCGCGCCTCGCAGCCGCCGCCCAACGTGGCGTCGATGCACCCGTCGAGCCCGCTGACCCCGATCTCGCATACCGAGCTGCCGCTCAGCCGGCCGACGGCGCCTCGCGGGCGCCGCGCGTCGATCGTCGTGGGCACTGCGCTCCTGGGCACGCTCGCCGGAGCGCTGGTGTGGCACCGGCTGGCCGCCCGCGGATACATCGCGCCCGAGGTGGTGGCCACGCCGCCGCACGGTGACGAGCCGCGGGTCGCGATGGTGACCGAGCCTTCCCCCGCGTCGGCGAGCGCGGCGGTCACGCCTGCGCAGCACGTCGCTGCGGCGCGCGTCGAGCCTCCCGCCGCCGAGGATCCAGGTCCCGCACCGGAGGTCGCGGTCGCTGCCCCCGTGGAGCACGAGCCGGCCCGATCGCCGGCCACGCGGGGAAGCCCGGGGAAGGCGCTTCCTGCGCGCCTGAAGGCCGTCACCCGCCGGGAAGCGCCGCCTCGTCCGGTCAAGCGCACCGTGGTCGCCGCCGCGACGCCCCGCGGCCCCGGCGCGCGCGCGCTACCCCGGCCTGCGCCGTCCGCCACGCCGGTCGTGGCACCGGTGCAGGTCGCGGTGAACACGTCGCCCGCCGCGGAGCCCACCCGGCCCGAGCCGCCGCGCGCGGCACGCCCCGAGGCAGGCTCGGCTGCTCCGACCGCGCCCTCGGCACCCGCGGTCGTCGCGCCCGCCGGCTCGCTCGACGCCACGCCGGAGCTGGTCTCGCTCGAGGTCAAGGGGTCGCTGTCACCCGCGATGCTGCGCAGCAGCGTCGAGCGCTCCCTGGCCGGGATGCGCGGTTGCTATCGCACGGCCGCGCGCGCGGGCGGCGCCACGCCGGCGCTGGAGCTTCGCCTCACCTTCGAGATCGATGAGAACAGCCGCGCCACCCAGGTCGCCACCAGCGGGGCGAGCTTCGGTGCGTTCGCGAGCTGCGCGGCCGGCGTCGCGGGGGGCATCCGCGCCCTCGAGGCGCCGGACGTCGGCACGGCACAGGTCAGCGTCCTTGTCAGGTTCCGGCCCTCGTGATGCCGCAAGCGCTCCGCGGCGTCGGCCGTATCCCTCGCTCGCTGGTCTGCCTTCTGGTGGTGGCGGCGTGCGTCGACACTCCGCGCAGCCTGCTGTCGAGCAGCACGCCCGCACCGCCGGACATCCAGCAGGCGTGCTCGGTCGCGACCACCAGGTGCGCGCACTGCCACCCGATCGAGCGCGTGATCGTGTCGCGCGGGATGGGCGTTCGCAAGTGGCAGCTCTACATCGAGCAGATGCGGCTGAAGCCATCGAGCGGCATCTCGCTCAACGACGCCGACATCATCTTCCGGTGCCTCCGGTTCGTCGAAGAGTCCTGCACCGATTGCAAGCGAGGCCGGTCATGAGCCATTCCCAGCGTGCCCGCGTCATCATCCTGATGGTGGTCGCGGTCGCCGCGGCCCCCGCGCGGGCCGACGACAAGGTCGAGCGCAACTTCGCCGGATCGATCCAGCTCGACTACATGGCGGTCCCCACGACGTCGGTCGGCCGCAAGATCTCGCTCGACTCGGCGACCGCCGAGGTCTCGCTCAAGGTCACCCAGGACTTCGGCGAGCAGATGTCGGCCAGCGTCAAGCTGTGCATCGCGTGCCACGGCGTCGAGGCCGGCATGGCGTTCTTCGATCTGCGGGTGTCCGACGAGCTGCGGTTCCGCGTCGGGCGGTTCACGCCCCAGTTCGGCGCGTTCCCGCTGCGCCACGATCCGGCCAACCACCGGACGAGCGACAAGCCGCTGCCCTACGACATGGGCCGGATGCTGCGGATCTCGGAGTGGAACATGGGGATCCTGCCGTCGCCGTGGGTCGACAACGGCGTCGAGCTGAGCGGCGCCCACTTCTTCTCCGACGGGCTCCAGCTCGACTACGCCGCGTACGCCGTGGGCGGCCCGCGCGCCTCGGCCGACGCGGTCGACTTCGAGTACCGGCTGTCGCGCTCGGCGGACTCGTACTACGTCGACAACAACTCGCGGCCCTCGCTGGGCGCCCGGGTCGCGGTCAACGTCGTCGGCGACAAGTCGAACATCACCGCCGGCCTGTCGGCGATGGGCGGGACCTACGATCCGGATAACAAGCTGCGCTACGCGATCGTGGGCGCGGATCTGGTGGTCCAGCTGTCGCGGGTGTTCCTGCGCGCTGAGTACCTGCTGCGCGAGACCCAGATGTCGCTCGGCGCCGACCCGACGTCGCGCTTCAAGTACGGGCCGGGCAAGGACGGCAAGTACGACCCCTACGTGCTCAAGCAGGGCTTCTACGCCGAGGTCGAGGCGCCGCTGACCGACCGGATCGACGGCATCGTGCGGTGGGACGGGCTCCGGCGCCAGGGCAACGTGCTGCGCACCAGCGCGCTGCGCTCCGATAGCGCGATCCTGCGCTACACCGCGGGAGCGAGCTACAAGCTCGGCGGGGCGACGCGCATCAAGTTGAGCGGAGAGTTCTACGACTTCAGCGACTTCCAGGACGAGATCGCGATCCACCTGGCGCTGGCCGGGGCACTGTAGAAAGGAGCTGACCATGCAGATCGCTGCCATCCTAGCCGTCGCCGTGATCTCCTCCGGGTGCCTGAAGCCGCTGGTCGACGACGTCCCGTCACACAGCGCGCACCTGTTGCCGATGGGCGCCACGGTCCCGAGCGCCGCCGACAGCCCCGATCTGGCCAACCAGATCTCGGTCAACTCCGGCCTCGACAACAAGGCGGTGACCGCCGCCGGCAATGTGATCGCGCGCGGCAGCGGCTGGTCGGCCGGGGTGGCGGTGCGGTTCTGGGCGTTCGGCCGCGCGACCGCGGCGCCGTCGCCGATGTACGAGCTGTATCGCGACACCGGCTCGGGGCTCGCCAGGCTCGATGGCCACGCGCCATTCTTCGACGCGGTGCCGGGCGATCCGGGCTACAGCCCTCTGCACTCGCTGCAGCAGGTGGTCGTGACCGACGCCTACCGCGACGAGCTGATCACCGACCCGGAGGCGCTCGCCGATGCGATCGAGCTCGGGCTGGTCAATCCGCCAGTCCCCAGCGGGACGTTCGTCGCAAGCCCGATCGTCCTGCCCGCGCTCAAGCTCGAGATCGGCGGCGGCAAGCCGGCGCAGCCTGCGGAGGTCGGGTACGCCCACGGCCACGTCATCGGCGTGCTCCGGCTCGGGGGCGCGCTCGGCGTGCAGCCGGCCGGCGGCTTCCTGCCGACCAGCCAGGTCAGCCTGCTGCGCGAAGACCACGCGGTGGCGTTCGACCAGACCCGGCCGGTGTTCCAGGCCACGATCCCGGCCGCGCCGCCGCTCGGCAAGACCGCCAACTACACGGCGCTCAGCGTGGTGGTCAACGTCGACCTCGCGCCGCCCTTCACGGCGGCGAGCATCACCAAGGACAGCGACCTGTTCAACCGCGGCGCGAACGGGGCCATCACGAGCAGCACCGACAAGGTCGCGCACTTCGAGATCACCACGACGAGCGTCGCGCAGCCGCTCCAGTTCGAGGACGGTCAGCCATGACTGCGCTCGCAGCTCGCACGGCGCTCGCAGCGCTCGCGCTCGCGGGGTGCGCTCAGCTCGAGCCCGACGTCGGCCGGCTGACCGTGGGTACGTGCAAGGACGCCGCCACGACGTCCCAGACCGTGTCGTTCGCCAGCGATATCCGGCCGCTGATCAGCCGCGGAATGGGCGGCTGCGGCTGCCACCTGCCCACCGGGGCGGGGCAGGGCCCGGCCACCCAGCTGATCGGCCTCGATCTGGGGTCCTACGCGTCGCTCCGCGAGGGCGGCGTGAACTCCGGTACCCAGGTCATCGTCGCCGGCTCGCCGTGCTCCAGCATCCTGTACCAGAAGGTCGACGACGCCCCCCCGTTCGGCTCGCGCATGCCGCTCAACGGCCCGCCGTACCTCACCGACGACGAGCTGCGACTGGTCCACGACTGGATCGCCCAGGGCGCCCGGGACAACTGAAGAGGTGTCGTTCAAAGGCTTGCGACACTCCTCG
>Ga0302299_10001781_pt1 | contig 13013 bp, 10 predicted proteins | sample III_Fen_N3_4_FD_198795 | JGI IMG/M metagenome (GOLD analysis project Ga0302299, IMG submission 198795) | Peat permafrost microbial communities from Stordalen Mire near Abisko, Sweden - III_Fen_N3_4 | ecosystem: Environmental > Terrestrial > Soil > Wetlands > Permafrost | place: Sweden: Abisko... | reverse complement strand
GCGCTCGGGGCACGCGGGGTGTCCACGGTGGCGTTCGAGCGCGATCGCGACGTGTACTCGCGCGCACGTGCAGTGACGGTGAACGACTGGACGATGCGCTGCCTGCAGTCCGTCGATCTCGACCGGCCGGCGCTCGAGGACATGGACGAGACGGTCGCGCTGCGCTGGGTCACCTACGACGGGCACGAGCTGCTGCACCTGCCGTTCCCGCCCGGCCAGCTCGGGTTCGCGACCTCGTACGCCATCTACCAGCCGTTGCTCGAGCAGACCCTGCGCGACGGCGCCGGCCGGTTCGACACGGGCACCGTGCGCTTCGGCGTCGAGGTCGTGGGGGTGGAGCAGGACGACGACGGCGTCACCGTCACGACCCAGGACCTCGACACCGGGGCCGTCGTGACGACGCGTGCGAAGTACGCGCTCGCGTGCGACGGCGGCTCGAGCTTCACCCGACGCGAGCTCGGCGTCGAGATGCAAGGCGACACCATCCCGGTGAAGTGGATCGTGATCGACGCGAAGGTCAAGCGCTGGTGGCCCAACCGCCACATCCTCACCTTCTGGTCGGACAGCAAGCGACCGGTCGTCGACATCGCGCTCGGTCGAGGCAACCATCGCTGGGAGATCCCGCTCGGCCCCGACGAGTCCGAGGACCAGTTCGCGACGAACGCCGACGTCGTGCCGCTCCTCGAGGAGCTCGGTGTGTCTCCCGACGACGTCGACATCCACCAGTTCGCGTTCTACAGCCACCACATCCGGATGGCCGACCGGTGGCGCGTCGGTCGCGTGCTCCTCGTCGGCGACGCGGGCCACCTCATGCCCCCGTGGGCCGGCGCCGGGATGCAGTCCGGAGTGAGGGACGCGTTCAACGTCTCCTGGAAGCTGACCGAGGTGCTCAAGGGGCGCTTGCCGGAGGAGACGCTCGACACCTACCAGGCCGAACGGCAGCCCAACGTTGCCTTCTTCACCGAGGTCGCCATCGGGCTCGGGAAGATCATCAAGCAGGAGCTGACGCCGGAGGAGATGGCCGCCATGGCGCCCGAGCCCGGCGAGCTCCCGCCTCTGCTGTGGCCGCCCTTCTACGTCGGCGGCTGGCTGCGCGGCGTGCCGACCCCGGACAGCGCTGTCGGCAAGATGATCCCGCAGCCCTTGGCTGCCGACACTCGCGGCGTGATCAAGCCGCTGGACGATCTGATCGGCCCGGGCTTCGTCCTGCTCGGCGACAATGTCGACCCCGCCTCGCTGCTGTCCGCGGACGAGAGGAGCGGCTGGGACGCTCTCGGAGCCCGCTACCTCGCGATCCGTTCGTCGGACCAGCGCACCGAGACCGACGAGGAGATCGTCGACCTCGACGGCTCCCTGCTGGAGTGGATGCGCCAGTTCGGTGTGGGCACCATCGCCGTGCGTCCCGACAAGTTCGTGGCCGCCAGCGATGCCGCCGGGCTCGGCGTACCCGAACCTGCCGGCGTCCCCCCGCTACCGCCGCCGGCCTGAGACTCCGCTCTCCGGCCGCACCAGGCGACGCCGGCGCATCAGCCGACCGAGGCCCACCCGGCGTCTTCCGGTCCGATCTCCGGCGCGACCTCTCCGCGTTCGGCGGCTGCCAGTCGCTGACGCAGGAGCCGCACCTCGGCGATGAGTGCGTGCGCCTGCCGCGCAGGGATGGTGCCGTCGCGCAGGGCGGCGGCTTCGATGGCGTTGAGGTCGAGCACGGTGTCGTTCATGGCCCCTCCTCGGTCACCACGATGGTCCCGAGCGGGGCGGCGGCCGTCAATGGGCGTGCGTCGCGAGGCGGGCGTCGCAGTCGCGGCGGCCTGCCCGGGCGGCGCTCCGCCTGGGCAGCTCCGCTCGTCGTGGAAGGGTCACGACGAGGTGGCGTGCGTCGCGTTCGTCGGCTTCGCGTAGTCGAGCGCGCCTTGCCAGTCGAGCATGATGCACGCCTCGTTGCCCACGACCCACGCGTCGTGCCCGGGAGCCACGATCATGAGGTCGCCGGGGTCGAAGTTCGTCTCCGACCCGTCGTCCATGCGGACCGTGAGGTGCCCCGACATGATGTAGCCGGCGTGCGCCGCCTGGCAGCTGTCGGTGCCGGCGATCGGCTTCACGTGGTCCGACCAGCGCCAGCCCGGCTCGAACACGGCGCGGCCGACCGACATGCCGTCCATGTCCACCATCGCCATGAAGCCCTTGCCGTCGGCGAACGGACGGATGTCGTTGGAGTGCTCGAACTGTCCCTTGAAGATTCCAGCCATGTGCACCTCCGGGCGTCGAGTGCCGCCCCAGCCGGGCGATCACGACCCGACGAATGCGATCGAGTGTGCGCCCACCGCGGCCAGTCGTCGACAGCCCGATATGACTAGTTGCTCAAGGGATGTCACGAACGACGTTCAGGAAGGCCACGCCAGGACGGGCGCGCCGTCGATGGCGATGCTGGCAGTGGGGCTCGTCCCGGTCACGACCGTGGCGCTCAGCGTGCGGCCGTCGCGCGCGCACGTGTAGGTGATCGACGTGTTGGCCTTGTCACCGACGCTCACCCTCGCGCGCGCGAGCCATGCGTTGTCGCGTCGCAGCGCGATGAGCCGCTGGTAGAGCTCGTGCATGCTCCGGCCGTGCGGATCGAGGTCGGACGGCGACGCCGGCAGCTCGGGCCGCAGGGCGTCGTCAGACTCGAAGCCCTCGCCCTTGACGCCGCGGAACGCCTGTTCATCGCCGTAGTAGACGCTCGGCATCCCGGGCAACGTCAGCAGCAGCACGGCGGCGAGAGCTGCACCGGCGTCGCCGACGGTGCTCGCGATGCGCGGCACGTCGTGGTTGCCGACGAACGTGTTCAGCACGACGTCGCGCGAGAACTCGTCGTGGCGTACGAGCGCCCACGCGAGCTCCCAGAGGTTCTGGTCGACCAGCGAGCTCCAGATCGCCTTCCACAGCTCGTACTGCGTGACCGAGTCGAGAGTGCCCGCGCGCGCGATCTCGGCGTAGTCGCCGTGGATCACCTCGCCGAGGAAGATCGCGGCGGGATGGTCGGCTCGCACGCGGGCCAGCACCGCGCGCCAGAACTCGGGCGGCACGGCATACGCCACGTCGAGGCGCCAGCCGGTGATCCCGCGGCGCAGCCAGTACGTCATGACGTCGACGACGAGGTCGACCACGCGCGGGTCGCTGTGGTCGAGCTCGACGAGGTCGCCATGCCCCTCCCAGCCGCGCGGTCGGCGGACGCCGTCGACGTCGTCGAGCCGGATCATCGCGCCGTTCGGGTCGGCCGGGTCGAACGCGGTGACAAGTGGGTGCTCGCGGCCGACGTGGTTGAAGACGCCGTCGAGCATCAGGGCCATGCCGCGCGCCGACGCGCGCTCGACGAGCGCGTCGAAGTCGGCGTCGTCGCCGAGCCGCGGGTCGATGCGGAAGTGGTCGAGGGTGTCGTAGCCGTGCGTCGCGGAGGCGAAGACCGGGCCGAGCAGCAGGCCGGTGCACCCGAGGTCGGCGGCGTAGTCGACCCACGGGAGAAGGCGAGGCAGCCGGTGCACCGTCTGGCCGGCTTCGGCCGCGAGCTCGTTCCCGCGCCACGGCGCACCCGTGGCGCCCAGCGGGTACACGTGCCACCAGACGGTGGTGTCGAGCAGGGACATCGCGCTCCTCATCGTCGTCGACCCCAGTCTCGTCCTTCGGCGGACCCCGCGCGGGCGTCCTGACCGTCGCGTCGTCGCGGTAGCGTCCGAGACGAGGTCGCGAAGCACGAGCGCGGGGAGGCGCCATGCCGCAGGTCGGAGTGATCTTCCCGCCGTGGTTCCCGCCCGAGCGGCTGCGGCCGACGGCGCTCGCCGCTGAGGCGGCCGGCGTCGCCGAGCTGTGGGTGTGGGAGGACTGCTTCTTCGAGAGCGGTCTGGCCGCGGCGTCGGCCGTGCTCGCGTGGACCGATCGACTGCAGGTGCGCGTCGGGCTGCTGCCGGTGCCGCTGCGCAACGTCGCACTTGAGGCCATGGAGATCGCGACCGTCGACCGGCTGTTCCCCGGCCGCTTCCAGCCGGTGGTGGGTCACGGGGTCCAGTCGTGGATGGGGCAGGTGGGGGCGCGCGCCGAGTCGCCGCTCACCCTGCTGCGCGAGCACGTCGTCGCGCTCGACGCGCTGCTCGCCGGTGACGAGGTGACCACGTCGGGCCGGTACGTGTCGCTCGACGGCGTGCGGCTCGCGTGGCCGCCGCTGCGGCCCGTGCGCACCTGGGCCGGCGGCGTGGGGGAGAAGACGCTCGCGATGCTCGGTGAGGTGGCCTCCGGCGTGCTCGTCGACAGCGGCACGTCGCCGGCCCGGCTGCGCGAGATCGTCGCGCTCCTGGACGACGCGGCCGGCGCCGTCGGCCGGGCGGACCGTCCCGGGATCGCTCTCTACGTGCATGCGATCCGGGGTGCCGACGCGCGCGAGCGGCTCGCCACGGCGCTCGGGGAGCCCTCCGGGGACGCCGACACCGAGCAAGGGCTCGCCGGCGACGCCGCCGAGATCGCCGCGGGAGTCGCGCGGTACGCCGCAGCCGGTGCCGGCACCGTCGTGCTGCGTCCACCGGAGGACGAGCCCGACATCGAGGGCTACGTCGCCTGGGTCGGCGCGGAGGTCACTCCGCTGGTGCGCTGACCGCGGGCCATGCCCCTGTCGCGCCCGCATCGCGGTCGGGCAGGCTACGGGCATGCAGCCGCGTCGCACCGCCGCGCCCGGGGCCGTCGTCGTGCACGGGCGCCTGCGGTGAGCGCGCACGGTCGCGTCCTCGCCGTCGACCAGGGCACCAGCGGCACCAAGGCCGTGGTGGTCGACGCCGACCTGCGCGTGCTGGCCTGCGTCGAGGAGACGGTCACGCCGCGCACCACCGACGACGGCGAGGCCGAGCACGACCCGCAGGCACTGCTCGACAGCGTCATCAGCACCGGACGGCGTGCCCTCGCCGAGGCGGGCGGGCGCGTCGACGCCGTGGCGCTGGCCAACCAGGGCGAGTCGGTGCTCGCCTGGGACCGCGCATCCGGGGCGGCGCTCACAGCGGTGATGGTGTGGCACGACCGGCGCGCGCAGTCGGTGGTCGACCGCCTGGCCGAGCACGCCGCCGAGCTCGAGACGATCACCGGGCTGCCGCTCGACACCTACTTCGGCGCACCCAAGATGGCGTGGATCCGCGAGAACCTCACGCGCGACGGCGTCGTCTCCTCGAGCGACGCGTGGCTGGTGAACCGGCTCACGGGCGCCTGCGTCACCGACGCGTCGACGGCGTCGCGCATGATGCTCACCGACATCCGTCGGGGCGACTGGTCGGACCGCGCGCTGGAGATCTTCGGCCTCGACCGTGCCGAGGTTCCCGAGATCGTCGACAACCTCACGTGCGTCGGCACGACCGACGCGTTCGGCCAGCTCGACCTGCCGGTGGTCGGCCTCGTCGTCGACCAGCAGGCCGCCCTCCTCGCGCAGCACTGCCTCACGCCGGGCGAGAGCAAGTGCACCTACGGCACCGGCGCGTTCCTGCTCGCGCACACCGGGCGCGAGGTGATCACGACGTCGGGCCTCATCCCTTCGGTGGCGTGGAACACCGGCGACGGCGACGAGTTCTGCCTCGACGGCCAGGTGCTCACCGCGGGCAGTGCCCTGGGCTGGCTGGTGGGCGCGGGGCTGCTGCCGAGCCCCGAGGCTCTCGACGACGTCGCATCGAGCGTCGCCGACTCCGCGGGTGTCACGTTCGTGCCGTCGTTCGCCGGCCTCGCCGCTCCGCACTGGCGGCCCGAGGCGCGCGCGTCGATCCGCGGCCTCGGCCTCGGGCACACCAGCGGCCACGTGGCTCGCGCGTTCGTCGAGGGGCTCGCCGCGCTCGTCGCCGAGCTGGCACGGCGTACCGGTGACGCAGGCGGTGCGCCGATCGCCGTGCTGCGTGCGGATGGCGGGCTCACCCGGTCGCGCGTTCTCATGCAGACGCAGGCGGACCTGCTGCAGGCCCCCGTCGAGGTGCACTCCTCGCCGCACGCGACTGCGCTCGGTGCCGCTGCGCTCGCGCACGCGTGGGTGCGAGGAACGCGCGACCTCGCGCAGGTGGTTCCGAGGTCGGCGCCGTCCGCGCTCTACGAGCCGGCGATGCACGAGGCGCGCGCCGCCGAGATCCTCGCGCGCGTCACGGCCGTGACGGGCGAGGGCTCATGAGGGACGTCGACGTCCTCGTCGTCGGCGCCGGCGTGGTCGGCGCCGCGATCGCGCGCGAGCTCGGGCGCTATGTCGTGTCGGTCGCGCTCGTCGACGCTTCCGACGACATCGGCAACGCGACGTCCAAGGCCAACACCGCCATCCTGCACACGGGATTCGACGCCTACCCCGGCTCGCTCGAGAGCACCCTGGTCGCCCGCGGCAGCACGCTGCTGCGCGACTACGCCGCTGCCGCGGGCATCGCCGTCGAGGCGCTCGGAGCGCTGCTGGTGGCGTGGGACGCCGAGCAGCTCGCGGCCCTCGACGGCATCGAGGACAAGGCACGCCGCAACGGGTACACGCGCACTCGCCGGGTCGCGGTCGACGAGCTCTACGCCCGAGAGCCGCACCTCGGTGCTGGTGCGCTGGCGGCGGTGGAGGTGCCCGACGAGAGCATCATCGACCCGTGGTCGACGCCGCTCGCGTTCGCCACCGAGGCGGTGCGGCTCGGCGTCACGCTGCACCTGCGCCACCGCGTCACCGGCGTGCGCGCGCACGGCGACCGCACCGTGGTGTCGTTCGACGGTGGCGACGAGGTCGCGGCGCGCTGGGTGGTCAACGCGGCCGGTCTCCGCAGCGACGTCATCGACCGCTCGTTCGGCCACGAGCGGTTCACCATCGTGCCGCGACGCGGCCAGCTGCTCGTGTTCGACAAGCAGGCGCGTCCGCTCGTCAACCACGTGCTGCTGCCGGTGCCGTCGGCGCTCGGCAAGGGCGTGCTCATCTCGCCCACGGTGTTCGGCAACGTCATGCTCGGGCCGACGGCCGAGAACCTCGACGACAGGACCGACACCTCGTCGACGCAGGACGGCTACGGCTTCCTGCTCGAGAAGGGCCGACTGCTGATGCCCGAGCTGGTGGGGGAGGAGGTCACCGCCGTCTACGCGGGCCTGCGCGCCGCCACCGAGCACGACGACTACCAGATCCACGTCGACGCCGACCAGCGCTACGTGTGCGTCGGCGGCATCCGCTCCACCGGCCTCACCTCCGCGCTCGCCATCGGCGAGCACGTGCGCGGGCTGCTCGCCGACGGCGGTCTCGCGCTGCGGGAGGCGCGGGGCCCGCAGATCCCCGCGATGCCGAACCTCGGCGACGCCTTCCCCCGCCCCTACCAGCGCGACGACCTCATCGCCGCCGACGCCGACTACGGCCACGTCGTGTGCTTCTGCGAGCGGGTGACCGCGGGCGAGATCAGGGATGCCGTCGCGAGCGACGTCCCTGCCCGCACGTGGGAAGGCCTGCGCCGCCGCACCCGCGCGATGAACGGTCGGTGCCAGGGGTTCTTCTGCGGCGCCGGTATCGAGGCGAGCGTGTCGTTGGCGGCACCGACCGAGGCCGTGAGCCCGCGATGACCGCGGTGCGCCAGGTCGACGTGGTGATCGTCGGCGGTGGCCCGGCAGGTCTCAGCGCGGCGCGCCGGCTGCGCGCGGCCGGCGTGGGCTCCGTGCTCGTGCTCGAGCGGGAGGAGCGGGCCGGCGGCATCCCGCGTCACTGCTTCCACCCCGGCTACGGCCTGCGCGACCGCCGCACGATGACGACGGGTCCGCGCTACGCGGTGGCGCTCGCCTCCGACGCACTCGACGCCGGTGCCGAGATCCAGACCGCGACGATGGTCACCGGGTGGGCCGATCCCGAGCAGCCGTTCCTGGTCTCGACGTCGCCGCGCGGCGTGCAGGAGGTGCGGGCGCGCGCCGTGCTGCTCGCCACCGGTGTGCGCGAGCGCCCTCGCGCTGCGCGCCTCGTCCCCGGCGACCGACCCGGCGGCGTCTTCACCACCGGCCGGCTGCAGCAGGCCGTGCACCTGCACCACCAGCCGGTCGGACGCCGTGCCGTGGTGGTGGGTGCCGAGCTCGTGAGCTATTCGGCCGTGATGACGCTGCGCGACGCCGGGTGCGAGGTCGTCGCGATGGTCACCGAGCAGTTGCGGCCAGAGACCTACCGCATCGCGCAGTCGTTGGCGCGCACGGCATTGCGCGTGCCGCTGATCACGAGCGCGCGTGTCTCGCGGATCACCGGACGTCCGCGCGTGAGCGAGGTCGAGCTCACGCGCGGCGACGGGGCCACCCGCACCATCGCCTGCGACACCGTGGTCTTCACCGCCGACTGGATCCCCGACAACGAGCTGGCCAGGGCGGCGGGCATCGCCCTCGTCGAGGGCAGCCTCGCCCCGATGGTCGACACCACGCTCGCCACCGCGCGCCCCGGCGTGTTCGCGGCCGGCAACCTCGTGCACCCGGCGGAGACCGCCGACCTGTGCGCGCTCGGCGGTCGGCACGCCGCCGACGCGATCGTGCGTCGGCTCTCCGACGGCGATCCCGTGGGCGCCGTGGTCGCGACCGAGGTCGACGGCCCGGTCGCGTGGGTGTCCCCCCAGGTGCTGCGTCTCGATCGGCCGCCGGTGCGCGGGAAGTTCGTGGTCAGGGCCTCGGAGGTCGTCGCGCGGGCCACCGTCGAGGTGCGACAAGGCGGACGGCTGCTGCACCAGCAGCGCGTGCCGGGTGGGCTGCTACCCGGTCGCCCCGTGCACGTGGCGAGCGGCTGGCTCACGTCGGTCGACCCCGCCGGCGGCCCGGTGGTCTTCCGCGGCGTACGGCGCTGACCGGGCGGTGTCACCGCGGTGCACGTCGTTCGCACCAGTGCAGCGGCTGCTGCATCGGCCCCGGCCCTCGATCCTGCGTCCGCCGGACGTCCGGTGCCGCACGCACCGGAGCGCACCGTCGCGCTCGATCCGTTGAGCAGTTCGTGCGATGGCCCGGTCAGGTCATGTCCCAGCGGCGGCCCGCGGCGCTACGGTTTCCCCGCCCCCGACCTTCCTTCCCACGGCCGTCGGGGGACCGGCCCGCCCGAGCGGCGGCCCGGTGATGCGGCCCCACCTCCCCGGCCTGGGGTCGCGGGCCCGCCCCGTCGTCCTTCAGGCGCAGCGGGGCGGGCCGCCGTGAATCTCGCGGGTCGCGCCTGCGCATGCACGCCCGCGCGCAGCGGGGTGGCAGGGTCTGCGGTGGGGAGTCTCGACGACGTCGGACCGGGAGGGTGCGTGGACACGGTCACCGCCGTGCGGCAGGCCGGCCACCGGCTTCGGCGCGGGTGGCGCTTCGTGCTCGAGGCCACGGTCGCGGCCACGATCGCGTGGTTCATCTCGGCGAAGCTGCTCGGCCACACGCAGCCGTTCTTCGCACCGGCGGCGGCGCTTCTGGTGCTCGGTGCCGCCCGTGGGCAGCGGCGATGGCGCGCTGTCGAGGTCGTCCTCGGTGTGGCCGGCGGCGTCCTCGTGGCCGACGGTGTGGCGATCCTGCTCGGCCCCGGCACGGCGCTCACCGTGGTCGTCGTCATCGCTCTCACGGCCACGTTCGCGGTGGCGGTCGGCGCCAGCACCGTGCTGCTGGTGCAGGCGATGATCTCCGCCGTCTACGTCGCCATCGTGACGCCGTCGTCGACCGGCTGGGTGCCGACGCGCTTCATCGACGCGCTCGTCGGCGGCAGCGTCGCGCTCGTCGTCACGACCCTCGTGGGTCCGCGCGACCCGTTGCGTCCGGCCGCTGCGTCAGCCCGGGCCGTGCTCACCGAGACGTCGGCGATCGTGACGCAGATCGTGCGCGCGCTGCGCGAGCACGACGAGGACGAGGCCATCGCCGCGCTGTCGCGCGCCCGTGCCGCCGACGGCCTCGTCGACGCGCTGCTCGACGACGCCGAGGGCGCGCGGGAGTCGTTGTGGTTCGCGACGCGCTCCCATCGGCGCAGCCGACGCCTGGATCGCATCTCGTCGGCGGCGACGCAGTGTGACTACCTCGTGCGCAACATGCGCGTGCTCGCGCGGTCGGCCGTCGTCCTCGTGCGCGACGGGTCGCCCGTGCCGCCCACCCTCCTCGAGGCCCTCGAGGCGCTGGCGGCCGCTCAGCTGCTGGCTGCCGAGTCGTACGACGACGAGGCGCTGCTCGACGACGCTCGCTCCAGCGCGGTGCGCGCGGTCACGATCGCCTCGAGCGCCGTCCCGCACGACGTGGTGCTGCAGCAGGTCACCGTGGTCGCGCAGGTGCGGGCGTCGGCCATCGACCTGCTGCGCGCCACCGGTGTGGCCGACCGTGCCAGCATCGACCTCGTCGACGACGCCCTGAGCAGCTAGGCGCGCTGCGACGGCGTCGTCACTTCGGCGGGAGCGACGCCGCGTACGCCGTGCCGCGCCCGACCCAGCGCTCGAGCTCGTCGTCGGTGCCCAGGTGGTCCGGAGCCACCCGGAGCCAGCCGGTCATGGGACGGCCGCGCATCACGGCGACCTCGGCCGCGGTCGTGTCGACGAGGTGGTCGGACTCCGAGGGATCGACGCGGACCAGCACACCGCCCTCGCCGCTCGCCGCGATCGCCATGTGCCCGTTCACGAGGAAGGCGAGCCCGCCGAACATCGCCTTCTCGGTGAGGCCCGGCGTGCCCGCCGTCAGGTCGCGGATGCGCGCCGCCAGCTCCACGTCGTACGCCATCCCCCGATGCTAGGCGGCCCTCGTGCCTGGGCACAGGCGATCACCCGGCGCGAACTCGCGCGCTCGTGATCACATCTGGGGGAGGTAGAGGTCGCGCGAGGGGAGTGATCACACCCGCGCCAGGTGGAGGTCGCGAGGTCGACTGCGGGGCGGGCGTCCGCGGGGGAGAAGGGGGCGAGCCCCACGTCCTGAAGGATTGCCACGGGGAGTGTGCACCGTGGGGCCCGCCGAGATTCACGGTAGCGCAGGCCAGGACAGCCTCGCGCGATGACGGGAGCGGACCGCGGCGCGTCGGACAGCCGCCGAGGCGCCGTGCGTGGCACTTCGGACACGCCGACGCAGACGAGGAGGTGGCCCGCCTTCAGGTCGGGTCACCTCCTCGCCCGCCGAAGTCTGCCGCACAGGGGAGCCGGTCGCCAACCCTCCGCGCGCAGTCACCAACGGGAAATTCTGCTGGCGGGAGCCCTCACATCCGACGGTGAGCGCGGGTCGGCGGCGCCGTGGCGCGCAACTTTGCGCAATTCCTCGGAGACCGCGTCGAGGCGCTTGAGGGGACGTCATGAGGTGGCGCCCGCGCACGGCAACGCCCGGGGTCCCCACCCTGAAGGGTGTGGGGACCCCGGGCTGGTCACCGCGGGAACCCGGACCGGGCCGGCTTCGTCGGTCCAACAACTGTGACAGAACTGTCACACGAAGTCACGTGGTCCCTCTCCCGAACGTGGCGCCCCTGCGCGTGGGCCACTCGGGACGAGGGCCGGTGGTCGACCCGCTCAGCAGCACCGGATCGGGCCGTTGGAGTGCACCAGCGACGTGCTTCCGGTGGCAGCGGACGAGATCGGCGCAGCCGCGACGGACACGCCGGCGGTGAGGACGAGCGAGATGGCGATGACGGAGAGACGACGGGCACGGGACATGATGGTTCCTCTCTGATGACGCAGGCGCAGACACGCCTGTCACAGAAGATGCTCCCGTTTGGCCTAGTCCCCTGTCAGCATGAGGGCAGGACCGGCGACGATGGGGGCGTCGACCGTCGGTGGACGACGGACGGTCGGATCGCCGCAGCAGTGAGGACTCGACCATGACGGGCAGGCGCCTGCACCCGACCCGGACCGCCCCCGCCGAGGGGTTCGGCCGTCGCCTTCGCCGCCTGCGCGAGCAGGCCGGCCTCTCGCAGGTCGCGCTGGCCGGGGAGGCCCTGCACCCCAGCTACGTGAGCCAGCTCGAGTCCGGACGCCGGGCTCCCACCGACGCCGTCGTCGCGATGCTCGCGGCGCGCCTGCACGTGCCCGTCGACGACCTGCTCGACGCGTCGCCCCACGACGAGGCCGCCCTCGCCGGTACCGTCGCGCTCGCGGAGGCGGCGCTCGGGCTCGGCCGTCCCGACGAGGCCCGCGCGCTGCTCGAGCCCGAGGCCGAGCGCATCACGACCGCAGCCGCCGGCGCGGGGCTCGTGCACCGCCTGGCGTCGGCGTACGCGACGTCGCTCGAACGGCTCGGCCGGCTCGACGATGCCATCCGCGTGCTCGAGCTGATGCGTGACGCCGCCGAGCTGCGCGGCTCCGGCCCGGCGACCGAGCTGCTCGTCGCGCTCATGCGCTGCAGCCGTGACGCCGGCGACCTCGCACGCGCGATCGACGTCGGCGAGTCGGCACGCGTCCGGCTCAACGGCCGACCGAGCGCCGACCTCGCGGCGCACGCCGAGCTCGTGTCGACGCTCGCGGGCGTCTACTCCGAGCGAGGAGACGTCGTGCGCGCGGCGATGCTCCTCGAGGAGCTGATGCACCACGCCGACCGCGAGGGAACCCTCGAGCAGCAGGCCAGCGCCTACTGGAACGCGGCGATCACAGCGGTCGAGCGCGGTCGTGCCGACGAGGGGCTCCTGCTGTGCGACCAGGCCGCGCTGCTCGTGCAGCTCACGGCCGACCTCCGCTCGCAGGCCCGGCTCGCCGTCACCCAGGCATGGGTGCTGCTCGCGCAGTCGCCGCCGCGGGCTCGCGAGGCGCGCGAGCTGCTGCGTGCTGCGCTGCCGCGACTTCGTCAGCACGACACCGCGCTGTCGGTGGCCAGCGCCGAGACCGAGCTGGCGCGCAGCGAGCTGATGCTGGGCCGGCCCGAGGTGGCCGCGCGCATCGCTCGCTCGTCCCTCGGCCGGCTGTCGGCCGAGCACCGTGTCGAGCGGGCGCGCGCGGTCGCCGTGCTGGGCGAGGCGCTGCAGGCCTCGGGCGACCGCGAGGCCGGCCTCGCGGCGCTCGACGAGAGCGCGGCGCTGCTCGCTGAGGCCGGTGCCGGACGCGAGTCGGCCGCAGCCTGGAGGCACCTGTCCGACGTGCACGTGGCGTCCGGCG
>Ga0302299_10001779_pt1 | contig 13016 bp, 10 predicted proteins | sample III_Fen_N3_4_FD_198795 | JGI IMG/M metagenome (GOLD analysis project Ga0302299, IMG submission 198795) | Peat permafrost microbial communities from Stordalen Mire near Abisko, Sweden - III_Fen_N3_4 | ecosystem: Environmental > Terrestrial > Soil > Wetlands > Permafrost | place: Sweden: Abisko... | reverse complement strand
ACACTGCAGGATCGACTCCTCGCCGATGATCGTCTGGTGCAGCAGCACGTGGTTGGTCACGCTGCCCAGAGCGTACTTCGACCCGGGGTGGGTGACGGCGTCTTCGACGGCCTCGCTGATCGCGATGCCGAGGCTGCCGAGCGACTCCGGGTCCTCGGCGAGTACGGCGCGGCCGGCGTTGGTCTGGTCGCTGGGGCTGGGGATGACGTTGGCGCCCCAGAGCTGCATCATGCTGCGCCGGTACGGCTTCTGGTGGTAGCTCACCTTGACCATGTAGACCATGCACTCGAGGCCGAACATCTCGCAGGCCATGCTGAGCGCGCTGCCCCACTGGCCGGCGCCGGTCTCGGTGGCGAGTCGCGTGGTGCCGTCCAGCTTGTTGTAGTAGGCCTGCGCGACGGCCGTGTTGCTCTTGTGCGATCCTGCCGGGCTGACGCCCTCGTACTTGAAGAAGATCTTCGCCGGGGTGTCCAGCGCCTTCTCCAGGCCCGTCGCGCGGATCAGCGGCGATGGCCTCCACAGGCGGTAGATCTGGTGGATCTCCTCAGGGATCTCGATGTAGCGCTCGGCCGAGACCTCCTGGGCGATGATGCTGGGCGGGAAGATCGGCGCCAGGTCGTCCGGGCCGGCCGGCTTCATCGTGGCCGGGTTGAGCGGCGGCGCCGGCGGCACGGGGAGGTCGGCCACGATGTTGTACCAGGCCTTGGGGATCCTCTCCTCATCAAGGACGAACTTCTTCTTGTACTCGCTCACGACATGCCTCCTCTCGGAAAACGGAACAGATGGCGTACGCTGTGCCGCATCTTCCGGTTTTGGGAACGGGGCGACCACGATGGTGTGGTCGGGGTTGCGGGCATTGCCCGCGTGAGGTGTCGAAGATGGGCGCGCTAAGCGCGCCAGAGCCAGCGACGCCGGGGGCGCGAGGTGCTGCGGCTGTTGGCGTCGAGGCTCGTCATCGTGGGCGGCATTGTATCACGACGGACAGGTCAGGATGCAAGAGCGGCCGCGTCGAGCGCCTAGTCGACGACCGGGCCCTCCTGTGCGGCGGCGCCGGCGGCGGCCGCGTCCTGCGGCAGGATGGTGTCCTGCAGCGGGTAGGGCGACCCCGGGTGGGCGAAGAGGAAGCCCTGCCCGTATTCGATGCCGAGTCTGATGAGAGTGTCGAGCTGGTCGCGGGTCTCGATGCCTTCGGCCATCAGCGTGATATCGGCCTGGTGGCAGAAATCGCGCAGCGTACCGACGAGCTTCTGCTTGACCAGGGAACTTCCGAGATTCCGGATGAGGCTCATGTCGAGCTTGATGAAGTCGGGCTCGATCTCGACCATGGTCTGCAGCCCCGCATAGCCGGCGCCGGCGTCGTCGATGGCGATGCGGAAGCCCTGCTCGCGCAGCCGTCGCACCACGTCCCGCATGCGCGCGAAGTCGTCGATAACGCTGTTCTCGGTGATCTCCATGACGGTCTGGCCGCGCAGGTCCTCGGGGGTGGCGGCGATGAACTCCTGGATGAACAAGTCGCTGTGAGAGTGGAAGAACAGGTTGAGGGGCTCCGTGTTGATGAAACGCAGATAGTGCGACGGAAGCGTCGTGCTCCCGCGGGCAGCCGTCATGCGGCACAGGCGGTCGAGCTCGGGTACGCGGTCCTCGTCACGCGCGACCTCGAAGAGAGCGTCAGGCCGATGCAGCTCGCTGTCCACGGGGCCGCGGGCGAGCAGCTCATAACCGAGCACGGAGAAGTCGTCGAGCTTCACGATGGGCTGATAGACGCAGGCGATCCGTCCCTTCTCGATCACTTCGTCGAACTCCGCCCGCAAGCGATGCCGCGTCTCGTTGCGCTCGTTCTGGATGCCGCGCGTGGCTTGGTCGATGGAGTCGAGCAGAGCGCGGCGGAAGCGAACCTTGGGTGACTGCGAAAGCCGTGCGTACCCCACGTACAGGCCGATCTTGGTGAGCAGCTGGTTCTCGAGCTCCTCCTCGAGGCTCTCCAGAAGTTGTCGTTCGAGGCGATGCTTGATGGCGATCATGTCGTCGTCGGCGATGACGCTATGCGCCCGGGCGGGCGACAGGACGACGAGGAAGGCGTTGCCGAGGCTCGAGATGGAGACGAAGTCCTCGTTGCGGATGAGCTGTCCGCGAGCCTCCGTGAGGCGCCTGCCGATGACGCGAAAGACGTCGTCTACGACCTCGAAGCCCTGCAGCTGCTCGAGCGCATGTACGCCCTCGAGGGTGATGTAGATGAGGCCGAGCTGGCTATGGTCGAACAGCATGCGCTGGACCTCGATCTGCACGTTGGCGAGCGTGGGGAGACCGGTGATCTCGTCGTAGTACACGGACGCGTCGCGCAGCACGTCGCGGACCGTCTGAAGGAGGTGCTCGGTGCGGAACGGCTTGGTGATGTAGGCCGAGGCGCCGGAACGGTTGGCCTCCATCATGTGCACGAGCTGCGTCTTGGCGGTGAGGAAGACCACAGGGATGTCTTTGGTGTAGCCGAACTGCAGCTCACGACAGACCTGATAGCCGTCCATGCCCGGCATCATGACGTCGAGCAGCACGAGGTGCGGACGGTGGGTGTACGCCAGCTCGAGGCCTCGCTCACCGCCATCGGCGGTGAACACCTCGTAGCCCTGCGTCTCGAGCGCGCCGCCGACCGTGGCCGCGAGCTCGGCGTCGTCGTCGATGACCAGGATACGGATCTTCTCCTTGGGCATGCGCTCCCTCGGCTCGTTGGCCCCCGCGGCGGTACCCGTACCCATGGTATCGACGACGGTGCGGCAATTGTTTAGACAGTACACTAGCGGTTGTTCGGACGTGTGTTTCGAAGGAGGCGCCCATGAAGGGTCACGGCCCCGCCGACCCGCAGCAGTCACCCCGGTTCGCCGGTATCTCCACCTTCTTGCGGCTTCCGCACACCCTGCATCTGGACGGGGTCGACGTCGCCTTCGTGGGCTTGCCCTTCGACACCGGCGTGAGCTTCCGCGCCGGCGCGCGCTTCGGCCCCAAGGCCATCCGGGAGGGCTCGCTGACCCTGCGCCCGTACTACAGCCCCGCGCAGCGCGTCACCGTGTTCGACCGGGTGTCGGCCATCGACTTCGGCGATGCGTCGGTGGTGCCCGGCTTCACCGACCGCTCCTACGACAAGATGTCCGAGACGCTGCGCAAGGTGTACGCCGTCGGCGCCGTCCCCATCGGGTTCGGCGGCGACCACAGCGTGCTGCTGCCCGAGCTGAGGGCCGCGGCCGAAGCGCACGGCCCACTCGCCCTGGTCCTCTTCGACGCACACGCCGACACCGTCGATGAGGACTTCGGCGAGAGGTACACCCACGGCAGTGCGGTGCGCCGTGCCGTAGAAGAAGGGCTCATCGACCCTCGGCGCTCCACACTGATGGGGATGCGCGGCGGCACGTACAGCGCCGGCGAGTTCGACGTCGACCGGGAGATAGGCTTCGAGGTACTGCCGTGGGATGACCTGGCGCAGCTCGGCAACGGCGCCGTGGCCGGCGCCGTGGAGCGTGCCGGCGGGAAGGCCTTCCTCACTTTCGACATCGACTTCGTGGATCCGGCGTACGCGCCGGGCACCGGTACACCCGAGTGCGGCGGGCCCACTTCGATGCAGGCTCTGGCGCTGCTTCGCGCCTGTCGCGGACTACAGATCGTGGGCGCCGATGTGGTCGAGGTGCTGCCGGATCTGGACAGCTCGCATCTCACCGCCACTCTGGCCGCGACGGTGGCGTGGGAGATCCTTTGCCTGGTCGCCGCCGAGCGGCCGGTGCCGGGGAACGCGGCTTCGTGAGCGCCTCGGTCGTGCGCGTCGCCTGCGTGCAGCTCAACACGCGCGCCGACATGGCGGAGAACGTGCGCGTCGCCGGCGGGCTCATCGAAGAGGCCGCCGCGGCCGGAGCACGGTTCGTCGCGCTGCCCGAGACGTGGGCCTTCAAAGGTCGCCGCGACGGCATCATGGCGAGCGCAGAAGCGGTGGACGGGCCGAGCAACGCCGCCTTGGCGGAGCTGGCGGCCCGGCTCGGCATCTTCGTGCTCGCCGGCTCGCACTACGAGCCCTCGCCGGAGCCCGACCGCGTGTACAATACGTCGATCCTCTTCGGGCCGGACGGCGCTCCAGTGGCCACGTATCGCAAGCTGCACCTCTTCGACGCCGTGTCCGGCGAGGCCGTGTATCGGGAGTCGAGCTATCTGACGCCGGGCGCGGAGGCCGTCACGGCGGAGATCGACCTCGCGCCGGTCGGTCCCGTGACACTCGGCCTCACGATCTGCTACGACCTTCGCTTCCCCGAGCTGTACTGTGGCTTGGCGTTGCGCGGCGCTCAGATCCTCTGCGTTCCCGCCGCCTTCACCGCGTACACGGGCACGGCCCATTGGGAGGCGCTGCTGCGTGCCCGCGCCATCGAAAACGGCTGCTTCGTGATCGCGCCCGACCAGGTGGGGGAGCATCTGCGGGGGCGCGAGTGCTACGGCCACAGCATGATCGTCGACCCTTGGGGCGACATACTGGCCGAGCTTCCCGACGGCGTCGGCATCTGCGTCGCCGATCTGGACCTGGCGCGCATCGCCGAAGTGCGCGCGCAGATCCCGTCGCTGCAGAGCCGGAGGCCGGACGCCTACGACCTATAGGCCGCCGGCGCGGCCGCCGTGGGGCTTCAGGCGCCGGCAGGCTCCTGAGGCGTGCCTCGTCCGGCGAGGCGATAGCGGGCAAAGGCCACGAAGAAGCCGATGACGAGGCCGGCGAGGGCGCCGGCGGCGAGGTTGAGCTTCCCGTCCGGCCCGCTGGGCGAGTCGGGGACGGCCGCTTCGTGGAGAATCCGTGGCTGCTCGACCTGCTTGGCGGTCAGCAGCACCAGCTGGTTCTTCTGAAGGGTCGACTCGATGGCTTCCTGCTCGGTGGCGGCCGCCTGCGCGATCGCCACGTAGGGCGCCGAAGCGGCGGCTTTCTCGCCGGCCGAGCCGCCGCCGTGGGCGATCGCCACCAGGCCTCGTTGGGCCGCATGGCTGCGGACGATCGATGCGGCGAGGGCTTTCTGGCCCTCGACCACCTGCGCCTCGAGCAGGGCGATCTTCACGTCCACGCCGCCGCCGATACGCGTCAGCAGCACCTGGGCCAGCGCGTTGGCGGCCGCCGTGGCGCGCACCTTCTTGGTGTCGGTGACGCTGATGACGACGAGGTTGACCGCGGAGGTCGTCGTCTTGATGGTCTGTGATGGCGTCTCGACCGTGACCTCGCGGCGCAGCCGGCTGGCCGTGATGCCCATTCCGGCGCGCTTGGCGGCCTCGTTGAGCACCGCCTGGCTGGCGACGAGCTGGATGGATGCCTTGGGGTTGGAGTTGAGACCCGCCATGGGATTGCCGTTGGCGTCCGTGGTCTGCCCGATGTAGACGGTGGACGTGGCGGTGTACTCCTTGGGGGAGGTCAGGGTGAGCAAGGCTCCGACCACGACGCCCAGCACGATGAGACCGGCGATGACCCACCAGTTGCGGGCAAGCATCGTCGTCCAGGAGCCGATGTCGTTGGCGGTACTGTCATTGGCACTCATGCGATCCTCCGGGTCAGGGTCACGGCACATCCTACCCCAGCCGGCCGTAACCGGGCACCGGGGCCGCGCAGGTCGTCAGGGTCTCGTCGCGTAGTCCGCACGGACTTGCTCGAGGATCGCCAGGTAGGTGTGCGCCAGTCCGCGGCGATCATAGTGCCCGAGCACGTAGCGCCGGCCGTTGCGGCCGAGCCGGCGTCCCTCTTCGGGGTCGTCGGCGAGGCGCTCGGCGGCCTCCGTCAGTGCTGCGTCGTCCCCCGGAGCGAACACGATGCCGCAATCCGCGGCCTTGATGATGTCGCTCCCTTCGCCGCGCAGCCCGGCGATGATCGGCTTCTCCATCGCGGCGTCCTCGAAGATCTTGGACGGCAGCACGGTGGTGAAGAGCGCCTCATCGCGCATGTGCACGAGGCAGGCGTCGCTGCTCGCCAGATACGCGGGCAGCCGGGAACGTCCCACCATGCCGGTGAAGACGATGTTGTGCAAGCCTTGGTCGCGCGCGGCCTGTTCGAGCTCGGCGCGCCGCGCGCCGTCACCGACCACGAGAAAGGCGATGTCGTCGCGGCCGCGCTCGAGCAAACGGTGCCCGGCGCGCAGCAGGACGTCGAGACCGTGCGCCATCCCCACGGTGCCGGCGTAGGTCACGACGTACTTGCCGGCGAGACCGAGGCCGGCGCGCAGGGCTTCGTCCGGCGCGCGTGGGACGAACAGTTCGGAGTCGACGCCGTTGGTGACCACCTCGACCTTGGCGTCGGGCACACCCCGGTCGATGATGTGCTGCCGGTAGCCGGCGCCGACGGCGACGATGTGGTCGGCGGCGTCGTACAGCAGGCGCTCAAGTCTCTCGAGCGCGTGGATGATGCGGCCTTCCTTGAGCGCGCCGACGGCCATGATCGAGGCCGGCCAGACGTCGCGGATCTCGAGGACGAAGGGCGCTCGCTGCGCCCGGCTCACGGGCACGCCGGCGCAGCCGGCGAAGAACTGCGGCGACGTCGCGATGACCACGTCGGCGCGCGGGCGGATCAGCGCCCCGGTCACCCCTGCCGTGACCAGATAGGAGAAGAAGTTGAAACCCCTGAGGAGACGGCCGCGGTTGGCGGCCAGGTACGTCCACACACGCACCGTGCGGATACCGTCGATCCACTCCTGCTGGCAAAGACGGTTGCGGTAGCCCTCGTAGACCACCCCGGTCGGCACGTTGGGGGCGCTGGTGATCACGGTCACGCGGTGCCCCTGGCGGGTCCACTCGCGCGCCAGGGAGTGCACGCGCGCCGCCGGGGCGTTGTTCTCAGGCACGAAGTAGTGGCTCAGGAAGAGGATGTGCATGCGCTCAGGCGTCCCAGAACATCTGGTCGTAGTAGCGTACCGTGCGGCGCGATGGGCGCACGGCGGCCTGGGCGAGAGCGACCGCTTCGCGGTCCAGCTCGCCCAGGGCGTACTTGATGCCCAGGTACGGGAGGTTGAAGTCCTCCTGATACACGAAGGTGGAGACGCGCGGGTTCACTTCCAGCAGCTTGTCGCCCTTGAACTGGATGTTGACGAACCAGTCCAGGCGGGTGGCGCGGCAGATCTCGCCGGAGACGCGCACGAGGTCGGGGCGGTCCACGGTCTTGAACGCCATGGCCAGACCGGTGTTGATCTCCTCGCGCGTCTTGGTCTGGTGAAGGACGACCTCACCGGCGCTCACGAGCGCGTCGACGGTGTATTCGGGACCGTCGACGAACTCCATGAGCAGCAGGCGCGGGAAGGGTCGCACATCACGGAAGGCGGAGGCGAAGCCGTCGAGCGTGAGGGGGAGGTTGCCGCCGCGCTCGGCGAGCAGCTGGTGGGCCACGTCGACGCGCGGCTGGAGAACGTGGAAGCCGCGCGAGCCCTTGGCCACCGGCGGCTTGAAGCACACGGGCGCGTCCGGGTAGCCGAGGTCGAGGGCGGCGGCCATGAACTCGTCCAACGAAGCGGGCACGACGGACTTCGGCTGCGGTAACGCCGTGCCTTGCAGCGCCGCGTACATGGCCGCCTTGTCGGTGCAGAGGGCGACGGCTTCGGGCGCGGCGACCAGGACGCGGGCGCCGAGGTCGGTGAACGTGGCGCGCGAGCGCGCCACCGGGCCGACCTCGGCGGACGACTGCACGAGGAGCACGTCCGGACGCTCGCGTGTGACCAAGGCGGCCAGCGCCGGCACGTAGTCGTCGGCGGCTCCCGGCGGGACGGTCACGAAGTCGTCGCAGAGAAAGCGCCCAACGGCGTCTGCGCGCACGTCGACGCCGACGATGCGGATCTCGCGCTCGCCGTTGGTCTTGAGCATGCGGATGAGCGTCGCCGCGCCCGGGCAACCGGCCGCGGTGAGGACGAGTTTGAGCGGAGGCAGGTTCATCTGGGCGGGGTGGCGGCGTGGCCGGGCGCTAGAGGATCCAGCGGTAGACCTCGAACACCTCGGCAAAATCGAGGCCGACGTCGATGCCACGGGTGAGCGCGACGTTCCGGATGTAGTCCTCGTTGGTGTAGTTGCGGTGTCCCTGGCTCTTGTAGCAGGCCAGCGCCTCGACTTTCTTGTCCACGTGGCGTTTCTCGAGCTGCACGTAGGCCTGGTGGGAGAAGTTGAGGTTGTTCCAGGGGATCTCGTAGGCCAGCACGGTGGTCCGCTTGAAGGCGCGCAGACCCTCCTCGGCGATGGTCTTGTGGTCCTGGTGAAGATCGACGAGCGCCGGCATCATGACGCAGTCGGGCTTGAGCTCCTGCTGCAGGACGATCATCTCCTCGAGGATCTCCTGACGCATCTGCGGGAAGGTGCGGACCTCAAAGTCGTAGATCTTCAGGTGAGCTTCGTCGATGCCCAGGAGCGACGTGGCGGCGCGGACCTCGTGTTTGAGCACATCTTTGGGAAAGCCCTCGGGCACCGACTTGGCGGCGGTCGAAAAGGCGGCGTAGGTCACCGCGACTCCGCTTTCGATCATGCGCGCCATGGTGCCGCCGCAGCCGAACTCGCCGTCGTCGGTATGAGGGGCGAGAACGAGGACGTTGCTGAATCCTTCGATGCTCACGGTGCGGTCACTCCTTGATCGTCGCGGGGGCCGGTCGCCGAAGGCAGTCCGGCGCAGAGCGAACCATAGAAGTCTACCAAATCGCTCGCCAAGGCTTCCCAGGAGTAGCGTCGTTCGACTGCGCTCCGGCCGCGGAGGCCCATGCCGGCGACCTGCTCGCGGTTGGCGAGCAGCCGGCGCACGCCGCGCAGATGCCCGTCGGCGCCGGCCGGTACGGCGAGGCCGCATTCCTCGAGGCGCACGATCTCACCGCGCCCAGGCAGGTTGCTGACCAGCGCGGCAAGCCCCGACGCCATGCCCTCGAACAACTTGGTCGGCACGGTGGGGTTGTCGTGCTGCCGGCTGGGCAGTGAGGGCACCCAGACCACGTCGGCGGCGGCCAGGTAATCGGGCAGCTCGGCCGGGGGGACGCGTCCGAGCAGCTTGATGCGGTCGTGCAGCCCGGCGGCGAGACGCTGCCGGGTCTCGTCTTCCATGGCCGGGTCGGCGAACACGCCGCCCAGATAAAGCACCGCCTCGCCGGCGTCGAGCTGCTGCATGACGTCGAGCATCAGCGCGCAGCCGCGGTCGCGGCGCAGGCTGCCCACGTAGACGATCTTGAGGCGCGGGTCGGCGGCCAGGTCGGCCAGCGGCTCAGCTCCGGTGAAACGCTCCACGCGCGGGTAGTTGGGCAGCGCGAGCCGCAGCTGCGGTCTCAGGCCCAGCGCCTCGAACTGCTGCTCGGTGACGGTGATCACACCGGCGGCCAGGGCGGCGAGGCTGCGCTGCGCCACGGCGGTGATGCGCGCCGCGTACGGGCGCACCGCCGCCGGGATGTAGTGCTTGGCGGCTACCTGTTCGGGCACGTACTCGTGCATGTCGTAGACCAGCCGCGGTACCGATCGGCGCAGCGCCGGGAAGAGCGTGAGCAGCTCGGGATCGTGGACGTGCACGACCTCGGGGCGTAGCGCGCGCACGGCGGCCAGCACCTCGCGCGCGTCGAGCCACCTGCGGCTGCGCGGCCGCTCCGGCAGGGGGCGGGTGAGCACGCCGTAGCGGTCGCGGATCGCCGCCGCTCCGGGGGCGAGGTAGCACACCTCGTAGCCGGCCTCGGCCAGGCTGCGGCATTCGCGCTCGCAGATGCGCGGATCGTCAGGCTTGTGGACCACCGAGACGTGGACGACCCGGGTCACGTGACGGCCTCCCCCATGCCCTCCAGCCAGCGCCGCACGGTCTCCCCCGCCGAGGTCACCAGGCCGCCCTCCGCCTGAGCCCATTCCACGAGGCGCCAGTAGACGTCGTCGTAGCCTTGCGCCGAGCGCCGGTCGAAGCGGTTGTTGTGCCACAGGATGGCGACGCCGCCCCCGCCGGCGCGCACCCGCGACAGGAGGTCGCGTGAGGCGCGCTCGGCCCCGGCCGCGTCCAGCGCCCGGTATCGCGGGCCCATGAGACTCGTGTCCATGATCGCCAGGGGCAGTTCGAGCAGGCGCAGCGGCCGCTCCGCGTCGAGGTGGTAAGGGTGGAAGGGGAATGACGCGCCGCAGCGGAAGCCCTCGTGCTCGGCGAAAGCCAGGCTGGTGTCGTAGGTGAAGCCGGCGTCCTCGACGAAACGCAGCGTCTCGTGGTAGAGGCAGCGCAGGTAGTGGTAGCGGACGCCGGAGATGTCGGCTGCGGACCGGCGCGCCAGATCGTCGCGGTCCAGGCGCAGCGCGCCCACACTGCCGCGGTCGGCGTCGTTGCCGTGCAGGCCGATCTCACGCCGGCCACGGCGCAGCATGTCGAGCGCCGCCGGGATACGCCGCCGGTAGGTCCCGGGCTGGTTGCCGTCTCGCGGGTGCGCGTGGCTGGCGATGATGTAGAAGGTGGACGTGAGGCCGCGCTCGTCCTCACCGGCGAGAAGCTGGGGGAAGGTCCAGAAGGGGTCACTGCGCCGCGGCAGGTGCACGGTAGCCCACGCGCGCAGATCGCCGAGCTCGCGGCTCAGGGCGCTGCGGTCGCCATGGCGCAGGGCGCGGGCGCTGCGCACGCCCGTGGCGGCGAAGCCGCGCGGAGTCCAGCGCCACACGTTGTCCACGTCGTGGGTGAGGGCGACGGCGAAGCCGCCGGAGGCGGCCGGCCCGTCGCTCCACAGCCAGCCGCTCGGCGGGAGACCTTCGAGACCAAGCTCTGTCAGGCGCGGCTCCAGGAGCGCCCGCAGCAGGCCGACGTAGCGGTCCACGGCGGGCTCCTCGATCCTGAGCGCCGGGTTGGCGGCGAACACGCCGGCGGAATAGGGAAGACGGCCGAAGCGGTCGCGCTCGCTCGAGGTGCGCTCGTCCCAGCAGGCCAGGAGAGCGAAAGCGGAGGAGACGAGATCGAACGGCACGAAGAAGCCGTCGCCGGCCGCGACCGGGAAGGCTCCCACGGCGTCTCCGGCCGGCGTCGTCAGCGCCGTGAAGGCGCCGCCGGCCAGCGGCTTGCGTTCCGCGAACAGCTCCATCGCGCGAGCGTCGCAGGGGATCGTCGGCACGCCTGCGAGGGGCGCCGGCGCGTAGGCGAGCGCGCAACCGTCTGCGGCTTCGCGCTCGCGGACCAGCCGCACCCGCCGGCCCAGTGGCGCCAGCAGCGTGCCGAGCACCCACTCCGCGCGCGGCGCGAAGGCGGCCGGCGCGTCACAGAAGATGTCGAGGGTCGGCGGCCCGGCCATTGCTCAGACGTCCACGCGCGGGCTCGGCCGGCGGCTGACGATCTGCAGCGCGACCCGCCCCACGTTCTTGATCCCCGGAAGCGGGTCCTTCAGCGAGAGCACGCCATCGATGCGCGTGCCCCTGAGCGAGCGTGCCCATTCCATCGGCGTCAACTCGCGGCGCCACATGTCCCGCGCCGCCAGCGGCGTGTCTTTGGTGGCGACGATCCACTTGAGCCCGTCGGTCTGCCGCGGGGCCAGAAACGGCTTGCCGACGGCGTCGCGATAGGCGGCCAGCGACAGATTCACGCCGCAGGCGGTGGACAGCGCGTGCCACATCCAGTGGCGCGCGTTGACCTCCATGAGGCAGTACCGGCCGTCGCGCGCGTCGCGCTTGAACTCCACCTGGCTGACACCGTGGTAGCCGAGCTCGACCAGCAGGCGCAAGCCGGCCTCGGCCAGCTCCGTGTCCCAGCGGCTCACGCAGAAGCGGGCGCTTCCGGCGCCGGCGGGGTGCTGGCGGATCTTGTGCCCCGTGAACACCGCCAGCGGACGCGAGCTCGCGTCCAGGTACGACCCGACGCTGAACAGCTCGTCGTCGCCGCCGGGCACGCGCTCCTGCAGCATCAGCGTACCGAGGTCGGCGACGCTCGGGTAGATGCGGCGCAGGTCGCCGGGAGAGTCGATGTCGAGCAGGTGGCGGTGGAAGCGCTGCTTGAAGGCCAGGGAGTCGACCGGCTTGAGCACGGCCGGATACGGCACCTCACGGGCGGCGGCTTCCACGTCGCCCGGGGTGTCGATGAAGACGGTCTTCGGCGTGTCGACATCGACCTTCCAGGCGGCTTCGAGCTGCGCCCGCTTGTCGTGGAGCCGCTGCATAACCTCCCAGCGCGAGAACGGCAGGTAGTAGAAGCGCTCGAGGCGTGCGGCATTGCGCGAAAGCACCCAGATGTATTCGTCGTGCGTCGGGAAGATGACCCCGCGCTGCGGAAGCCTGGCGCCGAGCTCTTCGAGGAAGACGAGGAATGCTTCCTCGTCGTCCCGAGGGTCCGGGCATACCATGCCGGCGGCGTAGCGGGAGGAGAAGCCCAAGGCACGCGCATCGGCGTCCAGCCCGAGTACCGGGACGCCGTTGACGCCGAGGTCGCGGATCACTCCGAGGCCGTTGGCGTAGCTCACCTGGAGGACCAGCGCCGGCGGCGTGACCGCCGCACGGGCGAGAAAACGGTCGAAGTCCATCTGTCAGTCCTTTCGGGCGGAGCCGGCGACGACCTCCGCGTAGATGTCGAGCATGTGGCGTGCGTTGCGCTCCCAGGTGAAGGACGCCGCGACGACTCGTCCGGCCTCGCCGACCGCGGTCGCCGCGGACGGGTCGGCGAGCGCGTGCGAGAGCACGTGGGTCAGAGCGTCGACGTCGCCGTAGGGCACCAGGTAGCCGCTGACGCCGTCTTCGATGAAGTCGGCGGGCCCCTGGTCGACGCAGGCGATGACGGGCGTGCCCTGGGTCATCGCCTCCAGGTGCACGAGCCCAAAGCCTTCGGGCGCGCTGGGCAACGCGAAGACGTCGGCGCGCGCCATCATCGCCAGCAGCTTGCCATGTTCCAGACGGCCGACGAAGTGTACGTACTCGTCCAGACCCAGATGCGCCGTGAGCGTGGTCAGGCGCCGGCGCAGCGCGCCCTCGCCGGCGATCACGCAGTGCAGATCGTCGTGGTCGTCCCGCAGCCGGGCGACGGCCTCGAGTACCTGCTCGAAGCCCTTACCGGGCACGAGGCGACCGGCGCAGAGCACGAG
>Ga0302299_10001778_pt1 | contig 13016 bp, 10 predicted proteins | sample III_Fen_N3_4_FD_198795 | JGI IMG/M metagenome (GOLD analysis project Ga0302299, IMG submission 198795) | Peat permafrost microbial communities from Stordalen Mire near Abisko, Sweden - III_Fen_N3_4 | ecosystem: Environmental > Terrestrial > Soil > Wetlands > Permafrost | place: Sweden: Abisko... | reverse complement strand
AGCAACGGAGCGGCCAGCGATCAGAGCAGCGTGGCGGCCAGCGGCCGGAGCAGAAGAGTGGCCAGCGGTCAGAGCAGCGTGGCAGCCAGCGGCCGGAGCAGAAGAGTGGCCAGCGGTCAGAGCAGCGTGGCGGCCAGCGGCCGGAGCAGAAGAGTGGCCAGCCGCCGGAGCAGAGGAGCGGCCAGCAGCTGGAGCAGCAGCGGAGCGCACCGCGGGGCCCGATGCCTGCCGCGCCACGTTCTCAGCCCCGCGCTGGACGGGGCATCCTGGGGACGCTCACGCGCCACCGGGACGGCTTCGGTTTCGTCGCGCGGGCCGACCGGCAGGGGGACGACATCTTCGTGCCGCCGGGCGAGGCATCCAAGGCGCTCGACGGGGATCTGGTCCGGGTGGACATCGTGCCCGGGATGCGCGGCCGGACCGCCGGACGGATTCTGGAGGTGGTGGAGCGGCGGCGCAGGCTGCTCATCGGGACCTACTTCCCGCGCGGACGGAGCAGCTTCGTGGTGCCGGGCGATGCCGGGGTCGATGGGGTCGTGCCCGTGCCGGAGACGGAGATCGCGGAGGAGGGCGACGTGGTCAAGGTCGCGCTCGCGCCCGGTACCGACGAGCTGCGCGGCGAGGTCATGGAGCGGGTCGGCAAGCCGGGTGAGCCCAGGGTGGAGGTCCTGAAGGTCGCCTACGCCAAGGGGTTCTCCGACCTCTTCCCGGAGGAGGTGTTGGAGGAGGCCAAGACGGTGCCGGACCAGGTGCGGCCCGAGGATCGCAAGGGCCGCGCCGACCTACGCCGGATGCGGTTGGTCACCATCGATGGCGAGGACGCGCGCGACTTCGACGACGCGGTCTACGTGGAGCGCTGCTCTCTGCCCGGCGGCGGTCGCGGCTTCCGGCTGGTGGTGGCCATCGCGGACGTGGCCCACTACGTCCGCCCGGGAAACCCCCTCGACATGGAGGCGGTCCGGCGCGGAACCAGCGTCTACTTCCCGATGCAGGTGCTGCCCATGCTGCCGGAGCGGCTCTCCAACGGGATCTGCTCGCTCAACCCGGACGTCGACCGGCTCTGCATGGTGGCCGACATGCAAATGGACAGCGAAGGCCAGGTGCAGTCCGCCGAGGTGTACGAGGGGGTGATGCGGAGCGCGGCCCGCTGTACCTACACCGAGGTGGCGCAGGTTCTGGAGGGCGAGAAGGTGCCGGAGCGGGAGTTCCTCCGCGCCGACTTCGAGCTCATGGCCGAGCTGCAAGAGCGCTTGAGCGGCATGCGTCGGCGGCGGGGAGCGATCGACTTCGATCTGCCGGAGGCCAAGATCGTCCTCGGACCGGATGGACAGATCACCGGCATCGAGAAGCGGGCCCGCAACCGGGCACACCGGATCGTCGAGGAGTTCATGCTGGCCGCCAACGAGGCGGTGGCCCGCTGGTTCGGCGAGCGCAGTCTCCCCACCATCTACCGAATTCACGACGTGCCCGACGAGGAGAAGCTGGAGGCCTTCCGGGCGCTGGCGGAGACGCAGGGATTCGAGGTTCCAGAGGGCGCGCTCGGACCGCGCGCGCTCAACGGGCTCCTGGAGAAGTTCCAGGATCACCCCCAGCGGCGCGCGCTCAACCAGCTCCTCCTGCGCGCCATGATGCAGGCGCTCTACAGCCCGGAGAACATCGGCCACTACGGATTGGCCGCGGAGCACTACCTCCACTTCACCTCGCCCATCCGGCGCTATCCCGATCTGATGGTCCACCGGCTGCTCAAGCAGGCCTGGGCGACGCAGAAGCGGGAGACGCCTGCCACCAAGCTCCTGGACCGCGATCTGGAGGAGGTGGCCACCGTCTCCTCGGAGCGGGAGCGGGCTGCCATGCAGGCCGAGCGGGAGGTCGATTCGTTCTACGCCGCCCTCTTCATGCAAGACAAGGAGGGGGAGCGCTTCCCCGGCGTGGTCTCGTCGGTGGTCGATTTCGGGCTCTTCATCGAGCTGGAGCGCTGGATGGTGGAGGGGCTGGTCCGGATCGAGGACCTGGGCGACGGCTTCTCGCTCGACACCGTCGGTCACGCGCTGGTGCAGCGCGCCAGCGGCCGGGCCTTCCGGGTGGGCGACGAGGTGGAGGTGGAGGTGGTCTCGGCCAGTCCTGCGCGGCGCCAGATCACCCTGGGGCTGGTCGAGGCCGGCCAGGTGCGGCGCAGCACCGAAAGCTTCCCTGGCGAGCGGCGAAAGGGCAGGCCGGCGCGGCCGGAGCGCGGCGCGAAGGGGCGCAAGGAGCAGCCGCAACGGCGGCCCAAGCCCGGCAACAAGAAGCACGGCGCCAAGAGCAAGGATCGGCGAGGCCGTCGGGGGCGGTAGGCGGCGGGCTTGGGCGAAGGCGGTCCTCGTGAAGGAGGGCGCGACGGGCTCGAGCCGGGCGAAGGCGACGTCGAGGACGACGCCGCGGCCGAGGATTGACCCTGGATGGCTGCAGGCTGGCGGCGGCTGTCGCGCGGACCTCTCGGTCGTTTTCGGCGGCCCGCGGACTGCTCGGTCGGCCGCCGCGTCGCCGTCGCCCAGCTTTCGCGCGCACGGGGACGTCCCTACCTTCTCGAGTGAGCGGTCACTGCGACCGCAAGGAGGGAAAATGCCATCGCGCATCGCACTCGGGCTCATTGCACTCGCGGCATCGCTCGCGGCCGGCTCGGCACGCGCCGACGGCTCGGTCGTCATCGAGGGGTTTGCCGGCTGGCAGAGCCTGCGCCCATCGGCCAACGGCCTGGCCAACGCTGCCTCAGGGCGAGAAGGGACCGCCATCCTCGGCGCCGACATCCTCGGCCGCATGGATGTTTTCGGCTTGGGGGTCTCCATCGACAAGACCACCAGCGGCAGCAACGGCCAGCCCTGGGCCGGCGAGGACATGTTCAACTCGACCGGGAAGACTTTCCTCGGTTTCCGCCCAGGCGTCAGCGTGCGGCTGGTCCCGGCGCCAATCCGGATCGGCGTGAGCGTCCCGATCCGCTGGAATACCTCGGGAGGCAGCTTCAGCTCGCCGGACTACGGCTTCGTCGGCCGGGTGGGCTTCGAGTTCCCGTAGCGACGCTTGCCTGACCACGCCCTGCGCGGCCCCCTCACCTCGGCGATTCGGCCGGAGGGGGACCGCGCCAGGCGCCTACTTCCAGCCAGGGAAGGGATGGATGGCGTCGCGGCTGGCGTAGCCGCGCGGGAAGACGGTGGTGAACCCGCCCTCTTGTACCTGCTCCACCAGCACGACGTGGTTGTTCTGGTTGGTGAAGCCGTCGTAGTCGCTGAACTTGACCGGCCCCATGAGCCCGTCCCAGATGCCGCGCCGGAGAGCCGCCTGGACCTTCTCGCGATCCCCGCCCACTCCCGCCGCGGTCGTGGCCATGATGATGGCCGCCTGGTAGGCACAGGCCGCGTGGTAGGTGGGGCCCTTGCCAAAGCGGCTCCGGTACTTCGCCGCGAACTCCTTCGCGCCTGGCCAGGGCACCTCGCCGGTCCACTGGGTGCTGGTCAGGACGCCGCGCGAGAGCGATTGCTCCTCGGCGAAGCGCGGGACGCTGAAGCCGGCGCCCGCGCCCAGGAACAGCATCGGGCTGAGCCCGACCTCCCGTGCCTGGCGCATGAGCGACAGCGCGTCGGTGGCGTGCGCCGCCATCAGCACCAGGTCCGGAGACTGGGCCTTCACCTCCGAGATCGCGGCGCGCGCGCCCGAGCCGTTGGCCGGAAACGGCAGGCTCGAGACCACGCGGAGCCCCTTTGACTCGGCGTACTGGCGCCCCATCTTCGCGATCGAGGCGCCAAACTCGTTGTTCTCGAAGACCACCGCCAGCGTGCGGGGCCGCTCCAGCGCCAGGGCAGCCTCGACCAGGACCGAGACGAAGGTGTGGGCAGGGGCGTTGAGCCGGAACAGCCAAGTGTTCCCTTGCCGAGTCAGCTCCTCTCCGATGGCGGTGGGGAGCAGGGTCGGGAGGCGGTGACGCTCGACGAGCTTGGACACGGCTGCGGCGGCGCCCGACGTGTACGGGCCGACCACGCCCGCCACTTGATCGCGGGTCGCGAGCTTCTCAAACGCGGCGGCCGCAGCCTGAGGCCTGCTGGCGTCGTCCTCCCAGACCAGCTCCACCCGGATCCCGCGCCGCTCCAGCTCCTCCTGAGCCAGTTTGATCCCATTGGTCAGATGCTCGCCGATCGGCGCGTCTGGGCCGGTCATCGAGTTGATGACGCCGATCCTGACCGATCCCTCGGACCTCGCGACGCGAGGAAGAGCCCAGGCGGTGACGAGCACCGCGACCCACACGGGACGCATGAATGACCCTCCGTTGGCCGGGAGCATCCCATGAAACCGGGGGCGGGGAGAAATTGGCGTCGCCGCTCCGCCCCATCAGGGAGTGAAGCTCAGCGACGCAGGGTCAAAATGGTGACCGCGTCGCCGCCCTCGTGCGCGTCGCCGCGCCTGAAGTGCCCCACGTAGGGCGAGGCGGCCAGGTGCTCGCGCAGGGCCGCCTTGAGGGCGCCGGTCCCATGGCCGTGGAGGATCACGCACTGCGGGTCGCCGTCGGCGTAGTGCCGATCCAGGAACCGATCGACCTCCCGGAGCAGCTCCTCCACCCGCAGCCCGCGCACATCGAGCCGGTGCTCCAGCCCCCTGGGCGCGTCTGGCCGCGCCTCCGCGGCCGCCTCCAGCTGCGCCTTCTTCCCGCGCGCCATCCCCGGGGGAGGGGCGGCCTTTCCTTTGAGTGCAAGCAGGTCCGAGAGCTTCCGCCGGACCTTGAGCGGGCCCACGCGGACCAGCGCCTCGGAGCCGTTGGCCTCGATCAGCTCGCCGTCCTGGCGCAAGGAGATGATGCGGACCCTCATCCCGGGGGCCAGCCTGGCGTTCGGCAACGCCTCTGCGCCGGCCTGCGCCTGGGTCTCGGCCGCTGCCGCGGCGCGCCCGGTCCGCTCGCTCATGTGGGTTAGCTCGGCCGCCGCCTCGCTGGCCTTGCGGACGGTCGGTGCGGTCTGGAGCTGCGTGAGGAGGGCCGAGACCTGGCGTCGGGCGGCCTCGATCTCGGCAGAGAGCTGCTCGCGGATCCGCGCCTCCGCCTCCTTCTCGGCGCGCCGGGCCGCCTCCTCACGCTGCTGGGCAGCGCTGGCGGCAGCGCGCGCGGCGTTCCGCTCGGACTCCACTCCGCGCCGCTCGGCGGCCAGCCCGGCCCGCTCCGACTCCAGCGCGGCCAGAGCATTGCCCAGCGCGCCGCCGGTCCCGGTGAGCGCGGCCCGGGCGCGCTCCACGATCCGCTCGGCGATCCCGACCCGCCGCGCCACCTCCAGCGCGGACGAGCTGCCGGCGGTGCCCAGGTGGACCTGGTAGGTCGGCACCAGCCGCTCGGCGTCGAACCCGACCCGCGCGTTGCCGAACCGTGGATCGCCCAGCGCCAGCGCCTTGAGCTCGTCCAGGTGCGTGGTGACCAGCACCTGCGCGCCGCCCACCACCAGGTCCTCCAGGATGGCCGAGGCCAGGGCAGCGCCCTCGCGCGGATCGGTGTCGGCCGCGATCTCGTCCACCAGCACCAGCGAGCCCGGTCCGGCGCCGGCAGCCATGTCCCGCACCGCGGTCAGGTGCGCGGTGAAGGTGGAGAGGTCCTGGGACAGGTCGCCCCGCTCGTCGATCGCGGCGCGGACCTGGCGGTAGTAGGGCAGGCGTGAGCCCTGGGCCGCCGGGATGGGGAGCCCGGCTCGCAGCATGCAGGCCGACAGCCCGACCGCGGTGATGGCCACCGTCTTGCCGCCGCCGTTGGGCCCAGAGACGATCAGTGCGTGCTGCGGCGGGACGAGCCGGACGTTGCTGGCCACCACCTTCTTGGCCTGCAGGACCAGCAGCGGATGGCGCAAGGAGAGGAGCTCGAAGCCGTCGGCCGGGGTGGCCACCTCCGGAGCGTGGGCGTCCAGGTCGGAGGCGAGCCGGGCCGAGGCCTCCAGGAGATCGAGTCGGGCGAGGAGCGCCAGGTCACGCGCCAGGTCGCCTGCGCGGGCCGACACCCCCTCGGAGAGCTCGCGCAGGATCCGCTCCTCCTCCTCGGCCACCATCGCGCTGGCGATGGAGAGCTCGTTGCCCAGCTCCACCATCCCCTCGGGCTCGACGAAGAGCGTCTGGCCCGACTGAGACGCGTTGTGGACGATGCCCGGGACGGCGGCGCGGGCGCTGGAGAGCACCGGCAGCACGTAGCGATCATTGCGGATGGTGAAGTAGGTGTCCCGTAAATTTCGGGTCATCTCCTCGTTGGAGAGGTAGGTCTCGACCTGCGTCTTGAGCACCCGGTGCAGCCCGCGCACCCGGTCGCGGTAGCCGGCCAGGACCGGGCTGGCGCGGTCGGAGATCTCGCCCGAGGGCTCGATGGCGATCTCGATCCGATCGGCCAGCGAGGCGGAGTTGGAGAGGGGTTCCGCCAGCGCCCAGAGCCGCGGCCGATCGGAGCTCCGCTCGGAGAGGAAGGCGCGGGTCCGCACGGCGCCCCGGAGCAGGGCGGCGCAGGCGCGCAGGGCCAGGGGATCGAGCGTCCCTCCCTTGCCCGCCCGATCGACGTGCTCCCCCACGTCGCCCACGTCGCCGAGGGGCAGCGAGAGCCGCATCTCGCCGAGCGCGCGCGCCTCATCGACGCGGGCCAGCGCCTCGCGGACCTCCGCAGCCGACTCGTAAAACGGCAGCGCCGCGGCGAGGCGACCGCCCGCGGGCAAGCGACAGCGCGCCGCGAGCGCGGCGGTCACCTCGGGCCAGCCGAGCTCCTCGAGAGTGCGATCGATCGCCATGGCGCCAGACCTTTGCCTTCGTACCGCTTCCGGCAGCCGCGCGCCACAGGGTCGTTCACCTCCTGCCGATGGCGGGCCGGCGCGAGGCGGCCTAGAATGCCGGCCCATGCGACACATGGTGCTCTCGGCCGCGGCCTTGCTGGTCGCCTGTGCCGCCCAGACGCTGGAGACGAAGCCCACCACCCGCACGCCGCAGGAGCTGCTGGAGCAGGCTCGGAGCGCGCGAGAGGCGGGTGACCTGGTGCAGGCCAGGACCTCGTTCGAAGCGGCGGTGGCGGCTGATCCGAGCTGGGACCTGCCGCGGCTCGACCTGGCAGAGCTGCTGGTCGGCGACGGTGTGGAGCTGGACGGCGTGGTGGCCCTGCTCGAGCAGGCTCAGGCGATCCGAGCCGACAACCCGCGCCTCTACCAGATCCGCGGCAACCTCCTGGAGCTCCAGCGCGAGGACAGCGGAGCGGCCGAGTCGTACGAGCGCGCGCTCGCCCTGCGCGACGACCCCGACCTGCGCTGCCGCCGCGCGCGGGTGCTGGCGCGGCTCCGCCGGGAGGGCGAGGCGATCGCCGAGCTGGAGCAGGTCCGGAAGGCGCGGCCGCAGAACTGGTCGGCGCGGGTGGACCTGGCCGAGCTCTACGAGAATGCGGGCAAGCTGAAGCCGGCGGAGGCCGAGCTGCTGAGCGCGTCGGACGCAGCGCCGGAGCAGACCGGACCGCTGGCTGCGCTGGCCCGCTTCTACGATCGCCGCGGGAAGAAGAAGCAGGCCGCCAAGGTGAAGCAGCGGCTCCGCGAGATCGAGCGCCCGGATCGCCGGCTGCGCCCGCTGGGGCCGAGCTAAGCGAAATTCGATGGGGAGCTGCGCCAGCCCCCGGCCGAGCTCTGCTCGCCGGGACAGGCTTGGCCCTCGTTCGAGGCACCCGCCGTCCGGCGCAGGCGATCGCCTGGTCGCGGACCGACTCCGTGCCTAGCTTCCGTTCGGAGGTCGATGCGGTGTCTCACTCGGGTCAATCCTTGGCGCGGGGCCGGCTTCGGCTGGCATCGGCACCCGGCACGGTCGCCGCGCGCCGCAGCCGCGCGCTCCTCTTGCTCCAGGCCCTGTTGACCGCCGTGCTGCTCCGGCTGGTCGGCGCCATCCTCCAGATCGCGGCGGCGGTGGCCCTCTTCCCCGTCCTTCGACGGCGGGCGCCGCTGGGCCGGCGGCTGCGGCCTGCCCAGCTGGAGGCGCGGATCATCCCGTTTCACCCAGCGCAGCGATCGATCCCGCGCTGATCGGACCGGCATGCGGATCGGGATGGTCAGCGAGATGAACGACCCGAGCGAGGGGAGCCTCCCCGAGCACGTCCACCACCTCGCCCGGGAGGCCCGGCGGCTCGGTCACCGCGTCCAGATCCTGACCACCGCCATGCCGGACCTGCCCTCCCGCCCACTCGACGGCTTCGGCCCGGACGTGATCCGGCTGGGCCGGAGCGTCCCGATGTTGGGCCGCCGCGGCCTGGGGCGGCTGGCCTGCGGACCAGGGCTCGCCGGCCGGCTCCGGGAGGTGCTGGCCCGAGAGCGCTTTGACGTTCTCCACATTCACTCACCGCTCAGCCCGGTGCTCCCCCTCCTGGCCCTGCACTACGCCACCTGCCCGGTGGTCGGGACCTTTCACGATGGGTTGGAGCCGGGGCTCCTCTTCCAGCTCGCTCGCCCCACGCTGCAGCGCTACCTCGACCGGATCGACGCCCCGGTGGCCATCTCGCGCGCCTTGCTGGCGCCGCTGCGCGGGCAGCTCCAGGCCGACTTCCAGGTCATCCCCCACGGCGTGGACGCCGACCGGTTCAGCCGGGGTCGCCGACTGCGCCGGTACGACGACGGGCAGGTCAACTTGCTCTGGGTGGGTAGGGCCGAGCCGCGCGCCGGCCTGGATCGGATGCTGGCCGCCTTCGAGCGGGTCTGGCGCGAGGTGGACGCCCGGCTCATCGTGGTGGGCGGCGGTCCGCTCTTGCCGCGCTACCGGGCGATGGTCCCGGCCGCCCTGGCCGCTGACGTGATCTTCGCGGGGGAGGTGCTCGAGAGTCGGCCGGATTGGTACGCGACCGCCGACATCTGCTGCGTGCCGGCGCGGGCAGGGGACGCCGGGCTCGCGATCCTGGAGGCCATGGCCGCCGGAAAGCCGGTGGTGGCCTCGGACCTCCCCGGCCACCGGGAGCTGCTCCACCCCAGTCGGGAGGGGGAGCTGGTCGATCCGGAGGACACCACGGCCTGGGTGCGGTCGATCGTTCGCCTGGCCCGGGAGCCGGTTCGAGCCGCGTCCTACGGGGAGCGGGGCCGGCAGACCGCGGCCCTGTACGCCTGGCCCAGCGTCGCCCGGGAGATCCTCTCACTTTACCGGACCGTGGCGCGGGCTTGAAGCCAGACTCACGCTGGCTGGCGCCGGGCTGCTCGCCCGATAATAGACATGGGATGGCGTCCAATCGGCCCAAGTTGGCCTCCGATTTCGCCGGTGCCGCGGGCGCAGCGCAGGGGCCCGCGCAGGACGAGGCCGCGCTGGTGGACCGGGCGCAGCGCGGGGACGCGCGCGCACTGCGGGAGCTGTACGACCGCTACCGGCCGCGGGTCCACGCGGTGGCCTCGACCGTGGCCAGCCTCGAAGCGGAGGCGATCCAGGGCGTGGTCCGAGAGAGCTTCGTCCGCGCCTTTCGACGGCTTCCGCGCGGCGCCGAGGCTGGGAACTTCGGACCGAGGCTCCTCACCGTGGCGCGCCGGCGGACGCTCTGGTCCGGCGGGAAGCCGGCCGCGCGCGGGCCGGGATCCACGGGCCCGGCCGAGGGGAACGACATCGAGTTCGCTCGCATCCGCCGCGCGGCGCAGCTGGGGCCCCTCCGCGGTCGCTGGGTGGCGGCGGCCTGCGCGGCCGGCCTGCTCCTCCTGGCAGGTGGCATGGCCTGGCTCGCCCGGTCCTCCTCCGGAGTGGCCAGCGGCGCGCAGGCCCAGGGTCCCGCGTCTCCCGAGTCTTCGGCCTCTCCCGGCCCGACACGCTGATCACCCAGGACGGGCTCTCCAGGCCTCGAGCACTCCTCGCCGGAGCTTGACCCCGCCCGCCTGCCATGCGATCTCGCAGGCCAACCATGAAGACGCAGAACCTGGCGGTGATGATCACCGACATCAAGGGCTTCACCGCCAAGACCAGCCGTCAAACGCGCGAGGAGAACGCGCTGATGCTCCGCCGGCACGACGCGCTCCTGGTGCCGGTGCTGCGCGCCTTCGGCGGCCGGCGCATCAAGACCATGGGAGATGCCTTCCTGGTCGTGTTCTCCTCCCCCACCAACAGCCTGCTCTGCGGGATGGCGATCCAGGACCGGCTCTGGGACTACAACCGCCGGGTGGCCGAGGACGACCGGATCGAGGTCCGGATCGCGGTCAACATGGGGGAGGTCCGGGTGGTGCGCTCCCTCTCCGCGACCGACGTCTTCGGCGAGCCGGTCAACATCGCGGCGCGGGTCGAGGCCGAGGCCGAGGCGGGCGAGATCTGCTTCACCGAGGCGATCTATCTGGTGATGAACAAGGCGGAGATCCCGGCCGAGGAGATCGGCTACCGGGAGCTCCGCGGCCTGCCCGAGCGCATCCGGCTCTACCGCGTGGCGCGAGGTCGCTACGAGCTGGCCACCACCACGCCGGCCCTGCACATGGGCGCTCTCGAGCCGCTGCCCCAGCCGCCTTACGGGAACCTGGGGCTGGCGCGGGTGAAGGGGCTGTCCGCGCCCGACCCGGCGGCGCTCGATCCGGGGCCGCCCTCCACCCAGCTCGACGCGGCGGTGGAGAAGCTCCGGCCGCTCCGCGCGGCGCTGAGCCGGCGCTGGGTCCAGGTCGCCGCCGCGGTGGTCCTACTGATCGGGGCCGTGGCGCTGGTCCTGGTGCTCCGCGGATCGCGCATCGAGCGGCTCATCGCCGACGGCGAGCTGGCCGAGGCCAAGCACCGGATCGACGACCTGGCGCGCAGCGACGGGGACTCGGACCCCGAGGTGCTGTACCTGAGGGGCAAGTTGGAGCAGGAGCGGGCACGGCGCGGCAGGGGCTCGGCGCGGGAGGCGTTCCAGCTGTTTTCGCAGGCGGCGGCGGTCGGCAGCGGTCCGGCCCTGCGCGAGCTCGGCCGGCAAGCCCAGTCCAAGGACTGCAACGTGCGGCGGCTGGCGGCCCGCGCGCTGGCCGATACCCACAGCAGCCGGGCCCTGCCGGCGCTCCGCGGCCTGGCCGAGGAGGAGCCCGAGGCCGAGGGCGGCGACGCGCTGGACCAGGTGAAGCGGTTCTTCGGGGCGGATGGCCGGTGTGGGGCAGGGGACCTGGCCCGATCGGCCATCCAGGAGCTCGAAGACGGGCGCTGACGGGACCCGCCTTCGCCAATCCAGACATCCGGTGTAATCTCTCGATCCGGACCGCTCGAGGAGGACGCCCATGAAGACCGCCTCGCTGTTCGCCTACCTGGCCCTGGCCGCCACCGCCGCACCGGCGTGGGCCGAGGCGCCCGCCCAGGCGCGACCCGGGATGGATCCGGTGGCCGTCTCCCGCGCCATGACCGCCATCGACGCGGCCGAGCGGCGAGGGCAGATTGGCGCGGAGCGGCAGGAGCGCACGGCGGCGGCCGAGGCCCGGCCCAACGACGTGGCGGCGCGCTTCCTGGCCCTCTACGCCTCTCCACGCACCGAGGACGCCTGGAACGGATTTCACGATCTGGCGAAGGAGTTCGGGAGTTCCGCCCTGGGCCACGTGGGCATGGCGCGCGTCTACCTCGACTGGAACACCCTCGATCAGGCCGACGCCGAGTTCGCCAAGGCCCTGGTCGCCGAGCCGAAGAGCTGGATCGTGCTCCGCGTGCGCGGTGAGGCGCAGGAGCGGCGGCAGCGGTTCCCCGAGGCGCGCGCCGACTACCAGGCGGTCCTGGCGGCCGACCCGCAGTGTCCCGAGGCCCGGGTGGGACTGGCGCGGATCCTGCGCCAGTCCGGGGACGCGGCCGGGGCTCGGCGGGAGGCGGAGGCCGCGCTCGCGGCAGCGCCCAGCGATCCCCCCGCGCTGGCGCTCCTCTCCGATCTGGCGCTGGAGGCCGGGGACAAGAAGGGCGCCGCCGAGCTCCTGGCGCGCGCCGTCGAGTCGAGCCCGCGCGACCGCGAGCGGCGTGTGACCCTGGCCAAGCTCCTGGCCGATCGGGGAGAGGCGCGCGCGGCGCTGGAGCAGTGGCAGGCGGCGCTGGCGCAGCGGGAGGACGCCGAGACGCTCCACGCCGTGGCCGAGCAGGCGCACCTCGCGAACGATCGCAGGGCTGAGCGGCGGGCGCTGGAGCGGCTCAACCAGCTCGAGCCCGGGGTGGCCGGGAGCTGGCGTCGGCTGGCCGAACTGGACGAGGCCGCCGGTGACGCCGACGGCGCCGAGGCCGCCTGGCGCCAGGTGATCGCGCGGGAGCCGCAGGACGCCCCCGCGCACGCGGCGCTGGCGCGCTTGCTGGTCCAGCGCGGCGACGTGGCCGCGGCCGTGGCCGAGTACCGGGCAGCGGGCGGGGCCGCCGCCGCCGAGCGCGCGACCTTGGAGAAGCAGCTCAGCATCGAGCCGGTCTCGCGCAAGAAGATCGACGACCTTCAACGCGTGGTGAAGGGGCTCATCGATCGCACCTACCGAAGCCGCCTCGAGCAGTCGCCGGGCCTCGCCGGAACCCTGACCCTCCGGGTCGCGGTCGACGCCGCGGGCGCGGCCTCCTCGGTCGACACGGTCGAGGACTCGGTTCACGACGAGCAGGTCCGCGCCTGCGCCTACTGGAACCTCCGGGATGCCACCTACCCCCAGAACAAGCCGGGCCGTTACTCGTTCACGTTCAAGCTCCGCCCGGGCCGGTAGCGCGGCGCCGGTCGCGAGCGGCCTCGACGTGCTGGTCGAGGAGCGCTTCCGGGCCCTGCGCGGCGCGGCCGTCGGCCTGGTCTGCAACCCGACCGCGGTCGATCGGCGATTGCGCCACGCCGCGGATCTGCTCCACGCGGCCCGGGGCGTCCGGCTGGCGGCGCTCTTCGGGCCGGAGCACGGGGTGCGCGGCGACGCACAGTACATGGTGGCGGTGGGCGAGGAGCGAGACCGGCGAACCGGACTGCCTGCCTACTCGCTCTACGGCGCGACGCGGGAGTCGCTCCGCCCGAGGCCGGAGCAGCTTCGGGACCTCGACCTCCTGGTCTTCGACATCCAGGACGTGGGCACCCGCTACTACACCTACCAGGCGACGATGATGCTCTGCAT
>Ga0302299_10001777_pt1 | contig 13019 bp, 13 predicted proteins | sample III_Fen_N3_4_FD_198795 | JGI IMG/M metagenome (GOLD analysis project Ga0302299, IMG submission 198795) | Peat permafrost microbial communities from Stordalen Mire near Abisko, Sweden - III_Fen_N3_4 | ecosystem: Environmental > Terrestrial > Soil > Wetlands > Permafrost | place: Sweden: Abisko... | reverse complement strand
GGCGCCGCCCGATCCGGAAGAGCCCAAGAACGTCGGCCACGCGGTCGCGACGATGAACCTCGCCTACGTCGTGATCACCAGCGTCGACCGCGACGACCTCCCCGACGGCGGCTCGGCGCACTACGCACGGTGCATTCGCGAGGTGCGCGAGCGCTCGCCGCGCACGGTGGTCGAGACGCTGATCCCCGACTACCAGGGCAAGGACCTCGAGACCTTGATGACCGCGCGGCCCGACGTGCTCGGCCACAACGTCGAGGTCGTGAGCCGCCTGCAGCGCAAGATTCGCGACCCGCGCTGCTCGTTCGAGAAGTCGCTCGAGACGCTCAAGGGCGCGAAGCGGCTCGATCCGAGCGTGTTCACGAAGTCCTCGCTGATGCTCGGCCTGGGCGAATCGCACGAGGAGATCGTCGAGTCCCTGCACAAGCTGCGCGAGGCCGGCGTCGAGTTCCTGACGCTCGGCCAATACCTGCGCCCGGGCCCGAAGTACGCGCCGGTCAAGGAATACGTCGCTCCCGAGCGCTTCGACTCCTACCAGCGCCTCGGGATCGAGCTCGGCTTCCTCTACGTCGCGAGCGGCCCGCTCGTGCGCTCCTCGTACAAGGCCGGCGAGTTCTACGCCGCGCGCCTGGTGCGCGAGCGGCGCGCGCAATCCGCCAGCTGAGCCGCGTTCAGCCCGCAGCCACGACCTCGATCGTCCACTCGAGCTCGCCGATCTTCGCCAGACCCTCGAGCCCGATCTGCGTGAACGTCGTGTAGCTCGAATCCGGGCCCAGCCTCAAGCCGAGCGGCAACCTCGCGTCGCTCGAGTCCGTGCGCTCGTTCCCGTAGGCGTCCTGCACCTTGATCAGGATGTGCGCGCTCTCGATCCCGCGCCCGGTGCTGTTCAAGTACGTGTACTTGATCCAGAACTCCTCGCGCCCGGGCAACCCGCGCAAGGAGCACTCGTGCACGATCACGGTCCCCTGGCCCGGGAACTCGATCTTCTTCGGACAAGGATTGCGTTCCGCGAACTGCGCGCGCAGGTCCTCGTAGTGCCGCAGCTCCGCCTCGTGGCGCGCGGAGAGCACCTCCATCTCCTTGTGGCGCTGAGCCGCCTCGTCGGCGCAACCGGAGCCGAGGGTCGTGGCCAGGGCGATCAGAAGCAGAGCGGAACGGGTGATCTTCATGGGGGAGTCCTGCGGACGACGCGCCGGGGCGGATTCTTCCCCGCTGAGGGTGCCATCCGCGCCTCGTCCCGGCCCGCTCCGCGTGTTATCCTCCTCGGCCTTTCCCCCCGCCCTGGAGCACCCTGGATGACCCCCGCCGAACTCCGCACCGTGATCGAGCCCGACGGCCGCGTGAAGACCCGCGACCTCGGTCTCAGCGACGCCGAGCTCCTGCACTGCTACCGCACGATGCTGCGGGTGCGGGCCTTCGACGACACCTGCCTCAAGCTGCAGCGCTCCGGCCGCATCGGCTTCTCGATCCCGAACAAGGGCGTCGAGGCGACGCAGGTGGGGGCGGCGAGCGCGCTCTTGAAGACCGACTGGATCTTCCCGAGCTACCGCGACTTCGGGATGGCGCTGTACCACGGCATCAGCCCGCTGGCGATGATGCACAACATGTTCGGCAATGCGTCGGACAGCGCCAAGGGCCGGCAGATGCCGGTGCACTTCTCGTTCACCGAGCCGATCAAGTTCGTCTCGATCAGCTCGCCGATCGGCACGCACATCATCCAGGCCGTCGGCGCGGCGCACGCGATGAAGCTGCGCGGCGAGGGTCACATCGCGCTGGCGAGCTTCGGCGACGGCGGCACGAGCTCGCTCGGCTTCCACTCGGGCCTGAACTTCGCCGCGGTCTGGAAGTCGCCGGTCGTGTTCCTGTGCCAGAACAACCAGTACGCGATCTCCTGCCCGGTCGAGAAGCAGACCGCCAGCGACGGCTTCGCGATCAAGGCCAAGGCCTACGGCATGCCGGGCATCCTGGTCGACGGCAACGACCTGCTCGCCGTGCGCGAGGCGGTGCTCGAGGCCGCGGACTACGCGCGCAAGGGCAAGGGCCCGACGCTGATCGAGGCCAAGACCTTCCGCATGGGCGGCCACTCGACCTCCGACGATCCCTCGCGCTACGTGCCGAAGGAGATGGTCGCCGAGTGGGAGAAGAAGGACCCGCTGCTGCGCTTCGAGAAGTTCCTCGGCAAGCGCAAGCTCTGGACCGAGAAGACGCGCGAAACGTACTACTCCGAGGCCATGGCCGAGATCGACATCGCCGCCAAGGAAGCGGCCGCGACAGCCAAGCCGGCACTCGAGACGATCTTCAGCGATGTGTACGCCACGGTGCCCGCGCACCTGCGCCGCCAGGGCCAGCAGGCCTTCGACGTCGCCGCGCGACACGGCGAAGCCGAAGCCGGCGGCGGCAAGTTCCCGCTCTGACACGACGAAACCCACAGCAATGGCAAACCTGACCCTGCTCCAGGCCGTAAACGACGGATTGCGCACCGCGATGCGCGCCGACAAGGACGTGCTCGTCTTCGGCGAGGACGTCGGCCCCAAGGGCGGCGTGTTCCTCGCGACCGAAGGCCTGACGAAGGAATTCGGCGAGGAACGCTGCTTCGACACGCCGCTCTCGGAGGACGGCATCGTCGGCGCCGCGATCGGCATGGCGCTCAACGGCCTGAAGCCCGTGGCCGAGATCCAGTTCCAGGACTTCATCTTCCCGGCCTTCGACCAGATCGTCAGCGAAGCCGCGAAGTTCCGCTATCGCTCGGGCGGCCAGTTCACCTGCCCGATGGTGATCCGCACGCCCTATGGCGGCGGCATCCGCGGCGGGCTGTACCACTCGCAATCGGGCGAGGCCTACTTCTGCCACACGCCGGGCTTGAAGGTCGTGATCCCCTCGACGCCGCACGACGCGAAGGGCCTCTTGATCGCCGCGATCAACGACCCCGACCCGGTGCTGTTCCTCGAACCCAAGGCGCTCTACCGCGCGGTCAAGGGCGAGGTGCCCGAGGGCTCGTACACCGTCGACCTCTCGACGCTGCGCACCGTGCGCGAAGGCCGCAACGTGACGGTCTTCTGCTACGGCGCGATGGTGCCGGTGTGCCAGAAGGCGGCCGACAAGGCGGCCGAGAAGGGCGTCGAGTGCCTGGTGATCGACCTGCGCACACTGCTGCCGCTCGACGAGGAAGGCGTGCTCGAAGCCGCCAAGCAGACCGGCCGCGTCGTGGTCGTGCACGAGGCGCCGCGCTTCTGCGGTTACGGCGGCGAGATCAGCGCGCTGATCGCCGAGAACTGCATCGAGTACATGGAGGCGCCGATCGTGCGCGTGACGGGCTTCGACACGCCCTTCCCGAACACGCTCGAGCACCACTACATGCCCGACGAGCGTCGCGTGCTCGATGCGATCGAGCGCGTCGCGAGCTGGTGAGCGCATGGTGCTGGAGATCAGGCTGCCCGAACTGGGCGAGGACATCGACAATGGCGAGGTGCTGCGCGTGCTGGTGAAGGTGGGCGAAGAGGTTCGCGCCGATCAGCCCGTGCTCGAGATCTCGCACGAGGCCGGCACGGCCACGATCCGCGCCCCGCGCGCGGGCCGCATCGCGCGCCTGTGCGCGGCGCCGGGCCAGTGCATGCGCAAGGACATCCTGTTGTTCGAGCTGGAGTAGGAGGAGCAAGACATGGCACTCGAGTTCAAGCTGCCCGACGTCGGTGAAGGCATCGCCGAGGGCGAGATCGTGAAGTGGCTCGTCAAGGTCGGCGACGTGGTCAAGGAACACCAGTCGATCGTCGAGGTGATGACCGACAAGGCGACCGTCGAGGTGCCCTCGCCCGCGGCGGGCAAGATCACGGCGCTCAAGGCCAAGGAAGGCGACACGGTGCCCGTCGGCAGCGTGATCTTCGTGCTCGACACGGCGGCGGGTGGAGCGGCGGCGGCTGCGGCTCCCGCGCCTGCGGCACCGAAGGCTGCGCCGACTCCGGCTCCGGTGAAGGCTGCGCCGGCACCCGCTCCGATTCCGGCGAAGGCTGCTCCCGCGCCCGCGGCGCCGGTTGCAAGCGGCGCGACGCTCGACTTCAAGTTGCCCGACATCGGCGAAGGCATCGCCGAGGGCGAGATCGTCAAGTGGCTCGTCAAGCAGGGCGACTTCGTCAAGGAACACCAGTCGGTGGTCGAGGTGATGACCGACAAGGCGACGGTCGAGGTGCCCTCTCCCGCGAGCGGCACGATCACGAAGTTGCACGTGAAGGACGGACAGACCGTGCCCGTCGGCACCGTACTGTTCTCGCTCGCGACCGCGGGTGCGGCCTCCGCGAAGCCCGCTGCCGCGCCGGCCGCGGCCGCCGCAGCTCCCGCACGCACTCCCGCGATGGCCATGGCGGCAGCTCCGGCTGCTCCCGCCCGCGCCTCCGATGAGAAGGTGCTCGCCGCTCCGAGCGCGCGCCGTGTCGCGCGCGAGCTCGGCATCGATCTGCACTCGGTCGCGGGCAGCGGACGCAACGGCGTCGTGCGCCGCGCGGATGTCGAGGCCTTCGCGCAGAACGGCGCTGCGCGCACGGCGAGCTCCGCTCCCGCTGCGGCCGCAGCTCCCGCTCGCCCGCAGTACGCGCCGATCACGCTCGCCCCGGGCGAGCGCGAGACGCGCATCCCGTTCCGCGGCGTGCGCCGCAAGATTGCCGAGGCGATGGTGCGTTCGAAGTTCACCGCGCCGCACTTCACGGTCGTCGAGGAAGTCGACATCACGCAGCTCGTCGCGCTCAAGGACCAGGCCAAGGCCATGCACGCGGCCTCGGGCGTCAAGATCACGTTCATGCCCTTCATCATGAAGGCGACCGCGATGGCGCTCGCGCAGCACCCGATGCTCAACGCGCACCTCGACGAGGGGAGCCAAGAGATCGTGCGCTACGGCTACGTCAACCTCGGCATCGCGATGGACACCGACAACGGCCTGATCGTGCCGGTCGTGAAGAACGTCGACTCGAAGAGCATCCTGCAGATCGCCGCGGAGCTCGCCGAACTCGCCGAACGCACGCGCGCCGGCAAGGTCAAGGCGGACGAGCTCAAGGGCTCGACCTTCTCGATCACCAACGCCGGCAACATCGGCGGGACCCTGGCGACGCCGATCATCAACTACCCGGATGTCGCGATCCTGGGCGTGCACCGAATCATGAAGAAGCCCGGCGTCGTCGAGACGTCGATGGGGGATCGCATCGAGGTGCGGCAGTACATGAACTTCTCGTGCTCCGTGGACCACCGTCTCGCCGACGGCGCGGATGGCGCGCGCTTCCTCGTGCTGCTGAAGAAGATCCTCGAGAACCCGGGCCTCTTGGCGCTCTGAGCGAAACCGAGCGACCCATGAGCAACGCAAGGCCTCTCGCCACACGCGTCAAACCGATGGGCGACCAGCTCGTGGTCGACCTCGTCGATGGCCGCCGACTCGAAGTTCCGCTCTCCTGGTTCCCGCGCCTCGAGCGCGCGAGTCCCAAGGACCGGCGCAACCTCGAGATCCTCGGCGACGGAGAGGGGATCCACTGGCCTGCGCTCGACGAGGATCTCGGCGTCGCAGGGCTGCTCCTCGGCAATCGCGCGCCCAAGCGGCGCATGACTTGATTGGGCCGATATCTCCCGTGGCGAAAACGAGCCCCAAGCGCGATCCCCAGGTGAGTTCAGCCCCAGGCGTTCTCACGCCGGCCCGCCAGCGCGAGCTCTTCGTGCACATGCTGCGCATTCGCTGTCTCGACGAGCGCATGCTCAAGCTGCAGCGCGCTGGCCGCATCGGTTTCGTCGGCACGGCGAAGGGGCTCGAGGCGGCGCTCGTCGGCCCTGCCTGCGCGCTCTCGAAGCAGGACTGGCTCTGGTCGGGCCTGCGCGAAGGCGGCGCGGCGCTCGCGCGCGGGATGCCGCTCGGGGACTACATCGCGCAGATGTACTGCAACTCGAACGACTCGGCCAAGGGCCGCCAGATGTGCAACCACTTCCAGCACAAGGGCACGCACTACCCGAGCTGGTCGAGCGTGATCGGCACGCAGATCCCGCACGGCGTCGGTGCGGCGCACGCGGCCAAGCTGCGCGGCAAGGACGAGGTGCACTCGATCCACTTCGGCGACGGCGCGACGAGCTCGAACGGCTTCCACAGCGGGATGAACTGGGCCGCGGTCTTCAAGCTCGCCTGCGTCTTCGTCTGCGTCGACAACGGCTGGGCGATCTCGGTCTCGAGCGCGAAGCAGACGGCCGCGAAGAGCTACGCCGACAAGGCGCTCGCCTACGGCATGCCGGGCGAGGACGTCGACGGCAACGACGTGCTCGCGGTGCATGCCGCGATGACGAAGGCCGTCGAGCGCGCGCGTTCGGGCAAGGGACCGAGCCTCGTCGTGCTCAAGACGTATCGCATGCTCGGCCACTCGAGCTCGGACGACCCGACCAAGTACCGCGACGCGAAGGAAGTCGCCTACTGGGAAGCGCGCGACCCGATCGAGGGCTTCGAGAAGCAGCTGCTCGCCGCGAAGATCATCCAGAAGGGCGAGCGCGCCAAGATCGAGGCCGAACTCGTCACCGAGATCGACGCCGAGATCCACAAGCAGGAGGCGGCGCCCAAGATGCCGCTCAAGACGCTGGTCGAGGACGTCTACGCCGAGGTGCCGCTGCACCTGCGCAAACAGTACAACCAGTTCATCGCGATCGCCGAGCGCCTCGGCGAAGCGACGCCCGGCGACGGTGCGTTCCCGCTCTGAGCGCGGGACGCGCTCACTCCGGAATGCGGACGCGGCCGTTGGCCTGGCAGCTCGCGGGATCGTCTCCGTCCACGAGGTCGAACTGCAGGTAGAACGGATGGTCCGCGGAAACGGATGACCAATCCGCGGAGCTCGCGACGACCTTCCCTACCGGACTCTTCCAGGTGTAGTGCTCGCCCCCGCCATCGAAGAATCCGGTGACCCTCACGCTGGCATCGGGTGAACGCCCCCAGTCGTGAACCAGTTCGATGCTCACGCTTTCCCAGGAGAATCCGTTCGAGCCGGTCAGCACGAGACGTAGGCCTCCACTCGGGAGTGATTCCCAGTGGAGCTCGGTCTTCATGCCGCAGTCCTCGCCGAAGCTGTTCACGAAGCGCGGATGAAAGGGGTGCTTGGAGAGCTCGGCGCTCAGGGAGTCGTCGACCGTGACCTCGAGCCTTGCTGGGATCGCACTGTGGCACGCCGACGCGGCTGCAATTGCGACCGCGACGAAGACCAGAGTCCAGCGCGAGCGAGTCATCGGGAAGCCTTGCCCCGATGCTAACCGATGGAGCTGGGACCCGCGCCAGAGCGCCTCGGCGAAGCGAGTCCAGGCGACGGCGCGTTCCCGCTCTGAGCGGGAGTGCGCTCAATCCTCGAGCCGCTGCCAGCGGAACGTGACGCTCTCGCCGGGGCGGAACTCGAGCACGATCAGCTTGGCGTAGGTGTCGGGCGAACCCACCACGCGCACGAGATAGATGTGTCCCGCCTGGATGAGCACGTGAGCGTCGCTCACTGTCTTGGTGAGCGCCTCGGCTTCGCGCAGCGTCTGCACGTGGCCAGCCTCGGAGTCGCTGTACACGACGAGGGCGCCGTTCAGGAATCGGATCGAGGTGTATCCATTGCCGCCGCTGACTGTGTCCTGGAATTTGTAGGCCGCCGCGAGATCCTTGGCGGTTCCAAGATCCACGAACGCGCACTGTTCCCCGCCTTGGACGCCGCCCGTGAAGCTGTCCGCGTGGTAGCCGAGATGGATCTGGCTGTCGCGGTTCTTGACCACGTGATCCTGCACGAGCGTGCCGGGCTGGCCCAGGCGCAGGCTGAACGAGCAATCCACCGGGTCCTTGAAATACAGCGTGGTCACGCTGCCCGATGGTTCGGCGTCCCAGGGCGAGCGGCGAGCGCTCGCGAAGCGCGCCGTTCCGCCACTGTCCTCGACGGGCAGCCAGCGGAAGCGCACCGACTTGTTCGCCTGGTGGTCGAGCACGACGAGCTTGACGGTGATTGGTCCCGCCCAATCCGGATTCTCGAGATGCACGAGGTAGAGGTGCCCTTCGTGCACGGGCGCACTCGCGCTGCTCTGCAGCTTGCGCAGTTCCGAGTCGGGCCCGGTGAGAGGCTGCAGCGGAGCATTCGGGTCGCTGGCACAGATCATCAGCCGGCCGTTCGCGGCTCGGATCGACGCGAAGCCGCGTCCGCCGCCCATTTGCTCGGAGTAGTGGAATCGCGTGGCGAGTTCGTCCGCGGTGCCAAGGTCGACGATCGCGCCCTTCTCTCCACCCGAAATGCCGATGGTGAAGGAGTCAGGCTGGTAGGCGTGGAAAGCGATCTCGGCCGCGACGTTGACCGGCTTCCCGTTCTCCAGTCCCACTCCGCTCGCCGCGCGCCGGAAACTCCAGCACCAGCCTAAGGGATCGTTGGCGACGAGCGTGACGCACTGGCCCGGATCGCCGACCAGCGGGCCTGAAGGATCTGCCGAGCAGCCGTCGAGTCCATCTCTCGGCACGCGCGGCGCCTGCGCCTCCACGACGCTCTTGGCGGCGACCGGAGTCGGTTCGACGCGAGCCGGAGTCTGCTGGCATGCGGCGAGCACGAGCACGAGAGGGAAGAGCGAGGTCGGCGAGGCGAGGGCATTCATCGGTGGAGCTCCGGATGGGGAGTGTTCCAGGATGACGCCGCAACACGGCGGAGTGCGGCGCGATTCCTGGAAATCACGCGCGCAGGCCGCAGCGCTGCCTCCGGCTCGCTCCCGTCTAGTGAATCGCGTGCAGCGCGAACACCACGATGCCCGCCGCGCCGAGCGCCAGCGAGGCGTACCAGACGAGCTTGACGCGCGTCAGCGCCGCCAGCGCGCCGAGCGCGATCGCGACCTGGAACAGCGCCACCGAGTTGGCATAGCCGTGGTGGCGGTGGAGCAGCTCGTCGGCCTCGAGCGCCTTCGCATCGCGCTCCTTCTCGAGCTCCTTGGCTTTGGCCGAGATCTCCTTCTGTTCCTCTTCGTAGCGCTTGCGCTTCTCGCCGTAGGTCGTCGGCGGGGTCGCACCGGTCGCGGTCCAGGCAGTCTCGGAGGCCTCCGCGACGGCCGCCTTGAGGCCCTTCGCCTGGTAGAAACTCCACTGGTCGGAGGCTTGCGCCTGCAACCGGGTCGCGTCCGTCTTCAACGCGAGCGCTTCGTTGACCGTCGCTCCGGCCTGCAGCGAGGCGATCGCGGCGACGGCCGCGAGCACGGTGGTGGACATCGCGATCGAGCGCAGGAACGAGCCGCCTTCGTGCTCCATCTCCTCCTTGATCGCTTCGTGCAGTTTCTCGAGTTCGACTTCCGGGCCTTCGGGCATGTGAGGATCTCCTTGTTCGGGTGCGCCAGGACGGCAATCGATTGCGGCTACGCGCAGCTCACGCGAGCTTGCGGAACGCGACCAGGTCCTCGCCGCGCGTGTAGGCGATCCCGACCTGGCCGTTCTGCATCGGCTCGTTCGACAAGCCCTGGCCGGGCCAGCGGAACTCGCCCTCGGCGCCGTCGTCGAAGCGCAGCGTGAAGAAGTAGACCGTGCGCGCGCCGTAGCGGCCTTCGGCATCGGTCTCACTGCGGCGCTCGGCCACGATCGCGGGGCGCACGAGCAGCGGCTTGCCGGACTTCGTGCGCGCGCGCACCGCGCCGGCGCCGACGATCCAGACGATCCCGAGCACGATCAGCGCGTAGCCGAGCCAGAGCAACGGGCTCGCGAGATCTGGACCCGAGCGCAGGAACTGCACGCCCATGCCGAGCGTGAACTCGAGCACGCCGATCATCAGCGTCACGAGACCGCGGTTGCGGCGCTTCACGACTGCGCGCTCGATCTCCGGATCGGGCGGCACGAAGGCCTGGGCGGCGGCGAAGTTCGCGTGCTCGCGCATGCGCTTCAGGCGCTGCGTGGTCTCGTCGTCGGCGACCGAAGCGCGGCCGCCCATCGCGAGCGGCATGGCGCAGTAGGCGCAGAGCGAGAGATCCGGCCGCTTGAGCTTGGCTCCGCAGTTCGGACAGGTGGACGGTGCGCTGGCTTCGGTTGCCATGGGGGGGCCGAAAGAATACAGGGCTCGCGAGCGCTTGGCGACCGATTGGAGCGTCCGGTGCTCGCCCGGGCTAGAATGCCGCGCCCTTTTTCGAAGAGGATCCGCGCATGAACACCCCCCGCAAGGTCGTCGTCATCGGTGCCGGTCCCGCCGGCTACGTCTGTGCCATCCGCCTCGCCCAGCTCGGGCAGCAGGTGACGGTGGTCGAGAAGGAGTTCCTCGGCGGCTGCTGCCTCAACGTCGGCTGCATCCCCTCGAAGGCCATGATCGCGGCCGGTTCGCTGCTGCACCGGATCGGCGCGGCGAGTGCCATGGGCATCACCGCGACGGAGGTCAAGCTCGACCTCGCGAAGCTCGTCGAGTGGAAGCAGAGCGTCGTCGCCAAGCTCACGGGCGGCGTCGGGATCCTGCTCAAGAGCCACAAGGTCGAGGTGCTGATGGGCTCGGCGAGCTTCGTCGACAAGAAGACGATCTCGGTCAAGCTCAAGGACGGCACGACCAAGACGCTCACCTTCGACGACGCCGTGATCGCGACCGGCTCGATTCCGATCGAGATCCCCGGCTTCGCCTTCGACGAGGACAAGGTCTGGTCCTCGACCGGCGCGTTGGCACCGAAGCGCATCCCCGAGCACCTCGTCGTGATCGGCGGCGGCTACATCGGCCTCGAGCTCGGCATGATGTACCGGCGCCTCGGTTCCAAGGTCACCGTGCTCGAAGCGACGCCCGGCGCGCTGCCCGGACAAGAGCGCGACTGCGTCAAGATCATCGAGCGCTCGATGAAGAAGCAGGGCATCGAGCTGCTCGTCGAGACCTTCGCGCAGGGCTTCACGCACGAGAAGGGCAAGAGCACGGTCAAGGTCAAGACGAAGACCGGCGAGAAGACGATCATCTGCGACCAGATCCTCTCGACCGTCGGCCGCAAGCCCTACAGCGCGGGACTCGCGCTCGAGAAGGCCGGCCTGGCGGTGGACGCGAAGGGCTTCCTCACGGTCGACAAGCAGATGCGCACCAAGGTGCCGAACATCTATGCCGTCGGCAACATCGCCGGCCAGCCGATGCTCGCGCACAAGGGCTCGAAGGAGGGCCTCGTCGCCGCCGCGGTGATCGCGGGACAGAAGGAGGAGTACGACGTGCGCTGCGTGCCGGCCGTTATCTTCACGGCGCCCGAGATGGCCTCGGTCGGACTCACGGAAGAGCAGTGCACCGCGCAGAAGCTCGAGACGAAGATCGGCACGTTCCCCTTCGCCGCCAACGGCCGCGCGCTCTCGCTGATGGAGTCGGAGGGCTTCATCAAGATCATCGCCGACGCCAAGACGGATCTCGTGCTCGGCGTGCACATGGTCGGCCCGGAAGTGACGGAGCTCGTGGCCGAAGCGGCGCTCGCGATCGAGCTCGGTGCGACCTCCGAGGACCTCGCGCGCACGATCCACGCGCACCCGACGCTGCCCGAGGCGATGATGGAAGCCGCCGAGTCGGTGCACGGCATGGCGGTGCACATCTTCCAGAAGAAGTAGGTCGCTCGCGTGGGCCCGGCGCCGATCCTCGAGGTTCGCAGGCTCGGCCTCACGCGCTACGAGGACGCGCACGCGCTGCAAGAGGCGCTCGTCGGAGCGCGCGCCGAGAACCGCGTGCCCGACACGCTGCTCTTCACCGAGCACGAGCCGGTCGTGACGCTCGGCCGCGGTTCGCCGGAGGGTGATGCGTCGGAGAGCGGCCTGCGCGTCGTCGAGACCGCGCGCGGCGGCGAAGCGACCTGGCACGGGCCCGGACAGCTCGTCGGTTACCCGATCCTGCTCTTGCCGGAGGGAAGGCGCGACCTGCACCGCTACCTGCGCGAGCTCGAGGAGGTCGTGATCCGCGCGATCGGTGACTTCGGCGTCATCGGCGGCCGCGTCGAGGGCAAGACGGGCGTGTGGGTCGAAGGCCGCAAACTCTGCTCGATCGGCGTCGCCGTGCGCAGGTGGGTCACCTGGCACGGCTTTGCCCTCAACGTGCACGCCGATCTCTCCGATTTCCGCCGTTTCAAGCCCTGCGGCCTCGACCCAGCCCTGATGGCGAACCTCGACGAGTTCGCAGACGTTCCCGCAGCACTCGATGCGGTCGAGAAGTGCGTCGAACAGCGCTTCCGCGAGGTCTTCAGATACTCGGATCCCGCGTGAGCCGGTGATTGCTCGCGCACGTCACAAGCGCGAGAATCCGCGGGCCATGAGCGCCACGAACTTCTCGCGTCTGCTTCCGTTCTCCGCTCTGTTCCTCACGCTGGCTGCCTGCTCGGGCGGGGGAGATGGTCCTAGTGGCCCCGCCTCGATCGCTGGCACGATCGATTTCCAGGGCGCGGGCACGACGGTGCCGCTGCAGGGCGGATCGGGCAGCGCCGACGCTGCGCATCCCGAAGGCCTCGCGCGCGCCGGCACGACGCGCAGCTACCGCGTGCGCGACAACGAACCCGTGCACGCGATCGATCTCGTTGCGCATGAGTCGCTGCATGTGCGCGCGACGGTTCGCGGCACCGGCGAACTCGCGCTCGCGGCCTTCGATCCGGTCGAGATGCAGTTCCGCGCTCTCGCTCCGGCGGCGCAGGGCAAGGCCGCGCTCGAGTTCGACGCGCGGGGTTCGTTCGACGTCGTGCTGCGCGGCCAGGGCACGCTGACGATCGAGTTCACGCGCGCCGCGACGCTCGCGACGCGCGGAGTGCGCTCTGCGACCCCGCTCGACCTCACGGCCACGCACACCCTCTTCCCCGGCTACGAAGAGCCCGTGCTCGAGTGCATGACCGGCCAGCTGATCGTCGCTCCGCGCGCGGGTGCGAACGCGAGCGAGCTGCTCGCGGCCTACGGTCTCACACAGGAACTGCGCATCCCCGACGGTCCCGTGCTGGCGAACTTCGCCACGCCCGCCGGCCAGCCCACGCGCGCCGCGCGTCTCGCGGTGCTGCAGCGCGCGCGCTCGCTCGCGGAAGACGAGCGCGTCGAGTACGCCGAGGCGAACGGCATCTGCCATGCCTCG
>Ga0302299_10001776_pt1 | contig 13020 bp, 12 predicted proteins | sample III_Fen_N3_4_FD_198795 | JGI IMG/M metagenome (GOLD analysis project Ga0302299, IMG submission 198795) | Peat permafrost microbial communities from Stordalen Mire near Abisko, Sweden - III_Fen_N3_4 | ecosystem: Environmental > Terrestrial > Soil > Wetlands > Permafrost | place: Sweden: Abisko... | reverse complement strand
ACGAGGAGGGTGGTCGACACCGCGAGCAGGGCAGCCCGGCCGCGGGGCAGGATCGCCGCGAGGGTGCGGGTCTCGACGGCGGCCGAGCGGCGGATGCCGACCGAGGGCCGGGCGGTCAGCTCACCGGCGATGGTGCCGAGCAGGACGCCGGCTCCGAGCACGGTCGGAGCCAGCGCCGTGAGTCGACCCAGCGCGTCGACCCGCTGGCCGAGCATCAGGAGCAGGACCGCCGCGACCCCACCGATCAGCAGCCCGGCGACCCGCCAACGGCGGGTGTGCCGGGCGATCTGGACGACCCCGGAGTGCTCGTTCACCCCCACGGTGATGACGGTGCGGCGCCACAGGGCCAGCACCAGGCCGACGAGCGCGACCGGTAGAGCAAGCAGGAGAACGGCCACGGCAACCCCCGTTGTATCGATTCAGTGGTACAAGATTGAGGATGCCGCGTCGCACCATTTGTGTCAAGCACTTGTAACAAGTCCCGCCTCGGGATGCCGGCCAGCGGCGAGACGTCGCCATCGGCGCACGATGCCGCGCCACGGACCCTCTTCGCGAAGTCAGGAGCACTTCGTGAAGTCAGGGCCGTACTCGGTCCTGACTCGGCGAGATCGTCCTGAGCCCGCGAAGTGGGCCTGACTTCGCAAGGTCAGTGGTCCGGTATCCACCTGCCACCGGAGCAGCGGCAGCGCGCCGAGTGAGCCGAGCTACCGAGCGGCAAGGGCCTCGAAGCGGGCGCGCTCCCGGTCGAGCCGCTCGCGGCCTGCGTCGGTGACCAACAGGTGGCTCTCGGGTAGCCGCTCGATGCCGAGTGTTCGCCCTCCGCCGGTGAGCCACCCCGGGTAGGTCAAGACCGTCACCCACTGAGAGCCCACGTCAGGCGACATGCCGATCCGCTCGAAGAGCCAGGTCGGGGCCACCGACTCCACGCTCGCCGCCCCGGCCAGCACGGCGTAGGCCTCGGAGCCGGCCGGCCAAGCAGCCGGTGGCCGCACCACCACGTGCTCACGCCGCAGCTGGCGGTACCAGCGCAGCCGAGCCATCCCCGGACGGGGCAGGTCCGCCCGCCCCGGGATCGCGCGGCAGAGCGACCTGAGCCAGATCTGGCTGACCTGCATGGGCCAGATCAGGAGGAGGAGAGGGAACCACCACCAAGGCAACTCATCGTTGCGGACGAACTGAACGGAGGCGACGACCGCCAACACGAGGATCCCCAGTGCCAGCGCAAGGTAGAGCTCGCGCACCCACAGTCGGCGCATCCCCACGGGGTCGAGCACCGACGTCTCCGCCTCTGCACGCAGCGCGGCGCGGGCGGCATCCGGCGTGGACACCGAGGCCAGCCAGTCCCTGGGAAGCCAGCCGGGCACGGCACCGCGCAACGGCGTCATCGGCGGATATCCGCCGTGCGCGACGGGCCCGCTCTGCCTTTCCGGCATACGGCAAGTGTGCTGGTGAGAGGGCCGGCAGCACAGCCCCTCGGCCGAACCGACCGTGCCGCATCCGGCTCGCCGTGGCAGGATCGACGCCGTGACGAGCCCCCTCGACTGGATCCGGGACGCCGCTGCCACCCGTGAGGGAGCAGGGCTCACCCGCCGGCTCAGCACCACGAAGACCGGTGACGGGCTCGACCTCGCCGGCAACGACTACCTCGGCCTGCGCACCCATCCGGCCGTCATCGCGGGCGCGGTCGCGGCGGCCGAGACCTACGGCGGCGGAGCCGGAGCCTCGCGCCTGGTCACCGGCACGCTCGACGTGCACGACGAGCTCGAGGCCGCGCTCGTCGCCCTCACCGGCGCCCCTGCCTCACTGGTGCTCTCCACCGGGTACGCCGCGAACCTCTCGGTGCTGACGACACTCGCCGACGCCGGCACCCTCGTCGTCAGCGACGAGCACGCCCACGCGAGCCTCATCGACGGATGCCGCCTGTCGCGAGCGGCCGTGTCGGTGGCGCGGCACAACGACCTCGAGCACATCGCCGAGCTGCTCTCCCGCCGCGAGGGCCCTCGGGCGGTGGTCGTGGTCGAGTCGATCTACTCGGTGCTCGGCGACGCCGCGCCGATCAGCGACCTCGTGGCGCTGACCGCCGAGGCGGGCGCCATCCTCCTGGTCGACGAGGCGCACGCGCTCGGCGTGGTCGGACCCCGCGGCGGTGGCCTCGTCGCCGAAGCCGGGCACGCCCAGACCGAGCACGTCGTCGTGACCGCCACCCTGTCCAAATCGCTTGCGGCACAGGGCGGTGCAGTGCTCGCGGCACCGCTGGTGCGTGAGCACCTCGTCAACACGGCCCGTCCCTTCATCTACGACACCGGCCTGGCACCCGCCTCCGCGGGGGCTGCCCTTGCCGCGCTGGGCGTGCTCCGCGACCACCCCGAGCTCACGACCCGAGTGCACGCGAACGCCACCCGGTTGGCCGCGGCCTGTGGGGTCGACGCCCCCGCAGGTGCGGTGATGTCGGTGACGATGCCGGGGCCGCACGAAGCCGTCGAGGCGGTGGAGCGGGCGCGGGCACACGGTATCCGGATCGGGTGCTTCCGGCCACCGTCGACGCCGGACGGCTCGTCGCGGCTGCGGCTCACGGCGCACGCCGACCACACCGAACACGACCTCGACCGGGCCTGCGAGGTGCTCGCCGAGCTCACCGGTCCTCGTGGCTGACCCGCGATCGCTCACCTCGGTCGTCCTGGTGACCGGCACCGGCACCGAGGTCGGCAAGACCGTCGTCACCGCCGCCCTGGCCGCGGTCGTGCGCGAGCGCGGGAGTGAGGTGGCCGTGGTCAAGCCGGCCCAGACCGGCCTCGCGCCGGGCGAGCCGGGCGATGTCGACGAGGTGCGCCGGTTGGCGGGCGACGACATCGTCACCCATGAGCTGGTGCGGCTGCGCGACCCGCTGTCGCCGGAGGCGGCCGCCCGCCGCGAGGGCGTGCACCTGCCGCCGGTGGCCCAGCACGCGAAGCGGATCGGTGAGATCGAGGCGCAGTCGGAGGTCGTCCTCGTCGAGGGTGCCGGCGGCCTGCTGGTGCGGCTCGACGAGCGCGGCGGCACCTTGGCGGACCTTGGAACCGGGTTGCGCTACAAGGGTATTGGCTGCGGCGTGGTGCTCGTCGCAAGCGCCGGGCTGGGCACCCTCAACACCGCCGCGCTGACCGCCGAGGCGCTGGCTGCTCGCTCGCTGCCGCTGCTCGGCGTCGTCATCGGCTCGTGGCCCGACGACCCCGGCCTGGCCGAGGAGAGCAACCTGCTCGACCTGCCCCGGGTGACCGGAGCACCGCTGTGGGGCCGCATCCCGGCGGGGGCAGGCGCCCTGTCGAGGGCCGACTTCCTGGCGGGCGTGCCCGAGTGGTTCGACCTCGACGACGACTGACGTCGACCCGACTTATTGCGAATCACCCACCAGATCGGGCCAGAAATCGGGCGCTCGACGTGGGGAATTGGCAATAAGTCGGGAAGCGTCGGGAGGATGGGGGGATGAGCGCACGTCCTGACTCCTCCGCCGTCGACCCCACCGCCGCCGGCCCCTCTGCTCTCGCTGACTCCGCCGTCGACCCCACGCACTCCACCGCCTCGTCCGAGCCGTACCGGGTGTGTGTTGTGTGTTGGGGGAACATCTGCCGCTCGCCGATGGGCGCGTACCTCCTGCGCGAGTCCTTCGAGGGTGCCGGGCTCGCCGACCGCGTCGTCGTCGACTCCGCGGGCACCAGCTCTGACGAACTCGGCAGCGGCATGCACCCGCGCACCGTCGCCGTGCTGCGCCGCAACGGCCACGCCGACAACGGCTGGGGGGAGCACGTGGCCCGCCGCTTCGAGCCGAGCTGGTTCGACCGCTACGACCTGGTCCTTCCCGTCGACCACGTGCATGAGGAGCGGCTGGGGCGGATCGCACCCACTGGCGCCGACCGGGCCAAGCTGCGCCTGTTCCGTTCCTTCGACCCGGATGCCGTGGCCGCCGGTGAGCTCGGCATGGACGACCCCTGGTACGGCACCGACCCCGCCTACGACCAGACCTACGCCGAGGTCACCGCCGCCGTCCCGGGCATCGTCGAGTTCGTGCGCGCCCAGCTCGAGGCCCGCGACCAGAGCTGACCCCGTGGGGCAACATTGACCTATTGGTCGATGTTGCCCCGACGCCCGCGCCTGGGCACCCGGCACCCGGCATCCGGCCTGCTGTGGCTCTGGGAGGATGGACCCATGCCCAGCACCGACCCCGCGACCAGCCTGGCTGCCGCCAAGAGCCTCGCGGACGCCAACCCGCACATCGCCCTCGGCGCGCTCGACGGGCGCTACCGCGGTGTGGTCGCCCCGCTCGTCGACCACCTCTCCGAGCCCGCGCTGAACCGGGCCCGGGTGCATGTCGAGGTCGAGTGGCTGATCCACCTGACCGAGCACGAGGTCGTTCCCGGCGTCCGCCGCCTCACGACCGAGGAGCAGGAGGCCCTGCGCGACGTCGTGCGCGGCTTCGGGGCGGCCGAGATCGACGAGATGGCCGCCACCGAGCGGGTCACCGCGCACGACGTCAAGGCCGTCGAGTACTTCCTCAAGAAGCGCCTCACCGACATCGCGCCCGCGCCCGAGGACGCCGGCCTGGCCGAGCTGATCCACTTCGCCTGCACCAGCGAGGACGTCAACAACCTGTCCTACGCCGTGATGGTCAAGGGTGCCGTCACCCAGGTCTGGCTGCCCCGCGCCACCGAGCTCGTCGAGAAGCTCGCCACGATGGCCTCCGACCTGCGCGAGGTGCCGCTGCTCGCGCACACCCACGGCCAGCCCGCCACCCCCACCACGATGGGCAAGGAGCTCGCCGTGCTCGCGTGGCGGCTGCAGCGCCAGCTCGCCCGCATCGAGGACGCCGACTTCCTCGGCAAGCTCAACGGCGCCACCGGCACCTACGGTGCGCACGTCGCCGCCGTGCCGGATGCCGACTGGCAGGGCATCAGCCGCGCGTTCGTCGAGCACCTCGGCCTCACCTGGAACCCGCTGACCACCCAGATCGAGAGCCACGACTGGCAGAGCGAGCTCTACGCCGACGTCGCGCGCTTCAACCGGGTGCTGCACAACATGTGCACCGACGTCTGGACCTACATCTCGCTCGGCTACTTCGCACAGGTGCGCGGGCAGGGCACCGTGGGCAGCTCGACGATGCCGCACAAGGTCAACCCGATCCGCTTCGAGAACGCCGAGGCCAACCTCGAGGTCAGCAACGCCCTGCTCGACGTGCTCGCCGCCACCTTGGTGCAGAGCCGCCTGCAGCGCGACCTCACCGACTCCTCGATGCAGCGCAACATCGGCTCGGCGTTCGGCCACAGCCTGCTCGCCATCGACAACGCCACCCGGGGCCTCGACGGCCTCGACGCCGTGCCGGCCGCCATGGCCGCCGACCTCGACGCCAACTGGGAGGTGCTCGGCGAGCCGATCCAGTCGGCGATGCGTGCCCTCGGCGCCCGCGGCGTGCCCGGCATGGACCAGCCCTACGAGCGGCTCAAGGAGCTCACCCGCGGCCGCCGCATCGGGCAGGCCGAGCTGGTCGAGTTCGTGCAGGGTCTCGGGCTGCCGGCCGACGTCGAGGCCCGGCTCGCCGCGATGACCCCGCAGACGTACGTCGGGCTCGCCCCCGAGCTGGTCGACCACCTGCGATGAGCGTCTCGAGCTCTGCGACCACCGCCCTCCTCGGCTGCCTCGCCCTGGTGGTGCTGTCCGTCTGGCTGCCCGTGGCCGGCGCGCGGCGGTGGGCCCCGGCACGGTGGCGGCCGTTCACGGCATCCGTCGGTGCCGCGCTCGGCCTGGCGCTCACGCTCGGCGTCGCAGTGCAGTCGATGACCGCGCTCGCCACCTGACGACGCGACCCACCGCCTCAACCCGTCAGGATTTGCCCTCATCCGCAGGGGGTGATGCGCGCCACGCTGCCCGCGGAGCAGAGTCGCCCTCGCAGGCGCCCGGAGCCCAGGGCCGGCGCCCCGACGTCGCGAGGCTGACATGACAACGACAACGTCTCGGTTCCCCGTCCTCCAGGGCATCCTCCCCGTGGATCGTGCCCGCATCCCGAGGGACATCGCCGCCGGCGTCACGCTGGCAGCGCTCGGCATCCCGGAGGTCATGGGCTACACCTCGATCGCCGGGATGCCGGTGATCACCGGCCTGTACACGATCCTCATCCCGATCGCGGTGTTCGCCCTGCTCGGCTCCTCCCGCCACCTCGTCGTGGGCGCCGACTCGGCGACGGCCGCCATCATGGCCGCCGGCCTCACCGGGATGGCGGCGGTCGCCTCACCGCAGTACGTGACCCTGGCCGGGATGACGGCCATCATCACTGGCGGCTACCTGATCCTCGCGCGGGTGCTCAAGCTGGGCTTCATCGCCGACTTCCTGTCGCGCAGCGTGCTCATCGGCTTCCTCACCGGCGTCGGCATCCAGGTCGCCATGGGACAGGTGGGCGGGATGCTCGGCGTCCCGTCGCAGTCGGGCGGCACCATCCAGAAGTTCGTCAAGACCCTGGGTGACATCGGTTCCGCGAACGCCGCCACGGTGGGGGTCTCCGCCGCCGTCATCGTCGTGATCCTGGGGTCCAAGGCGATCTCCCCGAAGATCCCCGGCGCCCTCATCGCCGTCATCGGCTCGATCCTGGTCAGCTGGTACCTGGACCTGGCCGCCGACGGCGTCGCGACGCTGGGCCCGGTGCCCGGCGGCCTGCCGAGCCTGAGCTTCCCGGCGGTGAGCTGGTCGCAGTTCGCGTCGCTGGCGGGCACCGCCGGCGCCATCTTCATCGTCGTGCTCGCGCAGAGCGCCGCCACCTCGCGCGCCTACGCCGCCAAGTACGAGGAGCCGTTCGACGAGAACGTCGACCTCGTGGGGCTGGGCCTCTCCAGCGCCAGCGCCGGCCTCTCGGGCACCTTCGTCGTCAACGGCAGCCCCACCAAGACCCAGATGGTCGACGGGGCGGGGGGCCGCAGCCAACTCGCCAGCCTGACCACGGCCGGCATCGTGCTCATCGTGCTGCTCTTCCTCACCGTACCCCTGCAGTACATGCCCAAGGCCGTGCTCGCCTCGGTGGTGTTCCTCATCGGCATCGAGCTGGTCGACATCAAAGGCCTGCGGGTCATCTGGGGGATGCGGCGCGACGAGTTCGCCATCGCCGTGCTCACCGGCCTGCTCGTGGTCGTGGTGGGCGTCGAGCAGGCCATCGTCGTGGCCATCGTGGTGTCGGTGATCGACCACCTGCGCCGCAGCTACGCCCCCAAGGATGCCGTCGTGCTCGCCGGGCCGGACGGCCACCTCCGCTCGGCCCCGGTCGCCGACGGTGGGCAGATGGTGCCCGGCCTGGTCGTCTACCGGTTCACCTCGGGGCTCTACTACGCCAACGCGAACCGGTTCAACGAGGAGGTCCTCTCCCTGGTCGACGGCGCCGACCCGGCCGGATCGGTGCGCACCGTGGTGCTCGAGGCGTCGCCGGTGGTCGATGTCGACTACAGCGGCGGGCTGACCCTCAAGCAGGTGGTCAGCGAGCTGTCCGACCGCAAGGCCAGGCTGTTCATCGCGCAGGCCTCGGCGGACGTGCGCACCGAGCTCGACCGGTACGGAATCACCGAGGCGCTCGGGGCTGACGCGTACTTCGAGACGGTGGGTGAAGCGGTGCAGGCCCACCAGGCCGCCGGTTCGGCGCCAACCGCACCACCGGCCGATCCGGCGCCGGAGCCCACCCCGGCGTGACCCGCTAGACCTTGCGGGGCACCTTGCCGGTCAGCTTGAGCAACGCGCACATCACCTTGTGGCCGCCGTCGGCGGTCGGGCCGAACATCAGCGGGCAGCCGCCGTCGATGACGACCATGCCGAGCTCGCGGCCCAGCGCGGTCGCGGTCGGCGAGACGCTGCCGGCGCCCATCGACCGGTGCATCCAGACCTTGGTCATGCCCAGGTTGGCCGCCTCGCGCACGGTCGCCTCGGCATGCTCGGGCCGGGTCGCGATGACCACGGCCTCCACCCCGCCGGGGATGGCGGTGAGGTCGGGGTAGGCCCGGTCGCCCTCGACCAGCTCGGTGTTCGGGTTGACCGCGAACACCTCGTAGCCGCGCTCCTTGAGCCTCTTGTAGACGATGTTGCCCCCGTGCTCCTTGGGCTCCCGGGAGACCCCGGTCACCGCGATCCGCCGACAGGACAGGAAGTCCGTCGCGGCCTCCTTGATGGTGCTCATCAGTGCAGTTCCTTCCGGTGCGCGCAGCGGCGACCGGTAGTCCGTCGCCCGTGCTCGCGGGCACCCCTTCATCGTCCTCCCGCGCGGTGACGCCCCGCCCAGCGCGACAGCGTGACGCCTGACACGCAGGGCCGACAGGCATACCCCATAGGGGTACCGTTGCCGACGTGTACACGACCGAGAAGAACACCCTGGTGCCCGGGTACGCGGGCCACAAGGACGACCACCTCAAGCGGCTGCGCCGCATCGAGGGGCAGGTGCGCGGCATCGCCCGGATGGTCGAGTCCGACACCTACTGCATCGACGTGCTGACCCAGGTCAGTGCCGCGACCCGGGCCCTGCAGGCGGTGAGTATCGGCCTGCTCGAGGAGCACATCGAGCACTGCGTCGTCGAGGCCGCGCGCGAGTCCGACGAGGCCGCCTCCGTCAAGGTCGCCGAGGCCACCGCTGCCATCGCCCGCCTGGTGAGGAGCTGAGATGACGCAGACCACCGACCGCCCCCAGTCCGACACCGGTGAGGTGCACGAGGTCGACCTCGCCATCACCGGCATGACCTGCGCGTCATGCTCGGCCCGCATCGAGAAGAAGCTCGGAAAGCTCGACGGCGTGGATGCCGTGGTGAACCTCGCCACCGAGAAGGCCACCGTCCGCTTCGCCGGACCGGTGACCGTCGAGCAGTTGCTGAGCACGGTGCGCGCCACCGGCTACGGCGCCGAGGTCATCGGCGGGGCGGCGGACCACCCGTTGGACGACCAGGCCGACTCCGGCACGCCGGAGGAGACCGACCAGCGCATCTCCGCCGTGGACGTCATCAGCGCGGCCGTGCTGACCGTGCCGGTCGTCGTGCTCGGGATGGTCCCCGGCATCGAGGTCAACAACAGTGGCTGGGTGCAGCTGATCCTGGCGACCCCGGTCGTGCTGTGGGCCGCATGGCCGTTCCACCGGGCCGCGTTCGTCAACGCCCGCCATGGTGCCTCGACGATGGACACCTTGGTCTCGCTCGGCGTGCTCGTCGCCTACCTGTCCTCGGCCTACGTGGTCCTCACCGGCGGGTCGGCCAGCGGCGCCGGCGGCGGGGGCATGGGCGGTGGTGGCGGCGGCGGGGAGCCCGCGGGCAACCTGTGGTTCGAGACCGCCACCGTCGTGACGACCTTCCTGCTCTTCGGCCGCTGGATGGAGGCGCGGGCGACCAACAGAACCCGCGACGCCCTTCGCGGGCTGCTCAGCCTGGGCGCCAAGGACGTCGCCGTTGAGCGGGTGGACCCCACGACCGGGGCCATCACCGAGGAGCGCATCCCCATCGACCGGCTGCTCGTGGGAGAACGGTTCCTCGTGCGCCCCGGCGAGAAGGTCGCCACGGACGGCAAGGTCGTCGAGGGCAGCAGTGCGGTCGACGCCTCCCTCATCACCGGCGAGTCGCTGCCCGTCGAGGTCACCACCGGCGACGAGCTCACCGGCGGCAGCATCAACACCACCGGCCGCCTGGTCGTCGAGGCCACCCGGGTGGGTGCCGACACCACACTGGCCGGCATCGCCCGGCTCGTCGAGCGCGCCCAGACCACCAAGGCGCCCGTCCAGCGCCTCGCCGACCGGGTCTCGGCGGTGTTCGTCCCCGTCGTCCTCGTACTCGCCGCGCTCACCTTCGCCGCGTGGTGGATGGCCACCGGCGACCCGTCCCGCGCCCTCGAGGTCGGCATCGCCGTGCTCGTCATCGCCTGCCCGTGCGCCCTGGGCCTGGCCACCCCGACCGCCTTGCTGGTGGGCACCGGCAGAGGCGCCCGGCTCGGCATCCTGATCAAGGGGGCCGACGTGCTCGAGGGCACCCGGCGGATCGACGCCGTGGTCCTCGACAAGACCGGGACGATCACCACCGGCGAGATGACCCTGGTGGACGTCACGACCACGGGGCGGCTGCCCAAGGACCAGGCCCTGCGTGCCGCCGCCGCCGTCGAGGCAGGCAGTGAGCACCCGGTCGCCCGCGCGGTCGTCGCCGCCGCCGCGAGCCGGGCCATCGAGGTGCCGAGGGCAACGGGATTCGTGGCGCTGCCGGGTTCCGGAGCGCGGGCCCGGGTCAAGGACACCGAGATCACCGTCGGCCGTGCCGACCTCTTCGACGACGTGCCCGGCGAGCTCGCCCGGCCCACCGTCGACGGCACCACGGTCTGGGTCGGCTGGGACGGTCGGGCGTACGCCTCCCTCACCGTCGCCGACACGGTGCGCGAGAGCTCGGCCCAGGCGATCCGCGACCTGACCGCGGCGGGCCTGCCGGCTTACCTGCTCACGGGCGACCACGACGCGGCGGCGCTCGCCGTCGCCCGCGAGGTCGGCATCCCCGTCGGCCGGGTGCTCGCCGACGTGCGCCCCGAGGACAAGCACGCGATGATCGCCGACCTGCAGGCCCGCGGGAAGGTCGTCGCGATGGTCGGTGACGGCGTGAACGACGCCGCGGCCCTGGCCCAGGCCGACCTCGGCATCGCGATGGGCACCGGCACCGACGTCGCCGCCGACTCCGCCGATATCGTGCTCCTGCGCGCCGAGCTGCCCGCCGTCGTCGACGCCATCGAGCTCTCGCGGGCCACCCTGCGCACCATCAAGCAGAACCTCGGCTGGGCCTTCGGCTACAACATCGCGGCGATCCCGCTGGCGATGGCCGGCCTGCTCAACCCGATGATCGCCGGCGGCGCCATGGCCATGTCCAGCGTGCTCGTGGTGTCGAACAGCCTGCGGCTGCGCGCCTGGAAGCGCCACACCTGACCCGGACGAGTCAACCGGCCCGGCGGCCGGGTCAGATGGTGACGAGGCCGGTGGCGGTCTCGAACGTGACCGCCATCAGACCCGGCGTACCGTGCGGCGAGACGAACTCGAAGTCGATGACCGACGAGGTGTTGTCGGCCGGCAGGCCGAGCCAGTCGCGGACCCGGTCGGGGTCGCCGGCGATCTGTAGGGTCTCGATGGTGACCTCGGTGTGCGCGTCGTCGGACGGGTGCGGCGCGCCCTGCTCCCACTCGATGAAGTAGGGCAGCTGCGGGTCGGCCTGCAGGCCCCGCACGCCGACCTGCCGCCAGCGCAGCTCGACTCCGTCGGGGCGGTGCCGGTTGCCCAGGACCGCGGTGCGGCCCAGCCGCGTCTCGACCTCGGAGATGTCGTCGACCTGCACGACCCACCCGAGCCAGCCGCCGCCGGCCTCGGAGCGGGCCCGCACGGCCTGCCCGAAGGGCGCCTTGTCACTGGCGGGGTGGTCGAGCACCTCGACGACCTCGACGTACCGCTCGTGGGCGAGCGGCAGGATGATGTTGCGCGTCCCGAAGCGCGGGTGAACTCCCCCATCGACCGGCGTCACGCCGATCTGCTCCGCGAGGCGCTGCGCCGTGGCCTTGAGGCCGTCGCGCTCGGCGGCATAGACGACGTGGTCAACTCGCATGCCCGTCATCGTCGCACACGAAAAGGGGTGCTCTTGACACGGCCCTGTCCGCCTGCCCGGCCGGAACGTCCGGAACCCCAACCGGCGTCACACGGGTCACACCCGCCTCATCCGGAGCGCTGGCGGACCGCCTCGTAGACGACCACCGCAGCAGCGGTCGCGGCGTTCAGGGAGTTCACCCGTCCGACCATCGGAATGCGCACCCGGGCGTCCGCGGCATCCAGCGCGGTGTCGGTGAGGCCCTCCTTCTCGGTGCCCACCGCGACTGCCACCGCCCCGCGGTAGTCGACGGCCGTGTGCACGGTCTCGGTGTCGGGGGTGGTTGCCACCAGCCGGATGCCGTTGCGCCGCAACCAGCGCAGCACCTCCTCGGTACTCGCCGCAGCCACCGGGACCGAGAACACGGTGCCCTTGCTCGCCCGCACGACGTTCGGGTTCCCCCAGTCGGTGACCGGGTCCGCGGCCACGACGGCAGCCACACCCGCTGCGTCGGCCGTCCGCAGCACGGCACCGAGGTTGCCCGGCTTCTCCAGACCCTCACAGACCAGCACCAGCGGGTCGGCCGCGAGGATGAGGTCGTCGAGGTCGACGCCCGCCACCGGCACCACCGCGAGGAACCCGTCCGGACCCTCGCGGTAGGCGACCTTCTCGAAGGCCGCCCGGCTGCATCGGATGGTGCCCGCGCCCAGGGCGCGGGCCCGCTCGACGAGGGCCGACTGGCGCGCGGGGTCGAGCATCAGCTCCGGGCAGTGCAGCACGGTGTCGGGGACCACCCCGGCGTCCAGGGCCAGCGCGAGCTCCTCGTAGCCGTCGACGACGGTGCGGCCCTCCTGCTCGCGCACCCGGCGGCGGCGCAGCGCCAGCACCGCCCGGAGGCGGGGGTTGGACGCGGAGGTCACGTGCAGCTCGGCCATGGCGGCCCCAGCATCCCATGTTCACGCGAGACGCTTCTCGCGCCCGCGTTCGGGTAGAAAAGGCCGGTGAGCAGCACGACGACCGATGCGCCCGCGCGGGCCAAGGGTCGGCGACTGGGTCGGGCCCTCGCGTACGGCCTGGTCGTCGCGGTCGTGCTGTTCGGCGTCGGCTTCCTGGTGCGCAGCAAGTGGGGTCCGTTGCAGAACCTCGACGACTCCGTCATCGCGTCGGCGACCTCGTTCACCCGGCCGCGCGAGGGTCTGAAGTCGTTCCTCCTCGCCTGGCAGTGGGTCACCCAGCCCATCCGGCTCTACCTCGTGGGCACGCTGCTGTGCCTGTGGGTGTGGCTCGCGAAGGGCCTGCGCACCCGCGCCTGGTGGGCCTTCGGCACGATGATGGTCGCCTGGTTCATCGGGCTGGTCGCCAAGTCGGTGTTCCAGCGGGCCCGGCCGGTGGTCGAGGACCCCGTCTCCCGGGCGCCCGGCTACTCCTTCCCCTCGGGGCACGC
>Ga0302299_10001775_pt1 | contig 13020 bp, 11 predicted proteins | sample III_Fen_N3_4_FD_198795 | JGI IMG/M metagenome (GOLD analysis project Ga0302299, IMG submission 198795) | Peat permafrost microbial communities from Stordalen Mire near Abisko, Sweden - III_Fen_N3_4 | ecosystem: Environmental > Terrestrial > Soil > Wetlands > Permafrost | place: Sweden: Abisko... | reverse complement strand
GAGCAGATGGAGCGAGCGCTGTATGCCGAGGATCCCAAGTTCGCGACAGCGCTCCGTGGCTCTGATCTGCGCGGACGCTACCGCCGTCGGGCGGCCTACGGTGCTCTCGGCTTCCTCGCCGGGTTGGCCATGCTTCCGGTCGGCATCGCCCGGGCGCAGATCGTGATCAGTGTCATCGGCTTCGTGGTGATGCTCGCCTCAGCGATCTGGGCGATCACGAACTGGCGCCGGACCCCGCAGCCCGGCGACCTCGGGATCGCCACCGCGAGCGGGCGCCCAGCGCCGCGGGGCAAGCCAGCCAAGCAGCCCCGCACCGGCCTGATGGATCGTGCCGAAGAGCGTTGGCGTCGACGCCGCGAGCAAGACGGCTCCTGACCTCTGACTGCTGACCTCCCGCATGAGGGATGGCGTCAGCCGGTGGTTTTGTGCGGGAGCAGCTGGCCGAACGATCGGCGCAGCACACCGGACAGTCGAGCCCCGAGCCGGTCCAGGGCATCCAGCACGTCGGCAACCCGACCTGCCGCCGCCGAGAGCACTGACCGGGGCAGCAGCCGCGCCTGCCAGCGGGCCCGCGACGAGCTGGACTGCTCCATTGCGGCGAGCACGATCCGGGCGTCGGCGGCGACGCTTTGCTCGGTCACCCGAAGCGGCAGGTCCGCCGGTGCGTACCTGATCCGTTCGAGGGCCCCGGCCAGCCGCCGGACCGCCGCGCTGGCCTCCGCCGAGAAGTCCGCGCTGCTCAACCACTCGGCGGTCCGTCGTGGCGTCCGGGCGCTGGACCACGGGTTACCCAGGTCGATGCCTTGGTCGGCGAGCTCGGCCCAGGCGAGGTCGACCGCCGCCCGCGGATCGTGGTGAGGGCGCAGGCGGCGGCGGCGACGCAACAGGCGCAGACCGCCGGGGGTCAGGAGCAGGACCAGCGCCAGGAACAAGCCACCTACGACGAGCCAGGTGACACTCCGAGCCCCTGCCGTGGTCGACGCGCTGCCGACCGCAGCGCCGCCGAACGCGCGCGCGTTCTCGCGCTGGGTCAGCTGGTCGTTCTTCGAGCTACCCCGGCTGGAGCCGCTGCCCGAGCTCGTCCCGCCAGGAGCGTTCGCGCCGGCGCCGCCCGACGGCGCCCAGGCGGGAGTGGCCACGCCGGTCGGCCCCGGAGTCGGCTCGAAGCGCACCCACCCCACGCCCTCGAAGTAGACCTCGGGCCACGCATGAGCGTTGCGCAAGGTCACCAGGTAACTGCCGTCCGAGCCCAGCGTTCCGCGGGTGAAGCCGACGTTGACCCGAGTCGGCAGGCCGAGCGAGCGCGCCATCGCCGCGAACGTGCCGGCGAACTGCTGGCAGAACCCCTGCCGGTTGTTGAGGAAGTCGACCAGTGGTGAGTCACCAGCGGTGCTCGCCCGGGTGTTGTAGCGGAAGCCGTTCTTGTCGTCGAGGAAGAACGCCTGCAGCGCCAAGGCTTTGTCGAAGTCGGTGGTCGCTCCGGCGGTGACTGTCTTCGCGAGCAGAGCGACCGAGTCCGGGAACCGCTCAGGCAAGGCGGTGTAGCGGCGCTTGAGGTCGGCTGGGGCCGCGCCCGCGAACTTCAGTTGTTCCGTAGTCGGCTGCAGGTGCCGGCTGGTGACTTCGTACTGGTTGCCCTGGGAGCTGATCCCGGTGACGGAGAAGATGTTGCGGGTGGCGCCGTCGTAGGCCCAGTCGTCGTCGAGCCCGGCGATCCGGGTGGTGGGGTACAGAACCGGCGCCCAGGTCTGGCGCAGCTTGGTGAGCGAGATGGTGGTCGTCACCTCGGTCGACGGCACGTCGCTGGCGAGCCCGGGTACGCGCGGCATCGGGTCGCTGGCCAGCCCGGTGGCGGTGAGGCTGGCCGGTTGCCAGACCTTGCCGTCGAAGGTGTCGAGAGTGGCCATCCGCAGGTACTCGGGCTGGGGGTCGTTCGTCGTGTAGCGCAGCACCTCGGCGTCGGTCAGCGAGTTGAGGTCCCCACCGATCTGGACCAGCGGGTTCACCGTCACCGAGCTCCCTTGCCCGGGGCCTCTTCCCGGACCGGAACCGGTGCCCCCTTGGCCGAACAGGCTGCCGCCGATGGTGGGAAGGATCGCGGGGACGATCACGGCCAGGCCGAGGGCCGCTGCCCCGATCCGGCGCCCCACGATGCCCAGCGGCTCGCCGGACACGGCCGCGGCACCCGCGGGCCGACCCGACGGCTCAGTCAACGTATCGACGCTGACCCTGGCCTCGCGACGGCCGAGCGAACGGCCCCAGCCGGACAACCGGTCGCGGCCCTCGGTCAGCATCAACGCCAGCCAGCCGATCGCGCCGAGGACGAAGAGCAGCCAAGGCACGCCGGGCTTCACGATCGTCACGGGCACGGCGTAGAGCGCGAGGAGGGGTACACCGGCCAACGCGGCGGAGCGGTAGGTGACGGCGAGGGTGTCGACGACGAGGGCGATGAAGCCCACGCCCGCGGTGCTCACGAGCAGGAGGCCGGTGGTCGCGGGCGCCGGCGAGGAGTACCGCGTCATGGCCCGACCGGCTTCGACGGCGATCTCGTTCAGCGACCTGATCGCCCCCGGTCCGGGGATCAGTCCCAGGATCGCGTCGTCGGCGAAGAGCCAGGTGATCAGCACGATGAGGCCAAGGAGCCCGACGAACGGCACCAAAGGTCGAGGCAGGTCCAGCCGCCGACCCAACGCGCACCCAGCGGAAGCCACGGTGACCCCGGCCAGTGCGGGCCAGAACCAGGCGCTGGTTCGGAAGGTGGCGCTGAGGCTGAGGGCTGCCAGCATCGTCGCGATGGCAGCGACGATCGTGAGCTTGGTGCGGCTGGTCATCGGTCGCCCCCGCTGGCGGACTTGAACGAGGTTGCCGCATGAGCGGCGTACGGCCAGGCCGCGGCGAGCGAGTCGCCGGCCGACAGTGGGACGACGCGCCAGCCGGCGGACCGGAACAAGGCGATAGCTCCAGCCTGGTCGGCATGCTGCTGGCGGTCTCGGCTCTCGGCTCGCCAGGACTCCACATCGAGCACGACGGCCACGGCCGTGCCGCTGCTGTGCCGGGCCCGGACCAGCTCGGCCGCCTCGGCACTGGTGACGGCGCCGAGGAAGGCCACCGTGAGTCCGTCACCGGCGTGGCGGAGCCCAGGCGATGCCGCGCTCAGGACCCGCCGGTCCGACGGGCCGACGACGGCGAGTGCGTCGAGCAGGGTTTCCTCGTGGGTTCCGCCCAGCAGGTCGAGGGTGTCGGAGACCAGCACCTCGGCGGTGTCGGTCATCAGGTTGACCGCGAACCCGCCGCGGATCAGGTGGGCGCCCACCGACGCGGCTGCGGAGATACCGGCTTCGAGCGAAGAAGCCCCACCGGTCCCGCGGTGAGCCGACGCCCGGGTGTCGAGCAGCAGGACGGCGCGGCTCTCCCAGGGCTGCTCTTCCCGGCGGACCATCAGCTCGCCGTAGCGCGCGGTCGAGCGCCAGTGCACCCGGCGCAGGTCGTCGCCGCGACGGTACTCACGGGTGATCACGTCGTCCTCGCCGGCGGCGGCCATGGTGCGCATCCGGCTCTCGCCCGTCCCGGCCCAGTCGCCGCCGAGTGAGATGGCCGGCAGCCGCTCGACGACGGGGGTGACCACGAACGTGTCGGTGCGGGTGAAGGACCGCACGAGCTCGCACATCCCGAACGGGTCGGTCAGCTTGATGGTCAGCGGGCCGATGGCGAACTTGCCCCGCAACTCGGACCGGACCAGGTAGTCGACCTCACGCGTGCCCTGTGGTTCGACGCGGTCGAGGACGAAGCGCGGCCGAGCTCCCAGGACGTACGGGATGCGGTCCTCGACGAGCAGCAGACCCGTGGGCAGCCGGCTCACGTTCTCGAGCCGGAGCACGACGCGGGCCTCCTGGCCGGCGGCGATCCGGGCCGGCTCCATCCGTCGGCTGCTCGCGAGCCGGTACCTCGTGCGGGAGACGACGAGCGCGCTCACCAGCGGGAGAGCGAGCACCAAGATGGCGACCCGCAGGAGGTCGTTCTGGCCGAACACCATGGCACTCAGCGCGGCTGCGAGCCCTGCGCCGACGAAGCTTCGCCCACGGGTGGTGAGTCCGCTCAGTGCCTGGCGCATCAGCTGGCCCGCCCGACGTCAGCGAGAGTCGGGCAGCGGGGTGCGGGCGACGAGCTCGGCGACGATCTGCTGGGCGGACCGGCGCGTGATCTGGGCCTCGGCGGTCAGCAGCAGCCGGTGTGCGAGAACGGGTCCGGCCAGCGTCTGCACGTCGTCCGGGAGGACATAGTCGCGGTCGTCGAGCGCTGCGGCGGCCTTGGCTGCGCGCAGCAGGTGCAACGTCGCGCGAGGGGAAGCACCCAGCCGCAGGTCGGGGGAGTTGCGGGTCGCCGTCACCAGGGCGATGGCATAGCGCCGCACTGCTTCGGAGACGTGCACCGCCTTGACGACGTCGATGAGCTGCGCGATCTCTTGTGCGTCGGCAACCGGCCGAAGGTCGTCCAGCGGGTCACCCGCTCCGTGGCCCTCGACCATGGCCAGCTCGGACTCGATGTCGGGGTACCCCATCGACAGCCGCACCATGAAGCGGTCCCGCTGCGCCTCGGGCAACGGATAGGTGCCCTCCATCTCGATCGGGTTCTGGGTGGCGATGACCATGAACGGGCCGGCCAGCTCGTACGTGGTCCCGTCGACGGTGACCTGCCGTTCTTCCATGCATTCGAGCAAAGCCGACTGGGTCTTCGGCGAGGCGCGGTTGATCTCGTCGCCGAGCACGACGTTGGCGAAGATCGCGCCGGGCTTGAACTCGAACTCGCGAGCCTCCTGGTTGTAGACCGAGACACCGGTGACGTCGCTCGGCAGCAGGTCAGGCGTGAACTGGATCCGCCGCATGGAACAGTCGAGGGAACGGGCCAGCGCCTTGGCCAGCATGGTCTTGCCGACCCCCGGAACGTCCTCGATGAGCAGGTGCCCCTCGGCGAGCAGCACCGTCAGGGCCAGCCGAATGGTGTCCTGCTTGCCCGCGATGACCGTCTCGACCGCGGCCCGGATCCGCCCGGCCGACAGCCCCAGCGCATCCAGGTCGAGGGGCGCTGTCGCGGTGCCGGCCGGCGCTCCGGCGTCGGACAGGTCGGCGGTGGCTTCGGACGTCATTGGATGATTAAAGCCCGAGTGTCGGCAAAGCGCCTACGCTCGCGCCGATTTCTCACCCTGCGGGCATCCGACGGAGCCGCTGGGCGTCGTCGAAGAGCGCGGCCTCGGCCAGCCGGCTGGTGACCAGGGCGGTCACTGCCCCCGCCGCGAGCAGCATGTACATCACGACGATCTGGTACCGGATGGCGGTCAGCGGGTCGACCCCGGCGAGGATCAGGCCGGTCATCGCGCCGGGCAGCGAGATGATGCCCACGACCTTCGTCGTGTCGATGGCCGGGATGGTCGCCATCCGAACGGTGGCGCGGATGAGGGGCGCGAGCGCGTCACGGGCGCCGAGACCCAGGGCGAGCCGGGCTTCGACCTGGGAGCGCTGCTCGACGGCTGAGGTGCGCAGTCCCCGCAGCACGATCGCCGCGATGTTCATGCAGCCGGAGATCACCATGCCCCCGACCGGGACGAGGACGCGGGGCTCGGTCGAGATGACGTGGAACACCAGCAGGATTCCGAGGGTGGTCGCAGCCCCGATGCCGATGCCGAGGGTCGCCGAACGTAGCGCCCTGGGAAGGCCTTTGGCCCGGCGAGAGGCCTCGTAGCCGCCAACCAGCACCATCGCGGTCATCCAGAGCAGCGCCCCGAGCACCCCGGCATGCAGGAACAGGAACGACAAGATGGCGCCGACCGCGACGAGCTGGACGAACGCGCGCACCGAAGCGACCAGCAGGTCGCGCTCGACCCCCAGACGACCGCGCCGGGCGATGCCCGCGGCCACCAGCACCAGCACCAAGGACGCTGCGACCCCGGTCCAGCTCGGGACGTTCGGGCTCATGGCTGCTCCGCGTCGGGTCCGGCCGGGTCAGACTGTCCGAGCACGGCCGTGGGGAAGTTGATCTCGTGGGCCCGTCCGCGCGCAGTAAGGCGTCCGCCGCGGAGCACCAGGACGTCGTCCGACACGGCCGCCGCCCGGTCGAGCGCATGGCTGACCAGGACGACGGTCATGCCGTCGGCCACCAGGTCGCGGACGATCTGGTCGACGGCATCCGCGCTGGCGCCGTCCAGGGCCGACGTGGGTTCGTCGAGCAGCAGCACCTCGGGACCGACCGCGAGGGCACGGGCCAAGCACACCCGCTGGGCCTCGCCGCCCGAGAGCCCGTCGGTCCGCCGGTCGAGGTAGTCGGCCGGGAGGGCGACTCGAGCGAGCAGCTGCCCGGCCGCCGCATCGTCGAGGGTCGGCGCCCCGACCCGCAGCTCGTCGCGGACGGTCTCGCTCAGCAGGGTCGGCCGCTGCGCGACCAGCCCGACCCGGCGGCGGAGCTCGGTCACGTCCAGGCTCGGCAGGGGTTCGCCCCGCAGCAGGATCCGCCCCGCAGTGGGTTCCTCGAACCGGTTGAGCATGCGCAGCAGGGTGCTCTTGCCCGATCCGCTGGGTCCGACGATGGCCATGCATCGGCCCTCGTGCAGGTGGTCGCTGATGTCCTCGAGGATCGTCCGGCCGTCGACAGCCAGGCTGACGTGCTCGAGGGTGAACAGGTCGGCCACAGCCGCAGCCTTCCATGACGACGCCTCGGCTGCCGTCCACCACTTCGCTCCACCCGGGCTGCGATCTGCGCCGAAAACGGGAGACCGAGCGTCCTGAGCCGCTCGCGCCCGCTGGGTCTGCGGGGCTACGAGCGTTCCGAGGGGGGTCGAGCGCCCGATTCGCCGAGAGGGCGTGATCGGTCCTCCACTTTGCTCCACCGTCCTGACCTGGGCAGTTGTGTCTCTATGGGGGAAATTGCGGGCGTTTCAGGGTTGACGGTGGAGCGTTGTGGAGTACTGTGGCGCGCACTGGAGCCAAGTGGCCAGAGTTCTCGTCGGCGGAAGGGGGTGGCGCTGTGTTCCTCGGGACCCACCACCCGCGGCTGGACGACAAGGGCCGCTTCTTCCTTCCCGCGAAGTTCCGCGACGAGCTGGCGAGCGGACTGGTCATCACCAAGGGGCAGGAGCGCTGCCTCTACGTCTTCACCGCCGCCGAGTTCGCCTCGACCGCAGCCCGATGGGCCGCGGCGCCGGTGACCGACAAGCGCGGCCGCGACTACCTACGCGTCATGTACGCCGGCGCGAGCGACGAGACCCCCGACAAGCAAGGCCGCGTGATGATCCCGGCCGGCCTGCGCAGCTATGCCGGGCTCACCCGTGACTGCGTCGTCATCGGCGCCAACACCCGCCTGGAGATCTGGGACGCCCAGACCTGGGAGGGCTACCTGGCCGCCCAGGAGCAGGCGTTCTCGGACGTCTCCGAGGAGGTGCTGCCCGGACTGATGTAACCGAACGCGTGCTCGTGGAGCGAGGTCTCCACCCGCTGTGTCTCCTGGCTCACCTTCCCCGGTGCCAGGCGGCAGCGGTTGGGGACCTGGCGACGCGATCGCCGCAAGCCGCACCACCTCCAGGAACGAGGGTCGAGATGAGCACCAGCACGCTGCCGGACGCGGCGTACAGCAGCGCGCCCGCCGACGTCGAACTGGACGAGGGATCGGTGTGGACGCAGTCCCTGGACCCCAGGGGAACATTCGTGACGCTCGCCTTGGCTGTGGCCGCGACCGTCGCCGTCGTCGTCCTCGTGTCCAGCGTCATCCGACTCGTGACCGGTGGCTGAGCCAGCCGTGCCGAGCTCGCCCCGCCACGTACCGGTCCTGCTCGAGCGCTGTGTCGCGCTGCTGGCGCCGGCGCTCACCGAGCCGGGTGCGGTTCTCGTCGACGCCACCTTGGGGCTGGGTGGCCACAGTGAGGCCATCCTCGGCGCCTTCCCCGAGGTGCGAGTCATCGGGGTCGATCGCGACCCCGAGGCGCTGCAGCTGTCCCGGGAGCGGCTGGCCCCGTTCGCCGACCGAATCACCTTGGTGCACGCGGTGTACGACGAGCTGCCGCAGGTTCTCCGCGAGCAGGGGCTCCTGCACGTGCAGGGGGTGCTGTTCGACCTGGGGGTCTCGAGCCTGCAGCTCGACGAGAGGTCGAGGGGCTTCTCCTACGCCCAGGACGCCCCGCTCGACATGCGGATGGATCCGACGACCGGCGCGACGGCGGCCGACATCCTCAACACCTACTCCGCAGCCGAGCTGGCCCGCGTGCTCCGGGAGTACGGCGAGGAGCGTTTCGCCCGGCGGATCGCCGACCGGTTGGTTCGAGAGCGCGCTGCGGCGCCGTTCGACACCTCGACCCGGCTGGTCGAGCTGGTCCGCGAGGCGATCCCCGCGGCGACCCGACGTACCGGCGGCAACCCGGCGAAGCGCACGTTCCAGGCCCTGCGCATCGAGGTCAACGGTGAGCTGGCCGTGCTCGAGCGGGCGCTGCCTGCGGCCGTCGCTGCGCTTGCCGTCGGTGGCCGGATCGTGGTCATGTCGTACCAGTCGCTGGAGGACCGGCTGGCCAAGCGGACCCTCACCGCCGGGGCGACGAGCAGCGCCCCGCACGACCTGCCCGTGGTGCCCGAGTCGCTGCAGCCACGGCTTCGGCTGCTCACCAGGGGTGCCGAGTCGGCGAGCGAGGCCGAGATCGAGCTGAATCCTCGGGCCGCCTCAGTACGCCTGCGTGCCGCTGAGCGGGTCAGGGTCGCGGCATGAGCGCCGCGGAGCGCCCGGCCAGGGCGCCACGACCGACGCCAGCTGGCTCGCCCGGTACCGCCGCGCGGGCACCGCTGGCCGTCGCCCCTCGACGGATGCCCCGCGCTTCGTCCGGCACCTTCGCCCTCGTCGTCGGTGGCGTGCTGACCTTGGGGCTCCTCGGCCTGCTCGGGCTGAACACGATGCTGGCCCAGGGCTCGTTCGCCTCGCACGAGCTCGCGCAGCAGCAAGCCCAGCTGACGGTCCGCGAGCAGGCGCTGCAGCAGGAGGTTGCGGTGCTCGACTCACCCCAGGAGCTGGCTCGCCGGGCCCTCGAGCTCGGCATGGTGGGCAGCGAGAACCCGGTCTTCTTGGACCTGCGGACCAACAAGATCCTCGGCACGGCCAAGCCTGGGCAGCGACCACCGGCCTCGGTCAAGGTCGCACCGGTGCCGGGGACCACCGTTGGAGCCAAGCCCACGACCGCGACCGCACCTACGACCACGACGGCAGCCACGACCACGACGGCAGCCACGACCACGAAGCCAGGGACGGCCCACTGATGGCAACCCGCACCGGCGGGACGGCCACCCGCCCCCGGCCGACTCCGCGTCCGTCCGCCCGGAAACCGGGGCAGTCTCGCCAGCCGGCCCAGCCGCGGAGCCGGACCGCTCCGTCCCGGCGTCCAGCCCCTCCGCGGCGGCCCAGGGCTCCACGGACCCTGACTCTCGGCGACCCGCACCGCCGGCTGCGGTCGGCGTGCGTCGTGCTCGCGATCATCTTGTCCTTGTTCGTCGGCCGGCTGGTCCAGCTGCAGGCGGTCGAGGCTCCGGGCTACGCAGCCCGGGCCGAGGCCGGCCGGCTGCGTACGGTGACTCTCCCGGCAGACCGCGGCAACATCACCGACGTCAACGGCGTCGTGCTCTCGACGAGCGTGGCGGCCAAGAACGTCACCGTGGACCAGACCCTCGTGCACGACCCCGCCGCGACGGCGGCTGCGCTGTCGCCCGTGCTCGGCCTCACCGTGAGCGACCTGACCGCGAAGCTGACGGGGACCAAGCGGTTCGCCTACGTGGCTCGCCAGATCACGCCCGAGCTGTGGTCGAACGTCCAGTCGCTCAAGCTGGCCGGGATCTTCGGTGAAGACACGACCGTGCGCACGTACCCGGCCGGTGACCTCGCTGCGAGCGTCCTCGGGTTCGTGGCGCGCGACGGGTCCGGCCTCGGGGGCATCGAGCTGGCACAGCAGCGCGTTCTGGCGGGCGTCGCCGGACAGAACACGTTCGAGGCGGCCGCGCACGGGCGCGAGATCCCGACGTCCACGTCGACCGAGCAGCAGGCGATTCCTGGCAGCACGGTGCGGCTCACGATCGACCGCGACATCCAGTGGGCGGCGCAGCAGGCCCTTGCTGCTGAGGTCAAGGCGGCCAACGCAACCAGCGGGTCGGTGGTCGTCGAGGACGTCCGCACGGGCGCCCTCCTCGCCTTGGCGACAGCACCGTCGTTCGATCCCGCTGACCCGGGATCGGTGACCATCGATGCCCGTGGCAACCCGGCTCTGTCGGACATCTACGAGCCCGGCTCGACAAGCAAGATCATGACGATGGCGGCCGTGCTCCAGGAGGGCAAGCTGACCGCGAACAGCCCGATCACCGTGCCGTCGGAGCTCAAGCGGGGCGGCTCGGTCTTCCACGACTCGCACGCGCACGGCACCGAGCACCTGACCCTGACGGGCGTCCTGGCGAAGTCGAGCAACCTCGGGACCATCTTGGCGTCCGAGACGATCGGGCCCGACACCCTGTACGGCTACCTGAAGAAGTTCGGCATCGGCGACCCGACGGGCATTCACTTCCCGGGCGAGAGCCGGGGCCTGCTCCCGCCGCCGAACGAGTGGTCGCAGACGACGTTCCCGACGGTCGCGTTCGGCCAGGGGCTCTCGGTCAACGCGGTCCAGGCGACGTCGGTCTTCGCGACGATCGCCAACAACGGGCTGCGGGTGAGCCCGTCGCTGGTCGCCGGCACGGTGGGGCCGGACGGCACGTTCGCCTCTGGCGCGACCCCGACGACCACCCGGGTGGTGAGCGCGAAGACCGCTGCGACGCTTCGCGCGATGCTCGAGGCCGTCACCTCCGACGAAGGCACCGCGCCGATGGCTCGAATCCCTGGCTACCGCGTCGCCGGCAAGACCGGTACGGCGAACCGGGTTGATCCCACGTGCAGCTGCTACCGCGGATACACCGCCTCGTTCATCGGGTTCGCCCCCGCCGACGCCCCTCGCCTGGTGGTGTCAGTGACCCTGCAGAACCCGAAGAACGGGCACTACGGCGGCACCCTCGCCGGTCCGGTCTTCAAGAAGGTCATGTCGTTCGCGTTGCAGAGCCTCGGGATTCCGCCGACGGGCACGCTGCCCGCCCGGATGCGGCTCGTGCTGCCGTGACCCAGGTAGCCTCACGCCGTGCCCGTTTCTGACGGTCGGACGCTTCCCCGACCTACGGTCCCGCCCGTTGGGGTGGCCGCCCTGGCTGCCGCTGCGGGGCTTGTGCTCGACCCTCCGACCACGACCGCCACGGTGACGGGCGTCACCCTCGACTCCCGCCGGGTCATGCCTGGAGACCTGTATGCGGCCTTGCCGGGCGCTCACGCGCACGGCGCGGAGTTCGTGGGCCAGGCTGCTCGGGCTGGGGCCACGGCCGTGCTGACCGACCCGCAGGGGGCGCAGGCGAGCCGCGCCGCCGGGCTCGCCACGCTGGTGGCCGACGACCCTCGTTCGGTCCTCGGTGCGGTGGCTGCCCGCGTGTACGGGCGCCCGGGTGAAAAGCTGCTCCTCATCGGTGCGACCGGAACCAACGGCAAGACCACCACGGTCTTCCTGATCGAGGCCGGGCTGCGTGCTGCGGGACACCTGACCGGGTTGGTGGGCACTGTCGAGACCCGGGTCGCGGGCGAGGTCGTCGACAGCGTCCGGACCACCCCCGAGGCCCCCGAGATGCAGGCGTTGCTTGCCCTCATGGTCGAGCGGGGGTGCACGGCAGCGGCGATGGAAGTGTCCAGCCACGCCCTCGCCCTCGGCCGGGTCGACGCGCTGGTGCTCGACGTCGCGGTCTTCACGAACCTCTCGCAGGACCACCTGGACTTCCATCCCACCCTCGAGGACTACTACCTCGCGAAAGCTTCTCTGTTCGCCGCGTCTCGGGCCCGTTTCGGCGTGATCAACGCCGACGACGAGCACGGCCGAAGACTGGCGCGCGAGGCCACGATCCCGCTCACCACGTTCTCGGCGTCAGGTGGGCCGGCCGACTGGCGTGCCGTCGACGTGCAGCTGCGGGCCGACGGCTCGACGTTGCGGGTCGAGGGCCCGGCGGGGGAGCGCGCGGTGGTCGAGCTGCACCTTCCCGGTGCCTTCAACGCGGCCAACGGGCTGGCCGCCGTGGTCGCTCTCGTGTCGTCAGGGGTTCCACTGCACCGCGCAGCGGCAGGCCTGGCCGAGCTGGCCGGGGTGCCGGGCCGGATGGAGACCATCGATCGCGGGCAGCCGTTCGCCGCGATCGTCGACTTCGCGCACACGCCGCTCGCCGTCGAGACACTGCTCGCCTCCGTGCGTGCCTTCACGACCGGTCGGGTCATCCTGGTGCTGGGATGCGGGGGTGACCGTGACCCGTTCAAGCGGCCGGCGATGGGCCGGGCTGCTGTGGTGGGTGCCGACGTGGTGGTGCTGACGAGTGACAACCCGCGATCCGAGGACCCGGCATCGATCGTGACCGCGATGCTCGAGGGTGCGAGCGGCCAGGCTGGAGCGGCGCCGATCGTCGAGCTGGACCGTGCTGCGGCGATCGCACGCGCAGTCGGCCTGGCCGAGCCCGGTGACACGCTCCTGGTCGCGGGCAAGGGCCACGAGCTCGGCCAGGAGGTCGCCGGGACGGTTCGCCCGTTCGACGACCGGGTGGTGCTTCGTGCGGCGCTCGACTCCGCGGCGTCCACGATCGGACTCCAGCCGTGATCGCGCTCACCGCCGCGGAGGTGGCCGCGATGACGGGCGGACGACTGGTGCGGTCGGACCGGATCGGCGCGACGGGCGCAGCGGACGAGCCGACCGTGACCGGAACCGTGGTGATCGACTCGAGGCAGGCCGCTGGCGGGTCGCTGTTCGTGGCGGTACGCGGGGAGGGCGCCGACGGGCACGACTACGGCGCGGCCGCGGCGGCTGGGGGGGCTGTGCTCGCGCTCGGCGAGCGGACGGTTGCTGGCCTCCCGACGGTCGTCGTCTCCGACGCCGTGGCTGCCCTGAGCCGGCTGGCTGCCGGC
>Ga0302299_10001773_pt1 | contig 13023 bp, 7 predicted proteins | sample III_Fen_N3_4_FD_198795 | JGI IMG/M metagenome (GOLD analysis project Ga0302299, IMG submission 198795) | Peat permafrost microbial communities from Stordalen Mire near Abisko, Sweden - III_Fen_N3_4 | ecosystem: Environmental > Terrestrial > Soil > Wetlands > Permafrost | place: Sweden: Abisko... | reverse complement strand
ACGCCGTGTGGGACTACGGGCCCCTGGGCGTGGAGCTCAAGAACAACGTCAAGCGCGCCTGGTGGCGCACGATGATCCAGGACCGCAACGACATCGTGGGGCTGGACGCCGGCATCCTGATGCACCCGCAGGTCTGGGTCACGTCCGGCCACGTCGGCTCCTTCTCCGACCCGCTGGTCGAGTGCGCCGAGTGCCGCCGGCGCTACCGCCTGGACGAGCTGCCCGGGACCGAGAACCTGACCCAGACGGACCTGCGCGACGAGACGATCAGCGCCCGCCTGGGCCTCGTCTGCCCCAACGACGGCAAGCCGCTCTCCCCGCCGCGCCGGTTCAACCTGATGTTCACGAGCCACATGGGCCCCGTGGAGGACGACGGCAACATCGTCTACTTCCGCCCGGAGACGGCGCAGGGCTCGTACGTCAACTTCAAGAACGTCCAGCAGAGCTCGCGCAAGAAGATCCCGTTCGGCATCGCCCAGATCGGCAAGTCCTTCCGCAACGAGATCTCGCCCGGAAACTTCGTGTTCCGGATGCGCGAGTTCGAGCAGATGGAGATGCAGTACTTCGTGCGTCCGGACACCGGTGCCTCCGAGGCGTTCGAGTACTGGCTGCCCCGCCGCAAGGCCTGGTACGAGGCCTACGGCGTGACCCCGGAGCGGCTCCGCTTCCGCGAGCACGCCCCGGACGAGCTGGCCCACTACGCGAAGAAGGCCATCGACGTCGAGTACCGCTTCCCGTTCGGCTGGAAGGAGCTCGAGGGCATCCACAACCGCGGCGACTTCGACCTGGGCAACCACGCGAAGGCGTCCGGCGAGAACCTCGAGTACTTCGACCAGGCCAGCGGCGAGCACTTCATCCCGTGGATCGTGGAGACGGCCGCCGGCGCGGACCGGGCGGCATTCACGTTCCTCATCGACGCCTATCGCGAGGAGCAGGTGCGCGAGGAGACCCGCGTCGTCCTGGGCCTCCACCCCGACCTCGCGCCGTACAAGGTCGCGGTCCTGCCGCTGCTCAAGAAGCGCCCCGAGATCGTCGAGCTGTGCCACAAGCTCCTGGGCGACCTCAAGCGCGACCTGATGGCGGTCTACGACGACACGGCGGCCATCGGCAAGCTCTACCGGCGCCAGGACGAGATCGGCACGCCATGGTGCGTGACGGTGGACGTCGACTCGCTCGAGGACGGGGCCGTCACGGTGCGGGACCGCGACAGCATGACCCAGGAGCGGGTGCCCGTGGAGGGCGTCAAGCGGCTCATCATGGACCGGATGGCCGCCGTCCGGCCGTAGGACGGATCCGCGGAGGGAGCGTGGGGAGCACGACCGGGCGGCCGCCGGGCGTCCCGCTCGACGGCCTGATCAAGGCCATGATCGGCTACGCCGGGATGGCCATGTGCCTCACGCTCGTCTACCTCTCCATGCGCGCCGTCATGGATATCGGTGGGGCCTGCGCCGACGGCGGGCCGTACGTGGTGGCCCGCTCCTGCCCGCAGGGCACGACGATCACGCTGCTCGGCGGGATCTTCGGCGGGATCCTGTTCGTGTTCATCGCCGCGCTCGGGGGCGCCGAGGTGGGCGGGATCTGGTCCGGCGCGCCGCTCATCGGGTGGGCCGCGCTGTTCGGGGCCCTCGGCTGGAACTTCCTCGACTACGGCGTCTTCAACGCCCCGGCGGAGACTGGCATCGACGGTGGCCTGGCCATCTGCGGCGTCCTCTTCTGGATCATGGCCGCGGGTGGGCTCGTCGCCCTGGTCCCCCTCGCCCGGGATGCGCCGTCGCGCCTGCGCACGAGCGGCACGGTCGCAGCGCTGCCCGGTCGGGGCCAGCCGGCGCGCAGGCCGATCGTGATCAGCACGTCCGGGTCGCCCGTCACGGTGTCCCGGGACGGGCACACGGCCACGGTCTCGACCGCGGTCGTGGACGGCGAGCTGCCCGTCGAGCTGCGGGGAGAGCTCGAGCAGCTCGGGCGCACGCTGGCCCAGGCGCGGGCCTCCGGCGAGACCGAGGCAAGCCGGGACGAGCTGGCCAGGATCGCCGCGGACTTCGGGGCCGCCATCGGCACCGCCATGGCGGAGACGCCCATGGCCGCGATCACCGGCAACACCGGGTCCTCGTCGGGTTCCTCGGCCGCCACGGTCCCCGTCACCGGCGCGCCTCCCGCGAGTGCGCCTCCAGCGGGCGCGCCTCCCGCCACGTCGGGCACCCAGACCTCGCCCCAGCCGGCGTTCACCGAGGGCACGCAGGCCCTGCTCGACCGTCTCGAGCGGCTCGCCGACATGCGCGACCGCGGCCTCCTTGGCCCCGAGGAGTACGAGACCGCCAAGACCGCGATCATGGCCGAGCTGGAGGGTCGCACCTGATGTCGAGGTCCATCGCGAGCATCCTGCTTGTCATCGCCATCGCGCTGGGCGTCTGGGCCGGGATGGTCGTCTTCCTCTTCCTGACCGGCACCTTCGGGGTGCCCGCGTAAGGGGGCCCGGCCCAGTGCGCCGCCCGGTGCCGACCCGCACCGGGAACCGGTCCGGTGCCTGGAGACACCGCCCCGGGACTCCCGGGTCATGGAGGCGTCCCCGGTGATCCGCCAGAGTCCCGGGCAGGGGCGCGGTCGAAGCGCATGGTTGCGGTGACGGCCGCGCCCGACCACGTCGGGGAGGTACCGGTGATGGCGAGGCGATGGGGGATGGACCGGGGGGTCGTGCGGGTGGGCACGGGGCTCGCGGCGGCGCTCCTCGTGGTGTCCGCGCTCGGGGCGCCCGCGCGCGTCGCCGCCTTCACCGACAGCGACGGGGACGGCCTCTCCAACGCCTTCGAACGCCTCAAGTCGCACACCAGCCCGTACCGCAAGGACACCGACCGGGACGGCATCCGCGACGATCGCGAGGATCCCGACCACGACGGGCTGCGCAACCGCTACGAGATGCTCGCGGGAACGCACCCGCGGCACGCGGACACGGACCACGACGGCCTGCGCGACGGCTCGGAGGACCCTGACCGGGATGGCCTCTCCAACCTGCGCGAGCAGACGGTTGGCACGAACCCGCGCAAGGCCGACACGGACGGCGACGGCATCCGCGACGACCGCGAGGACCCCGACCACGACGGCCTGTGGACGATCACGGACTTCCGACTGCGCCTCTCGCCCCTGGTCCCGGACTCCGACCACGACGGCATCCGCGACGGCCTCGAGGACGCCGACGACGACGGTCTCGTGAACCTGTGGGAGCAGCGCCTGGGCACGAACCCCGCCGTGGCGGACACGGACGCCGACGGGACGCCCGACGCCCAGGAGGACAGGGACGCCGACGGCCTGGCCAACGCCGCCGAGCTGGCGCGGGGCATGAACCCGCTGGACCCGGACTCGGACGACGACGGCATCCTCGACGGCGCGGAGCCCGTGCCCACGGCCGACGCGCCGATGCTCCCCGGTGCGCCCGACTGCACCGTCCTGCCCGCGGACAACGTCTGGAACGCGCGCGTGGACGATCGCCCCGTCGCCGCGACCAGCGGCACCCTCATCGCCTCGATCGGCGCGTCGCGGACGTTCCACATGGACTTCGGGTCGTATGCCGGGTACGGCATCCCGTACCAGGTCGTGGACGCGGCGACGCCGCGTCGGGCCGTGACCTTCGACTACGCGGACGAGTCGGACCCGGGCTCGTACCCGATCCCGGACGCGCCGCTGGTCGAGGGCGGCTCCGACCGCCACCTGCTCGCGGTGGACCGCGACACCTGCCGCCTGTACGAGCTGTACGCGGTGCGCCAGACCGCGGGCGGCGCCTGGCGGGCGGGCTCGGGCGCGCAGTGGGACCTCCGTTCCAACGCCCTCCGCCCAGCCGGCTGGACCAGCGCGGACGCCGCCGGTCTGCCCATCCTGCCCGGCCTGGTCCGCTACGACGAGGTGGCATCGGGTGCGATCCTGCACGCCCTGCGCTTCACGGCGCCGGTCACGCGCCAGGCCTACATCTACCCGGCCCGGCACCTCGCGTCGTCGCAGACGAGCACTTCGCTTCCGCCGATGGGCCTCCGCCTCCGCCTCAAGGCCGACGCGGACCTGTCCGGGCTCTCGCCGGCGGCACGGACGATCGCGGTGGCCCTCCAGCGCTACGGCATGATCCTCGCCGACAACGGCTCGCCATGGTACGTCTCCGGGATGAGCGACCCGCGCTTCGACGACGACGTGCTCCACGAGCTGGACCGCTTCACCGGCTCGGACCTGGAGGTCGTGGACACGACCGGGCTCGTCAACGGCCCGTAGCGGCGGACATGAACCGGCGGCCGATGCAGGTGCATCGGCCGCCGTGTGGCGCGGCGCGTGTCCCCTCCCTGGGTGATCAGCCCGCGGCGGCCGCGGTTTCCCTGTTGCCCTTGGGGTCCACGCCCTCGGGAGGCCAGACGCCCTTCAGGTAGGAGTCGATTGCCTGGGCGGAGCGCTTGCCGTCGCCCATCGCGAGGATCACGGTCGCGGCGCCGCGGACGATGTCGCCCCCGGCGAAGACGCCGGGCATGCTGGTCATGCCCCACTCGTCCGCGATCATGTAGCCGTACTCGTTGACCGTGAGCTCTGGTGCGCTGCCCGTGAGGAGCGGGTTGGCGCGGGTCCCGATGGCCACGACCACCAGGTCGCACTCGATGACGTGCTCGGAGCCCGCGATCTTGACCGGCCGGCGACGGCCGCTCTTGTCCGGCTCACCGAGCTCCATCGAGGACACCCGCAGGCCGGTGACCCAGCGGTTCTCGTCGCCGATGACCTCTTCGGGGGCCGTCAGCAGCTCGAACCGGACGCCCTCGTCCTTGGCGTGGTGGACCTCTTCCTTGCGGGCGGGGAGCTCGTCGAGCGAGCGCCGGTAGACGATGGTGGCCTCCGCGGCGCCGAGGCGGCGGGCGGTCCGCACCGAGTCCATCGCGACGTTGCCGCCGCCGACGACCACGACCCGCTGCCCATGGAGGATGGGGGTCTTGGAGTCCGCGTTCCACGCGCCCATGAGGTTGACGCGGGTGAGGTACTCGTTGGCGGAGTAGACGCCCTTGAAGTTCTCGCCGGGGACGTTCATGAACACCGGGAGGCCCGCGCCGACGGCCAGGAACAGGGCGTCGTAGTCCTCGCGCAGCTCCGGGATCGTGTAGGTGCGGCCGACGATGGCGTCGACCTCGATCTTCACGCCGTCGGACACGAGGCGGTCCACCTCGGCCTGGACGATGTCCTTGGGCAGGCGGAACTCGGGGATGCCGTAGATGAGCACGCCGCCCGGGGCGTGGAACGCCTCGAACACCGTGACGTCGTGGCCGCGCCTGGCGAGCTCGCCCGCGGCGGTCAGGCCCGCCGGGCCGGAGCCCACGATGCCCACCTTCTTGCCGGTCTGCGTCGGATGCGCCGTCGGCAGCTGGTCGATGTTGGCCTGCGCCCAGTCCGCCACGAAGCGCTCCAGGTAGCCGATGGCCACCGGGTTGCCCTTCTTGGCCCGGATGCAGACGCCCTCGCACTGCGTCTCCTGCGGGCAGACGCGCCCGGTCACGCAGGGGAGGGCGTTGTCGTTCAGGAGGCTCTCGGCCGCCTGCGCGATCTCGCCGTCGCGGAGGAACTTGATGAAGCGCGGGATGTCGACGCGGACCGGGCAGCCGTCGACGCAGAAGGGCTTCGGGCACTGGATGCAGCGCTCCGCCTCCAGCATGGCCAGCTGGTAGGTGAGGCCAAGGTTGACCTCGCCGAAGTTGTGGGCCCGGATGTCGCCTTCCTGCTCGGGCATGGCGACCCGGTCGATCTTCATCCGCTCCTTGTTGCTGAGCGGTGCCTTGGGCGCTTCGGCGCCGTCCTCGCCGGCCGGCCCCGGGGACGTGGGCTCGGTCATGCCTTCACCTCGGTGGTTGCGCAGGCGCCCTTGGCCGCCTCGTCCGCCTGCCTGGCCAGCGCGGCCTGCTCGAACGAGCGGTAGGTGGTGAGGCGGTCGGCGAGCTCCTGGAAGTTGACGGCGTGCGCGTCGAACTCGGGGCCGTCCACGCACGCGTACTTGGTCTGGCCGCCGACCGTCACGCGGCAGCCGCCGCACATGCCGGTCCCATCGACCATGATGGCGTTGAGCGAGACGGTGGTGTCCACCCCGTAGGGCTGGGTCATCTCGGACACGGCCTTCATCATCGGCACGGGGCCGATGGCGTAGACGGCGTCCACGCCGCCGGCGTCGAGCAGGTCCTTGAGGGCCTGGGTGACGAAGCCGTGGCGGCCGTAGGAGCCGTCGTCCGTGCACACGACCACGTCGCCGCACGCCCGGAGCTCGGGCTCCAGGATGACCCACTCCTTCGACCGGCCGCCGATGACGCTGGTGACGTGGATTCCCTTCTCGGACAGGGCCTTCACGATGGGGAGGAGGACCGCGGTGCCGACGCCGCCGCCGACGCACACGGCGTGGCCCGACGCGATGAGGTCCGTCTCGCGGCCGAGGGGGCCTGCGACGTCCTGGATGGCGTCGCCGACCTGGAGGCTGGTGAGCTCGGTCGTGCTGACGCCGATGGCCTGGATCATGAGGGTGATGGTCCCGGCCTCGGGATCGTTGTCGGCGATCGTCAGCGGGATGCGCTCCGCGCCCGGACCCTTCCGGACGATGACGAACTGGCCGGGACGCCGGACCTTCGCGATCCGGGGAGCCTCGACGACGAGGCGGACGACGTTCGGGGAGAGCTGCTCGCGCTCGACGACAGGATGCATGAAGCCTCGATCGTGCAGGGTGTGAGACGCATGGATGGACGCTTTCCACCATGGTCGGGCACGGCCCCGCGTGCGCGTTACCCTCCCATGGCCCCGTGGACCGGTCCGAAGGTCACGATGGACAGGGGCCGGTCGGCGACCAGGGGACCCGGCGGGCGCGCCGTCAGCCCCCAGCGCCTGGGCCGGACGTCGGCCCGGTCACGCGTCGGCGCAGCGGCTGGAGGCAGGTGGTGGCCGCCAGGCCACCCAGGACGGCCCCCAGGGCGCCGGGCAGACCGGCCACCCGGGCGACGCAGGCTGGCCCCGATCCACCGTCGAGGTCGGCGGCATGCTCGGGTTCGCGGCCCGCGAACCCCACGACGATGACGTGGAACGACCTCGATCCCGCGTTGCCCGACGCGTCCGTGGCGGTGCACCTCACGCGACGCGCCCGTCAGCCGGCGGCCGGGGCCTCGGCGGGCGGGGCTCCCGCCGGGGCCTTCCCCTTCGGCCAGTAGAGCTCCTTCTTGACGTGGAACTCCGGGAAGCCGCGGTCCATCAGCGTACGCTCGGCGTTGAGGATCATCTCCGGGTTGCCGCAGATGTAGACGACCGTCTTGTCGGGGCGGAGCCCGAAGTCCTTGCAGACCTCGGCGATGACCTGCTCGGCGCGGCCCGTCCGTCCGGTCCAGCCGGCGTTGCGCGGGTCGTTGGGGCGGGACACGGTCGGCACGTACGACAGCCGGTAGCCAGGGTCCTGCTCCCAGGCCTCCAGCTCCTCGCGGTAGCCCATCTCGTCGGCGAAGGAGCAGCCGTTGAGGAGCACCGTCCTGCGCGGCTTCCCCTGGGCCATCGTCTCGCGGATCATCGAGATGAACGGGGCGATCCCGGTTCCCGTCGACACGTACAGGTGGGTGCGCGCGTCGTCCGGCTCGAGCATGAACTTGCCCTTGGGGCCGATCATCCGCATCCGGTGTCCAACCTGGAGGCGCCACAGCGCGGTGGTGAATCGGACGACGGGCACATGCCGCACGAACAGCTCGTAGCCGAGCGCGTCGGCGGTCGCGGGCGGGCTTGCGACCGAGTACGGCCGCTGGAGCATCTTGCCGTCGGCGACGACGCCCGCGGTCATGTACTGGCCGGGCGTGAACGGGGCCGCCGGGCCGTCCATCTTGACCCTGAAGTAGGCAAGGTCGGACGTGAGGTCCGATCGGTGCACGAGGGTCGCGTTGTAGACATCGGCAAAGATGTCGATGACTCGGCTGTCCTCGGCGAGGGGATCGGTCACGGGTGTGCTCCTGGGGCTCGGGCTGTCGGTTCCGGGGCGCACGAGGCTGAACCTGAGTGTAGCGCCGGGTCGCCACGGGCAGACCGGGGCATCGGCGGCGCCGCCCACCACCCTTCGGCCCTCGTTGCGCGGCCGAATGGCAGGGTCGGCAGGGCGATCCGGCCCGGCGCTTCGCAACCCCAGCGAGGCCGGGACGGGCGAGGCCCGCGGCGTACAATTCCATCGACCGTCCAGAGGTATGTCGCGGGCTGCGTCCCACACCGCCCGCCTACATCAAGGAGCCCCGATCCCATGGCCCAGAGCCCAACCACGTCCGACCGGCCGCACACCGCCGCCAAGCGCTACATCTACGCCTGGGGCGCCGGTACGGCCGAAGGCAACGGCACGATGAAGGACCTGCTCGGCGGCAAGGGCGCCGGCCTGGCCGAGATGACCCTCGCCGGCCTGCCGACCCCGCCGGGATTCACGATCACCACCGAGGCCTGCAACGACTACTTCTCTGCCGACAAGCAGCTGCCGGCCGGCCTCTGGGACGACGTCCTGGGCGCCATGAAGCAGGTCGAGGAGCGCTCCGGCAAGGGTTTCGGCGACCCGAAGAACCCGCTCCTCGTCTCCGTTCGCTCGGGCGCCAAGTTCTCGATGCCGGGCATGATGGACACGGTCCTCAACCTTGGCCTCAACAGCGAGACGCTCCACGGCCTCATCGAGCTCTCGGGCAACGAGCGCTTCGGCTGGGACGCGTACCGCCGGTTCATCGGCATGTTCGGTCGCATCGTCATGGGCGTGGATGCCGCCCGCTTCGACGAGCCGCTCGAGGCCCGCAAGCACGCGCATGGGCCCGACGCCAAGGACACGGACCTGACCGTCGAGGACCTCAAGGCCCTCGTCGTGGACTTCAAGGCCGCGGTCAAGGCCGACACCGGCACGGACTTCCCGGACGACGTCAACGAGCAGCTGGACCTCGCCGTCAAGGCGGTGTTCGCCTCCTGGTTCGGCAAGCGCGCCAACGACTACCGCACCAGCCAGAAGATCGCCCACGACCTCGGCACCGCCGTGAACATCGTGACCATGGTCTTCGGCAACATGGGCGACACGTCGGGCACGGGCGTCGCGTTCACGCGCAACACCTTCGACGGCGCCAAGGAGCTCTACGGCGAGTACCTCGTCAACGCCCAGGGCGAGGACGTGGTGGCCGGCATCCGGACGCCCAAGGACATCAGCGCCCTCAAGGACGAGATGCCCGAGGCGTACGACGAGTTCGTCAAGATCGGGAACCAGCTCGAGGCCCACTACCGCGACGTTCAGGACCTCGAGTTCACGATCGAGCGCGGCAAGCTCTACATGCTGCAGACGCGCATCGCCAAGCGGACCGCCGCGGCGGCCGTGAAGATCGCGGTCCAGATGGTCAACGAAGGGGTCATCACCGAGCGCGAGGCCGTCGAGCGCATCGAGCCCGCGCAGGTCGACCAGCTGCTCCGCGCGCAGTTCGATCCCAACGCGCGCAAGGGCGCCGTGAGGGTGGCCAAGGGCCTCAACGCCTCGCCCGGTGCGGCCGTGGGTCGCGCGGTGTTCAACGCCGACACGGCGGTCGAGTGGGTCGCCAGGGGCGAGAAGGTCGTCCTCGTGCGCGTCGAGACCAGCCCGGACGACTTCCACGGCATGGCCGTGGCCCAGGGCATCTTGACGGCCCGCGGCGGCGCCACGTCGCACGCGGCGGTCGTCGCGCGCCAGATCGGCAAGCCGTGCGTCGCCGGTTGCGCCGAGCTCGTCGTCGACTACGGCACCCTGTCGGCCCGTTCCAGCGTGTCCGACGTCACCTTCCGCGAGGGCGACTGGATCAGCGTCGACGGCTCGACCGGCGAGGTCTTCACCGGCGCGCTGCCGACCGTCGAGGCCCGCTTCGAGGACCAGCCCGAGCTCCAGCAGATCCTCGGCTGGGCCGACAAGATCCGCCGGATGCAGATCTGGACCAACGCCGACAAGCCGGAGGAGGCCGAGCAGGCCCGCGGCTACGGCGCCCAGGGCATCGGCCTCTGCCGGACCGAGCACATGTTCCGCGAGGGCGAGCGGCTCGAGATCGTGCGCGGCGCGATCCTCGTCGCCAACGTCGCCACGCGTGCCAAGGCCAAGGTCGCGGCGAGCGAGGAGCTCTCGGCCGACGAGGCCGAGGCGCTCGCCACGTTCGACGACGCCATGGCCAAGCTCGAGGTCCTCCAGCAGGGCGACTTCGAGGGCATCCTCGCGGCGATGAGCGGCCTGCCGGTCGTCGTCCGCCTGATCGACCCGCCGCTCCACGAGTTCCTCCCGAACCTCGAGGAGCAGCTGGTCAAGGTGACCAGGGCCGGCGATGCGGCGACCGATGAGGACAAGGAGCTCCTTGCCACCATCAAGTCCATGCACGAGCAGAACCCGATGCTGGGCCTCCGCGGCTGCCGCCTCGGGCTGATGATCCCGGACTTCGTCAAGATCCAGACCCGCGCCATCCTCAACGCCGCCGTGGCGGTCAAGAAGGCCGGCAAGGATCCGCGGCCGGAGATCATGATCCCGCTCGTGGGCCACGTGAACGAGCTGATCGCGACCCGGGCCCTGCTCGACGCCGAGGCGCACGCCGTCGTCGCCGCGGCCGGCGAGGAGATCGACTTCAAGTTCGGCACCATGATCGAGATCCCGCGCGCCGTGTGGGTCGCGGACGAGATCGCCAAGCACGCCGAGTTCTTCAGCTTCGGCACGAACGACCTCACCCAGATGACGTTCGGCTACAGCCGCGACGACGCCGAGGGGGGCTTCCTCCTCAAGTACGTCGAGGGCGTGATGCTCCCGGGTGAGGACAAGCCGTTCCCGATCCTGCCCGAGAACCCGTTCCAGACCCTCGACGACGTGATCGCCGACGAGATGCAGATGGCCGTGGACAAGGGTCGCTCGACGCGCCCGAACCTCAAGGTCGGGATCTGCGGCGAGCACGGTGGCGACCCGGCGTCCATCCACAAGTGCGAGAAGATCGGCCTCAACTACGTGTCCTGCTCGCCCTTCCGCGTGCCGGTGGCGCGCCTCGCGGCCGCCCAGGCCGTGCTCGTGACGACGCACGACAAGTAGGCACCTCACCTTCGGGCCAAACCCCGGAGGTCGCGACGACACGCAGGAGCGCTCCCCCCACGGACGGGGGGGAGCGCTCCTTCCGTTCCGGGGGTGAGAATGCCGGGGTGTGTCGCACCCCCGGCTGAGGGATCGGGGTGGGCCGATAGGGGTTCGGGAGTGCCAGGGACGACATCCGGAGGCGGTCCGAGGGGCCGCATGAGCCGTATCGGGGTCGTGCTCACGTACGCCCTGGTCAGCGTTGCCTGGATCACCTTCTCCGACCTGGTCCTCGTCGCGCTGGTCCCGGCCGAGTACCGCACCGTCGTCGCGACCGGCAAGGGCGTCCTGTTCGTCGTCGTCACGGCATCCCTGATCTGGGGGCTGCTCGTCGCCCGCGACCTGCGGCTGGACCGCGGCCGCGCCGAGCTCCAGGCCGGCGAGGAGCGCTACCGCATGCTGGCGGAACGTTCGCAGGACATCGTCTACCGCATGCGGCTGGCGCCGCAGCCCGGGTTCGACTATGTCAGCCCCGCCATCGCCGACCTGACCGGCCATACGCCCGCCGAGATCTACGCGGACCCCGGGCTCTGGTGCGACCTGGTCCACCCCGACGACCGGCAGCTGTCGTATGAGGCCGCGCTCGCCGGCGACGACGGGCCCGTGCTGGTGCGCTGGATCCTCCCCGGTGGCGAGCGCCGCTGGACGGAGCACCGCGTCACCGGGGTCCGCGACGAGGCGGGCCAGCTCGTCGCCATCGAGGGTTCGGCGCGCGACGTCACCGCCCGCGTGCTCGCGGACGAGGACCGCACGATCCTCATGCAGGCGATCGACCACTCGCCAGTGGGCATCGCCCTCGTCGGCGGGCCAGCGAAGGGTTTCCAGCTGACCTACGTCAACCCGGCGCTCTCGACGCTCGTGGGGCTGACGGCCGACGAGCTCGTGGGGCGCTCGGCCTTCTCCTTCGCCGTGCGCGGCGGCCCGATCCTCGACGAGGGGCTCTCGCGGCAGCTTGCGGACGGCGAGCCCTTCGAGCTGGCCCTCAGCCTCCCGCGCCGCGATGCCGACCCGATCCCGGCCCAGTTCCTCGTGTCGCCGCTGAAGGGCGCCGACGGCGAGGTGGAGGGCGCCCTCGTCTTCCTGCAGGACCTCACAGAGGCCGTGGCGCGCTCCCGCGCGGAGTCCCACCTGCAGGCGGCCATGGACGCGAGCCCCCTCGCGATGTGCACGATGGACCTCGAGGGCACCGTCCTCGCCTGGAACCCCGCGGCCGAGCGGCTGTTCGGCTGGTCGGCCGACGAGGTCGTGGGACGGCCGGTCCCGTATCTCGGCCAGGAAGGCTGGCCCGGCACGGCGGTCCGGCGCCGCCAGCTGATCGAGGGCACGGCCGAGACGTTCCAGGTGCGCGCGCTCCGCCGCTCGGACGGGTCGGTCGTGACGTGCAACCTCACGACCGGCGTGATCCGGGACGCGGACGGCAGCCCGATGGGCTTCCTGTCGCTGCTCAACGACCTCACCGAGTCGCTGCGCCGCGAGGAGTGGAACAACCAGCTCCGCCGTGCCATCGACCATGCCGCCGAGGCCGTGGTGATCACGGACCTCGGGGGCGCCATCACCTACGTGAACCCGGCGTTCGAGGCCGTCAGCGGCTACCGGGCGGAGGAGCTCCTCGGCCGCAACCCGCGCGTCCTCAAGAGCGGCGCCACGCCGTCATCGGTGTACGAGGACATGTGGCACCGGCTGACCGCCGGCGAGACCTGGCGCGGCGTGCTCGTCAACCGCCGCAAGGACGGCTCGCTGTTCGAGGAGGAGGCAACGCTGTCCGCGGTCCTGGGGCAGGACGGCCAGCCCACCGCCTACGTCGGCGTCAAGCGCGACCTGACCCTCGAGCAGCGCCTGGCGGCGGGCCTCAGCACGGTGCTCCTGGACCGCGCGGCGGTGGAGCAGGCGATGGCGCGCATCGAGATCAAGGAGGGCGCCGAGGGCAC
>Ga0302299_10001771_pt1 | contig 13029 bp, 7 predicted proteins | sample III_Fen_N3_4_FD_198795 | JGI IMG/M metagenome (GOLD analysis project Ga0302299, IMG submission 198795) | Peat permafrost microbial communities from Stordalen Mire near Abisko, Sweden - III_Fen_N3_4 | ecosystem: Environmental > Terrestrial > Soil > Wetlands > Permafrost | place: Sweden: Abisko... | reverse complement strand
CGCGCTTGACCCTCGCGCATACGGGGGTATCCTCAGACGCCCTCATTCGGGCGGCATAGCCAAGTGGTAAGGCGACGGATTGCAAATCCGTTATCCCCGGTTCAAGTCCGGGTGCCGCCTCCAGCAAGCATGGAGCAGCGGCGGATGTCTTCCCGCGACACTTCAGCGCTCGACGCAACCCCCGCACGCGAAGCCCTCGCGCGCCAACTGCTCCTCGCGCTCGCCTTCGGCGCGCTCGGAGCGCTCGGCACACTCGCCGGCGCACACGGTCCCGATCCGCTCGCGGCGCTGGCGTGGATCGCGATCCTCGCACTCCCTTGCGGCCTCGCTTGCGGCGCACTCGCGCTGCGACCCTGGCCGTTCGCGGCCAGCGTGCCGGCCTTGTGGATGATGGAACTTGCGCTCGCGGGTGCCTTCTCGGAACGCACGCTCGGCACACCGCTTTTTGCTGCGCTCGGCTGGACCGGAATCTTCGCTGCGGGCTGGGGGATCGGGCGAGGGTTCGGAGTCGGCGCGCGCAGCGTAGCCGTGGGCGCGTGCTTCTCGATCCTCCTTGCTGTTCTGCCCAGCGCGGGCGCTTTTCTCGATCGGCCCTGGCCGCCGAGCGTCGCCGCGCGGCTGCTCGACGTCTCGCCGGTCGCGATCTGCATGGAATGCGCGGGCGTCGACTGGTTGCGCCATCCGGCCATCTACGAACCGGCCGGCGCGCTCGACATCGACCCCGGCCTGAGGCAGCCCTTTCGGGGGAAGCTTGCGGGGCCGGCCCTGCTTTTGTTGGGATGCGCGCTCGCGGCCTTCGGAGCCGTCCGTGCGCGCGCGCAAGAGCGGGCGAGCAGTTGACGGTCCTTTCCACGGCTGCGTCGAACCCATGGCCCTGCACAAGTACTTCTGCACCTTTCCCCAGGAGCTGATCTCCGAGCCGATCGTCAGCCACACGCTGGGCGAGAAGTTCGGCGTGATCCCGAACATCCGCGCGGCGAGCATCACGGACGCGCTGGCGCTCGTGGTGGTCGAGATCGAGGGCGAGGAGCAGAAGATCCAGGCGGCGGTCGGCTACTTGAAGAGCCGCGGCGTGCGCGTGGACGAGATGCAGGACACGGACGTGCGCTGAGGCGGCCGATGCGCGTCCTCACCGCGCCTTGGATCGCGGCCGCGGCGATCGTGCTCGCTCTCGCGGGCTGCCACAGCCCGGACGAGTTCGCGCTCGAGCCGACCTGGCCCGCGCCCAAGAAGGGTGCGGTCGCGAGCGAGCACCCGCTCGCGACGCAGGCGGGACTCGCGGTGCTCGATGCCGGCGGGAATGCGGCCGATGCGGCCATCACCACGGCGCTGGTGCTCGCGGTCGTGCAGCCGCAGGCCGGCAACCTCGGCGGCGGCGGCTTCGCGCTCTGGGTGCCGCACAAGGGGCAGGCGGATGCGTTGGACTTCCGCGAGTGCGCGCCCGCGGCGGCGGACAGCGCCCAGTACCTCGAGGATGGCAAGATCGTCGAGCAGCGTTCGCGCGAGGGCCCGCTCTCGGTCGCCGTGCCCGGGACGCCGGCCGGCCTCGAGTTGCTTTACGTGCAGCACGCCTCGAAGCGCTTCACGCTCGCGGAACTCGCGCAGCCCGCGATCCTGCTCGCGAAGAAGGGCTTCGCGGTCGACCCGTGGCTGGCGGGCGACCTGACGCGCAAGGGCGTGAAGGAGCGCATGAATCCCGCCGCGCGCGAGCTCTTCTACCCGGCCGGCAAGCCGCTCGCGGAAGGCTCGCAATTCGTGCAGAAGGAGCTCGCGGAGACGCTGCGCGTGTTCGCCGAGCACGGCTCGCAGGGCTTCTACCGCGGGCGCATCGCCGAGGCGGTCGCGGCCGAGATCGCGCACGCTCCGCTCCCGGGCAGCGCGCGCACGGGCGAGGGCTGGATGGCGCTCGACGATCTCGCGCACTACCAGGCCAAGCAGCGCGAGCCGCTGGTGGGCTGGTTCCGCGGCCAGGAGATCGTGACGATGCCGCTGCCCTCTTCAGGCGGGATCGTGCTCTTGCAGACGCTGGGCGTGCTCGAGGGCCTGCCGCTCGAGAGCGAGATGCGCGATGCGGACTTCAAGGCCAAGCTCAAGTTCCAGAGCACGCACCTGCAGCCGATCGACCACCCGTATCTGTCCGAGCGCATGGCGCACTGGTGGATCGAGGCGCTGCGCGGAGCCTTCGCCGACCGCGCCGCGCACATGGGCGATCCGGACTTCGTCAAGGTGCCTGTCGACGAGCTGCTCTCGCCCGCCTGGATCGCGGAGCGGCGCATCGCCATCGGCGAGCTCGCGACTCCTTCGGTCGGGCCCTGGGAGGCGCCGCGCGAGGGCGGGCAGACGACGCACCTCTCGGTGCTCGACGCTTCGGGCAACGCAGTTGCGCTGACGACCACGCTCAACCTCTCCTTCGGCAGCGGGATCCTGGTGCGCGGCTGCGGCTTCCTGCTCAACTGCGAGATGGACGATTTCGCGATCGAAGCGGGCGTGCCCAACGCCTTCGGCCTCGTGGGCGGCGCCGCGAACGCGATCCGGCCGGGCAAGCGGCCGCTCTCGTCGATGACGCCGACCGTGGTGCGCGACGGCGGGCACACGACCAGCATGGTGCTCGGCAGTCCGGGCGGCCCGAAGATCATCAGCGCGATCGCAGAGGTGTTGCTGCGCACGCAGCTCTTCGGCCAGCCGCTCGAAGAGGCCGTGCGCGCGCCGCGCCTGCACCAGCAGTGGAAGCCCGAGGCGACCGAGTTCGAGCCGGGCTTCGACCGCGAGATCGTGGCGGGGCTGCGCGATCGCCTGAAGCACAGCGTGCAATTCGACAAGCAGCGCTTCGGCAGCGTGCAGGCGATCGCGATCCCCGAGCCCGGTGCGCGCCCCGTGGCGGTCAGCGATCCGCGCCGCGGCGGCAGCGCGGGACTGCAGGGCGAGGCGCCCAGCGAACCTGCGCGCCCCGGGCTGGATGCGTTCGACGATCCCTAGCCTAGGATGGGGCGAGTGGGACGCGAGCAGGCCAACACGCAGCAGAGGGGAACGGCCCGCGAGGGCCGTTTCGAACTCGTCTGCCCGTACCAGCCGATGGGCGACCAGCCCACGGCGATCGAGACGCTCGCGAGCGGTGTCGAGGCCGGCAAACCGCACCAGACGCTGCTCGGCATCACGGGCTCGGGCAAGACCTTCACCATGGCGGCGGTGATCGAGCGCGAGAACCGGCCCACGCTGGTGCTCTCGCCCAACAAGACGCTCGCCGCCCAGCTCTACTCGGAGTTCAAGGAGCTCTTCCCGAAGAACGCGGTCGAGTACTTCGTCAGCTACTACGACTACTACCAGCCCGAGGCCTATGTGCCCTCGAGCGACACCTACATCGAGAAGGACGCCAGCCGCAACGAGAACATCGAGCGCCTGCGCAACAGCGCCACGCGTTCGCTGCTCGAGCGGCGCGACGTGCTGATCGTGGCTTCGGTCTCGTGCATCTACGGCCTCGGTTCGCCCGAGAACTACGCCGGCATGGCGCTGCCGCTCCGGAAGGGCCAGGCGGTCGAGCGCGACGAGCTGCTGCGCACGCTGACGCGCATGCAGTACGCGCGCAACAACACCGACTTCCGGCGCGGCACGTTCCGCGCGCGCGGCGACGTGGTCGAGGTCTTTCCCGCCTACGAGGAGGAGCGCGTGATCCGCATCGAGCTCTTCGGCGACGAGATCGAGGCGCTCACGATCGTCAACCCGCTGCTCGGCGAGGTGCTCGAGGAGCGCGCCGAGATCGTGCTCTATCCCGCGAACCACTACGTCGCGCCCGCGGAACGGCTGATCAAGGCCATCGGCGGCATCGAGGCCGAGCTCGCCGAGCGCATCCCGCAGCTGAAGAGCGCCGGCCGGCTGCTCGAGGCGCAGCGGCTCGAGCAGCGCACGCGCCACGACCTCGAGATGCTCAAGGCAACCGGCGTCTGCAACGGCATCGAGAACTACTCGCGCTTCCTCGACGGCCGCGCGCGCAACGAACCGCCCTTCACGCTGCTCAACTACTTCCCGCCCGACTGGCTCGTGTTCCTCGACGAGAGCCACGTCTCGCTGCCGCAGCTCGCCGGAATGTACAAGGGCGACCGCTCGCGCAAGGAGACGCTGGTCGAGTACGGCTTTCGGCTGCCGAGCGCGCTCGACAACCGGCCGCTGCAGCACGCCGAGTGGTCGAAGCTCGTCAAGCAGGCGATCTACGTCTCGGCCACGCCCTCCGCGCAGGAGCTCGCGCTCTCGAACGGCGCCGTCGCGCAGCAGATCGTGCGCCCGACGGGCTTGCTCGATCCCGCGATCGAGGTGCGCCCCGCGCGCACGCAGGTCGATGACCTGCTGCACGAGATCCGCCGCACCGTGAAGGCCGGGTGGCGCGTGCTGGTGACGACGCTCACCAAGCGCTCGGCCGAGGAGCTCACGAACTACTTCCTCGAGCTCGGGGTGAAGGTGCGCTGGCTGCACTCGGAGATCGACGCGCTCGAGCGCACGGCGATCCTGCGCGACCTGCGCCTGGGAGCTTTCGACGTGCTCGTGGGCATCAACCTCCTGCGCGAGGGCCTCGACCTGCCCGAGGTGGCGCTGGTCGCGATCCTCGACGCCGACAAGGAGGGCTTCCTGCGCTCGACGACCTCGCTCGTGCAGACTTGCGGCCGCGCGGCGCGCAACGTCGAGGGCCGCGTGATCATGTACGCCGACAAGCGCACGGACTCGATGGAGCAGGCGATCGGCGAGATGTCGCGCCGGCGCGCGGCGCAGGAGGTCTACAACGCGAAGAACAAGATCGTGCCGCAGACGATCCTCAAGCCCGTGCGCGACTCGCTCGAGGCGCTCTACGAGATGGACTACGTCGAGGTGGCCGACTACCCCGAGCCGGGCGCGAAGAAGAAGCGCGGCCCGCCCGATCCGGCGCGCGAGTGGCCGCTCGAGCGCCTGCGCGGCGAGATCGCGCGCATCCGCGAGGACATGCTGCACGCCGCGACGCAGCTGCGCTTCGAGGACGCGGCCAAGCTGCGCGACCGGCTGAAGGAGCTCGAGGAGCTCGAGCTCTCGCGCTGAGCCGCCATGGATCCCGTCTGGTGGAAGGACGACTTCCCGCGCGAGAGCGGCGTGTACCTCTTTCGCGATGCGGAAGGAGCGGTGCTCTACGTCGGCAAGGCCGCGATCCTGCGCGAGCGCCTGCGCTCGTACCGCTCGAAGGAGGGCGACGGCCGGATCCTGATCCGCTTCCTCGCCGAGCAGGCGCGCAGCGTCGAGACGATCGTCACGCGCACCGAGCAGGAGGCGCTGCTGCTCGAGGATTCGCTGATCAAGGCGCACAAGCCGCCGCACAACATCCGGCTCAAGGACGACAAGTCCTTCCTGATGCTGCGCCTCGACCTCAATGAGCGCTTCCCGCGCTTCAAGTACGTGCGCGCGCACAGCCCCAAGGAGGGCGCGCAGGGCCGCTCGCGGCTCTTCGGGCCCTACGCCTCGTCGAAGTCGCTGCGCCAGACGCTGGTCGAGTTGCAGAGCGTCTTCCCGATGCGCGACTGCCCCGATTCGGTGATGAACCACCGCACGCGGCCGTGCTTGAAGCACCAGATCGGCCTGTGCGCGGCGCCCTGCGTGGGGTTGATCGACGAAGCCGCGTACGCGGCGCTCGTGGAGCGCGCCTCGCGCGTGCTCTCCGGCGATCCGCGCGAGCTCGAGCTCGAGATCGAACGGCGCATGCGCGAGGCCTCGGCGCGCCGCGACTACGAGCGCGCGGCATGGTGGCGCGACCGCCTGGCGGCGCTGCGCGCGACGAGCGAGCACCAGGGCGTGCTCACACGTGACCAGACCTCGCGCGACGTGCTGCACTTCGCGCGCGCCGGCGAACGCGCCGTCGTGCAGCGCCTCGCGTTCCGCGACGGCCGCCTCGCCGAGAGCAAGAGCCACGTCTTCCGCTCGCAGCTCGACGATCCCGAATTGCTGCACGGCGTGCTGACCGCACTCTACGGCGGCACGACGCGCGAGCTGCCCGAGGAGCTCGTGCTGCCCTGCGAACCGGCCGACCCCGCGCTCTTCGAGCACCTCTTCGCCGGCCGCACGAAGCTCGTCGTGCCGCAGGGCGGCGAGCGCGCGCGCATGCTGCAGGTGGCCTTCGAGAACGCGCGCACCGAGCTCGAACGCTCGCGCGCGACCGAGGCGCGCGAGCAGCAGGGCCTCGAGGCGCTCGCGACGCTGCTCGACCTCGACGCGCTGCCCGAAGTGATCGACTGCTTCGACATCTCCAACCTGCAGGGCACGAACGTCGTCGCGAGCCGCGTGCGCTTCCGTTCGGGCCATCCCGACCGCGCTGGTTATCGCCGTTTCAAGATCCGCGGCGTCGAGGGCCAGGACGACTTTGCCTCGATGCGCGAGGTCGTGGGCCGCTCGCTGAAGCGCGGCACCGATGAGGGCGAGCTTCCGGATCTGGTGGTGATCGACGGCGGCGCGCAGCAGCTCGAGAGCGCCATCGCCGCGCGCGACGAGGCCGGCGCCTGGGACGTGAAGTTCATCGGCCTCGCCAAGGCGCGGTCGGAGCGCAAGGTGGGGGGGAAGGAGAAGTCGAAGAGCGAGGAGCGCATCTTCCTCCCTGGCGTCGAGCAGCCGATCGAACTTGGGAAGCACAACGACGCGCGCCACCTGCTCGAGCGCGTGCGCGACGAGGCGCACAGGTTCGCGATCACCTACCACCGCAAGGAACGCGGCCGGATCGAATCGCAACTCGACTCGATCCCGAAGATCGGTCCTGCCCGCCGCAAGGCACTCTTGCGCGCCTTCGGCAGCGTCGTCGGCATCAAGGCCGCCAGCGTCGAGGCCATCGCCGCCGTCGAGGGCATCGGCATCGAGCTCGCGCAGGCGATCCGCGAGCATCTCGGGCGCGAGCGCAGCTGAACCGCGGACTCTACCCACTGCGTCGAATTGCGCTGCGCGGCGCCGGGGCGAGCATGGTCCCTGGAGGTTCGCCATGCGCATGAACTCGTCGGTCCTGTTCCTTTCCGCACTCGTCCTCGTCGCCACGCCCGCGCCCGTCTGCGCGCAATCCGAGATCGTCGGCTGGGGCTCGAGGCGCTTCGACAGCTCGTTGCACGCGCAACCCTTCGTCGCGATCGGCGCCGGCGGGTACGACACGCTCGCGATCCGCGCCGATGGCACGGCGGTCGGCTGGGGCTCGAACTTCTTCGGCGAGCTCGATATTCCCGTGCTGCCGCCGGGCATGACCTACACCGAGGTCGGCGCGTCGAAGGGCTGGCTCTTCAGCGCCGCGCTGCGCAGCGACGGAACGATCCTCGCCTGGGGCTACAACTACCACGGCGAGTGCAACGTGCCTGCGTTGCCGCCGGGACTGGTGTACACGCACCTCGCCGTCGGGAGCGTCTCTGTCGCGGCGCTGCGCAGCGACGGATCGATCATCGCCTGGGGCGACAATCAATACGGACAGCTCAACGTGCCGACGCTCGCGCCCGGCACGACCTTCGTCGACCTCGATGCGCTCGCGGGCACGTTCCTCGCGCGGGTCAGCGACGGAACGCTGGTCGCGTGGGGCTACAACGCCGACGGCCAGTGCAACGTGCCCGCACTTCCGCCGGGGCTGACCTACGTCGACGCGGGCGTGGGCTACTTCCAGATCCTCGCGCTGCGCAGCGACGGCTCGGCGATCGCGTGGGGCTACAACGCGATGGGCCAGTGCAACATCCCGGCGCTCCCGCCCGGCCTCGCGTGGGTGAAGTTCGGCGGCGGCGCCGAGCACAGCCTCGGCCTGCGCAGCGACGGCTCGCTCGTCGCCTGGGGCTCGAACACGACCGGCCAGTGCGACGTGCCGCCGTTGCCGCCGGGCACGACGTACGTCGACATGGCGGGCGGAGGCGAGGACCTCATCTGGGGCCAGTTCCGCGGCCACAGCGCCGCGCTGCGCAGCGACGGCGAGGTCGTCTGCTGGGGATTGAACGACTACTTCCAGTGCAACGCGCCCGCGATCCCGACGGGGCGCGCGGTGCTCGAACTCGCCTGCGGCGGCCAGCGCGTCAACCTGCCTTTCGGCTGGGGTGAATCGCACGCGCTCGCGCTGCTCGACGACGGTTCCGTGCTCGCCTTCGGCCGCAGCGTCGAGGGCCAGTGCAACGTGCCGGCACTTGCGCCGGGCCTCTCCTACGTCGAGGTCGACGCGGGCGGACAGTTCTTCAGCCTCGCGCGCCGCAGCGACGGCACGCTCGCGGCCTTCGGCGACAACAGCGCCGGCCAGTGCAGCGTCCCGAGCGGATTGCATTGCGTCGAGGTGGCGGCCGGCGATCGTCACGTGCTCGCGCGACGCAGCGACGGGACAGCGCTCGCCTGGGGCGACAACTCGTCGGGCCAGTGCAACGTGCCGGCGCTCCCGACGGGCGTCGTGTACGTCGAACTCGCGGCCGGGCTGCACCACAGCCTCGCGCGGCGCAGCGATGGCGTGGTGGTCGCCTTTGGCGACAACACCCACGGCGAGTGCAACGTCCCGGCCTTCCCGCCCGGAGTGGACGCGCTGCAGATCTCGGCCGGATTCCAGAGCTCTTTCGCGCGCCTCTCCGACGGATCGATAGCGGCCTGGGGCGACAACTCGTTCGGCCAGTGCAGCGTGCCGGCGCTCGCGCCGGGTCTCACGTACGTCCTGCTCGCGACGGGCGGTGACGACTCGCTCGCGCCTTCCGTGCGCTCGACCACGCACGCTCTGCGCAGCGACGGCGCGCTCGTCACCTGGGGCGACACGTCGATGGGCCAGGCGGATGTGCCCGCGTTCCCGACCACTCTGCCGCTCGCGCATCTCTCGGCCGGCAACCTGTTCGCGACCGCCGTGTTCGGCAACGGCCCGGCGTTCCCCGGACCGAGGAACTATTGCGTCGGCGCCTCCAACAGCACGGGCAGCGGCGCGCAGATCGGCTGGCAGGGCTCGACGAGCATCGCCTCGAACGACCTCGTGCTGCTCGCGAGCGGATGTCCGCCGAATCATCCGGGCTTGTTCTTCATGGCCAGCTCTCAAACGCAGATCCCGTTCGGCGACGGGTTCCTGTGCCTGACGGCCAACCCGCATCGGATCCTGCCCGTCGCGTACTCCGACGCGACCGGCGCGTCGAGCCTTGCGCTCGACTACACCAACCCGCTCTCGCCCGCGTCATTGATCCAGCCGGGCTCGGTGTGGAACTTCCAGTTCCTCTACCGCGATCCGCAGCTCGCGGGAAGCGGGTTCAACTTGTCGGACGCATTGCAGGCGACGTTCGCTCCCTGAACGCGGGCGGCGCCAGCAGCTCGACGTGCTCTGGCGCCCGTAGAATCCGGGGGCGAGGTACGCTCCTTGCTAGGGAGGGCCACGGTCCCCTGGAGAGAGAGAGCATGCTTCCCCCCTGGCGTTCCTCCGTCCCCATCCTCGCGCTCGTCTGGCTGCTCGGAGCTGCAACCGCAGGCGCACAGAATGCTGCGCCTGTGCCCTTTCGCACACCCTCTGTGTTTGCGGCGCACGCTGGCGCTTCGCGTCCGCTCGCGCAGCTGACGAACTGCCAACCGCAATGGCTCCCGACATTTGGCGGCGCGCCCGCGGCGGTGTCCTACGTGGATTGCCTGCTCGGGGCGGACTTGGGCGACGGTCCTGCGCTCTACCTCGGTGGCCTGCTCTACTACGTCGGCGGAGGCACGTGCAGCGGCATCGTTCGCTGGGACGGGCACCACTGGGACGACCTCGGCGGTGGCGTGCTGGGTGGATTGCATCCGGAGGTCTACGCGCTGTGCGTCTATGACGACGGCAACGGTCCAGCCCTCTATGTCGGCGGCAGTTTCGATTCCGCGGGAGGCGTCGCGGCGCCCTACCTCGCGCGCTGGGACGGAACGCATTGGTCGGCTGTCGGCAGCGGCGTGGGAGGAGTGGTGCGCTGCATGTGTGTGTTCGACGACGGGAGCGGCCCGGCGCTCTACATCGGCGGACAGTTCCTGTCGGCTGGCGGCGTGACGGCCAATCGCATCGCGCGCTGGGACGGGACGAGCTTCACACCGTTGGGCGGTGGCACCGGGAACCCCATCCGAGCGCTGCAAGTCTTCGATGACGGCACAGGCCCGTCGCTCTACGCGACCGGATTGTTCGGGATGGCGGGCGGCCAGCCGGCTGCGCACATCGCGCGCTGGGACGGATCGAACTGGTCGGCCGTCGGCGGAGGGTTCGCCGCCTGGGGCAATGCACTCGCAGTGCACGACGATGGCAGCGGCCGTGCGCTCTACGTCGGGTATTCAGGTAGCGGGCCCGTCGGAGTCACCTCGCGAAACGTCGCGAAGTGGGATGCATCGGGCTGGCACTCGGTCGGAAGCGGAATCGACGGTGAGGTGGACGCGCTCTCCGTGTACGACGATGGGACGGGCGCCGCGCTGTACGCCGGTGGCGAGGGCATCAGTCCGCCGTCGCTGCGCCTCAAGCGCTGGGACGGAGCTCAGTGGATCGACGTCGCGGGGCCAGTGGGCGGACTGCGCTGCCTGGCGCTCACATCCTTCGACGATGGCCATGGCGATGCGCTTTATGCCGGTGGGTACCTCGGACTGCAGGGGACGATGGCGAGCACGGGTGTCGCGCGACTGACTGGCCCGAGCTGGTCAGAAGTCAGCGACGGCGGACTCGACGGCTCGGTCGAGGCGCTCGCAGCGCTCGATGACGGAACGGGAGCTGCCCTGTACGCAGGCGGGGACTTCGGGCACGCGGGCGACCTCGCACTCGCGCACATCGGTCGTTGGGATGGATCCGGTTGGCGCGCGCTCGGCTCAGGCCTCGATGGCACCGTTCTCGCGCTCGCGGGCTTCGACGATGGGAGCGGACGGGCTGTGTTCGCGGGCGGCGACTTCACGAACAGCGGCGGCGCGAGCATGCGCGGGATCGCGCGCTGGGACGGTACGAGCTGGTCGCCCGTTGGACTGGGCCTCAACGGCGCGGTGAACGCGCTGTGTGTCCACGACGATGGGAACGGGCCCGCGCTCTACGCCAGCGGCGCGTTCTCGTACGCGGGGCAACAGCCGGCGAACCACTACGCTCGCTGGGACGGCCATTCCTGGAGTCCCCTCGGCAACGGCTCCGGCACGGGAGCACGCAGCCTCGTCTCCTTCGACGACGGAGCCGGCTCGCAGCTCTATGCAGCGGATGCGGGAGCGATTCGGCGCTGGAACGGCGCGAACTGGAGCACGGTCGGGCAGAGCGACGGAGACGTGTATGCGCTCTGCCTGCACGACGATGGCGGCGGGCCGGCGCTGTACGCCGGCGGGCACTTCTGGGCGATCGATGGCGTGCAGGTCTCGAAGGTCGCACGCTGGAGCGCGGGCGTCTGGAGCTCGGCCGGGTACCAGCCGTGGTTCGGCGTGGTGGAATCGCTCGGCTCGTTCCCGACATCGCAGGGCCCGCGACTGGCAGCTGGCGGGTCGTTCGACGTGTATGGCCCGGGCCCCGGCAATGGGATCGCACAGTGGGATGGATCCACCTGGACACCCATGGGCAGCGGTGTCTCCGGCAACTACGGTCCGCATGCGCTGGTGACGTTCGACGACGGCAGCGGGCCGGCACTCTTCGCCGGCGGACGGTTCCTCACGTGCGCGGATTCGCGTGACAGCTACCTCGGGAAGTGGGGCAGTCCCGCGGGCTGCGGATACTCCGGCGCGATCGTATGCGAACCGGGCACCGGCGGGGTGAGTGCCTGCCCGTGCGCGAATCCGCCGAGCGCAGCGGGCAGAGGTTGTGACAACAGCTCGGCCACCGGCGGCGCGTCGCTCCAGGCGAGCGGACGGAGCTCACTCGCGCAGGACACGCTCGTGCTCGCGACGAGCGGCGAGACAGCGAGCGCGACGAGTGTCGTGCTGCAAGGCGACGCGCTCAGCGCGAGCGGAACTGGTTTCGGCCAGGGCGTGAGATGTGTCACAGGTTCGCTGAAGCGCCTGTACGTCAAGACCGCGGTCGGCGGATCGATCAGCGCGCCCGGAGCGGGCGACGCGAGCATCTCGGCGCGCTCAGCTGCGCTCGGAGCGCCGATCACGCAGGGCGTGCATCGCTACTACGGCGTCTACTACCGCGACCCGACCGTGCTCGGCGGCTGTCCCGCGCTGAGCACGTTCAACCTCACGCAGCAACTCGACGTGCTCTGGCAGCCCTAGCGGATCGGCCGCCTGCCCCAGCGCCGCGAACGCTATGCTCGGCGCGCCATGCCGACCTACGACTACGATCTCGCCGTCATCGGTTCCGGTCCCGCGGGCTCGATGGCTGCCGTCGAGGCCGGCCGGCGCGGCAAGAAGGTCGTGATGATCGAGCGCCTGAAGGACATCGGCGGTGCCGGCATCAACACCGGCACGCTGCCCTCGAAGACGCTGCGCGAATCGGCGCTGCACCTCTCGGGCTTCAGCCAGCGCGGCCTCGACGGCGTCGAACTCGGCTTGAAGCGCGAGCAGATCACCGTGGCCGAGTTCCTCTCGCGCAAGCAGCTCGTGATCCAGAACGAGATCGCGCTCGTGACCGACCTCCTGCGGGATGTGAAGGTCGAGGTGCTGCACGCGAGTGCCAGCTTCGCCGACGCGCACACGCTCGTGCTCGACGGGCAGCGCAAGCTCAGCGCGGACAAGATCCTGATCGCGACCGGCAGCCGCCCGCGCCGGCCGGAGGGCATTCCCTTCGACGACCCGGACGTGGTCGACTCGGATACGATCCTCGACCTCGAGCGCATCCCCGAGACGCTGACCGTGGTCGGCGGGGGAGTGATCGGCTCGGAGTACGCCTCGATCTTCGCCTGCCTGGGCGTGAAGGTGACGCTGCTCGAGTCCAACTCCAAGCTGCTAGGCTTCCTCGACGAGGAGATCCGCGCGCGCCTCGAAGCGCGCTTCCGCTCGATGGGCATCGAGCTCGTCTTCGACGACGCCGTCGCGCGCGTGATCGACGTGCCCGGACCGGGCGTGATGGTCGAGACCAAGGCCGGCCGGCGCTTTTCGGCCGGCAAGCTGCTGATCGCGGCCGGGCGCTCGAGCAACATCGAGGGCCTGGGCCTG
>Ga0302299_10001770_pt1 | contig 13031 bp, 11 predicted proteins | sample III_Fen_N3_4_FD_198795 | JGI IMG/M metagenome (GOLD analysis project Ga0302299, IMG submission 198795) | Peat permafrost microbial communities from Stordalen Mire near Abisko, Sweden - III_Fen_N3_4 | ecosystem: Environmental > Terrestrial > Soil > Wetlands > Permafrost | place: Sweden: Abisko... | reverse complement strand
GAGCACCGGGGCGATCATGTGGCACGGCCCGCACCACTCCGCCCAGAAGTCGACCAGCACGGGTGTGTCGGACCCGCCGATCGTCTCGTCGAAGGTTGCGTCGGAGAGGGTGAGGATGTTCTTCGCCACGGGAAGGTCCTTTCTGCGCGGCACGAAGTGTACCGACGGTCTGCAACCCCCGGATGGCCCCGGGGATTCCGATGCCGCGGCGCCGTCGGCGCGCGGTGGTGGGGGTGCGTGCGGCTCAGGCGCCGGCGGTGGCCGCTTCGTGATCGCCGTGACTCAGCCAGCGCTCGGCTTCGATCGCGGCCATGCAGCCGCTCCCGGCCGCGGTGATGGCCTGGCGGTACACGTGGTCCTGCACGTCGCCGGCCGCGAACACGCCCTCGACCGAGGTGCGGGTGGAGTCGGGGGCGGTGACGATGTAGCCGTCCTCGTCGAGCTCGAGGTGGCCCGCGAACAGCTTCGTGGTCGGGTCGTGGCCGATGGCGACGAACACGCCCGCGACCTCGAGCTCGGAGAGGTCGCCGGTCACGGTGTCGCGCAGGACGAGCTTCTCGACCGCGCCGTCGCCGAGGATGTCCTCGACCAGCGAGTTCCACCGGAAGTCGATCTTGTCGTTGGCGAAGGCTCGGTCCTGCATGATCTTCGAGGCCCGCAGCTCCTCGCGTCGGTGGATGACGGTGACCGAGGTGGCGAACTTGGTGAGGAAGAGCGCTTCCTCGATCGCGGAGTCGCCGCCGCCGATGATGGCGAGGGGCTTCTCGCGGAAGAAGAACCCGTCACAGGTGGCACACGTGGAGACGCCGTGGCCGAGCAGCCGCTGCTCCGAGGGCAGGCCGAGCATCCGGGCCGTCGCGCCGGTGGAGATGATGATCGAGCGGGCGCGGTACTCGGTGTCGCCGACCCAGACGCCGAACGGCGACGTGGAGAAGTCGACGCGGTCGACGTCGGAGGTGAAGAACTCCGTGCCGAAGCGGGCCGCCTGCTCGCGGAACTTCATCATCAGCTCGGGGCCGAGGATGCCGTCGGGGAAGCCGGGGAAGTTCTCGACGTCGGTGGTCAACATGAGCTGGCCGCCCGCACCGATCCCCTCGAACATGATCGGGTGCAGGTTGGCGCGTGCGGCGTAGACGGCGGCGGTCAGGCCCGAGGGGCCCGATCCGATGATGATGACATCGTGTACTTGGGTCATGAGCTGGTCTCGTCGCTCCTGGGCGCTCGACGGGTCCAGCACAACACTCCGGCGATGATCAGGATTCCGCCGGTCCAGAGGTAGGCACCCCAGACCCGGCCGGTGATGATGAACGCGCCGCGGAAGAAGGCGATGACGAGCAGCACGACGGCCACCGCGATGAAGAACCCGGCGAGGAGGCCGTAGACCACGGCCTTCGAGGCGGTGCGGGCCGGGACGACGGTCTTGTCGCGGACGACGCCGATCACCTGCTCGATGGTGTCGGTGGCCTGTGATGCCCAGTCTTCGTGCACGATTTCCCCCGGGGACGGTCGGGGCAGCGTAGCGCGCGGTCAGGGCAGGACGGCCGAAACAGCCCGCCCGCAGGAGCGGCCGCGCACCGCGACCACGGCCCTCGACCCGGCCGGCTGCGCTGCCACGACGACGACGGCCCGGCGCCCGTCGATCGTGCCCGTGCCCGCGGCGACGGGGGTGCCGAACGCGTTGCCGGCCGAGGCCGCGCAGCCCGAGACCGTCACCGTCGTGGCGTCGAACGGCCGGGTGAGTCGGGCGGAAGCCGCCCGGGCCAGGCGGGTCGCGTTCGAGACGTCGCCGAGGTCGCCGAGCGACGGGAGCGCGAGCGAGGCCGACGGCGCGTCGAGCACCGCGGACTCCGACCCGGCGCTGGGCGCGGCCTCGGCCGTGGGCGCCGCGCTCGCGTCGGGGGTGAGCGGCGCGGTGGGGCCAGCGCGCTTGGCGGAGTCGGACGGCACGTCGAGCGCCGTCGGGCGGGAGTCGTCGGAACCCCGGGGAACCAGGACCGCCAGACCGACGACCAGCACCACGAGGAGGGCCGCCGCCACGGCCAGGATCCTCGCGAGCGGCTTCCGCGCGGGGGGTCGCTCGGGGCCCTGCCCACCCTCGCCGTCGGGAGCCTGCTCGTCGGCGCCGGCCAGGGCGGTCCGGACCAATCGCGCGCGGGTGACCTCGTCGAGCGGCGCGACCTCGAGGAGCCCGGCGATGCGGGGATCACGGCCGTCGTCGGCGTCGGGGGGTCGCTGCGGTGTGGTCATGGCTCCTCGTTCTGACGACCGTCGGCGCCCGCCGGTTCCCCGAGCGCCTCCGCGAGCGCGGCGCGGCCGCGCGCGATGCGGGACCGGACCGTGCCCGGCGGGACGTCGAGGAGCTCGGCGATCTCCGCGTAGTCGAGGTCGCAGAGGTCCCGCAGCACGACCGCGGCCCGGAACTCGGGGGCCAGGGTGCGCAGCGCGGCGTCGACGTCGAGGCGGGCGTCCACGGCGGCCGTGGCGTCCCGGCGGTCGGCCGCCGCGGGCGAGGGTTCCACGGCGACGGGACGCCGGCGCGACCGCCGGACCTCGTCGAGCGCGGCGTTGGTGGCGACCCGGTAGCACCACGTGGTGAAGCGGGCGCTGCCGTCGAAGCGGGTGATGCCCCGGGCCACGGCGAGCATTGCCTCCTGGGTCGCGTCGAGGGCGTCGTGCGGGTCGGCCACGATGCGGCGACAGACGGCGTGGATCCGGTCCGCGTGCCGGTCGAGCAGGACCTCGAGGGCTCGGCGGTCGCCGCTGCGGGCGCGCGCGACGAGGGCCTCGTCGTCGGCGCCCCGGGTGTCGTCAGGAGACACGCAGCTCGTCGACGTCGATCCGGCCCGATTCGGGGGTCCGGGTGAACCACACGAGCACCGCGCTCCCGCGCACCGAGGGATCGACCGCGATGTGGGCCTTGGCGGGGATGTCGTCGGCGCTGGCCCGCACCGGCCCCCAGGCCGAGAGGGTGGTCCCGGCCTGGTCGGCCACGTAGATCTCGACGTTCGCCCCGGCGGCGCCGTCGATCTCGACCGACGACACGTCCGCCGACGCGTCGAGCGTGACCACCAGGCCGACCCCCGACTTCAGCCCACCGAGGTCGCGGGTCGCGTAGGTCTCGCTGTGCCACGCGGTGGCGGGATCGCCGTCGATCGCGAGCGCGACCGAGCCGGGGTTCTCGCTGCCGTCGCCGCCGGGGTCGAAGTCGCTCACCGAGGCCACCGACGGCGCGGCGCCGCTGCCGCCCGATCCGCCGCCGGTGCCGTCGTCGGCCACGATCCGGGCCGTGATGAGCCCGGCCGCGACGCCGAGCGCAGCGAGGAAGAGGAGGAACAGGATCACGCGCCCGGGGTGCCGCTGCTTCCGGGGGGCCCGGCGGGTGGTGGCGGGCCGGGTGGCCGCGGGTCGGGTCCCGGTCGCCCCCGACGGCGAGCGGCCCGCGGCGGGGGCGGGGGCCGGTGTCGGCACGGGGCCGGTGCGCGGGGTGGGGGCCACACCCTGCAGGGCCCGGTGGAGGGCCTCGTCGAACGCGGCCGCGCTCGGGATGCGGTGGGCCGGGTCGGGCTGGAGCGCCTGCTCGACCACGCCCGCGATCGCCGGCGGGATCCCCGGGCGGGTCAGCTCGAGCGGAGGCGGCGGGCCCGTGAGCCGGGCGATCGCGGTGGCCATCTCGGTGTCGCCGGAGTACGCGGGGCGGCCGGCGAGCATCTCGTAGAGGACGAGGCCCAGTGCGTAGACGTCGGTGCGCGCGTCGGCGGTCTGGCCCTGCACCTGCTCCGGGGAGAGGTAGCGGGCCGTGCCGACCACGGTGCCGGTGCGGGTGAAGTCGCCGCCGCCGGCGGCCTTGGCGATCCCGAAGTCGGTGACCTTCACCGCGCCCTCGCGCGGCACCAGGACGTTGGCGGGCTTGATGTCGCGGTGGACGATCCCCATCCGATGGGCGTGGTCGAGCGCGGCGGCGACCTGGTGAGCGATCGAGCACGCCTCGGGCGGGTCGAGGACCCGGCGGCGGTCGAGGAGCTGGCGCAGGCTCTCGCCCTCGACCAGCTCCATGACGATGAACGCGATCCCGTCGTCCTCGCCGGTGTCGTAGGTGGCGACGATGTTCGGGTGGCTGAGGCCGGCCGCGGCTACCGCCTCCTGGCGGAAGCGGCCCCGCAGCGCGTCGTCGTGGGCGAGCTCGGGGTGGAGGGTCTTCACGGCCACCCGGCGCCCCAGGAGCTCGTCGCGGCTGAGCCACACGGTGGCCATGCCGCCGCGCGCGATGAGCTGGTCCAGCCGGTACCGACCGGTGAGCACGCGGCCGGGAGCGGGCTGGGTCACCCCGGAGACGGTAGCCAGGCGGGCAGCAGTCGCGAGGGCGGAGCCCCCCTCACGTCGCGGAGCGCCGCATGGTCAGGCGCGTAGCAGTCGCGAGGGCGGAGCCCCCCTCACGTCGCGGAGCGCCTCGTGGTCAGGGCCGAGGTGGGGTTCGGGTCAGCGAGAGACCTGGAAGCTGACGCCGATCACGCCCGGGCCGGCATGGGTGCCGATCACGGGCCCCACCAGGCCGGTGACGATGTCGTCGCGGGGGAAGATCTCGCCCAGCGCGTCGAGGAGATCCTCCATGTCGGCGGCCTGTCCGTGCAGCACGGCCAGAGAGTCGATGGGCTGGGCCTTGGCCTTCTCGGCGAGGAGGTGGAGCGCCTTCGAGCGGGTCCGCACCTTCCCGGCCTCCTCGACCGCACCCTCGTGGACCTCGACGATCGGCTTGATCGACAGCATGGAGCCGAGGAGGGCGCGAGCATTGCCGATCCGCCCGCCCCGCTTGAGGTACTCGAGTGTGTCGAGGGTGCCGTAGAGCCGGGTGCGGTCACGGCGCGAGAGGACGTCCTCGACGATCTCCTCGAGCCGGGCGCCGTCGGCCGCGCGGCGGGCCGCGGTGAGGCACAGGGCGCCGAGGCCCATGGAGACGGTGCGCGAGTCGATCACGACGATCGGGCAGTCGTCGCGCACGATGTTCGCCGCGACCTGGGCGGCCTGCATGGTCGCCGAGAGCCGGGAGGACAGGTTGATGCAGATGATGCCGGTCGCGCCGCGGTCGATGAGGCCGCGGAACCGCTCCTCGAACTTGCCGGCGGAGGGGGCCGAGGTCTCGGGCAGGGTGGTGCTCGAGCGGAGCCGGTCCCAGAAGTCCTCGGGGCTGAGCTCGACCCGGTCGATCAGCTCTTCGTCGCCGAAGCGGATGGAGAGCGGCACGACCTCGATCCGCATCGCGTCGACGAGGCTCTGGGAGAGGTCACAGGAGCTGTCGGTGACGACCCTGACGCTCATGACGTGTCTCCTTGTCGTCCCGGCGGTGGGCCGCAGCCCCGGCACTCGGGGGCGCTCATCGTGACACGATCGCGCCGCGCCCCGCCCCTCGGCGGAACGCGTCGCGCAGCTCGTGGTACTCGTGGATCCGCATCGCCCACAGGCCGACGACGGCGACGACGAGGCCCGCGGTCCCCGCCACGACGCAGGTCACGATGGCCTCGTTCGGGGTGGCATCGCCGAGGCGCTGGGCGATGGCGTAGGTCACCGCGGCCACCACCGCGGCGACGACGAGCACCCGCGCGAACGTGGAACCGACCTGGCGGCCGCGCAGCCCACCGAGGCGGCGGCTCATGATCGTGAGGCTCGTGAGCGCGGCGACCGTGTACGCGATCGAGAAGGAGAGCGCGAGGCCGGGGAGTCCGAGCATCGGGAACAGCAGGAGCGCGCCCACGATGTTGACCGCGTTCTCGAAGCAGTTGACGAGGAACGGGGTGCGCGTGTCCTGCATCGCGTAGAAGCCGCGCTGGATGTAGAGGTACACGGAGAACGCCGGCAGACCTACCGCGAACGCGAGGAGCGTGTGGGCGACCCGGGTGGTGTCGGCGGCGTCGAACGCCCCGCGCTGGAGGAGCGCCGCGACGATGGGCTGGGTCAGCCCGACATACAGGGCGGCCGCGGGGACCATCAGGGTGATGATCAGACGCAGGCCGCGCGCGAACCGGTAGCGGAGCCCGAGGAGGTTGTCGGCGACGTAGGCCGTCGCGAGCTCGGGCTGGATCGCGGTGGTGATCGACACCGCGAAGAGGCCGTGCGGGAGCTGGAAGAACGCGTAGGCGCTGAGGTAGATGAACGCTCCGCTCGACTTGCCGTTGGCGAGCACGAGGACGACCCACAGCGCGATCTGGTTCGCGATCACGTAGCCGACCGTCCAGCCCGAGAGGCGGAACATGGTGCGGACGGCGGCGTGGCGCCACGCGAACAGCGGGCGCAGGTGGATGCCGGCCCGCACGATCGCCGGCCACAGCGCGAGGGCCATCGCGGCGATGCCCGCCGTGGTCCCGAGGCCGATCCAGAGCATGAGCTGCGGGTCGTCGAGCACCCGCTCGAGGGTGATGGGGCCCGACACGAGGCGCGGCAGTGACAAGAAGATGCAGATGACGACGACGTTGTTGAGGATCGGTGCGAACGCGGCCGCGGCGAACTTGCGGCGCGCGTTCAGCAGGCCGGTCGCGATCGCGGTGAGGCCGTAGAAGAAGATCTGCGGCATGAAGCAGCGCAGCCACGACGTGGCCAGCTCGCGCTGGGCGTCGGCCGACGGCCCGTTGACCTGCAGGGTGTACAGGCGCACGATGACCGGCGCGAGCACGATGCCGATGACGGTCGCGCCGATCAGCGCGACCGCGGCGACCGTGACCACCGCGTTCGTCGCCTCCTCGTCGTGATCCTGGTGGTGACGGACGAACAGCGGGAGCAGGGTTGCGGTGAGGATGCCGCCGAGGAGCAGCTCGTAGAGGATGTTCGGGGTCTCGTTCGCGTACGCGTAGACGCCCGAGACCTTGGTGGCCCCCAGTGCGTAGGCGATCGCGGCGACCCGCCCGAACCCGGTGAGCCTCGAGAGCGCGGTGCCGACGCCGACGATCGCGCTGGAGCGCAGCAGCCGCCGGGAGCCACCGGTCGCGGCGGCCGGCGCGGTCACGTGGTGGTCGGTGCGCGGCGCCGCTTGCGCCGGCGGCGCAGGTCCCAGCCCCACCAGAGGGCGAGGAAGGCCACGGCCGACGCCATCAGGACCACACCGACGGTGCTCACGAAGGTCGACCGCACCTCGAGGCGGCGTTGCGAGATCGACAGCACGCCATCGGTCGAGGTCACCTCCAGGTCGAGGGGGAACGTACCCGACGTGCGGGCTTCGACCGCGACACGCACGGTGGTGCTCTTCGGGGGCAGGTCGAGGTCGAGGACGGAGCCCTCCGGGAAGAACAGCTTCTCGCTCGCGAGCGACGCCCGGAGCTTGATCGGGTAGCCGGTCTCGTTGCGGAACGTGAGCGGGATCGAGCCCGAGCGCGACGTGAGCGTGATGGTTCGCGGGTCGGGCACCTCGATCTTGGCCACCAGGTTGTCGATCACCTTGTCGACCACCGCGAGGTGGGCGTCGGCGCGGGCCTCGCCGATGTCGATCGGCCAGCCGGTGGCCACGGACGCGAGCAGCGAGCGGTCGGCGACCGCGACTGCGGGATCATCCGCTTGGGTGAGCCCCGCGAAGGAGGCGAGGCGCGCGCGTTGGTTGAGGTACGCGGTCCCGCTGATCGCGGGTTCGGCCGCAGGCTGGTTCGCGAGCTCGTGTTGCGCCGGGTCGACCGGCACCGAGTCGAAGGCCTGGGTCGTGGTCACCGGGCGCAGATAGGGGTTGGCCCGGAGCCCCGCGAGGAGGGCCGTGTACAGCTCGGTCGGCGGGTCGAAGTCGTCGGGGTTGGCGAGCGTGACGACCCGGGCGCTGCTGGGGGACTCCAGGGCGGTCATGGCGAGCCCGGCGAGCACGAGCTGGGCCCGCTGGGCCGCAGGGAGGTCGGCCGCGAGGAGGCCCTGGAGCCCCGGGTCGGTGACGAGCGCGGTGGCCGGCTGCACCGCCGTGGGCGCGATCGTCGCGGTCAGGGTCACCGGCTGGGCGAGGGTGAGGCGGGGCTCCGCGGCCGGGGCGAGGGCGCCGCTGTCGACGATGACGCGATCGACACCGCCGAGCGCCAGCCGGCCGAGCGAGGCGGTCGTCGCGGGGCGCGCGAGTCGGGTCCGCGCGTCGGTGGGGGCGCCGAGCGCGGGACCCAGGACCTGGTTGCCCCGGTTCGCGACGTCGTCGGCGGCATCGCCGAGCCCGTGCTCGACCATCGCGGGCAGGTCGACGGGGACGTAGGGTCCGCCGAGGACCGTCCGCCGGTTCGTCGCGCGCTGGAGAGCGTCGAACGTCGTCTGGATGGTCGGGTCGGTGCGGGCGGCCGCGCTCCACGCCTCGACGGTCTCGGCGGTGGGCGCGAGGGTGACCGGGATGTCGTCGGCAGCGTCCAGGGCGAGCGCGAGCCCGCCCAGTCGGCCGGTGGGCCGAAAGGTGGCGAGCACGTCCCGGTCGGGGGAGCCGTTGGGCAGGTACGACGGGGGCGCGGTGACCGGCCAGACCCAGGCGACCTGGAGCGGCTCGGCGACGGTGGCCCGGTCGGCCTCGGTGACCACGAGCATCGTGCGGAACGAGCCGACGGGCTGCTCGTCGGCGTCGCGGAGCTCGACGTCGAGGGGGTAGACCCCGGGGCGGCGCACGTTGAGCCGCGTCCGGTCGATGGCGCCGTTCGGGGACTGGAGCCCGAGGGTCACGGGCCGGGTGCCGGCTTCGTTGGGCGCCAGGAGGTCGAGCGGCACGCTCACCTGGCTCAGCACCGAGACGATCGGGGCGCCCTGGGCTGCGGCGTCGTACTGCTTGCGGCTCGTGATCGCCTGACCGACCGAGAAGCTGATCGTCGCGCCGGGGGGTGGGTCGACGACGTCGAGCCCGAACTTCGTGTCGCCGCCCACCGGGGTCCACGGATCCTGGCTCGCGAGGGTCAGCCGCCCGCCCGCGGAGATCGGTGCGGTCGGGACGGTGGTCGTCGCGGTGCTCTGGGCCCCGGCGGGAACGGCCCCGCCGAGCACGAGCGCGGCGAGCGCGACCACGGCGATGCCCACGGCGGCGCGCGGCGTGCGGGGACGACGGCCGCTCACAGGGTCCGCTCGAGCACGTGCAGGCCGCGGGGGAGCAGGACGAACCCGGCCGACTCGTAGAGGGTCCGGGCCGCGTCGTTGTCCCGGTGGGTGTTGACGAGCACGGCGCTCGCGCCGCGGCGCCGGGCCCATCGGAGGCCGTCGGTGAGGAGGGCCCGGGCGATGCCCTGCCGGCGGGCGTCGGGATCGACGGCAAGGCGCTGGATGTAGGCCCGCGAGCCGGCGACCCCGGCGATCGCGTAGCCGAGCGGTGCCGGTCGCGGCCCGACCGCCCGGAGGCGGGACGTGGGGGTGGCGTCGATCGCGTCACGGAGGGCGGGCACGTCGAGGGCGCGCGCACCGAACGCGCGGCGGTCGAGCGCGGCCACCGGCCGGAGGTCCACGGCGCGACGGGTGCGGGCTCCGCGTGGGGGCACCGAGTCGAGCGACCGTCCCAGGAGGTCGAGCGACTCACGGATGGTGAAGCCCGCGGCGATGAACACGTCGGCGTCGCCCGGGGCCATGGCGTTGGTGAGCACGAGGCGGTACCCGAGCCCGGCGAGCACTCCAGCGCAGACCTGGGCGGCGTCAGGGGTCACCGCACCGGGATCGACCACGGTGAGGTGCACGGTGCCCGGGTCGGTCCCCGCACGGGTCCGGGCCCAGTCGGGGAGCGCGTGCCCGTCGGCCGGACTCGTCCGCACGGCCATCGGTCCAGGCTACCGATCGGGGGCCGCCGGACGCTCGCGGCCGGCTCCGGGAGGCGACCGTCGCCCACTACAGGCGGAGGCCGGCGCGGCCGATACCCCGGGGACCCCTCCCGGGAGCCGTCCATGCTCGATCTCGACCAGGTACTCCAGCACGCCGTGGACCAACGCGCCTCCGATGTCCACCTCAAGGTCGGTTCACGGCCGTTCCTGCGCGTCGACGGCAGCCTCCGCCAGACCCACTTCGAGGTGGTGGAGCCCGAGGAGACCGAGCGGATCGCGCTCGCGATCATGCCGCCGCGCCGGGCCGAGCGCTTCCGACAGGGCCTGGAGGCCGACTTCGTGTACTCCGCGCCGGGCCGGGGTCGTTTCCGGGTGAGCGCGTTCCGCCAGCGCGGCTGGGTGGGGCTCGTGATGCGGCGCGTGATCGCGTCACCGCCCGGCTTCGACGCGCTGGGGCTCCCCCCGGGGGTGCAGCGCCTGACCGACTCGGCCTCGGGGCTCGTCCTGGTGAGCGGGCTCGCGGGGTCGGGCCGGACGTCGACGCTGGCCTCGATCCTCGACCAGATCAACCAGCACCACGCCCGGCACATCGTCACCATCGAGGACCCGATCGAGGTCCTCCACCCCGACAAGCAGTCGATCGTGACCCAGCGCGAGGTCGGCACGGACACCGAGAGCTTCCACGAGGCGATCCTCCACGCGCTGCGCCAGGACCCCGACGCCCTGTTCGTGAGCACGCTGCCCGACGCCGCGACAGCCCGCGCCGCGCTCGAGGCGGCCGACGTGGGCCACCTCGTGTTCGCGTCGACCCCGACCGTGAGCGCGACCGACACGGTGACCCAGCTCATCGAGCTGTTCTCGCCCCACGAACGGCCCCAGATCCGCGGCCTCCTGGCCCGGGCGCTGCAGGGCATCGTCTGTCAACGGCTCCTGCCCCGCTCCGGCGGGCGCGGCCGGGTGCCCGCGGTGGAGTTGCTGGTGGTGAACAGCACCGCCTCCGAGGCCCTCGCCGACGGCAAGGTCGACCAGCTCGAGCGCATCATGCGCGAGGGCGAGTACTACGACATGCAGACGTTCGACCAGAGCCTGGTGGGGCTCTACCGCCGGGGCGTCGTCGACCGGGACGCCGCGCTCGACCACGCGACGTCGCCGCCGTCGCTCCGGGTGGAGCTCGAGCAGGTCGACCGCGAGCGCGGCGTCGCCCCGCCGCCCGCTGGGTCCTACGCCGCGCCGCCGACAGCGCATCCGCCGCCGGTCGCCGCGCCCCTGGCGCCGTCGGGAGCGCTCCCCCCGCTCACCGTCTCCTGAGTCGCCCCCCGGGAGTCCGGAGGCTGAAGAGCCAATCCTCCGTGCGCAACCGCGACAATGGGCCGGTGCACGTCCCCGCGCGCCTGACGCACTACTACGCCGCCGACTCCCCGGTGCGGGATCTCGCGCGGCGTCTCGCCGACGAAGGCCACGAGAGCCACCTCGTCGGCGGAACGGTGCGCGACGCCTTCCTCGACCTCGACCTCGCGGGGCGAGACATCGACATCGCCACCAGCGCCCGGCCCGACGTCGTCGAACGGATCGTGGGCGACTGGGCCGACCAGACCTGGTTCGCCGGGCGCGACTTCGGCACCATCGGGGCCCGCAAGGGCTCCGGGATCTACGAGATCACGACGTACCGGGCCGAGGTCTACCGACCGGAGAGCCGCAAGCCCGAGGTGAAGTTCTCCGACGACATCGAGACCGACCTGTCGCGGCGCGACTTCACGGTGAACGCGATGGCGCTCGCGATCCCCGAGCCCGCGTTCGTCGATCCGTTCGGCGGCGCGGCCGACCTCGTGGCTCGCGTGCTGCGTACCCCACTGGCGCCGGAGGTCTCGTTCGAGGACGACCCGTTGCGCATGCTGCGCGCGGCGCGCTTCGTCGCGCAGCTCGGGGCCACGCCCCAGGCCGACCTGGTGGCGGCGATCGCCACCTTGCGCCACCGGCTGGAGATCGTCAGCGCCGAGCGCATCCGCGACGAGCTGTCCAAGCTGCTCCTCGTCGACGATCCCACCGCCGGGCTGTGGCTGCTCTGCGAGACGCAGCTCGCCGACGACTTCCTGCCCGAGCTGAACGCGATGCGGCTCGAGCAGGATCCGATCCACACGCACAAGGACGTGCTCGCCCACACGATCGCGGTGGTGCGCAACACCCGGCCCGAGCTGGTCGTGCGCCTCGCCGCGCTGTTCCACGACGTCGGCAAGCCCAAGACACGGTCCTTCGAGAAGGGCAAGGGGGGCGTGAGCTTCCACCACCACGAGGTGGTCGGCGCCCGCATGACCGAGGAGCGGCTCAAGGCGCTCAAGTACCCGGGCGACGTGGTGGCCGCGGTGACCAAGCTGGTCTTCCTCCACCTGCGGATCCACACCTACGCGATGGGCTGGACCGACAAGGCCGTGCGGCGGTACGTGCGCGACGCCGGCGACCTGCTCGACCAGCTCAACGAGCTCCAGCGCTGCGACTGCACGACCCGGAACCCGAAGCGGGCCGCCGCGCTCGGTCGCCGCATGGACGACCTCGTGCAGCGCATCGCCGAGCTGCGTGAGCAGGAGGAGCTCGACTCGATCCGGCCGCCGCTCGACGGCCGCCAGGTCATGACCTACCTCGGCGTCCCACCGGGGCGCGTCATCGGCGACGCGCTGGAGCACCTGCTGGAGCTGCGCCTCGACGAGGGTCCGATCGACGAAGCCGAGGCGTACCGCCTGCTCGACATCTGGGCGCGCGAGCGGGGCATCGAGCCGGCCGGGACCTGAGGCCCCGGCCGGATCTCGTCGTGCTGGGAACCCGACTGCACTCGTCGGGGACGATGGTCAGTCGGCGTGGGTGGTGGTGCCGAGCGCGAACTCCTCGACCATCACCCGCGCTTCTTCGTCGCGGTACTGCACCGGCGGCGACTTCATGAAGTACGCCGACGGGCCGAGCAGCGGGCCGCCGATGCCGCGGTCGAGCGCGACCTTCGCGCAGCGCACGGCGTCGATGATGACGCCGGCCGAGTTCGGGGAGTCCCACACCTCGAGCTTGAGCTCGAGGTTGAGCGGGACGTCACCGAAGTTGCGGCCCTCGAGGCGGATGTAGCACCACTTGCGGTCGTCGAGCCACGGCACGTGGTCGGACGGGCCGATGTGCACGTCGCGGGCATCGATGCCCTGGGTGATCTGGCTCGTGACCGACTGCGTCTTGGAGATCTTCTTCGACTGCAGGCGCTTGCGCTCCAACATGTTCTTGAAGTCCATGTTGCCGCCGAAGTTGAGCTGGTACGTGTGGTCGAGCGCCATG
>Ga0302299_10001767_pt1 | contig 13038 bp, 11 predicted proteins | sample III_Fen_N3_4_FD_198795 | JGI IMG/M metagenome (GOLD analysis project Ga0302299, IMG submission 198795) | Peat permafrost microbial communities from Stordalen Mire near Abisko, Sweden - III_Fen_N3_4 | ecosystem: Environmental > Terrestrial > Soil > Wetlands > Permafrost | place: Sweden: Abisko... | reverse complement strand
GACGCGCGCCTCCAGGTTGGTGCGCAGCTGCTCGTACCCGATCTCCAGGATGGCGTCCGGGTCCAGGTCGCCGAACGCCCGCAGGCGGACCAGCTCCTCGTAGCGCTCGGTGCCCAGGGGCCAGTCATCGGCGGCATGCTCGAGGGTCTCGCGGATCCACGCGCCGTGCGCCTCCAGGGAGACGTTGGCGGCACCGATCGCGCGGTCCAGGCGGGCGAGGACGCGCTCACCGAGCACCGGGGCCGCGGCCGCACGGACCTCGGCGAACAGTGACGGCAGGTCCGAGGCGTAGCGTGCCTCCGTCTGCTGCCAGATCGCGACCTGGGCGCCCCGGGCTCGCGACCGTGCCGCCAGGAGGAACGCCGGCGCCGCCTCGAGGCGGTCCGTGATCCGCTCCAATCGCTCGGTGAGGGGGGCCGCGCCGCGGGCGAACAGCAGGAACACCGCGTCGCCGAGATCGCCCGCGGCGGTGGCACGGCGCTCCCAGCGACGAACGACGTCGCTCTCGAACAGGTTGAGGCGCACGTTGTGGAGCTCGAGGTCACGCTCGAAGCGCGCCTCGCCGGACATCGCAGCCGGGTCCAGTGCCTCGACGGCAGCGAGGTGCGCCTGCTCCGCGGCGATCTCCTGGAGCGCGGCCTCGCGGCTCGAATCGCCGAGCAGGTGGTCGTGCTCGTGGATGCCGAGGCCGGTGGCCAGGATCGGGTTGTCGGCGGTGAGGCGCCGGACGCGGGCTTCGACCAGGTCGTAGAGGCGCGCGTCGAGCGGCCCGGCGTCCTCGGCGGCGGCCGGTCGCGGGAGCTCCAGGCGGGTGACGGGGTGGGTCATCGTTCCTCCGGCGCCCGTGGGGTGGGTCGGGCGCCCGTCGTTGGGTTGGCAGGTTCGATCGCGATCAGGCCGTGTCCGCCGCGGGAGCTCCTGACGGGATCGGGGCCAGCTCTCGGAGCGCCCCCGCGGCCGTCGCGACCACCCGGTCCACGTCGGCCGCGGTGACCCCGACATGGGTCACGGCGCGGATCTGGCCGTGCGCGTACGGGACCATCAGCACCCCGTGCGCCTCCATGGCGGCGAGGAACGCGGTGCGGTCCCGGTCCACGCGGAACAGGACGAAGTTGGTGAGGCTGCGAGCCGGATCCAGGGGTCCGTCGTCCGGCTGGGCGATGCCGCCGGGGCTGCGCACGCCGGTCAGCTCCGCGAGGCCCTCGGCCAGGCGCCGGGCGTTGGCGTGGTCCTCGGCCAGGCGGTCGATCATCCCGGTCTCGCCGTCCTGGAGGGCGACGAGGCCGGCCGCTGCCAGCACGCCCACCTGGCGCATCCCGCCCCCGACGAGCTTGCGCGCACGGCGGGCGCGGTCGATGAACGGGGCCGGCCCGACCACGACGGAGCCGATCGGAGCCGCGAGACCCTTGGACAGGCAGAACGTCACGGTGTCGGCCGGGGCCGCCAGCTCGGCGGGGGCGAGGCCCTGGGCCACGCACGAATTGAAGAACCGCGCACCGTCCACGTGCAGGGGAACGCCGCGCTCGTGGGCGATGGCCGCCACCGCCCGCGTGTGCTCGAGGGTGAGAGGCCGCCCGCCGCTGTGGGCGTGCGTGTTCTCCAGCACGACCAGGCCGGTCACGGGCTCGTGGTAGTCGGTGGGGTCGCGGAACGCGCCGGCGATCTCCGCGGGATCCATCGTCCCGTCGGGTCGCTCGGCCAGTGCGCGGATCGTGGCCCCGGCAACCACGGCATGGCCGCCCGCCTCGTCCATCACGGTGTGGGTGGAGGCGCCCGCGATCGCCTCGTGGCCGCGTGGGAGGTGTGCGATCAGCGTGACCAGGTTGCCCATGGTGCCGCTGGCGACGAACAGGCCCGCCTCCTTGCCGAGGAGCGCGGCTCCCCGCGCCTCGAGGGCGTTGACGGTCGGGTCGTCGCCGAAGACGTCATCACCGAGCTCCGCGGCCGACATCGCGCGGCGCATCGCGTCGGTGGGGTGGGTGACGGTGTCGGAGCGCAGATCGATGCGGGCCATGGCCCGGCGAGCATAGCGCGGGTGCGCGCGACGGCGGGAATCGCGCGCGACGGCGGGAAACGCGCCGGCGCCGGTCAGTATGATCGGGCCACGTGGCGCCCGGTCTTGCTGACGGCGCACAAGGAGGAGAGGAATGCAGTTCATCATCGCACTCGTGGCCGCCGTGATCGGCCTGGCCTTCGCATTCGGCGGCTGGCGGTTCTTCCTGATCCTGCTGCCGATCTGGGGGTTGTTCGTCGGCTTCAACGTCGGGACCGACGCGGTCTCCGCGCTGTTCGGGGACGGCACCTTCGCCACCCTGACGAGCTGGCTTGTCGGCCTCGTCTTCGCCGTCGTCTTCGCGCTGTTCGCCTATCTCTACTACTACGCGGCGATCGCGCTGCTGGGTGGTGCGGTGGGCTATGCGATCGGTACGGCGGCCTGGGGCCTCATCGGCAACGAGTACGGCATCATCGCGTTCGTGATCGGGCTGGCCCTCGGCGTCGTCGTGGCCATCGCCGTTCTCGCCCTCAACGTGCCCCGACTCCTGGTCATCGTGCTCACCGGGCTCGGCGGTGCCGCCGCCATCCTGGCCGGCTGGTTCATCCTCACCGGCCAGATCCCGTCCGGCAACATCCACTGGACCGAGGTCGGCAGGCTGATCCGGGACAGCTGGTTCTACCTCATCGTCTGGGGCGTCATCGCCGCGGCCGGCATGCTCGCGCAGCTGGCGGCGCCGCCGATCGGCCCGGATACCTACGAGCTGGATCGCACCTCGTACCGCTACAGCTGAGCGGCGGGGAGCTGCGCCCTGCCCTGGCGCACGCTGCCCGGATCGACAGGAGCCCCGGAGGCCAGGCCTCCGGGGCTCCATCGTTTGCGCCCTTCGCGAGGGTCATGCCCCCGCGAGGGTCAGGCCTCCGGGGTCGTGTTCGCGACGGTTCCGGCGCCCGGGTCGGTCTCGCGTGCGAGCAGGAGCCTGGGGAACACGTCGCCGGCGCCGAGCGACACGACGGCCCGGCTATTGCCGGCCAGCTGCTCGGCAACGCGCAGCTGCGCGGACTCGAAGTCGTAGCGCGCCGCGTTGGGATTGGCGAGGATCCGCTCCTCCATCTTCGCCAGGCGGAGGGCCTCGGCGGTGGCTTCGTGCTCCACCGCGGCGATCCGGGACTGCGCCTCCTGGGCGATGAGTGCGGCCTGGTCGGCGATCTTGCGCCGGTCGAGAGCGTAGGTCTCGGTCTGCTCGGCCAGCTGGAGGGACGCCAGGCGGCGCGCCTCCAGGGAGTCCGTGAGCGCAGCGGGCAGGGTCACGCGCGTGAAGGCGACGCCGGAGACGTCGATCCCGTAGGCAGCGAGCTTGGGGTCGATGACCTCCCGCATCCCGGCCGCCTGCGCCGAGCCGAGATCCAGGGCGGACATCGCCTCGATGCCGCGGATGAGGGTGCGGACGGCGTCCTGGCAGCTCGCCTGGACGAGTTGGTCCGCGTCGCTGGGCGTGATCGAGTAGGCGAACTTCACGGGGTCGGCGATCCGAAGGGTCAGGAGCGTGTCGACCGCGACGCCGACGCCGTCGGTGGACCGTACCTCGTTCACCGGGACGTCGAACGCGACCTCGCGCGTCGTGACCAGGTGGGACAGCGCGTAGAACGGGAGGACCCAGTGGTTGCCCGCGGCGAAGACGCGGTCGTGGCGGCCAGCCTTGACCACCAGGCCGACGGACCCCGAGGGAACACGGATGACCAGCCGCGAGATGATCCCGACGACCAGGGCCGCGACCGCGCCGACGATGATCATGGCCCTCAGGGCGGCAACCAGCGGCAGGAACAACCCGGACGCGGCGAGGCCGATCGCCACGAGCAGCCAGACCGGGTTGATGGGCGGCTGGCGCCGGATCCGGACGAGAACCGGGACGCGGCCGTACGAGTCGCTCCGCTCGATGGCGTCGGCGGCGTCGAGCGGGGTGGCATCCGTCTCGGTGAGCTGGATGTACGACTGGGCCAGGGCTGCGGCCTCCTCGGCCTTCGTCTCGGTCTGGCGGCCGGGATCGTCGCTCACGGCTGGATGCTCCTCTGGGTGACGGTGGTCGGGCGGGCCCCGGTCCTGGGGGTGGCGTTCGCATAGGCGGCGGGGACTGGCGCCCGGGCCGGTGCCGGCCGGGCTGCCCGTACGGCCGAGGCCGATGGCGTCGTGGCCGGAGCCGCGGACGCCGGAGCGCGGTACACGGACGGGACCGGCATGGCACGGCCGGCACGCCCGCCCTTCACCGTCTCACCGGGGATGACGTTGGCGGGGCCGGGCGGATCGGCGAGCCGGCTGTTGGCATACCGGACGAGATCGCGGACGATCGCGACCGCCGGTGCAGCCGCCAGCAGCCAGATGACGCCGAACTGGCTCAGGACGACGATGGCCGGGATGAGCAGGCCGGGGTGCACGTCGAGGACGCCGCGCGACACGCGGGTCTCCACGAGGGCAGAGGCGATCTTGACGGCGACGACATAGACGACGACGGCCACCGCGCCGGACACCGGCCCACCGATGGCAAAGGCGAGGAGGATCGGGAAGAAGCCCAGGAAGAAGCCGAGCTCGGGGATCAGCTGCAGGGTGCCCAGCAGGACTGCTGCCGGGACGGCGTAGTTGAACGGTCCGAAGCCCACCTGGTCCGCGATGGCCAGGCCCGCCCAGACCAGGAACCCGGAGACGACCCCGAGCAGGACACGGACGCGGAGGAAGGTTCCGAGCGTCCGGTCCACGATCCTGAACAGAGCCAGCACGTCCGGACGGATGGCTTCCGGGAACAGGCGACCCCCCCGCTGCTTGATGGTGCGCTCATCCGACACCATGGTCAGGATCCAGGCCGGGATCACGAGGAGCCCGAGCACGTTGGAGGCCGTCCCGACGATGCCGAGTATCTGGCTCGCGAGGACGTCGGCGGCCTGGCCGGCCAGGCCCTGGAGGGCACCCTGGAGGGTGGTGGCGGTATCGGTCAGGATGGTCAGCGCGATCGTGCGCATCGGCTCGGGGATCGTGCCCACCTGGCCCTGGACGTCCGCGAGGGCCGTCTTGACCTGGTCGGGGGTGGGCAGCTTGTGGGCAACGGTCAGCAGTCCGTTGAGCAGCGGCGGCACCACCAGGATCACGACGCCGACCAGCAGCCCGACCGCGAGCAGCTCCGCCAGGAGCGCCGCCAGGACCCGCGGCATCACCTTGTCGAGGCGGTTGGCGAGGGGCAGGACGGCGTAGGCCAGCACTGCGCCCACCACGAACGGCATCAGGGCGGGCCACGACGCCACGGCCAGCAAGACCGAGACCCAGATGAGAACCAGGCCGATGGCGCCCTTGGCCAGAGCCTCCGGCCGGATCGTCCTGAGGCGGTCCGCGAGAACGTGCCAGCGTTCGCGGGCCCTCGTCCGCGCTGCGGGGGATGCGCTGAGCGTCATCGGCTGGCCTCCGGGTGCATCGTGTCAGGCGGCCGCGGCGGTGGCCGTGTCGGCCGGGGCCTTGCGGGCCGCCCAGCCGAGGAACATCCAGGTGACCCCGGCCATGATCAGCTCGAGGCCGACGAACAGGCCGACCGCAACCCCGGTGGTGGGGATGCCGGAGAACAGCCAGCCGCCGAGGAGGATGCTGATGACGCCGACGGTGGCGTTCACCACCCGGTGCCCGGTATGCCCCATGACGGCCCCCACGATCCGGAGGAGGCCCCCGAAGACCAGCATCACCGAGATGACGACCGTCAGCGTGATGGCGCCCCTGGTCGGGTCGGCCATGATGTCGACGCCGACGATCACGTACAGCACGCCGAGGAGCCCGCTGAGGATGACCCGCCCCATGCCGGCGCCGGTCGTGAGGGCGCCGGCAATCTGGACGAAGCCCGCAATGACGAGCACGAACCCGATGATGGCCGTCGAGACCAGGGTGGCGCTCACCAGGTTCCCGAGCGCGACGATGCCCAGGATCACGAACACCACGCCGAACCCGAAATACAGCTTCCAGCGGGCGCGGACCTGCGCCTCGCCTGGGGTGGGGGCAATCATGGGCACGGGTGGAATCTCCCTCACGCGCGCCTGACCGATTCCCGACCGCGGCGGGCAGAGGCGCAACGGGGAGACTATAGGTCCCCAACAGGCCCCCGGTCACGGAGGTCCGTCCGTGCACGCCCGGATGGCGTGCTGGCAGCGCACGGGGGTCCCTGATATGATCCGCCACCGGTCGCGGACCCGTGGTGTAGCGGCCCAACATGCCAGCCTGTCACGCTGGAGATCGCCGGTTCGAATCCGGTCGGGTCCGCCATTCTTTCCCGATTCCTCGCACGCCCCGTCCGCCCGCCCGGACGGGGCGTTCCTCTTCTTCGGGTACGCTTCGCGCCGTGAGCGTGCGCGACCCCAGCTTCGACCCCCGCCGCCAGAACCCCCGCAATGGCGCGCACCCGGCGAACACCAGGGCGCCAGCGCCCGCGCGTCCCCCTTGGCTCCTGCCGGCGCTGGTCGTCGCAGCGCTCGTGCTCGGTGCCGGCATCGGGTTCGGGAGCGGCCTGTTCCGCGGCGGGTCCGGCGGCGCGGGCCCCGCCGCACCCGGTGCCGTGGGAGTGGTGACGGGCACGCCCGAACCCGGCTCGACCGCCACCCCCGATGCCAACGCCCCCGGCGGCGCCTCGGCCGGCCCCACGGGGGCCCAGCCCTCGGATGATCCCGGCGCCCAGGCGTCGCCCGCGGCCGCGCCTCCCGTCACGACGGACACCGCGCTCGCGGACGTGGCCATCGTGCCCGTCACGCAGTTCCGAACGGGTCGCGCGAGCACCCGTCCCGCGGACGTGAAGGGCATCGCCGACGGATCCTCCCCGTACGACGCGCTCGTGCTGGTGGACCGCGACGCGGACGCGATCCTCGCCTCGCTGGGCGTGAAACGATCGGCCCTCGGCACGCACCTCGTCACGCTTCCGTCCGCGGAGCAGCTGTCCGCGGACCTCGCAAAGCACCGCACCCGCCTCGGGTTCCTCCGTGCGGACGAGGTCACCCCCGCCGTGCGGGCGCTCGCCTGGGGCTCGGACGCGCTGTTCGGCGTCGGACGCGTCGGCTCGCTCGGCGGCTGGAAGCTGAGCGCCAACCTCGCGGTCCCGGCCGGCAGCACCCGGGCCTACGACCCGGGCAAGGCCTGGACCCTCGTCGCCGGGGGCGACATCATGCTGGACCGCGGCGTCTCGCAGGCCATCACGGCCGCGAAGGCCGGGGCGAAATTCCCGTTCAACGGCGGCACGGCGGCGATCACCGGCCACTGCAAGAACTGCTCGCCCATGGGCTGGGACCTGCCGTACACGAAGCGCACCGGCAACGTCGGCGACGTCCGGGAGCTGACCAGGGGCGCGGACATCGCGATCGCCAACTTCGAGAACCCGGCGCCGGACAACTGGCACTGGCACGGCAAGGGCATGGTCTTCTCGGCCAACCCCAAGAACATCGCCGGGCTCGTGGACGCCGGCATCGACTGGGTCTCGCTGGCCAACAACCACATCGGCGACGCGGGCAAGGCCGGGATCGTCTCGACGCAGGGCAACCTCGACGACTACGGCATCAAGCACGCCGGCGCCGGCAGGAACACCGCCGATGCGCACACGGCGTCCCTGCTCAAGGCCGGCGGCGTCACGGTGGGGATCCTGGGCTACGACACGATCGCCGCCTACTACGCATCCGGGGCCTCGACGCCGGGCAGCGCCAGGATGACGAAGTCGTTCCTCCAGAAGGACATCGCGGCGGCGCGCAAGGCCGGGGCCGACATCGTGATCGTGTTCCCGCACTGGGGCGTGGAGTACCACGCGAAGCCGAGCGCCGGCCAGCGCAACCTCGGCCACCTGGCGATCGACGCGGGCGCGGACCTGGTGATCGGCAACCACCCGCACTGGGCGGAGGGCATGGAGGTCTACAAGGGCAAGCCGATCTGGTACGCCCTGGGCAACCTCGTGTTCGACCAGACCTGGTCCGAGCCGACGATGGAGGGGATCACCCTGGAGCTGACGTTCAGCGGCAAGGCGCTGGCGCAGGTCCGGATCCGCCCGCACCTGATCCTGGGCAAGGCGCAGCCGAACTTCTTGGACCCGATGGGGTCCGGCAAGGTGGTCATGGACCAGGTCTGGGGCGCGTCCAAGGGCCTGCTCAGCTGGTAGACCGGCGCGCGTGATGGCGGAGCCGGCCCGCGGGCCGTGCGGGGATCAGCCCCAGCCGTACTGACCCGGCACGCGGTCCTCCAGCCCCGCCAGCAGGTCCGTCTCCTGGTCCGGGGCGGGCACACGGGACTCGCGGCGCACGAACGCCTCCCGGAACCAGAAATCGCGCCAGGCGTCCGCGCCGAACCGGACGAACGGGTTCTCGTCGGAGATCTGCGTCACGTGGGCCCGCATCGCAGCCCAGCGGCGGTCCAGCGCCGGCGTGACATCCACCCACGCCGTGATCACCTCGTCTGGGACCAGCATCCGTGCCGCGAACGCCTCGAACTCCGCGAGCTGCTCCGGCGTCGCGTCCTCGGGCGGGGACCAGAAGGAGCGCTCGCCGACCGCCTCCATCCGCTCCTGGAGCGCGGAGCGCACCGAGGCCGGGATCGCCTGCTCGTACAGCTTCGCGGGAGCCCACGGCGCCAGGCCGCCCTCCGCCTCAGGCGCTCCGGTCCCCCCATGCTCCGGCGCCAGCTGCTCCGGGTACCAGGCCGGGTCACCCGCCCGCGCGAACGCGCCCACCGCGACGAGGTGCGTCCGGATGTGGTCCGGGTGCCCGTACCCGCCGAAGTCGTTATAGGTGGTCATGACGTCCGGCCGGTACCGTCGCACCATCCAGACCAGCCGGCCGATCGCCTCGTCCAGGCTCGCCTGCCAGAAGGTCCGCGGGTCCCGGTTCCCGGGCCGCCCCATCATGTCCGAGTCGCGGTAGCCCAGGTTCTCCCACTCGGTCACGCCGAGGGCCGCCATCGCGGATTCGAGCTCCACGGCGCGGATCTCGCCCAGGCGGCGGTGGTTGTCGGGGGTGTCCAGCTCCGGGACCACGATGTCGCCCATCTCCCCGCGGGTGCACGTGATCAGCACGACGCGACGGCCGGCATCGACCCACTGGGCCATGGTCCCGCCCGTGCCGATGACCTCGTCGTCGGGGTGGGCGTGGACGGTCATCAGGGTGGGGACGTGGGCGGTAGGGGTCTGGGACGTCTGCTCGGTCATGGGAGGATGCTAACGCTGCGCCCGGACTGCCGCCGAAATCCACGGCTCGCGGGCCCCGGACCGACGAATGGACACATCGCGCGCCGCGCTACCCTTCGCCGATGACCGACCAGCCCGATGTCCCCGATCAGCCCGCCGCTTCCGCCACTCGCGACGTTCCCGCAACCCCGGCCATCGCGGCCCTCGAGGCCGCCGGCGTCCCGTTCCGTGTCGTCCGTACCGAGATCGCGCGCAGCGCCGAGGAGAGCGCCCAGCTCCAGGGCGTGCCGCTCGGCTCGCTCCTGCGCTCCATCCTGGTCCGGCGCGCGGCGGACGACTTCATGTTCGTCCTCGTCCCCGGTGGGCGCCGGTTCAACTGGCCGAAGCTCAGGGCGCTCCTCGGCACCAACCGGCTCACGCTCCCCACCGAGGAGGAGGCGAAGGCCGAGACCGGGTATGTGCGCGGCGCCATCACGCCCTTCGGGGCCCGGCGGCCGTGGCCGGTCATCGCGGATGCGTCGATCGAGGGCCTGGAGGTCGTGGCGATCGGCGGGGGAGCGAGGGGCGTGAACGTCCACCTGGCTCCGGCCGACCTGGTCGCCGCCACGGGAGCGCAGGTCGTGGACATCACGATCCCCGAAGGGCCGGCAGCCGAGGCGGCGGCGCCCGAGTCGCAGGCCGCGCCGGACGCGTCCGTAGGCTGAGGGCGTCGTCGGACCGGGTTCCGGCCGCTACCATCGGCTCCATGGCCCCGACCCACGCCCCCGTGACCGGCCCGCTCGCCGGGATCCGCGTCACCGACTGTTCCACGGTCCTCGCCGGCCCGTACTGCACGATGCTGCTCGCGGACCTGGGCGCGGACGTGGTCAAGGTGGAGCCGCCCGAGGGCGACGCGACGCGCGGCTGGGGACCGCCGTGGGTCGGTGACGAGGCCGCCGGGACCCGGACGGCGGCCTACTACCTGGCCGTCAACCGCAACAAGCGCTCGATCAGGCTGGACCTCAAGCAGGAGCCCGGCCGCGCGGTTCTCCGAAGGCTGCTCCGGACGTCGGATGTCCTGGTGGAGAACTTCCGCGTGGGAGGCCTGGAGCGGCTCGGCTTCGCCGACGACGTCCTGACCGCACTGAACCCGGACCTCGTCCACCTGGCGATCTCCGGGTTCGGCACGGATGGCCCGGACGCGCAGAAGCCCGGGTACGACTTCATCGTCCAGGCGGCCGGCGGCCTCATGTCCATCACTGGTGCGCCGGACGAGGACGGCGGCCGGCCGATGAAGGTGGGCGTGGCGATCAGCGATGTCGTGACCGGGCTGTTCGGGGCCGTGTCGGTGCTGGCGAGCCTCGTCGGCCGTGCCCGGTCCACCACCTCCGGCCAGCGGATCGACGTCTCGCTGCTCGAATCCACCCTCGCCATCCTCGTGAACCAGGCCCAGAACGCGTTCATCTCCGGGAAGGCGCCCGGTCGCCTCGGCAACGCCCACCCGAACCTGGTCCCGTACGAGACCTTCCGCACCGCAGACGGGGACATCGCCGTGGCCGTCGGCAGCGAGCGCCAGTGGCCGCGCCTGTGCGAGGCGCTCGGCCTGCCGGACCTCGCCGCGGACCCGCGGTTCGCCACCAACGGCGGTCGCGTGGACCATCGCGCCGAGCTGCGACCCATGCTGGCCGGGAGGTTCGTCGCCCGACCCACCGGGGAGTGGCTCGCCGCGCTTGCCGCCGCCGAGATCCCCGCCGGGGCGATCAACGACATCCCGGCGGCGTTCGCGGCCCCGCAGGCTCAGGCACGCGGGATGGCGGTGGACGTGGAGCACCCGGTCCTTGGCGCGGTTCGCCAGGTGGGTATCCCGTTCCGTCTCTCGGCGACCCCCGCGACAATCCGCACCGCGCCCCCACTCCTCGGTGAGCACGCCGCCGAGATCCTGGCGGACCTGGGCTACGCACCTGCCGAGATCGAGGCGCTGGCCGCGGCCGGGACCACGTGACCGCGGCACTCACATGAGCACCTCACCCGGCACCCGTGTCGCCACCCGCGCCGCCCCGGACGCCACGTCCCTCGCCGAGGAGCCCGTCCCGTGAGGCGCTCGATGATCACCTACCCCACGGGCTGTCTCCTGGCCGTCGTGGACGACCCCGTCCGCGCTCGCGAGGCCGCCGATGCTCTCGTCGCGGATGGCGTCCCGGCTGCCGCCGTCGAGGTCCTCGCCGGCATCGCGGGCCGGGACGGGCTGGGCAGCCTGGGATCGGGGCCAAACCGGCTCTCCCGGATCGTCCGCATGTTCCAGTTCGTGTCGATGGACCAGCTGCCGGACTTCCTCGTCTACGAGCGGGCCCTCGAGGATGGCCGCGCGGTGGTGGTCGTCCGCGTGCGGGACCGCCCGACGATGGAGCGGGCGCGCAGCGGTCTCGAGCGGCACGGCGCGCACTTCCAGAACCACTTCGGGCGTCTCACGACCGAGGAGCTCTCGCGCTGGCGGGGCGACGAGCCGGAGATCCCGGATGCGCTGCGGCGCTAGGCGCCCCACGGTCGGCGGGCATGACCCGGGGCAGCACGGGGGCACGGCCGCCGGGCACGGACAAGCCGGCGGTCACCCGGGGAAGGCGACCGCCGGCGAGGGACGGGAGAAGCTAGTTCAGCGGGTCGCCGTCGCCGGCCTGGAAGATGCCGATCGCGCCGTGCGTCACGAAGTTGAACGCGTGGGTCACGAACGGGTACATGCCGTCCTCGACCGGCGAGAACTCGATGATCGCGGCCTGGGCCGGCGCCAGGTCCACGGCCTGCGAGCCCCAGCCGTCGGCGTTGCCGCGCTTGAGGGAGATGCCCTCCTTGGTCACGGTGTCGAAGATGGTCCCGACGACGTGGAACGAGCTGTCCTCGTTGGGCCCGGCATTGAGCACGAACATCCGCACGCGCCCGCCGGTCTTCACCGCCACCGGGTTGTCCTTGTACTGGTTGGCGATGCCGTTGAAGACCACGAAGTCAGGGGCCGGAGCCGTCTGGTTCGCCTTGGCGTAGTCGGACGGCTGGCCCTGGGCACCGAGGTACCACTCTCCCTGGACGAAGGCGAACTCGTTGTCCACCTTGGGCAGCCCTCCCTTGGGCTCCACGATGACCATGCCGTACATGCCGTTGGCGATGTGGAGGAGGGCCGGCGCGGTCCCGCAGTGGTACATCCAGACGCCGGCGTAGTCGGCCGTGAAGGTGTAGGTGAACGTCGCGCCGGGCTTGATCTCAACCATCTGGTGGTTCATCGCCGTCTGGCTGGCGTGGAAGTCGATGGAGTGGCTCATCTGGCCCTCGTTCGTCAGGTGCACGTTGACGGTGTCACCCAGGTGCACGCGGATGACGGGCCCCGGCACGGTGCCGGCGAACGTCCAGGCGTGGACGACGAAGCCCTTGGCCACCGTGATGTCCTTCTCGATGATGGGGAAGTCCACGTCGTGGACGGTGCCAGCCATGACGGCCGGGGCGACCGGGTCACGCAGGATGTACGGGGCCGCGTTCGGGTCCGCGACGGGGCCGGCGGCCGCGCGTGCGATGGACGCACCGGGCGCTGCGGGTGCGGGGGTCGCCTCGCCCATGCCGGCCATCTGGGATGCGGACGGGGACGTCGATGCCGCGGCGGGGGCGGCGGAGGCGCTCGCGGCAGGTGCGGCGGCACCAGCAGTCCGCACCGGTGTCGAGACGCTGCCGACCGTCTGGCCACCTCCCGGCGTGCCCGCGCTCGTGTCGAACGACCAGGCCGGCGCGGCCGCCCTGGAGCAGCCGGCCGTCATGAGGCCGAGCAGCGCGATGGCTGTGATGAGGCGTCTGGTGCGATCCATGCGTGCGTCCCTTCCCACCTGGACCCGGGTCGTTCCCCGTCCCGTGT
>Ga0302299_10001765_pt1 | contig 13042 bp, 9 predicted proteins | sample III_Fen_N3_4_FD_198795 | JGI IMG/M metagenome (GOLD analysis project Ga0302299, IMG submission 198795) | Peat permafrost microbial communities from Stordalen Mire near Abisko, Sweden - III_Fen_N3_4 | ecosystem: Environmental > Terrestrial > Soil > Wetlands > Permafrost | place: Sweden: Abisko... | reverse complement strand
GATCGAGGACATCGTCGCCGCGGCGCACGAGGCCGGCGCCTGGGTGCACGTGGACGGCGCCTTCGGCCTCTGGGCCGCCGCGGCGCCGGCTCGCGCGCACCTCGTGCGCGGCATCGGCGCCGCCGACTCCTGGGCGACCGACGCGCACAAATGGCTCAATGTCCCCTACGACTGCGGCCTCGCCTTCGTGCGCGATCCCGAGCCGCTGCGCGCGGCCATGGGCGTGACCGCCGCCTACCTGCCGGACAGCATGATGCGCGAATCGGCGGCCCACACGCCCGAGCTCTCGCGCCGGGCGCGGGGCGTAGAGGTCTGGGCCGTGCTTCGCGCGCTCGGCCGCTCCGGCCTGGCCGACCTCATCGAGCGCGACTGCCGCCACGCCACGCGCTTCGCCGAGGGGCTGCGCGCCGCCGGCTTCGAGATCCTGAACGACGTCGTGCTGAACCAGGTGCTGGTCTCGTTCGGCGACGAGGAGACGACGCGCCGCGTCGTCGCCGCTGTCAAGGAAGACGGTACCTGCTGGGCCGGAGTGACCGTTTGGCAGGGGCGCACGGCGATGCGCATCAGTGTGACTGGATGGTCCACCACTGGCGACGACGTGGAGCGCAGCCTTGCGGCCATGCTCCGCGCCGCCGGCTGAGGGCGGCGGTCAGCGGGTGCCGTGAGCGCGCGCCAGCGCCGCCTTGACGGCGGCGAGCAACGCCTCGGGCTCGTCGGTGCCCACGCGCACCACGTGCCCGTCGGTGAGCCGCAACCTTACGGCGTCGAGCCCGGAGACGTTGTAGAGCCGGCCGCCGGGGATGACCCGGATGCCCCAGCCGGCGAGCCACGAGTTGCGCACCGCGTCGGCCCCGGCGATCTCACTCAGCGGCGTCCGCTGGTGGAAGCCTCGCAGGCCGAAGCGCAGGTCGACGGCTTCGTCGTCCACGGTCACGGTCAGCCACGCGAAAAGCACCAGCAGTGCCACCAGGAGCGCGCCCATCACCACAGGCACGAACAGAGTCACGTTGCCGAGCTGCAGGAGGGCGGTCGTCAGCGCCGCCACGCCGATCGCGGGGACGATCATGGCCCAGCCGATCTGTGTGTGCCGGTAGCGGGTGTCCACGCGGCAATCATGGCCCAGAGGGCTGCCCGCGCCAACCCCGCCGGCTGCGCGCTCGCCCTCAGCCGGGCAGCGGCTCTGTGTCCCAGTCGGACGGCGTGAACACCGCGCCGGGCTCGGCGCCGACGATGAGCATCGCGGTGCCGGCCTCGAGGGCCACGGCGCCGCGCACGGTCGCCGGGTCGGGCACGTAGAGGAAGGTCCCGGCCGGGGCGTCGATCTTTTCGCCGTCGACCCGGTACGTGGCGTGGCCGCTGACGATCAGGAAGAGCTCCTCGTGACGGGTGCCGGCGTCGCTGAGCTCGGTGTGGTCGTGCGTGAGCACATCGCCCGGCTGCGTCGCCTTGGCCAGATTGGTGCCGAACGAGCCGATGCCGAAGATGCGGCGCAACGGCTTCCACTCGGTGGTCGGGTAGTCGTCGTCGATCTCGAAGGGCAGATCGTCGATGTGCGCGACCTTATGGGTCGTCGGCCGGTGGGTGTCTGCCATGGGTTCCTCCTGCTGACATATGGGGCGTGCTGGACGGTAGAGGCGGCGGGGGCGCCGGCGCAACCGCCGGCCTGCGTGCTACATGAGGCAGTCGCCCGCGAGCACGTAGCGGTCGAGGCGGCCAAACCGCCGCGAAGCGCAGATGAGGCCGGCCGTCCCCTCGAAGGAGAAGCCGGCCTGCCAGAGCATCCGCTGGGCGGTAAGGTTGGGCCCCGGGACGCAGACGGTGGCCCGCTCGCAGCCGCGCGCGGCGAGCTCGCCGAGGGCGCAGCGCAGCGCGGCCGTCTGATCCTGGGCGCGAAGGGTGGCGACGGGACCGACGATGCTCACGCCTTCGGTCTCGTCGCCACCGAGATACGCGTACCCGACTGCGCGTCCCCGCCGCCGGAACAGCCATCCCGGGTGCGCAGGCCTCGTGAGGAACCAGAGGTGGTCCAGGGTGCGGTCCGCCTCGAGAACGGCCGCGTCGATCTCGTCGAGCTCGCCCACGACGCCTTCAGTGAGGGGCTCCACGTCGAGGCCGCCTGTCCGGTCTGGCGACGAGCCGGCGATCGCCGCCGGCCCCGTGAGGTACAGCAAAGCGGACTGTGGATAGATGCCATGGCGTGCGTACAACCCGTTCGAGATGGGATTGGCGGCGCTCGAGGTGAGCGCCGCCACGCCGCCGGCGGCGGGCAGCTCCGCGAGCGCCGCCTCGAACAGCCGTCTCCCGAGCCCGCGTCCTTGCCACTCGGGGAGCACGAAGAGCCCGGCGCAGTAGGCCAGCGCGCCGCGCACGAGACCTGCGCCGAAGGCGACCGGGCTGTCACCGTCGCCCGCGAGCCAGAACCGTTGCCCGTCGGTCGCGATGACATGGCGAAGGGCGGGCGCCGCGTGATCGTCGGGTGCTGAGAGCGGCAGTCGCCCCTGCTTCGCGGCCAAGTCGTTGAGGGCACGGACGACGATGCGCGAGGCGGCCGCGGCGTCCGCATCGGCGTCGCCGGCGTGGCGAAGCGCAAAGGTCGTGAAGCGGGTCTCACGACGTTGCTCGTCCTTGGCGGTCATGCCACCTCCTGCGTGACGATGGTCTCTGCGTGGATTCTACCTGTCGCCGGATGTTTGGCTTTCGCCGATTGAGGAAGGAGGACAAAAATAATCCGGTATCACCAAGGGAGTGCACGCCATGGATGCAGAAACCGCCCCGCGGCCGGCTCTTGCGCCGGCGGACGGGGCTCACGTTCCCCGCCACCTCGGGCTGGCGCTCGTCGTCATCGCCGCCGCCCAGCTGATGATCGTGCTCGACGCTACCATCGTGAACGTGGCGCTGCCGCAGATGCAGCGTTCGCTCGGCTTCAGCGGCACCGGTCTGGAATGGATCGTCACCGCGTACTCGCTGGCCTTCGGCAGCCTGCTGCTGCTCGGCGGCCGTCTGGGCGACCTCTACGGCCGGCGCAGAGTCTTCATCACCGGCGTGCTCGTCTTCTCGGTGGCCTCGCTCGTCGGCGGCTTCGCCACCTCCGAGTGGTGGCTCCTCACGGCGCGCGCCGTGCAAGGCGCCGGCGCCGCGCTGGCCGCGCCGACGGCCCTCGCGCTGATCGCGACCACGTTCCCCGCGGGACCGCCGCGCAATCGGGCGCTCGGCGTCTGGGCCGGCATGGCCGGCGCCGGCGGCGCCATCGGCCTGCTGCTCGGCGGCATCCTCACCACTTACGTCTCGTGGCGCTGGGTGCTCTTCGTCAATGCGCCGATCGGGTTGGTCGTGGCCGGCCTCGCGCCGTTCGCCCTGGCGAAGACCGCGAGGCAGCACCTCCGCCTTGACATCCCCGGGGTGGTGACCAGCACGGCCGGTCTCGCGTTGCTCGTCTACGGCCTCACGCACGCCGCCGCCGGTCAGGACGGCATCTCTCACTGGGGCGACCCGCTGACGATCGGCACGCTGGCCGCGGCCGCGATCCTTCTCATCGGCTTCGTCTTCATCGAACGCCGCACGCCCCACGCCGAACTGCCGCTGCACCTCCTGAACTCGCGCCGGCGCTCGGGCGCCTACATCATGATGCTGCTCCTGGGCACCGCGATGTTCGCCGTGTTCTTCTTCCTCACCATCTACGTCCAGACGGTGTGGGGCTACAGCCCGGTCAAGGCCGGCGTGGCGTGGGTCCCGTTCCCCATCGCCTTGATCGCGATCAACATCTTCGTCGCCCGCTACCTGGTGACGCGGGTGGGCGTGCGGCCGCTGTTGCTCGCCGGGCCGCTGTTCTCCGGGCTGGGGTTCCTGTGGCTCTCGCGTCTGAGTGAGACGGGCAGCTACTGGACCAACCTGCTGGCGCCGATGATGCTGCTCAGTGTGGGCATGGGCCTGATGTTCGTGCCGCTCACGCTGATGGTCGTCAGTCACGTGAAGAACGAGGAGGCCGGCGCCGCCTCGAGCCTGCTCAACATCGGCCAGCAGATCGGCGGCTCCATCGGCCTGGCAGCGATCGGCACCGTGGCTTGGACCTCGGTGGCGCACAGCGTGCGGAGCCAGATGGCCGCCGCGGCTACCGCGGCCGGCGGCGCCTCGGCGGCGGCGAGCAGCGGCGCCGGAGCTGCGCGGGGCGCCGCCTCGGGCGCCGCCAGCCTGCCGCCGCAGGTCCTCTACCACGCGCTGACCGTCGGCTTCTCGACCGGCCTCGTGATCGCCGGGGCGGTCGCGCTCAGCGGGTTCTTCGTCGCTCTCGTGACGACCCGGACCCCGGGGCGCGTGCGCTTGAGCTCGGCCCTGCACGACCGCGAGCCGTCGTGCGACGAGGTGCTGGGCACCTGCGAGCCGGCAGCGGCCGTCGCCGACTGACGGACGACGGCGGGGCGGGGCGGCCGAAGTGCAGCCCCGCCCCGCCATGGCGGGCCGGGCCAGCGACGTGTCGCTCTACGACGCGTCGCCCTCCGGCCCCACCAGCTTCCAGCCGCTCTGCCAGCTCCACCCGTGGCGCATCTGCAGCGAGATGTTCAGGAAGGCGAGCGCCTCGAGGTACCGCGACATGGCGAGCTGGCCGGCGTCGATGGGGTTGAAGCCCATGCCCTTGACCAGGTCGAGCACGACCGCCTTGGCCTCGTCGTCGTCGGAGGCCACGAAGCCGTCGACGTGCACATTGGAGATGACCGGGTCGGCCTGCCGGGCGGCGAAGATAGTGTTGAAGGCTTTTACGACGCGCGCCGCGGGGACATGGGTCTGGATCCCCTCGGCCGCGGAGGTGCCCTCCACCGCCAGTCCCGAGTAGTCGGGCTTGAGCGGGTTGGTGGCGTCCACGACGATCTTCCCGGCGAGCTGCGGCCCGACCTCATCGAGCAGGTCCACGATGGCCATGTAGGGCACGGCGATGACGACGAGCTCGGCGCCCTCGACCGCTTCGCGGTTGGAGGCGGCGGCCTTCGCCCCCGTCTCGCGAGCCACGGTGGCGGCGCTGTCCCCGCTCGACGAGCTCACGGTGACGGAGTGCCCGGCGCGCAGGGCTGAGGTCGCGAGGGCTTTACCTACGTTGCCCGCGCCGATGATAGCGATCTTCATGGGACCTCCTTGAATGATCTGTTCCTCTCGGGGTGTACCCGGAGGCGGCGGTCTGACACTGGTCCGCCGTCGCGGCGTGATGGGCTGGACCTGGCGAGAAATCCTGCGAAGCCCTTGACACCGGCCTGAATGGTCCGTAAAGTGAACGCCGTTCACCAAGGAAGACAGTGTTTTCGCGGGAGGCATCGGTGCATCACCACCACGATCATCACGAGCTGCGCGCGGAGCATCGCGAGCAACACGCCGAGCGCAGGGAGCAGCGGCACGCCCGCCGCGTGCGCCGGCACAGCGAGACGCGCGAGGAGATCCTGGAGGCGGCGCGCGAGGTCCTGCTGGAGCGCGGCGCGGCCGACCTCTCGCTGCGCGAGATCGCGCGCCGCGCCGAGTTCAGCCCCGGCGCGCTCTACAAGTATTTCGACAACAAGGACGACGTCATCAAGGCGCTGGCGGACAAAGCGATGGGCGCGCTGCTGCTGGCGTTCGGCGCGGTGCCGGCCGACCTCCTGCCCGACGAGCGCGCTCTCGAGATGGGCATGGCCTACCTCGAGTTCGCGAGGCACAACCCGGAGGACGTCGCTGTGATTGCCCTGCACGAGTCGACTCTCCACGCGCTGCCGCTCACCGACGAACACCGCGCGATGGAGGAAGTCGTGGTCGGCGTCTTCACCGACGGCGTCGCGCAGGGCGTGTTCACCTTGGCCGAGGGCGAGGAGCCCGACTACATGGCCTACGGCGCCTGGGCGCTCGTCCAGGGGCTGGCGACGTTCGAGCAGCAGCAGCGCCCCGTGGTCGCCGACAAGCTGCGTCAGAGGCAGCGACAGCTACTTCGCGTGTACATCAACGGACTCAAGACCGACTGGTCGAGCACCGACTGACCGGCCGCGGCACGGACCTGGAGGGACCTATGCCAACCGATCTCAAGCGAATCAAACGCGTCACCCTGGGCACGATGTGCTTCGCCCTGTTCATGGTGATGCTCGACAGTACCGTCGTGAACCTGGCGCTGCCGACGATCCAGCGCGAGCTGAACGCCAGCATGAGCGAGCTGCAGTGGATCGTCGACGCGTTCGTCCTGGCGCTCGCCAGCCTGCTGCTCACCGGGGGGACGCTGGGCGACATGTACGGCCGCCGCAGGGCGTTCATGATCGGCGTCGCCGTGTTCACCGGCGGCTCCGTGATGTGCGCCCTGGCGCCGTCCAGCGGCGTGCTCATCGGCGCCCGCCTGCTGCAGGGCGTCGGCGCGGCCGTGATGATGCCGAGCACGCTCTCGATTCTCACCAACACGTTCCCCGACGCCCGCGAACGCGCTCGCGCCATCGGCCTGTGGGCCGGCATCTCCGGGCTGGCCATGGCCATCGGCCCGCTGGTCGGGGGCACGATGGTCGACAGGCTCGGCTGGCAGAGCATCTTCTGGATCAACGCGCCGATCGGCGTCATCGCGTTGGTGCTCGCGGCGCGGTTCGTGCCGGAGTCGTCCGACCGGGCCGGGCGCACGCTCGACCTGCCCGGCCAGATCACTGCCATCCTCGGCCTGGCGGCGCTCACCTACGCGTTCATCGAGGCCAACACCTACGGATGGACCTCGGCTCGCATCCTGACGTGCTTCATCGTCGCGGCGGTGTCGCTGAGCTTGTTCCTTTTCATCGAGATCCGCGGCTCAAGCCCGCTGCTGCAACTGAAGTTCTTCCGCAATCTGACCTTCAGCGGAGCCAACCTGGTGGGCGTGATCGTCAGCTTCGCCTTCTTCGGTGTGATCTTCTTCCTCTCCCTGTTCCTGCAGGAAGTGCAGGGTTACTCGCCGACCAAGGCCGGCGTGCTTCAGCTGCCGGCGACCCTCGGGGTGATGACGGCGGCGATCGTCTCCGGTCGCATCGTCGGGCGCATCGGCGCGCGGCTGCCCATCACGATCGGGCTGGTGATGACCGGGACCGCGCTGCTGTTCCAGACGGGGATCCAGCCGGACACCAGCTACGCGTCGTTCTGGTACTGGCTGCTGCTCATGGGCCTCGGCATCGGTCTCATCATGAGCCCGATGACGACCGCCGTGATGGGCACGGTGCCTGCGGCGCGTGCCGGCATGGCCTCGGCGACGTCCAACACGATGCGCCAGGTTGGCGGCGTGTTCGGCATCGCCGTGCTCGGCAACCTGGTGACGCACCGGTTCACGACCGATCTCAGCGCGGCGCTGGCCAGGTTCCATCTGCCGCCGGCCGTCGCGCAAAAGATCATGGCGATGGCCGGGCAGGGGCGTGAGGCGGCGTCCGGACAGAAGATCCCCGGCGTCGACGCGGCCGCGCTCGGCCGCACGATCAACATCTCGTTCACCTCGGGCATCCATCTTGCTCTGTGGGTGAGCGGGATCATGCTGCTCGTCGGTGCGCCGATCGCCTTCCTGACCGTGCGCTACACCGCGCCGCACCACGTGGAGGCGCGGCAGAAGAAGGCTGCGGCGCTCGACGCGGCCGTGGAGGAGGCCGGAGCATGAGCGCCGCGGGCGATGCCGGCGATGCGCGGCCGGCGCCGGACGTCTGCTCGGCCGAGCGCGCCGGCTGGCTGACGACGCCGGTCCGCCGGCTGATCACGAACCCCACGCGCATTCTGCGCGGCCTGGTCCAGCCCGGCGATACGGCCGTGGACCTCGGCTGCGGCCCCGGCTTCTTCACGCTGCCACTGGCCGAGATGGTCGGCGACGGCGGCAGCGTCATCGCCGTCGATCTGCAGGCGGCCATGCTCGAGAAGGTACGGGTGCGCGCCGAGCACGAAAGCCTCGCGGCGCGCATCCGCCTGCACCAGTGCCCCGCGGACTCCCTCGGTCTGGAAGGCGAGCGCGCCGACTTCGCGCTCGCCTTCTGGATGGTCCATGAGGTGCCGAGCGCCGAGCGATTCCTGAACGAGGTCCACGGCCTCCTCAGGGACGGCGGGCGACTGCTGCTCGTCGAGCCGCGGGGCCATGTGAGCGAGGAGGCCTTCGCGCACACCGTCGATCTGGCGATCTGGGACGGCATGAAGCCGCTCGCCCGGCCCCGCGTGACCTTCAGCCGCGCGGTACTCCTCGAGCGGCCCTAGCACTTGAGCTGCTCGCCGGACCCACGCCCAGATTCACGATGCAGCGGTGCGGCGTCTCGGCGTTGCCGGCCTCGTCCACCGAGTGGTACGTGATCGTGTTGGCTCCATCGACGATCCAGCGCTGCCCGGGCGCCACCGTCACCGACGCGCCGGCCGACCAGCGCTTCGGGTGGCCGTTGACGCGATAGTAGGTGACCGGCGGGGTGAGCCCACCGGTGTCGACGGCCGTGAGCGTCACCGTGACCGGTCCAGCATGCCAGAGGCCGTCGCTGTCATCGGTCGTGACCGGCGCTACGTCGTCGGGCCGGGTCGTCACGGTCGCGGAAGCCGGGCTCATGTTGCCGGCGGCGTCAACGGCCCGCACGCAGTAGTGGTAGACGGCGCCGTTCGTCACGCCGGCGTCGCTGAGGAAGGCGGCTGTCGGCAGGCCGGCTACACGATGGGGTGACGAGTAGTTGGTCGCGCTCCCGAGCGGCGCCGGGTCGGTCCAACTCTCGACCTGATACTTCGCCGCGTCGGCGACCGGCGACCAGACAAGCTGCACCGTTCCGGCCCGGGGCTGCGCCGTGAGGCCGGTTGGCGTCGCCGGCGGCGTCTGGTCGGCCACGCCGAGAGCGACATCACTGCCGGCAGGGCCTGAGCTCGGCGCCGGGATGGCCCAGGCGACGCCGTCGAAAGCTACGGTGATGGCGGTCGCGGCCGGTACGACGGCGCGGAAGTCGCCGGTGGAGCCGGCCGGCCCGTAGTCTTCGTCGTCGACGATGCCGTTCGCGTCGTCGTCGCAGCCGTTGGGCTCGCCGCGGACCTGGGCGAGCAGGGCTCCGCCGGAGGCGGCGCGCACCACGCCCAGCGCATTCGCCGCGGCTCCGGTGGCGACGCCGTTGTGCACGGCCGCGCCGGGCACGGCGCCGCTGATGCCGCCGGTCGTGTCCAGAACGGTGACCGTCGCCCCGTTGCCGCTGTTCAGCGTGTCGTTGCCGCCGGTGGCCGTGAGCGAGATGAGCAGGTAGTAGGGGCCGGCGAGCGATACGTCGCCGAATTTCGCCAGGACCCAGGCCGAGACGACACCCTTGGCGTCGGCCGTGACCTGCGGGAAGTCGAGCCACGACTCGCGCTCCTGTACCCAGCGCGGCGTGACCGGATTCCAAGTGAAGCCGCGGTTGGTCGCCCCCGAGGGCGACGGACCCACGGAGAAGCGGATCTTCGTGTAGTAGCTCACCCCCGCGGTGAGGCCCGTCCCGGTGAAGTGGATGGCGATGGGCGTGTGATCGTTGCCGACGTAAGCGGGGTAGATGTCGGCGCCGCCGGTGAAGCCTGCGGCGGCCGGCGCCGGCGCGGCCTGCGCCAGCATCGCGACGGCGACGAGGACCAGCGTCAAAATGACGGTCGCCACTCTCGCACTCTTCCTCGCTTGGGTGCCAGCGGCCATGGCCGATTCTCCTTGGGGACGACGTACGCTAGAGTCTTCCTTACCGACGGCAGTCTCGCGACACTTCGCGAGCCTGTCAAGCGATGGCGACGCCGCTCGGGAACCAGTCGAGTGCCTACATTGCTCTGAGCGCCGGAGTCTTCCGCATCGCCGGCTCCGTGGTTCGGAGTCGCAAGGGAATGTGCGGCCGCCGGCAACCGTCGCGGCCGACCGCGAAGGGAGCTTGGAACCATGTCGAGGAGAATCCCGCACACGTGCGTGAGTCCGTCCGCCCGCCCGCGCCGTATGCGCGCTCGTGCGGGCCTCTGGGTCGTCGTGCTGCTGGTCGCAGTCGTCGCGCTCGCGGCGGCGGGGCCGGCACTGGCGGCTGCGGCCTACACCGGCAACGTCACCACGACAACGGCGAGCAGCTACGTGGCCAACGACCACACGCCGATCGCCTTCCAGCTCGCCGCCGGCACCAACTCCGGGCTGGCGGCCAGCACCAAGTACTACGTCAAGGTCCGCTTCTCGCCGGTTGCCAGTGGCCAGGGTTCCAGCGGTAACCGCGGCCTCACCTGGAACCCGGGCACCCACAACTGGGTCCACAACAGCGCCGCCTGGACTGACTTCCCGTCGATCACGACGCTCGCCGACAAGAGCCTGCCCACCGACGCGAGTTCGTGGCTCTACGGGAAGTTCGCCGACGACACCCAGACCTCGGCCGCCAACGGCCCTTGGTACCTCGTCGTATCCCTCAGCGTCGGCGTTGCCGGAAACACGCTCAACCCTTCGGCCGGCGGCCCGCTGGTGACGGTCATGTCGATGTCTGCATCCGGGACGGGCTCCTGGGTGCATGACGGCGTGCCCAGCGGTCTGGGCGCCGACACGCGCGTCGCGGCCACGTCGGCCGGCGCCTCGAGCCCCGTCTATGGGCTCACCCGCACCGAGGCCAACGGGACCGACGACGACGCGAACGGCGTCGTCGACGACGAAGACTACGGCCAGGCCGGCTCCACCGGCGACTTCCGCCTTGCGGTGCCGGCGAACACGGCCATCGACGTGCGCACCGGCGCCGCCAACGACACGGTCGTCGACGGCTGGACCGGCGTCACGACCGGGCCGCCCGACACCGACATCGCGCTCGGTGCGAGCGATACTACCCCGCCGACCGCCCCAGGCACGCTCAGCGTCACTCCCGGCTACCGGAAGCTCCATCTGGCCTGGGGTGATGCGAGCGACGACACCGGCGTGACCGGTTACGACATCTACCGCTGGCAAGGCTCGGGGACAAACCCGACGCCCACTCACGTCTTCCTCGACCGCGTCACAGCGGCGTCGACCTACAACGACACCGACGTGATCGTCGGCCAGACTTACCACTACGAGGTGCGAGCCGTCGATGCCGCGACCAACGTTGGGCCGCGCTCGAATGCGGCATCCGGCGCCCCGCAGGCCGACACCACGGCGCCCACGACGAGCGCCGCGACCCTCCCGCCTTTGCCGGCCCTCGGCTGGTTCACCGGCACGGTGACCATCACCTTCTCGGCTATCGACGACGGATCGGGCGTTGCCAGTGTCTCGTATACCCTCGACGGCGGTGACGCCGTCGTCACCGCTGGCGCCGAGACCTCGCTCACGCTCGATGCCAACGGCGCGCACGCTCTGACGTACTGGGCCGCCGACAACGACGGCAACATCGAGAGCGCTCACGGTTTGAGCGTCCCCATCGACGCGGCCGCTCCTGTCACCACGGCGACGGCTGGGGCCTGGCACGGCGGCACGATGGAGTTCAGCCTTTCGGCTAAGGACAACATCGGGGGCAGCGGCGTCGCCGCCGCCAACTACCAGATCGGCTCCGCCGACGCGCAGCCATACACCCAGGAGCTCACTCTCACCGACGCGACCCCGGTCGCCTACTGGTCGGTCGACAGCGCCGGCAACGTGGAGTCGCCGCAGGTGTTCACGCCGCAGACCGACACCGTGGCGCCGGTGACCACGGCTTCCGCCGTGTGGGCCGGCGGCCATCAGGTGCTCACGCTCTCGGCGCTGGACGACAGCGGCGGTACTGGCGTTTACGCGACTTACTTCCGCATCGGAGGCGGCGAGCAGCAGACGTACAGCGATCCGATCACCCTCGCAGACGCGACCCCGGTCACGTACTGGTCGGTCGACAACGCCCTCAACGTCGAGCAGGCGCAGACGTTTACGCCTGAGACCGACACCACCCCGCCCACCGCCGACGCCGGCCCCGACCAGACCCTGGAGGCCACCGGGCCCGACGGCGCCAGCGCGACCCTCACCGGCTCGGCCCACGACCTCGTCGACCCGGACCCGGCCCTGGCCTGGTACGAGGGTGACGCCAAGCTCGGCGAGGGCGCCGGCCTGACCCGCACCTTCGCTCTCGGCGAGCACACGCTCAGGCTCGAGGCGACGGACTTCTCCGGCAACGTCGGCACGTCCACGGTCACGGTGACGGTCCTCGACACCACGCCGCCGACCCTCGACGCCGGCCCCGACCAGACCCTCGACCAGCTCCCCGGCGCCGCCACCGTCGAGGTGACCATGACGGGAACGGCAAGCGACCTCGCCGATGCGAGCCCGGCTCTCGCCTGGTACGAGGGCGCCGCCAAGCTCGGCGAGGGCGCCACCCTGAGCCACGCCTTCGCCCTCGGTGAGCACGCGCTGACGTTGGTGGCCACGGACGCCTCCGGCAACAGCGCCGGCGCCAACGTCAGCGTGACGGTGCGCGACCGCCTCGCCCCCAGCGTCAGCGCGAGCCCCGTGCCGGACGGCTGGCAGGCCGCCCCGGTGACCGTCGACCTCACGGCCGCCGACAACCTCGGCGGCTCCGGCGTCGCGGCGACCGAGTACAAGCTCGACGACGCCGACTGGACCGCCGGCGCGCACGTGTTGATCGACACGGAAGGCGTCCACGCCCTGCTCTACCGCGCCCGCGATGTGGCCGGCAACCTCAGTGACGCCGGCTCGGCCACGGTCTCCGTCGACCTCACGGCCCCGACCGTCGCCGTGAGCGGCGCCGACGACGAGTGGCACAACCAGCCGGTCAGCCTGCTGCTCACGGGAAGCGACCTGGCCTCGGGCGTCGCCTCCCTCAGCTACCGCGTCGACGGCGGCGAATGGGTCACCGGGCCCGCGTCCATGGCGTCGCTCACCATCGACGCCCCCGACGCAGGCGCCAACGACGGTTCGCACCTCGTCGAGTACGCGGCCACCGACCTGGTCGGCCACGAGTCCGATGTGCAGTCGCTCACCGTCAACATCGACACCTCGCGGCCGCTGGTCACGGCCCCCTGGGCGGTGAGCGTGAAGCGCGGTCAGCTCTGCACGCTGCCCTACCGGGTGAGCGACCTCGGCAGTCCGACTGCCACGGTCACGGTGCGCATCACCGGCAGCGGCGGCAGGCTCGTCAAGCGTGGCCTCCTGCACTGG
>Ga0302299_10001764_pt1 | contig 13044 bp, 11 predicted proteins | sample III_Fen_N3_4_FD_198795 | JGI IMG/M metagenome (GOLD analysis project Ga0302299, IMG submission 198795) | Peat permafrost microbial communities from Stordalen Mire near Abisko, Sweden - III_Fen_N3_4 | ecosystem: Environmental > Terrestrial > Soil > Wetlands > Permafrost | place: Sweden: Abisko... | reverse complement strand
ACACCGTCGCCGGCCGCCAACTCGTCGCCCGCGGCGAGGCACGTGGCGAAGCCCGCGGCCGGGCGCACGGGCAGGCCGACCTGCTCGCAGCGCTGCTGCGACGCACCTTCGGCGACGACCCCCGTATCCCCGACCTCGCCGCCCGCCTCGCCCGCCGCCCCCACGGCGAGGCCCTGGACGCCGTCCTCGGCGCCACCACCCTCGACGACCTGGCGCAGCCTCAGGCCTGAGCCGGCCCGCGGCGACCATGCGTGGTCGACCGTGGGGAGCGGCCTTCAGCCGTTCCTGATCACGGCTTCGTAGGCTGCCGAGGCCACGACGAGGTCCTCCCAGGCCTCGCCGACGCTCTTGAACAGCCGCGGCCGCTCCGGGTCGAGCGTGAGCCGGCCGGCCACCAGCTCCGCCAGGTCGGCGGCCACCAGCTCCGCCGCCGGCACGCCGAGCTCGGCGGCGGCCAGGACGACGTCCCCCGCCTCCCGCAGCGCGCTCCCGCGGGTCTCGACGACGACGTGCGCCCGCGCCACCAGGCCCGTCGGGACCTCCCGCGCGTCGGGCTCGTGGCTGCCGACGGCGACGACGACGGCGCCCGGCAGGACCGACCCGGCGTCGAACAGCGGGTGCCGCGCCGTCGTCGCGCAGACAACGACGTGGGCGGCGGCCACCGCCCCGGCCACCTGCGCGGGCGTCGCGTCCCGGCCGAGCACCGTCGTCGTCCCGACCGCCCGGACGGCGGCCACCGCCTCGACGTGCGCGACGCCCTGCGGCCCGCGCCCGAACACCACCAGGCGCACCGGCGCGGACCCCGGCGGCGCCAGGTGCCGCACGGCCAGCGCGGACACCGCGGACGTCCGCAGCGCGGTCAGCGCGACAGCGTCCACCAGCGCGACCGGGGTCAGCGTGACGGCGTCGAACAGCACGTACACGCCCTGGATCCGGGGCAGCCCGCGCGCCGCGTTGCCCGGTGCCACCGTGGCCAGTTTCACCCCGGCGAACCGGGCGCCCGCCGCGGGCATGAGCAGCAGTTCGCCGCCGGCGACCGGCAGGCTCGAGCGGGCCGGCGCCGTGCCCGGCGCCGCGCCGTCGCGCAGCGCGGCCTCCAGCGCGTCGACGGCGGCGGCCACGGGGACCCGGCGGCGCAGCTCCTGCGCCCCGACGAGCACCGGCCCGCTCACCGGAGGGTGAATCCCTGCTGCAGCGGGTCGGCCGGATCGACGACGAACGAGTGCTGCCCGGTCCGGTAGGCGCTCCCCCGCACGTGGGTCACCACGCCGTCCGCCCGCTCCTCCCCCAGCCAGGCGTGGAACCGGGTACCGACGACGCTGTCGTGCCAGAACATCGTGTCGCGACCGAGCTCCCCGGTGCGGGCCAGCAGGGCGAGCCGGGCCGACGTGCCGCTGCCGCAGGGCGACCGGTCCACCTCGCCGTCCGCGAAGACGGTGACGTTGCGCTGGTGCAGGACGGGCGGGTCGACGGTGCGGGCGACGTCCTCGAACCAGATCGTCCCGTAGAGGCCCGACAGGCGCGGGTCGCGCAGGTCGGTGACGGCGGCGACGGCGGCCGGGTCGCGGCCGAACCAGGCCCGCACCTCGCGGGACAGCTCGATCATCACCGGCACGTGCTCCGGCCGGACGGCGAGCCCGAGGTCCGCCGCGCGCAGCGAGGCGTAGAACGCTCCCCCGGACGACACCGCGACCTGCACCGGCCCGCGTGAGGTGGGCACGGTGACGGCGTCCGCGGTGACCCGGGCCGGCACGTTGGTGAAGGTCACGTGGACGACGACCCCGGCCTCCCGGGCGACCTCCACCTCGACCCGACCGCTCGGGACGTCGATCGCGAAGGAGCCGGTGCCGTCCACCGGGACGTCGACGATGCCGTCGTCCACGGCCCAGGTGGCCAGCGCGATCGTGCCGTGCCCGCAGGCGGTCGAGAAGCCGTCCTTGTGCCAGAACAGGACGCCGAGCTCGGCCCGCCGCCGGCCCGACGTCGCGCCGGCCGGCGCCCCCGACGGCACCGGGTCGGGCGGGACCACGAAGCAGCCGTACATGTCCGCGTGCCCGCGCGGCTCCAGGCAGAGCAGCCGGCGGGCCCTCTCGGCGTGGCCGCCGTCCTGGCCACGGACGGCGGTCAGCCGCCGGTCCGCGACCGAGGTGCCCGGCGGCGGCGCGACGCCGTCGACGACGATCCGGAAGGGCTCGCCGGCGGTGTGGTAGTCCACCGTCCGGTAGACGACCGGGTGCCGGCGGTCGTTCACGGGTGCGGCGCCAGGGTGATCGTCCGGGTGGAGGCGTAGAAGTCGAGCGCCGCCGTCCCCTGCTCGCGCTGCCCGTACGAGGAGTCCCGCTCGCCGCCGAACGGCGCCCAGAAGTCGACGCCGGTCGTCGGGGCGTTGACCTTGACCAGGCCGGTCTGCACCCCGCGGACGGCGGCCAGCACCTGCCCCAGGTCACGGCCGTGGATGCTCGTCACCAGCCCGTACCGCACGCCCTCGGCGAGCCGGAGCGCCTCGTCGAGGCTCGCCGCGGCCTGCACCAGGAGCAGCGGCCCGAACGTCTCCTCCTGCGCCACCGGATGGCCGGGGTCGACGCCGTCCACGAGGGTCGGCGTCACGAACCAGCCGTCGCCGTCGAGCGCCGTGCCGCCGGACAGCACCCGCCCGCCGGCCCTGGTCACCGCGGTCGCGGCGTCCAGGACCCGCTGCCGGGCGGCCTCGCCGATGACCGGCCCGACCTGGACGGCGGCCGCCGCCGGGTCGCCCGGCTCGAGGGCGCGGACGGCGGCGAGGAGGGCGTCCGTCACGGCGCTCACGCGGTCCGGCGACCCGACGGCCACGACCCGACGGGTCGCGGTGCACTTCTGCCCGGCGAAGCCCATCGCGGCGGCCGCGATCTGGCTCGCGGCCAGCGTGAGGTCGGCGTCGGGCAGCACGATCGCGGCGTTCTGGCCGCCCATCTCCGCCTGGACCGCGACACCGCGCGTGGCCGCGGCCACCGCCACCGCGCGGCCCACCGCGGCGGACCCGGTGAAGCTGACGACGTCGGCCGCCGCCAGGACGGCCTCGCCGGTCCCCGCGGCCCCCGGCAGCACCTGGACCAGCCCGTCGGGGAGCACCCCGGCGAGCAGGTCGCCCAGCCAGGCCGCGGTGCCGGTGGCGTCCGGGGAGGGCTTGAGGAGCACCCCGTTGCCGGCCGCCAGCGCGGGCGCGGCCTTCCACAGCGGGATCGCCACCGGGAAGTTCCACGGCGTCACCAGCCCCGCCACGCCGTGCGGACGGCGCTCGGTCCAGAGCAGGCCGGGCAAGGACGGCGGCAGCGTCGAGCCCACGGCGGCGTAGCAGGCCTGGGCGTAGTACTCCAGGATCGCGACGCCGCGGGCGATCTCGCCGGCGGCCTCGCCGGCGGGCTTGCCCACCTCCCGGACGACGAGGCCCGCGGCCTCGCCCGCCCGGGCGCGCAACGCGGCGGCCGCGGCGCCGAGGGCGGTGGCGCGGGTCGCGGCGGGGGCGTCCCACCAGCCCCGTTGCGCCTGCCGGGCCGCGAGCGCCGCCTTCTCGACGTCCGCGGCGGTGGCCGCCGGGACCTCGAGGACGACGTCCCCCGGACGTTGCGGCGAGACCGAACGAACCAGTGCCATGCTCACTCCCTCGTATCGCTGCCGTGATCGCGGATCACGGGTGCACCGGCCCGCGGGTGGTGCCTCAGAGCTCGAAGCCTTCCGGGAACGGGTCGGTCGGGTCCAGGTGGTACTGGGCGGTGCCGGTCACCCAGGCCCGGCCGGTGATGGTAGGCACGACGGCCGGCAGGCGCGCGCCGTCCGGGCCCTGCGGCGGCCCGACGTGCGTCGTCTCGACCGCCCGGCCGACGAAGCGGGTGCCGATGAAGCTCTCGTTGACCAGGTCGGCGCCGAGCGGAAGCTCGCCCCGGGCGTGGAGCTGGGCGACCCGGGCGCTGGTGCCGGTGCCGCACGGGGACCGGTCGAACCAGCCGGGGTGGATGGCCATCGCGTGCCGGCTGTGCCGGGCGTCGGACCCGGGCGCCACGAACTGCACGTGGTGGCAGACCGCGATCTCCGGGTTGTCCGGGTGGACGGGCCGCCGCTGGGTGTTGATGGCCTCCATCAGGGCGAGCCCGGCGTCCAGGATCTGCTGCTTGGCCGCGCGGTCGAAGGGCAGCCCGACGCGCTCGATCGGCAGGACGGCGTAGAAGTTGCCGCCGAACGCCTGGTCGTACCGGACCGTGCCGAACCCCGGCACCTCCACCTCGGCGTCCGCCTCGAGCAGGAACGAGGGCACGTTGCGCAGGGTCACCGTCCGCGCCGCGCCGTCGACGACGTGGACGTCGGCCACGACGAGGCCGGCAGGCGTGTCCAGGCGGATCGTCGTCACCGGTTCGACGACCTCGACCATCCCCGTCTCGACCAGCACCGTCGCGACGCCGATGGTGCCGTGCCCGCACATCGGCAGGCAGCCGGAGACCTCGATGTACAGGACGCCGAAGTCGGCGTCCGGGCGCGTCGGGGGCTGCAGGATCGCGCCGCTCATGGCCGAGTGGCCGCGCGGCTCGTTCATCAGGAAGCGCCGCAGGCCGTCGGAGTGCGCCATGAACCAGCGGCGGCGGTCGAACATGGTGTCGCCGGGCAGCACGCCGACGCCGCCGGTCACCACCCGGGTCGGCATCCCCTCGGTGTGCGACTCCACGGTGTGGACGACGCGGGTCGATCTCACGGCAGGCTCCTTCGTCCGGCACGGTCGGCGAACTCGTCGAGCAGGTCCAGGACCTCGGGCGCTCGCCAGGCACGTCCTCGACGCCTGTCGGTGAACTCCACGAGGACATCGTCCGCGACGAGCTGCCGGATCGGACCGTAGACGTTGGGCGGGCTCACGCCCAGCTCCTGCGCGGCCGGGGCCGCCTCGGCGAGTCGCTCGATGACGGGTCGGGGGTCGCCCTCCTGGTAGGCCCGCAGCGCCGCGACGTAGCTACCGGTGTCCACCAGAAGCCCCGCCCCTTCGCCACATCGACAGAGCACGGACTTGTGCGGAGCTTGATTCAGCATAACAAGCCGCCCGGTTGCTATGACGAGACGGCGATGCCGGCCGGACTCAGTGCAGGCCGGCGGCGAGCGCCTTCTCGGTCGCCTCCCGGACGACGGCCTCCTGCTCGGGCGTCAGCGGCACCCGCGGTGGCCGGCACGGCCCGCCGTAGCGGCCGGCCAGGTCCATCGACAGCTTGATGGCCTGCACGAACTCCGTCCGGGCGTCCCAGCGCAGCAGCGGGTGCAGGGTGCGGTAGAGCGGCACCGCGGTCGCGAGGTCACCGTCCCGGCAGGCCTGCCACAGGGCGACGCAGGCCGCGGGCAGCGCGTTCGGGTACCCGGCGATCCAGCCGACGGCCCCGGCGACCGCGAGCTCGAGCGTGACGTCGTCCGAGCCCGCCAAGAGGTCGAGGCCCGGCGCCAGTTCGGCGATCTCGTACGCCCGCCGGACGTCCCCGGTGAACTCCTTCACCGCCACGATCAGGCCCTCGCCGTGCAGCCGGGCCAGCAGCGCGGGCGTGAGGTCCACCCGGGTGTCGTGCGGGTTGTTGTAGGCCACGACCGGCAGGCCCGCCCGCGCCACCTCCCGGAAGTGCCCGACCACCGCGCGCTCGTCGGCCCGGTAGGCGTTGGGCGGCAGCAGCATGACGGCGTCCGCACCGGCCGCGGCGGCCTGCTCGGCCCAGGACCGGGCCTCCCGGGCACCGTACGCGGCGACGCCGGGCACCACGGCGAAACCGGCCGGCGCGGCCGCGACCGCCGCGAGGACGACCTCGGCGCGCTCGCTCGCCGTCAGCGTCTGGTACTCGCCCAGGGAGCCGTTGGGGACGACGCCGTCGCACCCGTTCGCCGCGAGCCAGGCCACGTGCTCGGCGTACCGGTCCAGGTCGGGGGCGCGGTCGTCGTCGGGCAGGGAGCTCAGCGGCAGGGCCGTGGCGACCAGCACCCCGCGCCAGGGGGTCGGGGCGGCGGTCGGGTCAGCGGTCATCGGGAACCTCCAGGGCGGTGGGTGGGCAGGTCAGGACGGTGGTGTCAGGACGGGTCGTCGTCGCCGGCGGCGAGGGCGTCGAGCGTGAGCGGGACGGCGACCGGCCGGACGTTCCAGCCGGGCTCCGGCGCGGTGCCGCACCGGACGGCGACCAGCGTCGACGTCGCCTCCGCGCAACTGCGCCCCTGGCACCAGCCCATCCCGGTGCGGGTCAGCAGCTTCGCCGTCCGCGGGTCGGTGGCCCCGAGGACGTCGATCGCCTCGTGCAGGCGCCCCAGCCGGACCTCCTCGCACCGGCACACCACGGTCGCGTCGTCCAGCCAGCCGGGCCAGCCCGGCGGCACCGGATGCGCCGTCGCCAGGGTGTGCGCGAACGCGGTCGCCCGGCGTCGGCGGCGCAGCAGGTCGGCGACGGCGGCGGGCGGCGGCACCGGGCGGCCCAGGGCGTGCGCGGCGGCCGCCGTCCCGGCGAGCCGGCCGGTGAGGACGGCGAGCGGGGCGCCGCCGACGCCGAGCAGTTCGCCGGCGACGAGCACACCCGGGACGGCGGTGCGCCCGAAGGGGTCCGCGGCGACGGCGGTCCCGCCGTCCGGCGACGGGACGGCGACGGCCCCCGCCTGCAGCGCCAGGTCGACGCGGGCGGTGAAGCCCCATCCCACCGCGACGGTGTCGGCGGCCACCTGCCGCCCGCTCCCCGGGACGATCGCGCCCCCGGCGTCCAGGCGGGCGACGGTCACGGCCTCGACCCGGTCGTTGCCGTGCGCCGCGACCACGGCGTGCCGCAGGCGCGGCCGCACCCGGTGCCGGGCCAGCACCGCGGCGTAGCCGGCGGCCTCGCCCAGCCGGTCGGTACCCGCGGCGAGGCCGCGCCACCCGCGGAGCCAGCCGCGCCCGTCCCCCGCCTCCACCAGCGCCGGGACCTGCGCACCCGCCTGCAGCAGGGCGGTGGCGACCGGCAGCAGGAACGGCCCGGAGCCCCCCACCACCACGCGCCGGCCGGCGACGACGCCGTGCTCCTTGAGCAGCGCCTGGACGGCGCCGGGCGTCAGGACGCCCGGCAGCTCCCACCCGGGGAACGGCAGCACCCGGTCGTGCGCGCCGGTGGCCACGACGACGGCGCGCGCCCGCAGCGTCACCGGCACCTCGCCGTCCGCGCCCCGACCGCCCGTCACCGCGTGGACGACGACCAGCGCGCCACGGTGCCCGTCGCCCGGCCCGTCGCCCGGCCCGTCAAGCCGCCACACCTGGTGGTCCGGACGGTGGTCGACGCGCCCTGCCGCCACCTGGCCGCGCAGGCCCTCGGCCAGGCGGTCCCAGCCGGCTCGGTCGTGGTGGTAGCGGCCGGGCCCGGCCGGCCCCTGCCGCCAGTACTGGCCGCCGGGGCGCGGCTGGTCGTCCAGCACGACGACGCGCGCCCCCGCCGTCGCCGCCTCGACCGCCGCGGCCAGCCCGGCGGGACCGGCGCCGACGACGACGACGTCCACGACCCCGGCCGTGTCCCCCTCCCTGACCCCGTCCAGCTGCCGCTCAGCCGCCATCGGAACCGCTCCCCACCTGGGTCCGCACGTCCAGCCCGGGGCGGGCCGGGGTGACGCAGGCCCGCTGGTCCGCCCGGCCGTCGACGGTGAGCAGGCAGTCGAAGCAGACGCCGATGCCGCAGAACAGCCCGCGCGGTCGCCCCTCGTGCCGGGTCGAGCGCCACGACCGGACCCCGCTCGCCCACAGCGCGGCCCCGACGCTCTGGCCGGGCGTGAAGGGTACCGGGCTGCCGTCGAAGCTGAAGCGGGCGCCGTCCGGGCGGTCGGCGGTCATGCCGCCGGCTCCTCGAAGCGCTCGGGGCGGAACGGCGTCAGGTCCAGGTCGGGGGTGCGGCCGGCGAGGACCTGCGCCACCAGCAGCCCGGTGCCCGCGGCCAGCCCGATGCCCGCGCCCTCGTGCCCGCAGGCGTGGAACAGCCCCGGCGCGCGCGGGTCGGCACCGATGACGGGCAGGTGGTCGGGGCAGTACGGCCGGTAGCCGCGGTACGTGCGTAAGAGCCGGGCGCCGCCGAGCACCGGGAAGAGTCGCACCGCCTGGCGGGCCAGCCGTCGCAGCACCGCGACCGGCATGCCGGGAGCGAACCCCACGCGCTCGCGGCTGGCGCCGACGAGCACCGTGCCGCTCGGCGTCCCCTCGACGACGGCGCTGCTCTCCAGGCCCGCGTGGTCGCTGGCGACGTCGGCGACGTACTCGGCCGCGTACACCTTGTGCCGGATCAGCGGCGGCAGCGGCGTCGTCACCAGGATCACCCCGCGCCGGGGCAGCACGGGGAGCCGGACGCCGGCCAGCTCGCCGATCGCGGAGGCCCACGGACCGGCGGCGTTGACGACGGCACCGGCGGGCAGCTCGCCGCCCGCCGTCCGCACGCCCACCACCCGCCCGCCGGAGCGCAGCAGCCCCACCACCTCGGTGCCCGGGAGCACCCGCGCGCCGAGGTCGCGGGCCCGGGCCAGCAGGTGCGCCGCCGCGAGCACGGGCTGGAGCTGGGCGTCCTGGGGGTAGAAGGCGCCCCCGGCGAGGTCGGGCGCGAGGTGCGGCTCGAGGTCCGACAGGCCCGCCGCCGGGACGTCGGTGACCGTCACCCCGGCGCCCCGCTGGGCCGTCGCGAGCGTCGCGACGTCCGCCAGCGCCGCCTCGCCGGTCGCCACGATCAGGCCGCCCTTGGCCTCGAACTCAAAGCCCCCGCCGGGCCGGCCGGTGCGCTCGGTGAGCTCCCGGGCGAGCGTGGCCCAGGCGTCGAGGGAGTGCAGGGCCAGGGCCAGCTCGGGGCCGGGTGGCTTGTCGGACACCAGCAGGTTGCCCTCACCGGCGCTCGTCGTGCCCCCGGCGAGCGGCCCCCGGTCGAGCACCGTGACGGCGAGGCCCGCCTCGGCGGCCGCCAGCGCGCAGGCCGCCCCGACGACCCCGGCACCGACCACGACGACGTCCGGTGCCGGCTCGGCCCGGCGCAGCGCGAAGGTCACGGCAGTAAACATCCCACGATCCCACCTTTCCTGCCAAGGGGTGGGGACAGCCCTATCGTGATCGCCGGGACGGCATGCAAGGATCGCCCCATGTTCAGCCTTCTCGCCAACGTCGTGGCCAACGCCGTGGCGATCTGGGTGGCCACGTTGATCGTCCCCGACGTGTCCATCAAGGGCGGCACGACGGCGGAGTCCGTGGTCGCGCTGCTCGTCGTCGGTGCCGCGCTGGCCGTCGTGAACGCCGTCATCAAGCCGTTCGTCAAGGTCCTCACCGGCTGCCTCTATCTGATCACGCTGGGGTTGATGGCCCTGGTCGTCAACGCGGCGATGCTCAAGCTGGCGGGCTGGCTCGCGGGCAAGGTCGGCGTCCACTTCGACTCCGGCCCCTTCCTCTGGTCGACCGTCCTGGCGGCGGTCGTCGTGACGCTCGTCGCGATGGCGGTCAACCGCGTCTTCTTCGACCAGGACGACGACCGCCGGCAGGCCGCACGCGCCTGAGCCCGGGCGGTGGAGAACTCCCCCTTCAGATTCCCTGGTCGCATGAGTACGGTCGGCGAACATGACACGCAGGGGGATGTCGCGCGGCCTCGCCACGCTCACCGCGGTCGCCGTCGTGACGGCTCCGCTCGCACTGGGCCTGTCGGCCGCCTCGCCCGCTGCGGCGGACGAGCCGAAGGGGACCGCCATGGTCCTGGTGCTGGACGCCTCCGGCTCGATGAAGGAGAGCGACGGGCACGGCTCCACGAAGCTGGCCGCCGCCCGGGCCGCGGTGAGGACGATCGTCGGGCAGTTGCCGTCCGACGTCCAGGTCGGGCTGATGGTCTACGGGAACACCGTCGCGTCGGCACCCGACCACGCCAAGGCCTGCCGTGACATCCACCTCGTCGTGCCCGTCGCGCCCCTCGACCGGACGGCGTTGAACGCGGCCGTCGATGCGATCACCGCCAAGGGTGAGACGCCGATCGGCGCCTCGCTGCAACAGGCCGCGGCGGCGTTGCCGAAGGGCTCCAGCGGGTCGATCGTGCTGGTGTCGGACGGCGAGGACTCCTGCGCGCCACCGGCGCCCTGCACCGTCGCCAAGCAGCTGGACGCCGGGGGCGTGCAGCTCACGGTCGACACGGTGGGCCTCAAGGTCGACGCCACGGCGCGGACCGAGCTGACCTGCATCAGCCGGGCCACCGGCGGCACCTACACCGACGTCCAGGACACCGCACAGCTCGCCGACAAGCTCGGCGCCGTGACGCAGCAGGCCGCCCGCCCGCGCCGCGCCGTGGCCGGCGGGAACCGCGTCGAGGGGGCGGCGACCATCACCGACGCGCCGCCGCTCGTCGACGGCCGCTACACCGACAGCGTCGTGCTGGACGAGAAGCTCTACTGGAAGGTCGGCCTGACGCCCGGGACGACCACGACCGTCCGCGTGACGGCCGACGCGACCGGCGTCAAGGCCAAGGCCAGCAGCTTCGGCGGCGAGATGCACATCGACCTCGTCAACGACACGGGCGGGCTGCTCGACGGCGCGTACGAGAACGAGATGCTGGGCAAGACCTCGGTCAAGGGTGTCTCGACCAAGCTCCGGGCCGACGAGGACCCGTCGTCCGCCTACGTCGCCGTCTCCCTGGCGGGCTGGGCGAAGGGCACCGAGATCCCCCTGACGATCGACGTCCAGGGCGCCGCCGGCGGCGCAGGCGCGTCGGCCAGCCCGTCGGCGAGCCCGTCGGACGCCGCGTCGGCGTCGCCGTCCGCCACCGCGGGCGGGGCGCTGGCCCAGCCGTCCGCCACCGCCGCCGGCTCGTCCCCGTCGGGCCCGTCCTCCCCGACGGCGGCGGCGACACCGGCGGACGGGGGTTATTCGCTGGTCGTGCTGCTCGCCACGGCCGGCGGGGTCGGGCTCGCCGGCCTGGTCGCGGGGTTGTTCCTGGGCCGGCTCCTGGGCCGGCGGGCCGGGGAGCGCTCCGGCGGGACGGGCGTGTCCGGTGGCCCGGGCACCGGTCCCGGCGTGCCGTACGGCAGCCCGCTCCCGGGGTATGGCGGCGAGCCTGGCGTGCCGCAGTACGGCGGGACGGCGACCACCCAGCCCGCCTCGACGTACCCGCCGGCACCGACCTACGCGCCGACGGGATCGCCGGGGGCGGCGCAGCCCGTGGCCGGGTTCCGGCCGCAGCCGTACCCGTCGCAGCCGTACCCGCCGCGCGACGGGACGACCCTCCCGCCGCCGCCCTACAGCTGAGCGGGCGCCGTCAGCCGCGGGGCTGCCGGGTGGCGGGGGGACCGCCCGGCGTCCCGAAGTCCGGGAAGCGTTCGGCCGCCCACTCCATCAGCTCGCCGGGCGGCAGCGCCTTGGCGAAGTAGTAGCCCTGCGCCAGGTTGCAGCCCGCGGCGACGACCTCGGCGAGCGTGTCGGCGTCCTCGATGCCCTCGGCGACGACGTCCATGCCGAGGTTGTGGCCGAGCTCGATCGCGGCCCGCACGATGACGGCGTCCTGCATGCTCGTCGTCATCGCGTGGACGAAGCCGCGGTCGACCTTGAGCTCGTCCACGGGCAGGTTGCGCAGGTGCGTCATGGACGAGTAGCCGGTGCCGAAGTCGTCGAGGGACAGGCCGATCCCCATGTCGCGCAGCTTCTCGAGCTGGCCGAGCGAGAGCTCGGGATGGGCCAGGACGACGCTCTCGGTGATCTCCAGGCGGAGGAGCTCGGGCGGGACGTCATGCTGGTCGAGCAGGTCGGCCACGATCCGCGGGATGTCCGAGTGCTGCAGCCAACGGGGCGAGAGGTTGACGGCGATCTGCACCGGACGGCCCTCCCGGTTCCAGGCGGCGGCCTGCTCGACGGCGGTCGCCAGCACCACCCGGCTCAGCGGGATGATGAGTCCGGTGGACTCCGCCAGCGGCAGGAACACCCCCGGCGGCAGCAGCCCACGCTCGGGATGTTCCCAGCGCACCAGCGCCTCCACCCCGGCCAGCCGTCCCTCGAAGACGTCCACGGTCGGCTGGTAGTGCAGGACCAGCTCCCCCTCGGTGATCGCGCGGCGCAGCTGGGCGGAGAGTTCCAGCCGGGAGCGGCCCTGGACGACGTCCCGCTCGGGGTCGAACTGGACGATCACCGAGCCCTCGTCCTTCGCCCGGTACATCGCGATGTCGGCCTCGCGCAGGAGTCCCTCGACCATCGTCGTCTCGGTCCGGTCGCGGCGGTGGCTGACGGCGATCCCGATCGACGCCTCGACGTGCAGCTGGATCCCGTCGACCTCGAAGGGCGAGTCGAGCGCCTCGGCGAGCCGGTCGGCCACCATCCGGGCGCCGTCCTCACCGGCGGTCGGGAGCAGGACGGCGAACTCGTCCCCGCCCAGCCGGGCGATGGTGTCGGTCGGTCGCAGCGCCGCGCGCAGGCGCGGACCCACCTCGGCCAGCAAGTGGTCGCCCACCGCGTGACCCAGGCTGTCGTTGACGTCCTTGAAGCGGTCGAGGTCGATGACCAGCACCGACAGCGGGTTCTCGGGCCCTGCCGCGGCGACCGCCTGGGCGGCCAGCCGGAGCAGGGCGCCGCGGTCCGGCAGCTCGGCGCCGAGGTCCGTCGCCGGCAGCTCGGTCTCCGCGACGTCGGGCCCGACCGGGGCCGCTGCCGTGGCCGGCGCTCCCGCCGCTGCTGTTCCGGCGGGACGGCCCGGAGCGGCACCGCGGGCGACGGCCACCAGCCGGGCGACGCTGCGCCCGACCTCCTCCCGGGAGGCCACCCGGGGGCGCGGGAGCGCGGCCACCACCCCGCCGGCGACGGTCGTGCCGTTCCCGGTGTTCTCGGCGTTCTCGGTGTTCTCGGCCGTCGCGGAGGGCCCGTCGGTGGCGGCGGCCAGGTCCTGGATCTCGGTCATGGCCTGGTCGAGCTGCCGCAGCACCTCCGCCGTCACGGACCGGCGCAGCAGGAGGTAGGCGACCGCGCCCAGCACGGCACCCACCCCCGCCGCGGGCACGAGCAAGGTGGGCACGCCCGAGCCCGAGGCCAGGACGCGGGTCGCGACTCCCGTCGCGCCGCCC
>Ga0302299_10001763_pt1 | contig 13044 bp, 13 predicted proteins | sample III_Fen_N3_4_FD_198795 | JGI IMG/M metagenome (GOLD analysis project Ga0302299, IMG submission 198795) | Peat permafrost microbial communities from Stordalen Mire near Abisko, Sweden - III_Fen_N3_4 | ecosystem: Environmental > Terrestrial > Soil > Wetlands > Permafrost | place: Sweden: Abisko... | reverse complement strand
GCCGGTGCGGTGATGCTCGTGAGCCGGCACGACCAGGTGGTCCAGCTCGCCTGCGTTGGCATGCGCGACATCGAAGCCGGTCTGCCGATGACGCCGGACACGATCTTCCGGATGGCGTCGATGACGAAGCCGATCACCAGCGTCGGCGCGCTGATGCTCGTCGAAGCCGGCAGGCTGCGGCTCGACGACCCTGTCTCGCGCTACATCCCGGAGTTCGCCAGTCTGAGGGTCTTCGACCGCGTCGAGGACGGGCGCGTGGAGCTCGTGCCGCTCGCGCGGCCGATCACGGTCCACCACCTTCTCACGCACACGTCGGGGATGGGTGGCGACCCTCCGCATCCCGCCCTCAGCGGGCTCTACGACAACATCGGCGACGCGCGCTACCCGTCGTCTGAGCTGATGCGCCGTATCGCGGTCCAGCCCCTCGTGCACCAGCCGGGAGAGAGATGGTGGTACGGCTGGGGACACGCCGTCCTCGGTCGCGTGATCGAGGTCGTTGCCGATCAGCCGCTCGACGAGTTCCTCGCTTCGGCGGTCTTCACGCCGCTCGGCATGGTGGACACCGGCTTTCACGTGCCCCCGGCAAGAGCGGATCGGCTGGCTGCGGTGTACGCGCCCGCGGCCGGGGCGCCGGTCCGCGTGGACGACTCCGACGCGAACGAGATCACCGAGCGCGTGCCTCTCCTCAACGGCGGGAGCGGCATCGCCTCGACGACGCTCGATTACCTCCGGTTCGCCAGGATGCTTGCGCGGAGCGGCGAGCTCGACGGGGTGCGACTCCTGCAGCCGGCAATGGTCCACGAGATGACGCGCAACCACCTGGCCCGGCGACTCCTTCCGCTCAGCATCGACGGTTACGTCCTGAGCGGCGAGGGGTACGGCCTCGGCGTCGGTGTGATCATCGAGCCGTCCCTCGCGAAGCAGGCGGGATCCAAAGGAACCTACCAGTGGGGCGGCAGCTGGAACACGCGCTTCTGGATCGATCCCGCCAAGCGGCTCATCGGCATCTTCATGGTCCAGTCCGCGGCGTTCACGTTCGAAGGCATCGGCACGGAATACCGCTCGCTCGTTGCCGAGGCACTCATGGACTGAGCCGAGCCTCGGATGAGGGCGACGGATGAGGGCGGCGCGCTGACCGCTGCGGGTACCATGACGTCCCGTGACACTCGCCCCGAACGACTTCGTCCACCTCCACCTGTCAATAGGTTTGAGTTTACGCAGGGCCGATCGCGTCTCTGCGAGGCGCCGAATCGGACGAAGGTGGACTAACGGCCCATTGCGCAAGTCCGGAGGGCGACGAACGATCCGGTCATGGCGCAGACCGCACCACCGGGAACGTTCCCGCAGCCCTCACGTCGTCGATTGCAGGAGGCGCCCGGAGATGCTGGCGAACCGGCTCGTCGCGGCCCTCGCCGCGCTCGTGTTCGTCGGTGGGGTCGCCGCATGCTCGTTGATTCCGGCTCCCGCCCTCACGGACGACGAGTGGACCTGGTGTCAGGGACACTGGGAAGATGGCCTCGAGCCCTCTCAGCGGATCCAGCCGGCCGAGGGCGACTGGTACTTCAACCACATGGGCATGCGCGACGATCCCGGCACCATCCAAGTGTGTCGAGCGGCGGCCGCGAAGCGGTAGCCGCGGGGATCAGGGGCAACCTCGCCAGGCTTCGCTGACCTGACCCCGAGGACGCGCGCGCTTGTCCTGTTCGGAGGGCTCGACGCGACCTCGCGATCCCTGACATTCGTACCACGGACGCGGCAACGGGTACGCGCAATGATCGCCGCGGGGCCGCGGTCCGATGGATGGACCCGGCATGCGCGCCGGAGGCTGTGCAGTGGCGGCGATTGGAGCATCTTCCTTCGCTCGACCGGCTCGTCGATGACAGCCTCGACCGTGCCGTCGCGACGCCTGTCGGCGTGGCGGACACTCGGCGGCAATCCTCCCTGGTTCTTCACCTTGGAGATCGCCGTGGGCGTGGTCGCGGCGGTCGTTGGACTCACGCAACCGGTGTCGCCGTCGATCGGGGCGCCGTTCTCGACACTCCCGAGTTCGGTCGGTGTCATCGTGGGGATCGGGTACTGGACCATCCTCGCGCTCGTTGGCTCGACGATGGTCGTCAAGATGCGGAATGGCGCCGTCCTCGGATCGTTCATCGCCTTCGTCGCGGCGGCCGCGGTGCTCGGGGGACCACCCGCGGCGGTGGTGGTCGGCTTCGTCGGAACGCTCGAGGTCCGAGAGCTTCGGGATCTTCGACCGGCGCAGATCGCGACGAACCACGCTGAGACCCTCGTGGGTGCCGTCGCCGCGTCATTCGTCGCGATCGGGGCTTCGGACGTCCTTGCCCTGCTGCCCCGACTCGGATCGACGTTCACGTCCCTGATCGCGACCGTGATGGCGACCCTCGCCTACTTGCTGGCCGGGTCGGCGCTGACCTATACGGGGATCGCGGTGCGGCAGCGTCGGCGGTTCCGAGACGTGTGGCGCGAATCACTCGGGGACCAGGGCATGTTTGGCCTCGTGGCCGCCGCGATCACCTGGGTCCTGGTGGAGATGTACCTCTTGGTCGCCTGGTGGAGCCCCGTCGTCGTGATTGTGCCGGTGCTCGCAGCATGGCGCGCCCTCGACCGTGACCGTGCCCGATGGGAGGCCGACCACGACACACTGACGCGCCTCGCCAACCGCGGTCTCCTCAACCGGAGGCTCGCCGTCGCCGCGGCTCGCGCTCGCAGGGATGGCCGGCAGAGCCTGGTCCTGATCGTCGATCTCGATGGGTTCAAAGCGATCAACGACGAGCACGGCCACACGGCCGGTGATGAGGTCCTCAGGTCAGTCGCTCGGCGTCTCGAAGGGCAGACCCGGCACGGCGACGTGGTCGCCCGCCTCGGCGGGGACGAGTTCGCGGTGCTCATGGTCGATGTCGATGATGTCCAGCTCGCCGAACGCGCGGCCACCCGCATCCGGCTCGATCTCGCCGTGCCGATCTCCATCGGATCGACCGAGATCTCAATCGGGGCGTCCGTGGGCACCGCAATCCTGTCCCGCGAGATGAACGACGCCGCATACGTGTTGAGCCTCGCCGACGAGTCCCTCTACCGGGACAAGCGCCAGCGGTCCCGCGCTCCCGACGGGAGCCGACATGTCGGCCGACCTCCTGGGAGCTCGACGAGTTCCTCCACGGCGATCGGGCAGGGGACCGGCCCGTGATCGAGGTGCCCCCGGCCGAGGCTGACGCCGTCGTCATCCCCGATGGGGCTGAGGTCTGGGTGGTCTCCGACATCCACGGCCAGCTCGGGGCGCTCGAGGCGGGCCTCGCGGGCGCCGGGCTCGTTGAACCCGACGGCACGTGGGCGCGGCCCGGGTCGGCGCTCGCGGTCCTCGGCGACAGCATCGACGGCGGCCCCGACTCGCTGGGAACGCTCCGGCGGCTCGACCGACTGCGCTCGTCGGCCGCCGCTCGCGGGGGCGTCGTCGTCCTCCTCGAGGGCAACCACGAGGAGGTGGCGGCGCGCGCCCTCGCCGGCCGCGGGGGCGGCGCCCTGTGGATGGGCATCGGGGGCGACGCGACCATCGCCTCGTGCGGCCTCGACCCGGTTGATCCCGACGCGGTCTCCACGGCCACCCGCGAAGCCCCCGAGCTGCGGTCGCTGCTGGGTACCCTGGCTCCGTGGGCCCGCTGGCGCGACGTCGGTCTCGTCCACGCAGGTCTGGTGCCGGATGTCGATCTCGCCGAGTTCTCGGTCGCGCATGGCCGCCTCTGGCGGCATGGCGACTTCCTCTGGGGACCGCCCTTTCCGAGCGCACCCGAGTGGCGCCACTACCGGGCCGCGGGCTTGGACCGGGTGGTCGTCGGCCACAAGCCGGTGGTGCGCCCGACGCTCGAGCAGGGCGGGCGGGCCCTCATGATCGACACCGGAGCCGGAAACGCCCGCGACCCCGGCGCCCTCACGTTCGTGCGCCTCCCCGCGAACGGCCTCGTCCCGGCGGCCGAGGTGCGCATCGACATCCAGGCTGCGGGTCCCGGCGGGCGGGGAGCGTGGCGCAGCCGGGGCTCCGACGCCCTGACGTAGGCCAGAGGCGTTGCTGCCCGTCACCGACGGTTGAGCCGCGGAGTCTGCGGGGGGCCGGATCGGGCCTCGGACTTGGACCCCCGAACCCCGCCCAGCGCCGTCCCCCGGCTACCGTGGAATCCCGTGACGACCATCAGGCCCCAGGATTTCGTCCAGCTCCACGGGTCGATAGGTGTGGGTTCACGCGCGAGGTCCTGACCTCGGGCGGGTGCGATCCTCCGTGCCAGGCCTGACCGGGGGAGACGCGTGCAGCCTCGGCCCGCAGAGCGCCAATGCCGACGGGCAGGCCTCCGTACCCAGCCGCCGGCACAGATGCGGCGTCGACGCGCCTTCGGTTCGGACTTCGTGTCAACGCCCGTCCACCGAAGGGGCGTTCTCGACGCCGGATAGGACCTTCGAAGGATTGTCCAACCGAGCTCGCCGGGACAGGATCGGTCCATGAACGACAGCGCGGCCATCGTGGCGAGAATGGAGCGCTGGGCCGCCTTCCACTGGACCCCGGCGGTCCAGGGGCCGCGCCGCGACCCGAGGCTCGCAGCCCTCTTCGATCCCTGTCGCGAGGCGCTCGTGACGGCCACCGACGCGACGTGGGCTGCCGTTGGAGCCGCCGTGCCCGCAGACTGGGACGAAGCGTTCGTCGAGGCCGTCCGGATCGGCGAGGCCGCCGACCGGGCGGGCGATGTGCGCGCCGCCCGGTTCCTGAACCCCTACGAGGAATACGACGAGTACGGGCGAGTGCGAGGGGATCCGGCTAGGCGAGCCGCCTACGCGATCTTCATGGTCGTCGTGGTCCGCGACCTCCTGCCGGCCGAGCTGCTCGACCGCCTCACAGGCCCGTGGCGGGCGGGGTTCGGAACCCTGCCCGCATGACGACGGCGCCCCAGCGGTCAAGGCGACCATGCCAGGTCGACGACATCGGTGCGCCGTGGGCTCGACCAACGCCGGTCGGGACGGAAGGGGCGGTCCTCCCGGGGCATCCGTGGATTGGCAGGATCCCGCTGCTTGCCGGCGGCGCCGAGGTGACCGTGGGCGCGTCCTGGATCGTCTGCGTCGACCTCGTCGCGGAGGCTGACTACAACGATCGTCCGCTCGTGTCGCTGCGCGGCCTCCGGTCGTCCATCCGGTATTTGGGCCGGCCGGTCGAGCGGGAGGAGATCCCGGAACTGGAGGGCTTCTGGCGGCCGCTGGTGCCTATCCCGGCAGGGACGCCACTCCGCGTTCGGGAGGTCGGAGGCTCGGTCACGTGGGACTACGGTGGCAACGTGAGCAGCTTCCTCAGGTTCGATCTGCCCGATGGGCGAACGCTCACGCTCACGACCGCGAAGAGTTCGGGTGAGCTCGCGGCTCAGGCCGACATCGCCGCCGGTCGGGAGTCCGGGGGCGCATGGGGCCTCACATGGGGGGAGATCGCCTCCGCCGCGGTTGTCGTCCCTGTCGATCATCCTGTCGCGACCAGCTCGGCAGAGTGCGCCGCGCTGTTGGCCCGGATCGAGCGCACGGCGGCCCTGTCGGTCGGGCACGTGACCTGGCCGGCTTCGGGCAATCCCGGCCTCCTCTGACGCGCGACCTTCGGCTCTCCGCCGAACCTCTGTCGCTCCGGGGGAACTGCGTGGTGACCTGACGGCCATGGTCTCGAGGCGCGGGCAGGACCTTCGACTGCTTGCCCCGGTCTGGGCGCAGGGACATGATCGGCCCATGGAGTCGCAGCCGCCCCTCGTGGCACGGGTCGTTCCGCGCCGTGAGCGCACGATCTCCCTCCCCGAGGAGCTCGACCCGAACGTCCACGCACTCGCGGGCGCCATCCTCGAGCGGCTGCGTCCGCTGCTGTACGGAGCCGCGTTCCTCGACTGGTACGGACGCCCCGGCACCCCGGTCGGGGAGTGGTCCGTCGCGATGCCGGTCGCCGTCTCGCGCGACGCCGCGATCCAGCCGGTCTGTGGCGTCGTCCCGCCCACGGACGGTGACGTCGTGCTTCCGGGGCCGCGCCTGAAGGTCGTCGGCGGGACGCTCGGCCACATCGGGTGGCCGGCCGCCTCCGTCGTGTTCGAGGTCGTCGGCGGGCTGCTCGCCGGCCGCCGCGTGGAGTTCCTGATCGACCCCGACCCGCGGCCGCTCGGGCCGTTGGCAGCAGTCTGCGCAGCCCTCGTGGTTCGCGCCGATGAGCCGCTCCTTGTCGATGCCGAGACTCTCGCTCAGTTTCAGGCTGACGTCGCCCGCCTCATCGCCGATGCCGGTCTCGGGGGTGCGTCCTGATGACCGGAGGCCAGGGAAGCGGCCTGACCCCTGCCGAATCCCAGCAGGCCCCCAGGGATTGGCGCACGGTCGTGGACCTCGCGGTGGTCCCGCGCGTCGCGGGCCTTCGCTTCCACGGGTTCCCGGCTGGGGCGGCCAATCCGGCGGCGATCGTGTGGAGCGCGGAGGGCCCGGCCACGGCCGCGACGCCGGACCGGTACACGCTCCGCAGTGGCACCCGCCTGCGCCTCCTTGCCGAGTCGAACGACGACATGTGGGAGGCGCCGCAGGGCCCGACCTACTGGGAGCTCTTCGAGATCCTCGACGGCGACTGGGCGGGGGACTGTGAGCGGCAATGAATAGTGCAGAGAGTTGATCACGAAAAGTGCAGAGGCCCCCGGAGTGATCCGGGGGCCTTTCCATTGGGACGGAAACGACGAGGTCCCTCCTGTCAGGCTCGGAGTGCTGAAGCTCGGAACCGCGACAGGAGGGACGCCTTGCAGTCTGAGGAAACCTGGATGGAACTGCACGCGCTGCACCGCCACGGGTGGTCGATCGCCGACCTCGCGAGGGAGTTCGGGATCAACTGGCGCACGGCGAAGAAGTACGTGACCGAGCAGGAGGTACCGCGATACCGGCCGCGGGTGAGACCGGCCGAGCTCACCGCCGCCCAGCTCGCCCACGTCGAGCGGCGCCTGACCGCGTGCCCCGACCTGCGGGCAACGGTCCTCCTGCGCGAGCTCGCCGAGGGGTACGGGTACGCGGGCTCGTACGGGAGCCTGCGCCGGCGGGTGGTCGTCCTGCGCCCGGCGACCGCGGCGGAGCCCATCCTGCGCTTCGAGACGGACCCCGGCGAGCAGACCCAGGGCGACTGGGCCGACGTCGGCACCTGGCCGCTCGGCGACGCCACCGCCCCGCTGTTCGCCTTCGTGGCCATCCTCGGCTGCTCGCGGATGGTCGGCATCCGCTTCGCCCTCGACAAGACCCGGCCCACGACGCTGCGCAACATCGTCCGCTGCGTCGACGACCTCGGCGGGGCGACGGCCGACTTCCTGCACGACCGGGACACGGCACTCATGGCGGGATCCCGCGCGGACGGCGCGCCCATCTTCGCGCCCGAGTGGCTCGACGTCGCGGCCCTGCTGGGCACGCGCCCGCGGGCCTGCCGCCCGTACCGGGCCCAGACCAAGGGCAAGGTCGAGCGGGTCATCCGCGAGGTGAAGCACGACTTCCTCGCCTGGCTCACCGGACAGGTGCTCCCCGAGCACCCGACGCTCGCCTGGTACGACGCGCAGGCGAGGGCCTGGGCGCTCGGGGTCCAGGCGAAACGCCGCCACCGGACGACCGGGCGGATCGTCGGCGAGGCATGGGAGCAGGAGCGCCCGCTGCTCGTGCCCGTCAGCGGCCGGCTGGTCGCGCGGATGGAGGGTGCCGACACCCTCGTGCCCCTGCCGGCACCCGCGACCGCCCGGCGGACGCCCGCCGCGGCCGGCGAGACCGTCGAGGTCCGGCCGCTCGCGGTGTACGCGGAGCTCGCGAGGTGACCGCCGCCGAGTCCCGGGTCGCGACCGCCTACGCGCGCACCCGCGAGCATCTCGCGTACCTCGGCCTGTCGACGGCGTCCGAGCACCTCGCGGCGGAGCTCGAGCGGGCCGGCACCGAGAAGGCGGCCCCGGTCGAGGTCCTCGAGCGCCTGCTCGCGGCCGAGGTCGAGGCGACCAGCGCCCGGCGGCTGTCGGGCAGGCTCCGGTTCGCCCACTACCCGCTCGACAAGCGCCTGGGCCAGTTCGAGTTCGACTTCCAGCCGTCCATCGACCGCGCGGTCATCGCGGAGCTGTCCACGCTGCGCTTCGTCGAGGAGCACCGCAACGCGCTGTTCCTGGGACCGCCCGGGGTCGGGAAATCACACCTCGCGATCGCGTTGGGCATCGCGGCCACCGAGGCCGGGTACCGGACCTACTTCACGACCGCGGCGGACCTCGTCGGGGCGCTCTCGGCGGCCCATCTCGAGGGGAGCTGGACGTCGAAGATGCGGACCTACACCGGGCCGTCCGTGCTGGTCATCGACGAGCTCGGCTACCTGCCCATGGACGCCACGTCGGCGCACTGGATCTTCCAGGTCGTGTCCCGCCGCTACGAGCGGGGCTCGATCGTGCTGACCAGCAACCGGGGCTTCGGCGACTGGGGCCAGGTGTTCGCCGACCAGACCGTCGCCACGGCCATCCTCGACCGGCTCCTGCACCACGCCACGGTCGTCAACATCAAGGGCTCGTCCTACCGGATGCGCGCCCACGTCCCCTCGGGCCGGGAGGGATCGCCTATGCTCGGCTGACGCTGATCGCCTCTGCACTTTTCGCGGCGATCTCTCTGCACGTTTCGTGCTCGCTCACAGGGACCAACTCGTCGTCGAGGTGCCTCCGCTCGCTCACGGGCAAGCCCCACTCGAAACCGTCGTCATCCCGGCCGACACGACGCCCCCGCCTGCGCGCGACGGCCGGCGGCTCGACCATGCGGTGCGCGGCCTGATGGCTCCCTTCGCGGACCCGCCCGACTGGTACGTCAGGTCGCTGTTCCCGCAGGTCGACGCCCTCGTGGCGTTCGGTGTCGAGCCCCGGTTCGAGTCTGCCGGCGCCTACGGGCCGAACGGCGAGCGGGTGCGCGCGCACCTCGAGCGGGCCAAGGGTCTCCCACCGCCCGAGCTCGAGCGGGTCGGCAGCGCCTGGGGCCGCGGGAACCGCGACCGGGAGGCGTTTCGGTGCGACGAGCGTGCCGTCCGGTCCGGGATCGCCACCGCGGCCAGGCGGACCGGGCGCGACGCCGCTGTACGGCAGGCATACCTCGACGGCCAGGCGGCGATCCTCTGGGCCTGGAACCCGGCCCTGCCCGTCCTCGAGCACTGGGAGACCACGTACCCCGAGGTCCCCGCGATGGAGTCGGCCGGATACGCCGCCGCCGCGCTGGCCGTCGGCGACGCGCTCCACGGCGATGTCACGGACCTGGCCCTGCGCCCATGGCGAGCCCACCGGGAGGAGCACCAGCCCGGGGGAGGCGGCCCGGCCTCAAACGCGAGTGGTGGCGGGCGCCCGTGGTGGGTCGTCGTGTCTAGCGGCGAGCCGAGCCACCCGTTCGACGGCCACGCGCCGCTCGCCCCGGGGACGGTCGTCGAGGAGGTCCGTCGCTTCGAGCGCTGGGACCATCAGGGCTGTGTCGAGTCGTCCTTCTTCGTCGTCGCCGAGATGCGCGTCGTCGGCGGGCCCCGTGCGGGCGAGGTCGTCGAGGTGTTCCTCGGCGCGGGGTGGGAGCACGAGTTCGACGCGAGCGCCGCGGCCCCGGAGTGGCTCTCCGCGCCGTCCAGAGAGTCCGGCTCCATGACACAGATCGACACGCCCGGAGACGCCCGGTGAGTCGGCTCGTCGCGGCCCTCGCCGCACTCGGAATCCTGGCTGTCGTCGCCGGGTGTTCGCTGTTCCCCGCTCCCGCCCTGACGGACGCCGAGTGGGCCGCGTGTCAGGGCAACTGGCGCGACGGCCTCGAGCCCTCGCAGCGGGACGAGCCGAACGGGAGCACCTGGTTCTTCGACCACATGGGCATGCGCGACAACCCCGACACCATCCGCGTGTGCCGAGCGGCGGCCGCGAAGCAGTAGCCGCCGGGATGGGGCGCCACGTCTGCCAGGCGAAGCTCGCACCCACCCATGGGCGAGAGTGCCCCGTTCGTCATAGCCGGTTGGTAGCCCTTGCCGGTCTGCCTCGGCGGCCGCACGATGGCGGCATGGATCTAGGCGATCTCGCGAAGCCGTGGGCCCCGCTCGACGCCCCGTTCCGTCCCGCCGGGCAAGTCCCGTGGTGTTGGCGAACCGGGCTCCCGTCCGGCTGGCACAACTTCGTTGGCTTTTGGTCGGTCGAGCCGGAGACGCGGTGGGTGGCGCTTGACGAGGTCGAGGCGCGTCTGCCACACACAGCGCAACCCATCGTGCTCGCCGCGGGCACGGCAGTCTCGCTCGTGGCTATCGCTCCCTGTGACGACCCGAATGGATCGTGCGGCTACTGGCAGGGCCAGGAGTCGGCCCATGCGTTCCGGGTCGAGGGTGGCGCTCACGAAGGTAGCGTGGTCGCAGTCTGGGGCTGGCTCCAAGAGCCGCCTACCGGATTGCGTTGCCTTGAGCCTGACGCGCTCGTCTCGTTCCGCGATCGCGTCGAAGGTCGGCTTCAAACACTGGGTCGACCCACCACGGCCGTTACTGAGGAAGCTTCGGCTCGGGCCTTGCGATCCGAGTAGGTCAGCAAGGTGCCACGACGGTCGGCGCGCCAAGCCCGCGGCGAGCTCCCGCCCAAGTGTCGGCTTGAGCGTCGGTCCGTCTGCCGGTCGCCGGGTACCATTGACGTCCCGTGAGCATCGCCCCGAACGACTTCGTCCAGCTCCACCTGTCGATAGGTGGGCGTTTGCGCACGACTGTCGTCTGAGGCCAACTGCCGGCCTGCTGTCACGCGCGGGCGGTGACGGCCTCGGCCAGGGATCCGGGATCCATGCGATCCGCCATCACGAGCGCCTTGGCGATCACGCCGGCCCTGGTCATGGCCTCCTCCCACAGCGGATCGAGGTCGACGGCCCACACGCCCGGGGTCCAGTCCCGGCGCCGTCCGAACCCGAGATCCTCCGCCTGGTCGGTGACGCCGAGGTAGGCCGTGCCCAAGGCCCGTTTCCCCTCGCCCGCGAGATCGAGCGCAGCGGTTTGGGCGGACACCACCACCCCTGCGGCACGGGCTTGGGCGAATCCTGGACGAACCAGTCTCTCCTTTCGAGCTCGGCGACCGAGGCGTCGGACAGGAGTGGGGCGGTGTCGGGCGGCATGCGGCGAAACATGGATCGTGACGCTCGACTTCGTCCACCTTCACCCTGCAATAGGTGGGGGTTGGTGCGCCGGGTCTGACCCTTGAGAGCGTCGCCGAGTAGTTGCGGCAGAACCTACGGCTGAGAGCCGGAGCTTCGGCAGCAACAGTGGTCCGTGATGCGATCGTGTCACGCCTCGACCGTGTCGAACGGCCGGCGCCGGATGAGAGCCGAACGTCCCATTGCCAGCGCCCTGGACGCGGGCGACGATGGCCCGGTGAGACCGGTACGGTTCGTCGGCATCGTGGTGATGTCGGCCGTCCTTGTCGCGGCCTGTGGACCGCAGGGGCTGGTGGCCCCTGGACCGCACGGGCCGGTGGCCCTGCGCCATGGCGATGGCCAGTGCTATGACGGCTGGAACGGCAATCTCGCCTTCGATTCGGCGACCGGAGAGGTCACCTTCGACAGCGGCTCCGGGCCCCTGCCGGTCGAGTGGCCGTCGGGCTACACCGGGCGGTTGTCCGGTTCGGAGGTCGAGATCGTCAACCGCGACGGGAAGGTCCTGCACCGGACCGGGACCCGTGTGTCCATGCTCGGCGATGGCTATGGCGGCCAGGTCTTCAAGGAGTGCGGGATGGAACTCATCCGCTGAGCCGCCGTTCCGCGACCTAGTGCGCGGAGCCGCTCAGCGGGCCCGGCGGGTACCATGGACGTCCCGTGACACTCGCCCCGAACGACTTCGTCCACCTCCACACCCACTCCGAGTTCAGCCTGCTCGACGGGCTCGGCCGGATCACCGACCTCGTCGACACGGCCGGCCGCCACGGGTTCGATTCGCTTGCCGTCACGGATCACGGTGCCCTCTACGGGTCGGTCGCGTTCTACCAGGCGGCCACCAAGGCGGGCATCAAGCCCATCATCGGCGTGGAGACCTACGTCGCCCGCCGGTCGATGACGGACAAGGAGGGCAAGGCCGACAGCCAGCCCTTCCACCTCGTCCTCCTGGCGACCGACATGACCGGCTACCAGAACCTCTGCCGGCTGATCACGGACGCCCACATCGACGGCTACTACTACAAGCCCCGCATCGACCGGGAGCACCTGGCGAGGCACAGCGAGGGCCTGGTCGCGATGTCCGCCTGCCTCGGCGGCGAGATCCCCAAGGCGCTCGAGACCGACGACTGGGAGCTCGCACGCAAGCTCGCCGGGGACTACGGGGACATCATGGGCAAGGGCCGCTTCTTCCTGGAGCTCCAGGACCACGGCATCCCCGAGCAGCGCCGCCTCAACGAGCAGCTCCTCCGCCTGGCCCCGGAGACCGGCCTGCCGGTGGTGGTGACGAACGACCTCCACTACGTCCACCAGGAGCAGCACGAGGCGCACGACGTGCTTCTGTGCGTGGGCACGGGGAGCAACCTGGACACCCAGAACCGGATGCGGTTCGAGGGCCAGGAGTACTACCTCAAGACCGCGGCCGAGATGCAGCGGCTCTTCCCCGACCAGCGGGAGGCGCTGCTCAACACCCGGCGGATCGCGGAGATGGTGGACCTCAAGCTGCCCCTGGGCGACCTCCGGATCCCGCACTTCCCGGTGCCCGACGGCGAGACGGTCGAGACCTGGCTGCACAAGGAGTGCATGGCGGGCCTGGTGCGCCGCTACGGCGCGGTCACCCCCGAGCTCAAGCAGCGCCTGGACTACGAGCTGGGCGTGATCCTGTCGATGGGGTACGCCGGCTACTTCCTCATCGTGGCCGACTTCGTCCGGTATGCCCGGGAGCAGGGGATCGCCACCACCTGCCGAGGGTCCGCGCCCGGCTCCATCGTCACGTACACGCTGGGCATCACGCCGGTGGACCCGCTCCACTACGGGCTGCCGTTCGAGCGGTTCCTCAACCCGGACCGCGTGACGATGCCCGAC
>Ga0302299_10001760_pt1 | contig 13051 bp, 8 predicted proteins | sample III_Fen_N3_4_FD_198795 | JGI IMG/M metagenome (GOLD analysis project Ga0302299, IMG submission 198795) | Peat permafrost microbial communities from Stordalen Mire near Abisko, Sweden - III_Fen_N3_4 | ecosystem: Environmental > Terrestrial > Soil > Wetlands > Permafrost | place: Sweden: Abisko... | reverse complement strand
TCTCGGATACGTCAGGGAGCCGTCGCGCGAGCGGACCAGCGCCGGGGAGCGGCGTCGTCCCCTCCCGAGGCGGCTCCTCGCCAGGCAGGACGAGCCTCAGGGTAAGCGACACCGCGCTCGCGCGCCGCGCTGCGGGGAAGATCCGAAACGAGTGTTCAGGATCTCCGGCCGTCTCGGCCGGGCGCCCTCAGCTCACGGAGTCAAGCGTGAGCGGGCCGGCCTTGACCTCCGGGAAGTAGTCCTGGCCGATCCCGGTCTCGCGCTTGGGCACCATGACCGAGCGCTTCCACGACACGATGACTTCGCCGTCCTGGTTGATGCCGCGGGTGACCATGGAGACGATCCCCATGCCCGGCCGCGACGAGCTCTCGCGCAGGTCGGTGCAGACGCTCTCGGCGTAGATGGTGTCGCCGATGTAGACCGGGTGCGTGAGGCGGATGTCGGTCCAGCCCAGGTTGGCCACGGCGTTCTGGCTCATGTCGATGACCGACAGGCCCAGCACGAGGGCCACGGTGAGGCCGGAGTTCACGATGATCCGACCACCGGTGATCGGGTTGCTCTGCGCGAGGTGGGCGTTGAAGTGGTTCTGGTTGGTGTTGCAGGTGAGCTGCGTGAACCAGGTGGAGTCGGCCTCGGAGATCGTGCGGCCGAAGGGGTGCTGGTAGACGTCGCCGACCGCGAAGTCCTCGAAGAAGCGTCCGAGCTGGGCCGGGTGGACGGTCATGTCGTCTCTCCTCGCGTGATCTGGCTGCGTGCAGGCTGCCGGTCGCCTCGCTGCGGCATCACCTGAAGCGTAGTGAGCCGGATCCGGGGGCGGCGCCGGCGGGCGCGGGCGCCGGAGGCCGCGCGCCCCTAGGGTCGGCACGTGCCGACTCCTCCGCTCACGCCCGAGCTGTTCGCCCTTGAGGACGTGACCCTCGAGATCGGCGGACGCCGGATCCTCGACCGCCTCGACGCGCACCTGCACGACGGTGTCGCCACGGCGATCGCGGGCCCGAGCGGTTCGGGCAAGTCGACCTTGCTGCGTCTGCTCAACCGGCTTGCCGACCCCACGAGCGGACGCGTGATCTTCCGGGGCCGCGACGTCCGCGACCTCGACGTCCTCGACCTGCGCCGGCGCGCGGTGCTCGTGCCGCAGCGCGCGGTCGCGCTCACCGGCGACGTCGCCGCCGAGGTCCGCGTCGCCGCACCCGCGCTCGCCGACGCCGACGTCTCGGCGCTCCTGTCCCGGGTGATGCTCGAGCCCGGCGACTACCTCGGCCGCGACCCGCACTCCCTGTCCGGCGGCGAGCTGCAGCGGCTGTGCCTGGCGCGGGCGCTGGCCGTCGCCCCCGAGTGCCTGCTCCTCGACGAGCCGACGTCGGCGCTCGACCCGCGCTCGGCCGACGCCGTCGACGACGTGATCCGGTCGCTCGTCGGCGACGGGCTCGCCGTGGTGCTGGTGAGCCACGACGTCCGGCGGGCCGCGGCGGTGGCCCAGAACGTCCTGATCCTGCACGAGGGCCGGGTCACGGCCCGCGGCCCGTCGTCCGACCTCGATCTCGAGCACGAGCTGCTCATGCCGCCGCACGACGGCCACGAGCACGACGCCGACGACCCCCGCGCGCACGACGGCGACCGCCACCGCTCGCACGGGCACGACGAGCAGGACGAGCACGACGACCCGAAGGAGACGCCATGAGCGCAGCAGTCCCGGGATCCCTGGTGCAGGGCGCCACGATGCTCGCGACGTCGACGGCGAGCACCACGCCCATCCCGAGCTGGGGCGCGGTCGGCGTCTCGCTGCTGCTCGTGCTGGTCGCGGTGGCGATCGCCTGGCGCCAGCAGCTGGGCATCAGCCGCGAGATCGTGGTCGCGGCCGCGCGGGCTCTCGTCCAGCTCGTGGCGATCGGCGCAGTGCTGGCGTGGTTGTTCGCCCACGCGGGCATCGCGGGCGCCCTCGCCTGGGTGTTCGCCATGACGTTCGTGGCGGCCAACGAGTCGCGACGACGCGGACGCGGGCTGCCCCACGCGTTCCGCAGCGCGCTGCTCGGCATCATCGTCGGGACGGTCGCGACGCTCGGCGTCCTCGTCGTGGGCGGGGTGATCTCCACCGAGCCGCAGGTGCTCATCCCCATCGGGGGCATGGTCGTGAGCGGCGCGATGCAGGCGTCGTCGCTCGCGCTCACGTCGCTGCACCGCTCTGCCGTGGAGAACCGCCCCGCCGTCGAGGCGGCGCTCAGCCTCGGGCTCCCCGCGCGCCAGGCGTTCGCGAGCGAGCTGCGCACCGCCGTGCGCACGGCGCTCGTGCCCACCGTCGACCAGACCCGCGTCGTGGGGCTCATCTCCCTGCCCGGCACGATGACCGGCCTCATCATCGCCGGCGTCGACCCGCTGCAGGCGATCCGCTACCAGATCATCGTCATGTACATGCTGCTCGCGGCCTGGGCGGTCTCGGCCCTGGTGACCGCCCGGGCGGCCGAGGGTGCGCTGTTCGACGACGCCCAGCGCCTGGTGCCCGTGGCTGCCTGAACCCGGTCCTGCAGAGGTCTGCCCAGCGAATCCGCCCCTGCGGTGAACCGCGAGGGCCTCCCGCACGTCAGATCTAGGACGCCGGGTGCGCGCCGGCGCCCGCAGGGGCGGACGGCCACGGATTCCGGGGTGCCGCTGCGCGATCCTGCGCGTCGGGTGACAATCGGGGAACCCCCGCCGCATCCTGGAGGCCGCGTGACGACCGACCACACCGACCGGACCGCGACCGTCTCGGTCCCGGCCGAGGGCGATGTCGCCGACCTCGTGCACACCGCCGCGCTCATCCGCGAGTCGATCGAGACCGTGATCGAGGGCAAGAGCGACGCCGTGCGCACCGCGCTCACCGTGCTGCTGGCCGAGGGTCACCTGCTCATCGAGGACGTCCCCGGCGTCGGCAAGACCATGCTCGCCAAGACCCTCGCCAAGTCGCTCGACTGCACCGTGCGGCGCATCCAGTTCACGCCCGACCTGCTGCCCGGCGACGTCACCGGTGTGAGCGTCTTCAACCAGGAGTCGCGCGACTTCGAGTTCCGGCCCGGCGCGGTGTTCGCCAACATCGTGCTCGGCGACGAGATCAACCGCGCCTCGCCCAAGACCCAGTCGGCGCTGCTCGAGTGCATGGAGGAGCGTCAGGTCACCGTCGACGGGACGACGTACGACCTCGCCTCGCCCTTCATGGTGATCGCGACGCAGAACCCGGTGGAGATGGAGGGCACCTACCCCCTCCCCGAGGCGCAGCGCGACCGCTTCATGGCGCGCGTGTCGATGGGCTACCCCGACACCCGCTCCGAGATGGACATGCTCGCCGAGCACGCGTCGGCCAACCCGCTCGACGCGATCACCCACGTGGCCGACGCCGCGCTCGTCGCCAAGCTGGTCGCCGTCGTCCGCACGATCCACGTGTCCGACGCGATCCGCCAGTACGCCGTCGACCTGTCCAACGCCACGCGGCAGCACGGCGAGGTGCGGCTCGGCGCCTCCCCGCGCGCGACCCTGCACCTGGTGCGCGCCGCCAAGGCGGCCGCGGCGCTCGACGACCGCGACCACGTGCTGCCCGACGACCTGCAGACGCTGGCGGGCCCGGTGCTGGCGCACCGTCTCATCCTCACCGCCGACGCGCAGATCGCGGGCCGCACCACCGAGGCGCTCATCGCCGACGTCGTGCGCCGCGTCCCCGTGCCCGCCTCAGCGCGTCTCTAGCCGGAGGTCCGGTCCTCGTGCGCGCAGCCCTCCGCCAGCTCACCCGACGCGGTCGCGTCGTGGTCGGGCTCGGGCTCGGCGTCACGGTGGCCTCGTTGGTGCTCGGTCAGCGCGACCTGCTGCGCGTCGGCGTCCTGCTGCTGGCGCTGCCGCTCCTGTCGGCGTGGCTCGTGGCACGCACCCGCTACCGCCTCTCGGCCGCGCGCGGCCTGCGCCCCACGCGCGCCACGGTCGACCAGCCCGCCACCAGCGTGGTGCGCGTGCAGAACGTGTCGCGGATCCCCAGCGGGCTGCTCCTCGTCGAGGACGCCGTCCCGTGGCAGCTCGGCCGTTCGCAGCGCTTCGTCATCGACAAGCTCGAGGCGGGTGGACGTCGCGACGTCCGCTACGAGGTGCGCGCGCAGCTGCGCGGCCGCTACACGATCGGCCCGGTGTCGGTGCAGCTGATCGACCCGTTCGGCTTCTGCCGCACCACGCGACAGTTCGCGACCACCGACCTGCTCACCGTCGTCCCCGCGATCGTGCCGCTCCCGGCGATCCCGGTGGGCGGCGACTGGTCGGGCCTCGGCGAGGCCCGGTCGCGCGCGGTCGCGTCGGCGGGCGAGGACGACGTCATCCCGCGCGAGTACCGGATGGGCGACGACCTGCGGCGCGTGCACTGGAAGTCGACCGCGAAGAGCGGCGAGCTCATGGTGCGGCGCGAGGAGCACCCGTGGCGCACGCGCGCGACCGTGCTGCTCGACACCCGGGCGAGCGCGCACCGCGGCGAAGGCCCGTCGTCGTCGTTCGAGTGGGCGGTCGCGGCGGCCGCGAGCATGGCCTGCCACCTCGCGAGGCGCGGCTACGCCGTGCGCGTCGTCGACGCCGACGGCGAGGTGCTGCGCGCCGGGCCCACGCCGCACGAGGGCATCACCGGGCCCGAGGCCGAGGGACCCCTGCTCGACGTCTTCGCGACCGTGCGGCTCACCGAGGGCACCGAGCTCGCGCTGCGCGACCCGGCCAGCCGCGCCCGCGTGCGCGACGGGCTGCTCGTGGCGGTGCTCGGCGACCTGCGCACCGAGGCCGCCGCGACGGTGGCCGGGCTGCGCGGGGGCAACTCCTCGGCGCTGGCGCTCGTGCTCGACACCTCCGGCTGGGCCGGCCGCTCGACCACGCCCGACGACGGACGGTCGGCGCGAGCCGCCGCCCTGCTGACCGCGGGCGGGTGGCGCGTGGCGCTGTGCGGCCCCCGCACCGACCTTCCCGAGGCCTGGCGCTCGCTGGCGCGCTCGGGCGTCACCGCGGCGGGCGTGCGATGACCACGACCCTCGACCCGTCCGCGCCGCCTGCCGCCCCGCGCACCTCGCTCGCGCAGCAGGGCACCCTCGTGCTGCCCAGCCTCGCCAGCTTCGCCGCGGTGATGCTCTCCGCCGTGTCGCTGTCCCCCGTCTTCGACGACGGCGGCTGGTTCGGCGCGACGCTGCTCGTCGTCATCGCGGTCACCGCAGCCGGCGCGATCGCGCTGGCCTTGCGGGCTCCGCTGTTCCTCGTGCCGATCGTGCAGGCCGCCGTGCTGTTCAGCGTCCTCGTCGCCCGGTTCACCACCGACGCTCCGCTCGGCTTCGTGCCCTCGCCCGACGCTCTCGGGCAGCTGCGCACCGTCCTCGCGTCGGGCATGCACGACATCGACGTCTACGCGCCGCCGATCGTCGTGCACGACGGCGTCGTCGCCATCACCGCGCTCGGGCTGGGCTGCGTGGCGATCCTCGTCTTCGTCCTCCACGTGGCGATGCGGATGCCCGTGATCGCCGGTGCTGCCCTCATCGCGGTCTACGTCGTCCCGTCGTTCGTCCTCGACGACGGCTCGCCGTGGTGGTCGTTCGTGGCCGTGGCGGTCGGGTGGATGGTGCTGCTCGCGAGCGACGAGCGGGTCGACGTCGTCGCCTGGGGGCGCGTGCTGCGCCATCACGAGGGCCCGATGTCGTCACCGCTGTCGGGGGTCTCGACCGGTGCGCTGCGGCTCGGCGCGCTCGCGCTCGTCGTCGCCGTGGCGCTGCCGATCCTGGTGCCGGCGCTCACCGACACCGTGCTCGCGCGCCACGACACCGGCATCGGCGGCAACGGCAAGGGCGGCATCGGCGCGGGCGGTCCCACGTCGATCGACCCCACCGTGTCGCTGCGCCGCAACCTGACCCAGGACGCCGACACCCTGCTGCTGAGCTACTCCGGGCCGGCCCCGACCTACCTGCGTCTCGTCGTCGTGACGTCGTACGCCGACGAGAAGTGGCAGGCGCCCGCGTTCTCGCCGAACTCGGCGACGCAGGTGCTCGGCGCGCTGCCGCCCGACAGCGACCTGCCGACCTCGATCGCCGCAGCCGCACCGACCCGCAGCTACGCGATCGCCGACGCGGGGCTCAGCTCGCCGTTCCTCCCCGTGCCCGAGCACCTCTCGGCGCTCACCATCAACGGCGGCGACTGGTACCTCGACAGCGGCACGCGCACGGTGTTCGGTCAGGCGACGAGCAGCGACCAGCTGACGTGGCAGGCCGACAGCCTCCAGGTGCAGCCGACGGCGACCCAGCTGCGCGCGGCGCCCCGACTCAGCGGCAGCGACCTCACCGACCGCCTCAGCCGCGCGCAGGGCGTGCCCGCGACCATCGCGACGCTCGCGACGAAGGTCGCCGGCGACGCGACCACCGACTACGACAAGGTGCTCGCGATCCAGAACTGGTTCCTCGACAACTTCCACTACTCGACGTCGACCGTCTCGCAGTCGCCGGTGAGCGGCGCGACCTACCTGGACTCGTTCCTCAAGGACCAGAGCGGCTACTGCCAGCAGTTCGCCGCGACGATGGCGCTCATGGTGCAGTCGCTGGGCATCCCGGCCCGCGTGGTCGTGGGCTTCACGTCGGGCACGAAGACCTCCGGCGGCTGGGAGGTGCACGGCAAGGACGCGCACGCCTGGCCCGAGGTGTACTTCGGCGGCCTGGGCTGGGTGCGCTTCGAGCCGACCCCGGGCGGCGGCTCCAACGGCACGGTGGCGCAGCCGCTCTACGCGCCGCAGTCCGCGGCGCCCATCACCGGCTCGAGCCGCGGCGGCCAGACCGGCACCACCAGGCAGCAGGACGCCACCAAGCGCGGGAAGTACGTCGACGACGCCGGCACCGCCGCGGCGGCCGCGCTCGGCACGGCAGGTCCCGGAACCTCCGCCGACACCTGGCGCGCCCGGATCATCGGCGCTCTGCTCCTGCTGGCGCTCCTCGCGGCCGCGGTGCCCGCGGCGTGGCGCTGGCTGCGACGCCGTCGCCGGCTCTCGGCCCAGGCCGAGATCGAGGACATGTGGGACGAGCTGCGCGACACCGCGCTCGACCTCGGACTCGACTGGCCGACCTCGCAGACTCCGCGCCAGGCGGTCGACCGGGTCATCGCCACCTCGCACCTGCGCGGCGACGCAGCCGCCGCGGCGACCCGGCTCGGCCGGGCCACCGAGCGGTCGCGCTACGCCCCCCGGCCGCCCTCGACCGACGGGCTCGCCGACGACGTCGGTACCGTGCGCACCGCGCTGCTCGCCCGCGCCGACCGGGGCGTGCGGGTGCGCGCGGCCCTGCTGCCGGCGTCGCTGCGCCGTCACGACGACGACTGACCGCCCGCCTGCCGGCGTACCGCCCCCGCACACGCGAACGGCCGCGGATCACAGGGATCCACGGCCGAGCCGGTGCCGGGCGGACCGGCCATCTCCTAGACGTCGTCGCCCTCCTGGCGGCGGCGGAACCGCTCGTCGAGGCGGTCCATGAAGGTCTGCTTGGGCGCGGCGGCGGGCGCGGGACGCTGCGGGGCGGCCGGCTCGGCCGTGCCGGCACGCAGGGCGCTGACGACGAGGAAGGTGCCGACGAGCATGAGCACGAAGCCCAGGACCCCGACGGCGACGACGGACGTGGCGGCACCGGTGATCAGCACGGCGACGCCGGCCAGGGCGGCGAGGACGCCGACGGCGGTGCGGCGGCGCATGCCGGGACGCGGGCCCGCGGAGCGCAGGCTGGAGGCGAACTTCGGGTCCTCGGCGTAGAGGGCCCGCTCCATCTGCTCGAGCAGGCGCTGCTCGTGCTCGGAGAGCGGCACGGGGTGCCTCCTTGCGTCGTGGGCCGAGGCCCTCAGGGTCTGGACGACCACCGCGGTGCGCGTCCACCTCTGAGGATAAGCAGCGAACGGCGCGGTGGAAACCCGGACCCGGCAAAGTCGGGTACGCGTTTCACGCTGTGGGTCACATCGGCAGGCAGGGGTGCCGACCTGATGACTTCTGCGCGCCGATGCACCCGGGAGGACGAGCGGGCCCGCACGAGGGTTCCCCCGACCCCCTCCGCGCGGTTCTCACGGGTTCGGCAGGGGGTCGTCCGGGGCTCACCGGGGCTCACCGGGGCCGCGGCGCGACCGGCGCGCCGCCCCAGCCGTCGGACTCGCCGGTGCCCAGCAGCCGGGCCGGGCGCACCGAGCCGCGGCCGAACCGGGCGCTGGCCCGGTCGACGGCCTGCTCGGCCTCGCGCCAGCCGAGCTCGGGCTCGTCGAGCATCATCTGGCGGGGCGCGTCGTCGGCGTCGACGAGGCCCTCGGCCCGGACGCCGACCAGCCGGAGCCGGGCGCGCTGCAGGCCGAGCGCGTCGTAGAGGTCGCGGGCGGTGGCGTAGATGTCGCGGCCCACGTCGGTGGGCGAGCGCAGGGTGCGCGACCGGGTGATCGTGGAGAAGTCGGCGAAGCGCACCTTGAGCACGACCGTGCGCCCGGCGTAGCCCTGGGCCCGCAGCCGCGCGGCGACCTTCTCCGACAGGCGCAGCAGCTCGCGCCGGATCACGTCGGGGTCGTCGATGTCGCGGGGGAAGGTCTCCTCGTTGCCGATGCTCTTCTCGCCCTCGGGCATCTCGACCGACCGGGGGTCGCGGCCCCAGGCGAGGTCGGCGAGGTGCTGGCCGGACGCCGGCCCGAGCGCGCGCACGAGGGTGTCGGCCGGGGTGTTGGCGACGTCGCCGACGGTGCGCAGGCCCAGGCGCAGCAGCACCTCCTCGGTCTTCTCGCCCACGCCCCACAGCGCGCCGACCGGCAGCGGGTGCAGGAAGGCGATGACGCGGTCGGCCGGCACGACGAGCAGCCCGTCGGGCTTGGCGCGCGTGGAGGCGAGCTTGGCGACGAACTTCGTCGACGCGACGCCGACCGAGCAGGTGATGCCCTGCTCGTCGTGGACCCGGGACCGGATGCCCTCGGCGATGACCGCGGGCGGGCCGAGCCGGCGCACCGCGCCCGCGACGTCGAGGAACGCCTCGTCGAGCGAGAGCGGCTCGACGAGCGGGGTGACGTCGCGGAAGATCGCCATGACCCCGGCCGACACCTCGGAGTAGAGCGTGAAGTCGGGCGGCAGGATGACGACGTTCGGGCACAGCCGCTTGGCGCGCGACATCGGCATCGCCGAGTGGATGCCGTACGTGCGGGCCTCGTAGGTGGCGGCCGTGACCACGCCGCGCGAGCCGTCGCCGCCCACGATGACCGGCAGCCCGACGAGGTCGGGGCGGCTGCGCAGCTCGCACGACGCGAAGAACGCGTCCATGTCGACGTGCAGCACCGCGCAGCCGTCGTCGTCGCGACCGGTGCCGGCCGGAGACCCGGGCGCGTCGCCGGGCGTGACGTCGCGCTGGGTCATGCGCGCGCCCCGGGTGATCTGGCTCCGGCTCACGGGGACATCCTGCGCCCTGCCACCGACGCGCGGCAGGTCGCCGCACCACCACGCACCGCGACGTCCTGCGTGATCGTGGTCAGGTGCGCGCTTCCCGGCCGCACAAGGTCGCCACTGACCAAGATCACGCGGGTCGGGCGGATGCCGGCGGGGCTGGCGGTCACCACCCCGAGCTGCCGGGGCTGGAGTGCCAGAGCTTGCTGGGCGGCTCCTTGCTCTCCCGGCCCTCCTTGTCCCGGTCGTGCTGGGCGGCGGCCTGGGCGCGGGTGTCGGCGGCGTCGACGCCCTGGGGCTTGATGTCGGCGTAGGGCGACTGCCGGAACCCGCTCGCGTGCACGAGCACCCGACGCACCCGCTCCTCCGGCGTCTCCCCCGGCGGAGCCCCTGGGGCGGCCGCGGGCGCGGGCGCCTCGCCGGCCGAGGCCGCCCGGGCCGCGGCCGCGAGGCCGGAGCCGCGCTGCCCCATGCCGCCCGCGCCGGTGCCCACGCGGGGGGCGTCGGTGTCGGAGCCCAGGGAGTGGCCGCCGTAGGAGAAGCCCTGCGCCGCCGCCGGGACCGGCGCGACGACCGGGCGCGACGAGCGGCTGCCGGCGCGGCCCGCGACGCTGCCCTCGTCGCCGTCGACGAGGGTGGCGCCGTCGGCGGCGAGCAGGGCGGCCACGGCCGGGACGCCGCCGCGGCGCCAGGCGTCGTGGACGGTGCCGAGCTCCCAGGCCCCGGTGGCGCGCAGCGAGATGCCGCGCGGGCCGGTGCGGCGCACGACCCCGCGGACGAGCAGCAGCCACGAGCCGAAGACGGTGGCGGCGTAGGGGCCCTGGACGTCCTCGAAGAAGGTGGCGTCGACCGGGCCGCTGGCGTCGTCGAGGGTGAGGAAGACGACGCGGCGACCCGAGCGCACCGGCGGGGTCTGGGTGGCGACCTTGACGCCGGCGACGAGCAGCTCGGACTCGTTGCGGCGCGACAGCAGGTCGCGCGCGCGGGTGACCCCGAGGGCCTCGAGCATGGGGACGTAGAAGTCGACGACGTGCCGGCTCGCGTCGAGGCCGAGCACCTCGAGCTCGGCGCGCACCCGCTCGGCGTCGGTCATCTCGGGCAGGCCGCTGGGCGCGATCTCGCCCGGGGCGTCGCCGAGGTCGAGGGCGAGCTGGACGTCGAGGCTGCCGGCAGGCGTGGCGACGCCGGGGCCCTGCGCCTGGCGGCGCGCCGCGGCCACGACGTCGAGGGACACCTGCGGGTCGGCGCCGGCCACCAGCGGCACGTCGCGACGACGACGCGGCGACGCGGCCTTCGCAGCGCGCGTTGTGGCGCGCGAGTGCCGCTCGAGGTCGGCGACCTGCAGCAGGAGGTCGCGGCGCGTGACGCGGCCGCGGCGGCGTACCGGGGCCGAGCGGCCGATGCCGTAGATCGAGTCGAACGCCCCGGCGACGACGAGCCGCTCGACGACCGGGCGCGAGACGTTCGCGCGGTACCAGAAGTCCGACAGCGACCCGTAGGGCCGGCCGGCGACGACGCGCTCGACCTCGGCGCCGTTGATGCCCTTGACGTCGGCCAGCGAGAGCCGGATGCCGTAGGCCGAGCCGTCGGGCAGGCCCGGGACGTCGGGGCCGCGGCGCGGGCGCTCCTCGAGGATCTCCGGCGGCGGCTCGTCGAAGGGCGAGATGCGCTCGACGCGGTAGGTGCCCTCGGAGGCGTTGACGTCGAGGGGCAGCACGGCGATGCCGAGGTTGCGCGCGTCGTCGAGGATGAGCCGCTTCGGGTACATGCCGGGGTCGTGGGTGAGCACGCCGGCGAGGAACGCCGCCGGGTGGTGCGCCTTGAGCCAGGCCGAGTGGTAGGTGGGCAGCGCGAAGGCCGCGGCGTGCGCCTTGCAGAAGCCGAAGGACGCGAACGCCTTGAGCACCTCCCACACCTTCTCGATCGTGACCAGGTCGTAGCCCAGGCCGCGCGCGGCCGGGTAGAACCAGGCGCGCACGTCCTGCTGGCCGTCGGGCGAGCCGAGGGTGCGCCGCACCTCGTCGGCCTCGGCCAGCGAGCAGCCGGTCATCACCGCGACGATGCGCAGCACCTGCTCGTGGAAGACCACGACGCCGTAGGTCTCCTCGAGGCTGGCGCGCAGGTCGTCGTGGAGGTACTGGGGCGCGTTCCAGCCCTGCCGCGCGCGCAGGAACGGCGTGACCATGTCGCTCTTGACCGGGCCGGGGCGGAACAGCGAGATGTCGGTGATGAGGTCGCCGAAGGTCTCGGGCGCGAACTTGCCGACGAGCTCGCGCTGGCCGGGCGACTCGATCTGGAAGCAGCCCAGGGTGTGCGCGGTGCGGACGAGCGCGTAGGTGGGCTCGTCGTCGAGCGGCACGGCGTCGAGGTCGACCTGCACGCCGTCGACGCGCTCGATCTCCTGCAGCGCGTAGGCCATCGACGACTGCATGCGGATGCCGAGGACGTCGAGCTTGAGCAGGCCGAGCTCCTCGACGTCGTCCTTGTCGAACTGGCTCATCGGGAAGCCCATCCAGCTGGCCTCGACCGGGGTGCGGTCGAGCAACGTGACGTCGGAGAGCAGCACGCCGCACGGGTGCAGCGCGATGTGGCGCGGCAGGCCGTCGAGCGCCTCGACGAGGGTGAGGAAGCCGTCGAGCTCGCCGCGCGCCGCGAGCTTGCCCAGGCCCGACGAGCGCAGCTCGGGCAGCTCGTCGAGCGCGGCGCGGGCGTCGCGTGCCCGGATGTGCGGGAACGACTTCGCGAACGCGTCGATCTCGCCGGGCGGCATGCCGAGCGCGGCCCCGACGTCGCGCACGGCGTGGCGCACGCGGTAGGTGTCGCGCATCGACACGCACGCGCAGCGCTCGCCGCCGAAGCGCTCGAGGACCCGCTCGTAGATCTCGGTGCGGCGCGCGGACTCGACGTCGACGTCGATGTCGGGCAGCGCGCGGCGCAGCGGCGACAGGAACCGCTCCATGAGCAGGCCGTGCGCGAGCGGGTCGACGCCGCTGATGCCGAGCAGGTGGTTGACCAGGCTGCCCGCGCCCGAGCCGCGCGCGGCGATGCGCACGCCCTCGCGCTTGACGAGGTCGACGACCTCGCCGACGGTGAGGAAGTAGCCGGCGAAGCCGAGCACCCCGATGGTGTCGAGCTCGGCCTCGAGCCGGTCGCGGACGTCGTGCTCGCGGTGCCGGGTGCGCTCGAGGTACGCCGTGAGCGCGCCCTCGCAGCGGCCGCGCAGGTGGCGGTCGGCCTCGAGGGCCTCGGCCGCGAGCACCGCCGGCCCGCGGTCGCGCACCGCGCTGCTGCGCGGCGCGGTGGACGCCGGCAGCAGCAGGTCGAGCTCGGGGACGTGCACCTCGCCGATGCCGAGGTCGGTCACCGGGTCGAGGCGGCAGGCGTCGGCGAGCGCGCGGGTGTCGGCGAGCAGCCGGTCGACCTCGCGCCGCTCCCCCGACTCGCCTCCCGCGACGCCCGCGAGGTGCACGACCTCGCGGGCGACCCGCTCCATGTGCGCGCCGTCGGCGAGGTGGCCCTCCCCGTTGGCGCGGTCGAGGTGCCGGGAGTCGAGCGGCACCAGGCGACGGATGGCGTCGAGGACGTCGACCACCGGCGCCTGGTCGCGCGTCGCGTGGCGCACCGCGTTGGTGAGCACCGCGGGCAGGT
>Ga0302299_10001758_pt1 | contig 13056 bp, 9 predicted proteins | sample III_Fen_N3_4_FD_198795 | JGI IMG/M metagenome (GOLD analysis project Ga0302299, IMG submission 198795) | Peat permafrost microbial communities from Stordalen Mire near Abisko, Sweden - III_Fen_N3_4 | ecosystem: Environmental > Terrestrial > Soil > Wetlands > Permafrost | place: Sweden: Abisko... | reverse complement strand
GTTCCTCGGAACCTCTCAGATCCGGATCGGACCCGCCGAATCGTCCGGGCAGTGGAGATCCCGGAGTGGGACCACTGGGTCCGTCGCACCCTGCGCGACACCGGCCTTGAGGCAGCGTGTGGCATGTCCATCGACTCGAGCGAGATGACGGTCCTCCAGCAGGACCGCACCGAGGTGTCCGGCGCGGCGGCGTCCGTCGCCAGCGCGTTCCGATCGTCTGACGACCCGGCTTCCCCGACCTCTCTGGCCGCCGAGGCCGCCGCCATCGCCACTGCGGTCGCCATCGCCGCGGACGCGGACGCCGAGCTGGCCGCCCAGGCGCTGGCCGATGCGCAGGAGATGGTCTCCGCCGCGGCCAAGATCGCCGCTGAGGCCGCCGCCCGCTCTCAGGAGGCCGCTGCGGCAGCCGCCGTAGCCGCCGAGGCCGAGCGCCAGGCGACCACCGGGGTGGCCGAGGCCGTCGCGGCTGCCACCGCCCAGGCGATCACCGCCGCGTCGTGCGCCAGGGCAGCCGCCCGGGCCATGGCTGAGGGCAACGCCGCTGTCGTCCGGTTGGCCGAGACGCAGGTGACCCACCAGGTTCTGCACGACCACCTCACCGGGCTGCCCAACCTCGCCCTGATCCGTGACCGGCTGACCCAGGCCTTGGCCCGGGCCACCCGCTCGGGGACGTACGTAGGGGTGCTCTTCTTGGACCTCGACGACTTCAAGGGCATCAACGACCGGATCGGCCGCGACGCCGCGGACGACGTCCTGGTCGGTGTCGCGGGTCGGCTGCGCGAGTGCCTGCGCGCTGGTGACACAGCGGGCCGGCTGGGTGGCGACGAGTTCGTCATCGTCTGCGAGGGGCTCACCGACCCCGCGGCCGCTGTCCTGGTCGCCGCTCGGGTCGAGGTCGCCCTGGGTGCCGCGCTGCACAGTGGCGGCCACTCGGTGCGGGTCAAGACGAGCATGGGCATCGCGACGGGCGAGGGTACGGTCCACCCGGCCAAGCTGCTGCGTGACGCGGATGCCGCAATGCTGCGGGCCAAGGGTGCCGGCAAGGGCTGCTACAAGATCGCCGAAGCCATCGAGACCCGTCCGTTCAACCTGCAGGCCGAGACCTGGTAGGTCCGCTGACCTCAGCGGGGACGGTGCGGTGTGGGGGTCGGCGTTGGGGAGGTTCCGACGGTCTGGCCCGAGTTCGCACTGACCTGGAGCGACGAGACGTCGACCGCCTCGAACGCACTCGCCGGAATCCGCTTCAGCTCGCTGATCACCTGGTCGGGCCAGCGGTTGTCGGCGGTGCCCTGGAAGTACCAGGGCGAACCGTTGTCGGCGAGCACGAGACCGTGGGCCTTCATCGCGGTGATGACCGTGATCGTCTGCGCTGACAGGCCTGCGGTGGAGTAGCCGGCCTTCAGCCGGAACCACGCGCCCATCGGCGGGTACGTGGGGTCGGTCACCGAGCCGGCCTGGTGCCGGGCCGGCCACAGGTACGACCGGTCGCTCACGTTCGTGGTGAACCGGATCGCATGGTCGACGTTGCCGGCGAGCACCTCGTCGTAGCGCAGGAGCCCAGGCAGGATCGCGAGCCCCGCAGCGTCGGCGGACGTCCAGCCGGCCGTACGGAGCGCGTCGCTGCGCAGGTCCCAGGTCGCCCCCGACCCCGCCAACCAGGCCGAACCGGACTGCCTGGTGTCCCAGGTCTCGTACAGCCGGCAGGTCGACGCGTCGACGACGAGCGCGTGCATGTCGCCGCCGGACCCGGCGCCACCCTCGATGAGCGTGTCGGGGCCCAGCGGGTATGGCACCCGGTCGCTCTCGCCGGCGTAGTCGAAGGTGACGGGCACCTTGGCGTGCGAGCCCGCCACGACGGTGAACGGGATCCCGTACGGCACCCCGCCGGAGGGCCCGAAGTCCGGGTGCAGCGAACGGGTGGCTGCCTGCATGTGGCTCAGCCACTGGGCGCTGCGCGGGTGCACGGGCAGGGCGCTGACGTCCGCGTGCCAGATGCTGTCTGCGGGGAACACCGGGCAGCTCGTGCCGGGGAGCGCCGCGGACGTGCCCGAGGGCGGCGGCGCAGGCACGGGTCGAGGTGCGTGCGGCGTGGCCGCGGTGAGGAAGCCGACCGAGACGAGAGCGCACAGGGCCGCAGTACGCGCGGCCGGCTTCCTCATGCGGTCTGCATCGGCCAGCCACCTCGGCCGCTGGAGGGCCGGACGGGTGGACCCCCTCCCGCCACATGGGTCCCTCCATGCCACTAGGCCGCCCCCCTTTGACCACATGGGTCCCTCCATGCCACTAGGCCGCCCCCCTTCGCCAGGGTGCTAGGTTCCGGCCGTGCGCATCGTCATCGTTGGGGCGGGGTACGCCGGACTGTCTTCGGCCGTGACGGCCCTGTCCGCCGGGCACGAGGTCACGATCCTCGAGGCGCGGGACCGGGTCGGCGGTCGGGTGTGGTCCGTCCCGTTCGCTGGCAGCGTCGTCGAGCGAGGAGCCGAGTTCGTCCTTGACGGGTACGACCTGATGCGGTTGTACGCAGCGGACCTCGGGCTGACCTTCGCCGCGACGGGCATGAGCTACTACGCCCGCGAGCCGCGAGGCGGCGAACCGACAAGCTTGGCCGAGATGGCCGCGGCCGGGCCGGCGCTCGTCGCGGCTGCTTCGGCGGCTCCGGCTGCGGCCTCGGTGACCGATGTGCTGGCCACGCTCGACGTCTCGGCCGGGACCCGGGCCGCCATTGCCTCCCGGGCGTCGGTGTCGTCGGCTTGGCCGGCTGAAGACCTGTCCGCAGCGGCGTTGGCCGATTTCGTCGGCGGGTTCGAGCCTCGCCCCACCCATCGGGTAGCAGGGGGAAACCAGCTCGTTGCCACGGGACTGGCCGACCGCGCGGTACGTGAGGGAGCAAAGCTGCGCCTGTCGACCCCGGTGCTGGCGATCGAGCACGGTGTGGCCGACGGGCCCCTGACGGTCCGAGTAGCGGGTGGCGAACTGATCGGCGACGTCGTGGTGGTCACGGTGCCCGCGGCCGTGGTGCAGCAGATCACGTACGTACCGGCGCTCCCGCCGTGGAAGGTGGCCGCGCTGGCCGAGGTCGGCGCCGGGCAGGCCGCAAAGCTGCACATGTCGCTGGTTCCTGGTGCGGCGAGCCCGCAGACGAGCGCGGTTCTGTCCGTCCCGGACCGCTTCTGGTGCTGGACCGCGACGGACGGCAGCGGCGTCGTCGCACCCCTGCTGAACTGCTTCGCCGGGTCGACGCCGGCGCTCGAGGGCCTCGGGGTGGACGACGGACCAGCACGATGGGCTGATCGGGTGCAGGCACTCCGGCCGGACCTCGTTATGGACACCGCTGGGGCACTGCTCTCGACCTGGCACGACGACCCGTGGGCGCGGTGCGCGTACTCGGCGCACGTGCTCGGTCGCCATCCCGACCCGGCGCTGCTCGGCCGCTCAGTGGGGGCCGTCCGGTTCGCCGGCGAGTACACCGACGACGGGTTCGGCGGGCTCATGGAAGGAGCTCTGCGTTCAGGCCGTCGCGCAGTGGCCGACCTCGCGCCCTGACCCCCGCCCTGCGGCCGCGCCCCCCATTTCCGCCACATGGGTCCCTTCATGCCACTAGGTCGAGCACCTGTGCCCCTCATAAGCACGCAGTCGCCGCATCCACGGGCGCATCCGCTGCATCAACCGTTGAGGTACTCGGGGGGCGGCCTAGTGGCATGGAGGGCCCCATGTGGCGGGAGACGGCAAGGTGGGTTGGGGGTGGGGTGGGGAGGGGGGTGCGGGAGGGGTTAGAAGTCGCCCCCCCCGCCCCCCCCCCCCCCGCCGAAGTCACCGCCGCCTCCGCCGCCTCCGCCGCCGAAGTCGCCGCCGCCGAACGTCCAGCCACCGCCGCCGCCGTCTCCGCCGAAGTTGAACCCGCTACCTCCGCCGCCGTCTCCGCCACCGACTGGCCCGCCGTAGCCGTAGCCACCACCGCCGTAGCCGTAGCCGCCGCCCCCGAAGCCACCTCCGAGCATGGTCCCGATCAGGATCCCCGGGAGCATCGAGCCGAACCCGTTGTAGTAGCCCCCTGCGTACCCGGCGTACTGAGGCCCGGCGTTCCAGTACTGCGTTTGCTGCCCGCCGACGAGCACGGTCTTCGCATCGACGTCGACCCCTCGGGCCAGCCGGTCGGCGCACTCGGCGCACACCGGGACGGACCGGGCCGCACCGCCTGCAGGTGTCCAGGAGACGTCCTGCACGGACGGGCCGTGGCCAGGGTTGAAGAAGCACGGTGCGCGACGCTCGGGCAAGGGCTGTCCTGCCTGCAGCGCCGTCACGCAGGCCAGGTTGTAGCGACCGTCCTCGAGCGCCGCCGAGACGTCGTGCAACCCCATCGTCGTGGGGGCCGACTCGAGCTTGGCCTTCGCGTCGTCGTACGCGTTCAGGGCCGCAGCGTAGTGCTGGCGCATCTCGTCGGTCGTTGTGGCGGCGTCGATGTCGAGGGGCAGCGCGTTGACGTCCTCGCCGAACTTCGTGACGTCCTCCTCGAACGCCGGCTTGACCTCTGCGAGGTTCGCAGCGGCGCGCTTTCGCGCGTTCGCCGACGCCCGGCGGGCCAGCAGAGCGATCCCCACGCCGCCGACGGCAAGGACTCCGACGACGGGCAGCAAACCACCAAACGCTGAGCCGGAGCCGGAGCTGCCGAACCCGGATCCGGACCCACCGCTGCCGGTGGTCGCGCCGTTGAGTGACCCCGCGAACGCGGTCAGCACTGCGGCGACGCCCTCGGTGTGATGGGCGTTGTACGCGTCGTTGGCGATCGCGGTCACGTCGAGCCCGGTGTCGTTGCCCGCCCGGAACTTGTTGCCCGAGACCACTGCGAAGGTGCCGTTGCGCCCCAGCGCCTGCTGCAGCGCGACGATGACCTTCTGTGGGTCGCCGCCGTACGAGTCGAGCACCGACGCGGGCAGAACGGCGACATACAACGGGCTGCCGGCCGACTGGACGGCAGAGAGCACCTGCGCGACCTCAGCGTCGGTCAGCGCCTTCTCGGCGGACGGGTCGTTGTAGACCGGTGAGGTCTGCAGCGCGAGGGCGGCCCGGTCGATCACCGCGTCGGCGTACGCGGGTGACGCTGCGGCCAACCCGATCGCAGCCAGTGCGGCGACGAACAGGGCTAACAGCGTCGCGGCGAGCCTGGTCGTGCGCCGCCCTGCCGTCCGTACCGTCCCCGTACCGGTCATCTCAGTCCTTGATCTCGCATAACACCGCGCCGCTGGCCACGGTGGTCCCGACCTCCGCGTCCAGACCCGTGACGGTCCCGGCCCGGTGAGCGGTGAGCGGCTGCTCCATCTTCATCGCTTCGAGAACGAGCACCAGATCACCCTTGGCGACCAGCTGCCCTTCTTCGACCGCCAGCTTGACGATCGTTCCCTGCATCGGAGATGTCAACGAGTCGCCGGACTGGCCGGTTCCCCCCTTGGCGCCCGCACGGCGGGTCGGCGCCTTGCCGCCGCCACCGGCTGAGCCGTTCGATGGGGCATGGACCCCGGCTGCGAAGCCGGACGGGAGGACCACCTCGAGGCGTCGACCCCCCACCTCGACGGTGACGTGCTGGCGGTCGGCTACCTCGGCCGGGTCGGCCACCGGACCCGCGTACGCCTCGATGGTGTTGACGAACTCGGTCTCGATCCAGCGGGTGTGGATGCTGAACGGGGTGTCGTCGTCCGTGGCGAACGCCGGGTCAGCCACCACCGCCCGGTGGAAGGCGATCGCGGTGGGCATGCCCTCGACCTCGTAGTCGGCGAGGGCGCGCCGGGCGCGCTCGAGGGCCTGCTTGCGGGTCGCACCCGTGACGATCAGCTTGGCGAGCAAGGAGTCGAACGACTGCGGGACGACTTCGCCCTGGGTGTAACCGGCGTCGACCCGCACGCCCGGCCCGGACGGCTCGATCAGCTTGACCAAGGTGCCGGGCGCGGGCAGGAAGCCGCGGCCGGCGTCCTCGGCGTTGATCCGGAACTCGATCGAGTGCCCGCGCAGCACCGGGTCGTCGTACCCGAGCTCCTCGCCGTCGGCGATCCGGAACATCTCGCGGACCAGGTCGATGCCGGACACCTCTTCGCTGACCGGGTGCTCGACCTGCAGCCGCGTGTTGACCTCGAGGAACGAGATGACGCCGTCGACGCCGACGAGGAACTCGCAGGTGCCCGCACCGACGTACCCGGCCTCGCGCAAGATGGCCTTGGACGCGGTGTAGATCTTGTCGAGCTGCGCGGTCGTGAGGTACGGAGCCGGGGCCTCCTCGACGAGCTTCTGGTTGCGGCGCTGCAGCGAGCAGTCGCGGGTCGACACGACCACGACGTTGCCGTGCTGGTCGGCCAGGCACTGCGTCTCGACGTGCCGCGGGTGGTCGAGGAACCGCTCGACGAAGCACTCGCCCCGGCCGAACGCCGTCACCGCCTCACGCACCGCGGACTCGAAGAGCTCGGGGATCTCCTCGATCGACCGCGCGACCTTGAGCCCGCGCCCGCCACCGCCGTACGCGGCCTTGATCGCGACCGGCAGGCCGAACTCGCGCGCGAACGCCACGACGTCGTCGGCGCCCGCCACCGGGTCGGACGTGCCGGGCACCAGGGGCGCGCCGACCTTCTCGGCGATGTGCCGCGCCTGGACCTTGTCGCCGAGGGAGTCGATGGCAGCGGGCGGAGGCCCGATCCAGGTCAGCCCAGCGTCGATCACCGCCTGGGCGAACGAGGCGTTCTCGGCGAGGAAGCCATAGCCCGGGTGCACCGCGTCGGCCCCGGTGCGTCGCGCGATGTCGAGCAGCTTGGTGACGTCGAGGTAGGTAGCGCCGGGCGTCTCGCCGCCGAGGGCGTGCGCCTCGTCGCAGCTGCGGACGTGCAGCGCGTCGCGGTCCTGGTCGGCGTAGACGGCGACGCTGACCAGACCGGCGTCACGACAGGCGCGGGCGATACGGACCGCGATCTCGCCGCGGTTGGCGATCAGGACCTTGCGCACGAAGCACTCCCCTCACGGACGTATCCGGAGTCTATGGCCGGAGGGTCAAGCCCCGAGGCGTCGGTACATGCCCTTGAGCCGGCCGTACACCTTGGTGAACTCGTCGTACATCGGCGCGTAGACCGCCTGTGCCGCCGGGTCGGGGCTGAACGTCTGCGCGGCGGGCGTCAGCGCCGGGACGTCGGCCAGTCGCAGCCGCCCGAGCGCGATCAGGGCGTACAGGGCCACCCCACGTAGCTGCGCGTACGCGGGGTCGGCGACGCGCTCGACCGGGCGGCCCAGGATGTCGGCGTGGATCTGGCACCACAGGTCGGACTGGGCGCCGCCGCCGAGGACCCGCAGCGGGTCCAGCCGCCTGCCGGCGAACCCGTCAGCCACCTCGACCAGCCAGCGCATGTTGTACGCAACCCCCTCGAGCACCGCGCGCACGAGGTCGCCGCGGTCGGTGTGCAGCGAGACCCCGAGGAACGCCGCACGCAGGTTGCGGTCGTCCACGGGCGAACGTTCGCCCTTGAGCCACGGGGTGAAGATGACGCCCCCGGAGCCGGGCTCCGCCTCGCCGGCGACCCCGAGAATCTCCTCGTACGACGGGCTCCACGGCTCGCCGGACAGGACCCCGTCCTTGAGCCACTGCAGGCAGACCCCGGCGGTCTCGTGGTTGTTGATCATCAGGTAGTGGCCCGGGTGGAGGCCGGGGATCGACGCGATCTGGTGCAGCACGTCGGTCTTCTTGAACGGCAGGGCGCACGACACCCAGGACGTCGTGCTGATCGTGAAGTGGGTGGCGTAGTCCTCGACAGCACCCGAGGCGAGGTAGGCCGAGTGCAGGTCCGGCACCCCGGTCACGACCGGCGCACCCGCCGCCAGCCCCAGGTCGGCGGCTGCCTCCGTCGACAGCGAGCCGAGCACCGAACCCGACGGGATCAGTCGTGGCAGCTTGGCGGCGTCGCGACCGGCAGCCTGGACGAGGGAGGGGACGTAGCGCAGCGCCGCGCCCTTGCGGTTGTCGGTGAGCCACGAGGCCACCATGCTCGCGGGGGTGGCGGCGACGCGTCCGGTGAAGCGCAGCCCGAGGTAGTCGAGCGGCTCGAGCAGGGTGGCCGTGAGCGCGTAGATCTCCGGTCGTTCGTGCTTGAGGTACAGCGCGTGGCCGCTCGGGTCGGCGCCGCCAGGCGAGGGAGCGCCTCCCGTGTAGCGCAGCCAGGGCACGATCGCGGTGGGCTTGTAGCCGGCAGCGATTCCGCCGTACGTCGACCGTGCCAGCCGTCCGCCGCGGTCGTCCGCCCAGGTGAGGCAGGGGCCGACCGGCCGGCCCGCGGAGTCGACCGGGACCGTCGACGCGTACTGGCCGGTGATGCCGACGGCGGTGAGCCCGGCCGCGTCGACGGCGCCGGACGCAAGCAGCTCGGCCACCCCCGCCCGGATGCCAGCCCACCACTCGTCCGGGTCCTGCTCCGCGCCGCCGTCGGGAGTGAGCGTCGTGACGAACTCGGTATGAGCGGTCGCCACGATCTCGCCGGAGGTGGCGACGGCACCGACCTTGAGGCCGGTGGTGCCGAGGTCGATCGCGAGTACCCAGCCTTCGGCGGCGCGCACTCAGCCCTCCGTCGGGACCGCGTACATCGCATCGAGAGCGCCCGAGAGCAGGAAGTTGATCCCCGCGTTGCCGGCCGGGGACCCGGCCATGCCGTAGAGCGCCCCGCTGCGAGCGGGTTCGCCGTGGTGCTCCTTGGCATACGCCACCCCGTCTGCGAGGTCGCGCGCGAACTCCTCCGCCAGACCGGGCCGGGTGTTGGGCCGGGTGATGCAGAAGTGCAGCCCCGCCGGCAGCTGGTCCGGGTTCATCCGCCAGCCCCGATCGGCCAGATGGTCGTTCACCAGGAAGATGTCGAGCTCGTCTGGATCGACCGCACCGAACGCCACCAGGAACGTCGGGTCGTCGCCGTACACGCGCAGCTCGGGCAGTGCCTCGACGGCAGCTCGAACGCGCTGCGCCGTCGCGTGGATCTCGGTCGCGGCCTGGAGGTAGCCCTGCTCACCGGTCGTGACCATCGCGGCCCACGCGGCGGCGATCAGCCCGCCGGAACGGCTGCCCGACATCCCAGGGGAGATGTAGAGCCCGCCCGGCCAGTCCGGGAAGGTGAAGTACTGGTACCGGCGCAGGTCGGCGTCGCGGTACAGCAGCACCGAGGTGCCCTTGAGGGAGTAGCCGTACTTGTGCGTGTCGGCCGACATCGACGTCACGCCGGGCACCCGGAAGTCGAACGGGGTCAGCTCGACCCCCGAGCGCTCGATCCACGGCAGCAGGAACCCGCCCAGGCACCCGTCGACGTGCAGGCCGATGCCGTGCTCGAGGGCCAGCTCGCCGAGCTCGCCGATCGGGTCGATCAGCCCGTACGGGTACGAGCCCGCGGACCCGACGAGCGCGACCGTGTTCGGCGTGATGTGGTCGCGGACCCAGTCGACGTCGACCAGGAAGTCGTCGCGCAACGGCGCCCGCAGCAGCTTGATCCCGAAGTAGTGGCAGGCCTTGTCGATGGCGACGTGGGCCGAGTTCGGGATGATGATCTCCGGCTCGGTGATCCCCTTCTCGGCCAGGCCGCGCTCGCGGTAGACGAGCATCGGGTTCATCAGCGACTCGGTGCCGCCGGAGGTGAGGACGCCTACGGTCTTCGCGTCGCCGCCCAGCATCCGCGCCGTCATCGCGACGATCTCGCCCTCGAACTTCGTCGAGCTCGGGTACATGTCGCGCTGCAGCACGTTGGCGTGCGCGAAGTGCTCGTAGACCTGGGTCAGGAAGTGGTACTGCTCGTGGTCCCCGAGGTAGAGGCTCCCCGACACCTTCCCGCTGTCGCCGAGAGCGTCCTCCTCCTTCGCGAGCTGCTGGATCTCGGCGAGCACCTCGTCGCGGTCCAGGCCGCGCTCGGGGATCGCGCGGTACATCGCGAACCGGTTCTTGTACGGGTAGAAGCTGTCGAGCATCGCTTGGATCTGCTCGGCGGTGAGGTCAGCCATGGTGCGCTCCTGAGTCGGCGGCGCCGCCAGCGTACTCGCCAGTAACGCCCCCAGTCCGGTGAGTGTCGCGCCAGCTCGATCTAGTGGCATGAAGGGACCTAAGCGGCGGTTCGAGGGGCTGGAACGGGCTAGCGGAAGACGCCGGTGTGGCCGAGGGAGTAGCGCCCTGGCTGCGGGTAGACGCACAGGCCGTGCGGGCCGAGCCCGACCTTGATCCGGGCCAGCAGCGCCCCGTTGACCGTCGAGATCGCATAGACCACACCGTTGTAGCGGCCGGAGAGCCACAGGACCTTGCCGTCGGCCGACACCCCACCCATGTCCGGGCTCCCGCCGCCGGGGATCAGCCATTTGCCCACCAGCTTGTCGGTGCGTACGTCCAGCAGGGAGATCGACCCTTCGCCCCGGTTGGAGATGTACATGCGCTTGGAGTCGCGGCTGATGTACTCGCCGTGCGCGCCGGCGCCGGTGTGCAGGAGGCCGTGCAGGGTGAACGAGCTTCCCTCGACGAACCAGATCCCGTCGCGCATCATGTCGGCGATGTAGAACATGTGGCCGTCCGGGGCGATCTTGACGTCTTGCGGCATGCCCCCGCCGGGCAGTGACATCGTCCCCACGACCTTCATGGCGGCCGTGTCGACCTTGAGCAGCTGGGCGGAGAACTCGCACGACACGATGAAGTAGCGGCCGTCCGGCGAGAAGTCCGCATGGTTGACGCCGAGGCAGGGCACGGGGACGCTGCGGACCACTGCCATCGTGTGCGCATCGCGGAAGACGATCTGCTTGTCCTTGCTGGCCATCACGATCGCGTACTTGCCGTCAGGGGTGAAGTAGAGGTTGTACGGGTCGTGCACGCTCACCGGCTTGCCGAACACCCCGGTCGCGGGGTTGATCGGGGTGAGCGAGTTGCCGAGGTCGTTGTTGACCCACAGGGTCTTGAGGTCCCACGACGGGACGACGTGCTGGGGCTCGTTGCCCACCGGCACGGTACGCAGGACCCGGTAGGTCACCGGGTCGATGATCGTGACCGTGTCGCTCTGGGTGTTCGGCACGTAGATCAGGTTCGGGAAGCCTTGGACCACCGGCGAGAGCTGGCCCGCCCGGTCGGCTGCGTACACGTCGTTCGGGTCGAGCAGCGGCGGCATGCCGGGCAGAGCGCCGACGCCGGCGACCGCACTCGACGTGGCTGGCGACGCGCTCGCTGTGCTCGGGCTCATCGACATGCCAGCCATGCTCGAGTCGCTGGAGTTCGGGCTGCTCGACGCACCCGGCGACTCCGACGACGCCGAGCATGCGCTCACCACCAGCGCGACCACGAGGAGCGCAGCGGAGAGCAGGCGACGCGACACAGCCCGGTTCCTTTCCATGGGTCGATCGGGGGACGGAATTGCTGAGCTCGTACGTGCGGGGATCAGATGAGGAGCTGGGTGACGGTGACCGGTCGCAAGGACCGAGCCGCGAGGCCGGCCAGGATCGCCGGAAGAGCGGTGACGGTGCCCGCGTGCCCGAGGTGCAGGCTCACGATGTCACCGCCGCGCACCGCCGAGAGCACGTTCTTGGTTACTGCCGCCGCCCCCGGGTCGGTGTAGTCGAGCGAGTCGAGGTTGTACGTGACGCAGTGCGGGTATCCGGCCGCGCGCGCCGCCGCCCGGATCGTCGGCGTCGAGTACGGAGTGCCCGACGGGCGGAACCACGCGCCGGGCGTGCCGGTGAGGCGGCGCAGGACGGCCGAGCACTGCTCCACCTCGGACTTCGCTTCGGTGGCCCCGAGGGACCGCATCGGTTTGTGGTGGTACGTGTGGTTGCCGAGCTCGTGGCCGCCATCGAGGAACGCCTTCGCCACACTCGGGTCGGCGTCGAGCCACGAGCCGACGGCGAAAACCGTGGCGTGGGCACCGCCGTGGCCCAGCTCGGCGAGGATCCCTCGGGCGATCGAGTCGGCCCCCGCGCCGTGGAAGGTGAGGGCGACCGCCCCGGATCCGGCTGGCCCGTGCGACACGTCCTTGCCGTTGTCGGCCGCCGGCGTCGCGGGTTTGGTGGGCGTGCTCGTCGCGGAAGAGGGCTTCGGGCTTGAGCTGGCTGGCGCCTTGCTGGATGCCGCCGCGGTCGGTGCGGAACCGGCATCGCCGCAGGCCGCCGCGAGTGCGGCCACCCCTGCGATCCCGAGCAGCTCGCGGCGTCCGATCGGGCGGTTGGTCATGACCGCCACGGTACGCGGCGACCAGTTAGCGTCCGGTTAAGGCCGCTCGGCCCACAGGGTGGTGACCGGCGTGCCGACCTCGGCGAGCAACGTACGAAGCACGGGGAGCGAGAGCCCGATCACCGTCGAGGGCGCCCCGTCGATGGACTCGACGAACCAGCCGCCGAGTCCGTCGATCGTGAAGGCGCCGGCTACCGCCAACGGCTCACCATGGGCGACGTACCGCTCGATCTCGTCGTCGCTCGGGGTCCCGAACCGGACGGCAGCGCGGGCGAGAGCGGCGGCGGTGCGGCCGGTGCTCGTGTCGACGACGCAGTGGCCGGTGAGCAGGTGCCCGGTACGTCCGCGCATGGTGCGCCAGCGTTCGACCGCCTCGTCCGCGCTCCCCGGCTTGCCCAGCCCGGCGCCGTCCAGGTCGAGCAAGGAGTCGCAGCCCACGACCAAGGCCCCGGACACCTGGGTGAGCGACGCAACGGCGCGGGTCTTGCGAATGGCCAGCTCGAGCGCCCTGTGCGCCGGCGTGCCTGTGACGTCGTCTTCGTCGACCCCGCTCACGACCACTTCGGGGTCGAGTCCGGCCGCACGCAGCAGGGCCAGCCGGGCGGGCGAGGCCGACGCGAGGACGAGGCGGCGCACGGGCTGCTTCGCGCCGGTCGTCAGCGCGGGAGCCCGGACGCGCGCCAGGCGCCGGCGCTGGGCCCGATCGCGGGTCGGATGTTGCGCGCCCGGTTGCGCCACTGGGAGCGCAGCGGTTGCGGGGCCGCTGCCGAGCCGGAGACTGCGGCCAAGGCGACGACGAGCGCGGCCACCTCCTCGGCGGTCGGGTCGCCTCGGACCACGCGGAGGTACGGGGTTGCCGGCGG
>Ga0302299_10001757_pt1 | contig 13059 bp, 6 predicted proteins | sample III_Fen_N3_4_FD_198795 | JGI IMG/M metagenome (GOLD analysis project Ga0302299, IMG submission 198795) | Peat permafrost microbial communities from Stordalen Mire near Abisko, Sweden - III_Fen_N3_4 | ecosystem: Environmental > Terrestrial > Soil > Wetlands > Permafrost | place: Sweden: Abisko... | reverse complement strand
GCGGGCGAGGGGGTCACGGGTGTCCGGTGCTGGGTCGACGTCCGGGACGGATCCGTTGTGAGCACCCTCCTGCGCGACGTGCTGATCATCCCGGAGCGGGCCGGCGCCGAGGACTACGTGCTGCGGCTGACGGACAGCGTGGGCGTGAACGCGGTCGCGCGGACGCTGGATGAGTACGTGGTGACGCCGGCGCTGACGGAGGCGTTCGACACCGCGTTGGGCCTGGTGGCCGAGGCGGTGACGTCGGGGGTGAGCCGGGGGGCGTTCCTGGCGGGCTCGTTCGGGTCGGGCAAGTCGCACTTCATGGCGGTGCTCCACGCGCTGTTGCAGCACAGCGCCGCCGCCCGGGGGAAGGTCGAGCTGCAGCCAGTGGTGGCCCGGCACGACGGCGTGCTGCTGGACCGGAGGGTGCTGCCGCTGGCGTTCCATCTGCTGGGGGCGACGTCGCTGGAGCAGGCGTTGTTCTCCGGGTATGTCCGGCAGCTCGCCGAGCTGCACCCGGAGGCGCCGCTGCCGGCGCTGCACCAGTCCGACGGGATCCTCGCCGACGCCGAGGGTCTGCGGCAGCGGCTGGGGGACGAGGTGTTCTTCGCCGACCTCAACGCGACGTCGGGCGGGTCGGGCGGCGCGGCCGCCGAGGCAGGGGACGATCCTTGGGGGGCCGTGCTGGGGGGGTCGCGGTGGACGCCGCAGTCGTATGCGCAGGCGCGGGCGGCGGCGCCGGCGTCGCCGCAGCGGCAGGAGTTGGTGACCCGGCTCGCGCAGGCGTACTTCAAGGCGTTCACCCAGCAGGCCTCTTACGTCGACCTGGATACCGGCCTGGCCGCGATCTCCGCGCACGCCAGGCGGTTGGGGTATGACGCCGTCGTCCTGTTCCTTGACGAGTTGGTGTTGTGGCTGGCGTTCTCGGTGCAGGACCGGGCGTTCTTCCGCCGGGAGAGCCAGAAGCTGACCAAGCTGGTGGAGTCGGCGACCGGCCACCGGGAGATCCCGATCGTGTCGTTCGTGGCGCGGCAGATGGACCTGCGCCGCTGGTTCGCCGACGCCGGGGCGAGCGGGGCGGAGCAGGAGGCGTTGGAGGCGGCATTCCGCTACCAGGAGGGCCGGTTCGCGACGATCGCACTGGGGGACGAGAACCTCCCGTACGTGGCCAACCGGCGGCTGCTGCGCCGCAAGGACGACGCCGCGGACGCCGTGATCGGGGCGGCGTTCGGCCGGCTGGATCGCCGCCCGGAGGTGTGGGACGTGCTGCTCGACGGCGTGAACACCGACGAGCGGCACCGCGGCGCGGACGAGGCGGCATTCCGGCTGACGTACCCGTTCTCCCCGGCGCTGGTCTCGACGCTGCGGTCGCTGGCGAGTGTGATGCAGCGGGAGCGGACCGCGTTGAAGGTCATGCAGCAGATGCTGGTCGCCCGCCGGGACGTGCTGACGGTTGACGACGTCATTCCGGTCGGGGACTGCTTCGACTACGTGGTGGCGGGCCGGGAGGCGCTGGACTCCCAGGCCGCGGCGCTGTTCCGTTCTGCCACAACGCTGTACCGGGACAAGCTGCGCCCGGCGATCCTGGCCGCGCACGGCTTGACCGAGGACGACGTCCCGGCCGACCCGGCCGCGCAGCCGGCGGGATTCCGGGCGGAGGACCGGCTGGCGAAGACGCTGCTGCTTTCAGCGGTGGCGCCGAAGGTGCCGGCGCTGAAGGAGTTGACGGCGTCCCGGCTGGCCTCGCTCAACCACGGGTCGATCGTGTCGCCGCTGCCGGGGTATGAGGTGTCCGTCGTCCTGACGAAGGTCAAGGAGTGGGCACGGCGGATCCCGGAGATCCACGTCGGTGCCGACCCCCGCAACCCGGTGATCCGGGTGCAGCTGTCCGACGTGGACTACGAGTCCGTCGTCGAGCGCGCCAAGGGTGAGGACAACGACGGCCGCCGCCGCGAGCTGATCCGCGACCTGGTCCGCGAGGCGCTCGGGGTGAGCGCGAGCGACCCGGACGTGCTCGGCGCGTACGCCCACGTGCACGTGTGGCGGGGCTCGCGCCGCGACGTCGACCTGGTGTTCGGCAACGTCCGCGACGCCGGCTGGCTCAGTGAGGACCATTTCCGGGCCCGGCCGGGCACCTGGCGGGTCGTCATCGACCACCCGTTCGACGAGCCGGGCCATTCCTGTTCGGAGGACCTGGCCCGGGTCGACCGGCTGATGGACCAGGGCCTGCAGGCCCGCACGATCGTGTGGCTGCCGAAGTTCCTGTCCGAGGACCGGATGCGTGACGTGCGCCGCCTCGTCGTCCTGGACTGGCTGCTCGGCGGGTCCGGGGACCGGTGGACCACGCACGCCGACCACCTCGGCGAGGCGGACCGGATGCAGGCACGGGCGATCCTGGAATCGCAGCGGACCGCGGTGCGGGAGGCCCTGCGGCGGGCTGTGCAGGAGGCGTACGGGGCGGCGGCGCCGTCGGTGGGCACTCTGGCCGACGACGCCGGGCACGACCGGGTGCTCGTCAGCCTCGACCGCGCCTTCTCACCCGCGGCGCCGGTGGGCGCGGACCTGAACGCCGCGTTCGGCAACCTGCTGGACCAGGCGTGGGAGTCCAGCTACCCGGGGCACCCGCTGTTCGAACCGCCGGACGTCGCGGTGACGGTACGGGAGCTGGCCGCGGTCTACGCCCATGTGGAGCGAGCGGTGGCGGACCCGGACGGGCGGGTGCGCCTGGAAGGGGAGATCGCGGCGGTGCGGCGGGTGGCCAATGCCCTCGGGGTCGGGACGGCGGGGGAGACGCATTTCCTGTTCGGGGACGACCGGTTCGGCCGGTGGGGCGGGGAGTTCGAGCGGGCCGCCGCCCGGGAGAGCCTGCAACCGCGGGACCCGGTAACGGTGGAGCGGGTCCGCCGCTGGATCGAGGGCATCACCCCCAAGGTCGGCCTGAAGGATGAGGTGGCCGACCTCGTCGTGCTGGCCTGGGCGGCGCTGCGGCAGCGGTCGTGGATCCACCACGGCGTGGCGATCGCCGCGCCACGGCCGGGGGCGCTGCGCCCGGAGATGAACCTGCGCAGCGACGACCCCCCGCCCCGGGAGGACTGGGAGCTGGCCTGTCACCGGGCCGCGGCGCTGTTCGGGATCGTCAGTGCCCGCTACCTCACGGCGCCGGCAGTCGCCGAGTTGGCCGAGAAGATCCGCACTTACGCGGCCGGGCACAGCGAGCCGGCGCGGGCGCTGGTCGGTGCGCTGACCCGGGCCTACGGCCGGGTCGGGCTCCCTTTGGATGCCGGGCAGGGCCGGCTGGCGACGGCCCGGGCGGCGTCCGAGCTGCTGGCCCGGCTGGCCGCCGGCCAGGACCGGGTCGGCCTGATCTGCGCGCTGGCCCGGGCTGCGCTTCCCGCCCGGGACGAGGTCGCAGCCCGGTCGATCAGCTCGGCCACCGTAGTGACCGGCACCCTGTCGGGGTACGCCTGGGACCGGCTCGCTCCGCTCCGGCATCCGGTGGAGGACCCCGTACGGGGGCAGGAGGCCGGCCAGATCCTCCTCGACCTGCGCACGGCGCTGGAGCAGGACGAGTTCGAGACGCCGCTCCCGGCCGCACTCAGGGACGCCGAGAACCGCGCGTTCAGGTGGCTGGCGAGCGCGGCGACGGCGACCGTGACTCATCCGCCGCCGCCGATCGTCGTTCTCCCGGACAGGACGGCCCGTTCCGGGTGGGCCCGCCGTGCCGAGGGAGCCCCCGCGGAGTCCGTCGTGTCGGAGCTCACCGAGTTCCTCGACGCGCACCCCCACGAGGCCGTGGTGGTCGCGTGGCACCTGGAGTGACGCTGACCCAGCCCGCGCAAGGAGCCGTCACGGTGACGGTGTTGCGGGCCCTCATCGACGAGGCCGTCCGGAAGAACTACCAGGACGGCGTCATCGGCGTCCGCGCGCGACCGCTGTGGACCGAGACCGGCACATTCGACCACAACGGCGTCACCGTTCACGTCGTGCCGTGCGTTTCGGCCCTCGCCGTCCGCGAGGCCCTGCTCGACCAGCAGGGCGGCACCTGGCTCATGCTGCTCACCGACCGCCCGGACGACGACCTCGGCTACGGCATCCTCAGCCGCCTGTTGTGGCACCGCCTGCGCACCCCGGACCCCTGGGACGCCGTCCGGCTCGCCTTCGCCGCCACCGGTCTGGACGCCGCCCTGACCTCCGGCCCCGGGCACCGTGACCTGGCCACCGGCCTGCTCGCGGTCGGTCCGGCCGCGCCGAACCGGTGGCCCGCTGCACCCGGTGGCGTGCTGACCCGTGACCATGCCGTGGGCTCGGTGGTCGCCGCCCGGCTCGGCATCCCGGCCCCCGTCGACGTCGCCGCCGTCCTGGCGTGGACCACCCGCGCCGACGCCGCCACCCACCTCGCGGATCTGCGCAGCGAGGGCGGCAACGCCCTCGCCGACGCCGTCCTGGGCTGGCTGGCGACCCGCTGCGGTGTCGCGGCGGCGCCGGTCCGGGCGCTGCTCCTGGCCGGGGAGGTGCGCGACGTCGTCCCGCTCGGGCTGGTCGTCGGCGTGTTGGAGGGCGCACGGGCCGCGGCCGGCAGCCAGGGCGGCGATGAGGGTCAGCTCGGGCTCGTGCGGTTGGAGCCGCGTCTGGGGGGCGCGGTGCCGTCGAGCGGGACGCTGACGGGGTGGGCCCGCGAGGCCGCCGCTGCAGTGCGTTCGCTGCTGGCCGAGCCGGCCTCCCGTCCGGCTGCCGACCGGCTCCTGGCCAGGGCGGACGACCTCCTCGAGGGTTGCCACGCCGCCGCGCTGGCGGGGCTGTCGGCGGACCTGCCGTCAGGCCTGCGACGCCGGATCGAGGCGTTGGCCGGCGCCCTGCGAGCTGCGGCGGACGTTGCGGGCGCGGGTGGCCAGGCGGTGATCTCGGCGGAGGAGGCGGTGGAGGTCGCGTGGCGCTCGGTCAGCGGGCACCGGCTCAGCGCCACCGACCGGCGGGTGCCGCCGTTCCGGGCCGCGGTTCGGCTGGTCCGCTGGCTGGCCGTCGACGCCGGCGGCGCAGCGGCGGAGCTGGGGCGAGCCGGGCGACCGGACGCCGCGACGAGCCTTCCGGCGCTGGCCCGCCGTTACCTCGACGTTGAGGCCTGGGCGGACGCCGCCGTCAACGATGCCGCTGGGGGAGTGGGTGATTCGACGCTCGGCGCCGTGCTGTCCGCGGTGCTGGCTGCCGTGCGCCGGGTGCGCGACGCCCACGACGTCGGCTTCGCGCAGGCGCTGGCCGACCACACCCGGGGCGACCCGGCGATGGAGGGCGCGCAGCGGGAGGGGGTCTGGTACCTCGAAGACGTCCTCGCCGGCGTCGTCGTCCCCCTCGCCCTGACGGTGCCCACGACGCTGCTCGTTCTCGACGGGCTCAGCGCCGCGGTGGCGGCCGAACTGCTGACGGACGTCACCGCCCGGCGGGCTTCCGGGTGGGTGGAGGCCCTGGTCGGCGGCCAGGAGCGGCGGATCGCGGCGCTGGCCGTTCTGCCGACGCTGACCTCGGTGAGCCGGTCGTCGCTGCTGTGCGGGCAACTGCAGGTGGGTGACCAGGTGGTCGAGCAGCGCGGCCTTGCGGAAGCGGCTCGCGCGCACGGACTCACCGGCAGCGCCCTGTTCTTCAAGAAGGACCTCGACACCTCTCGCCCGGGCCACGAGATCGCCGACGCTGTCGGTGCGGCGATCGACGATACCGAGGGCAAGCCGCTGGTCGCCTGCGTGCTCAACACGATCGACGACGCCCTCGACCGATCCGACCCCGCCGGCACCGACTGGACGGCCGAGTCCGTCAAGCACCTCCTGCCGCTGCTGGATCGCTCGCGACTGGCCGGGCGCGCCGTCGTCATCACCTCCGACCACGGGCATGTCATCGAGCGGCGGGAGGGCACGCAGCGCCCGTTCCCCGACCTGTCCAGCAGGCGTTCCCGGGCGGCCGAATCGCCGGCGGGCGAGGGCGAGGTGCTCATCGAGGGGCGCCGGGTGATGGCTCACGGCGCTCGCGCGGTCCTGGCCGTCGACGAGCGGCTGCGGTACGGGGCGCTCAAGGCCGGCTACCACGGCGGGGCGAGCCCGGCCGAGGTGGTCGTGCCGGTGGTCGTACTCGTGCCGGGCGTCGTCCCGCAGGGGGTACCCCTGGAGGCAGCGCCACCGCAACAGCCCGCGTGGTGGGACTCACCAGCCACTGCCGCGCCGGTGCCGGCAGGTGTCGCCGGGACCGCGCCGGCGGCCGCGCCGTCGGCCACGCGGACCGACAGGCGACCGCGCACGTCCGCCGCTGGGGAACCGCCGGCGATGCTGTTCGACGTGCCGCCGGCGGATGCCGGCGCAACCATCCCGGCCGCGGCAGCGGCGTCCGGGCAGGCGCCGGCCGTGGCCTCAGGGTCGGCCGCGGCAGTGCTGGCCCAGAAGGTGGTGGGCTCGGCCGTGTTCGCGGGGCAGAAGCAATTGGCCGGTCGGGTGGTGGTCAAGGACGCGCAGGTGCTGGCATTGCTGACTGCCTTGCTCGGTGCAGGCGGTGGCAGGCTGGGGCCGACGCAGGTGGCGACGGCGCTCGTGGTTCCGGTGGCCGGCGTCCGCGGCGCCGTCGCGCAGGTGCAGCGGCTGCTGAATGTCGACAGCTACGCGGTGCTTCGCCTCGACGTCGACGGCGCGACGGTCGTGCTCGACGAGAGCCTGCTCCGCGAGCAGTTCGAGGTCGGCTGATGGGTGATGCCGCCTCTCCCCGGCGCCGGCGGGAGGTGATCGACGCCCTGCGGCGGGGCACGGTGCCGGCCAACGGGTTGGATCTGCTCGCCGTCGGCCTGGAGCGGTTCGTACCGACGATGGACTCTGAGTTGGAGGCTACCGCCGGTGGCGGGTCGGCCTTCAAGGCCGTCCGCGGGGAGTACGGCGCCGGCAAGACCTTCTTCACCCGGTACTTCGCCGAGCGGGCGTTGCGGCGCGGGTTCGCCGTCGCCGAGGTGCAGATCAGCGAGACCGAGACCCCGCTGCACAAGCTGGAGACGGTCTACCGGCGGATCAGTGAGGCGCTGCGGACGGCGTCGTTCCCGCCGAGTGCTTTTCGCCCGGTGCTGGACTCCTGGCTGTTCACTCTCGACGGCGACGTCCTGACCGCCGACCCGCGCCTGGCCGACCGCGGCGATGCGGCGATGGCTGCGGCGACGGCGGCCCTGCTGGAACGCCGGCTGGCCGTGGTGTCGGTGAGCACGCCCGGGTTCGCGCAGGGCTTGCGTGCCTACCGCGAGGCGGTTCTGTCGGGGCAGGCCGCCTCGGCGGACGCGCTCGCCGCGTGGCTGGCCGGCCAACCCCACGTCGCGGCGTCGGTCAGGCGCGCGGCCGGCGTCCGCGGGGAGCTGGACCACTTCGGCGCCATGGGCTACCTGCAGGGCCTGCTCACCGTGCTCCGCGACGCCGGCCACCCGGGGTTGTTGCTCGTGCTCGACGAGGTGGAGACGCTTCAGCGGGTCCGGGGCGACGTCCGCGACAAGGCGTTCAACGCTCTGCGGCAGCTCATCGACGAGGTCGATTCCGGCCGCTTCCCGGGCCTCTACCTGATGATCACGGGGACGCCGCCGTTCTACGACGGCCCGAGCGGGGTCCAGCGGCTCGCCCCGCTCGCGCAGCGCCTGGCCACCGACTTCTCCAGCGACCCGCGGTTCGACAACCCCCGCGCCGTGCAGGTGCGCCTGCCCGGGTTCGACCACGCCGCGCTCGCCGCCCTCGGCGTCAAGGTCCGCGATCTGTACGCCGGCGGCAGCGGCGCGCCCGACCGGGCCCGCGCGCTCGTCGACGACGCCTACCTCGGCGACCTGGCGGCCGCCGTCAGCGGCTGCCTGGGTGGGAAGGTGGGTGTGGCCCCGCGGGTGTACCTGAAGAAGCTCGTGGCCGACGTGCTCGACCGGGTCGACCAGTTCGGCGACTTCGACCCACGCCGTCACTACGCCCTGACCCTGTCGGCAGGGGAGCTGACCGAGGTCGAGCGCAGCGCGGCCCTGGCAGCCCGGACGGGTGCGGCCAGCGCGGACGACGTCGAGCTCGACCTGCCGTGAGCAGCCTGCGGTGAGCGCCGATCGGCTGCATCCGGTGGTGGTCCACCAGATCGTCAACAGCCTGGGGTGGCCGGCGTTGCGGGCGTTGCAGGAGCAGGCGGTCGGCCCGGTGCTCGACGGCGACGATGCGCTGCTGCTCGCGCCGACCGCCGGCGGCAAGACCGAGGCGGCACTGTTTCCCCTGCTCACCGCGATGGAGGAGCAGCGGTGGCGGGGTCTGTCGGTGCTGTACGTGTGCCCGCTGAAGGCTCTGCTGAACAACGTGCTGCCCCGGGTGCAGACGTACGCCTGGTGGCTGGGGCGGCGAGCGGATCTGTGGCACGGGGACGTGACGCAGCCCGGCCGGCAGCGCATCATGCGCGCGCTGCCCGACCTGCTGCTCACCACGCCGGAGTCGCTGGAGGCCATGCTCGTCAGCGAGAAGGTCGACCACCAGCGGGTGTTCGCCGATGTGCGAGCGATCGTCGTCGACGAGGTCCACGCCTTCGCCGGCGACGACCGCGGCTGGCACCTGCTCGCCGTCCTCGAACGCCTGACCCACCTCGCCGGCCGCACGATCCAACGGATCGGCCTGTCCGCGACGGTCGGCAACCCCGACGCGCTCCTGGCCTGGCTGCAGGGCAGCAGCCGAGGCGTGCGTGCGGCGCGTGTCGTGTCGCCCGACGTGGTGCCCACCGCCGACGGCGTGAGCGCCGGCGACGGCAGGCCCTGCGCTACCGCCGGAGGCGCGGCGCCGGCCCACGTGGAGTTGGACTACGTCGGCTCTGTCGGCAACGCCGCCACCGTCATCGCTGCGTTGCACCAGGGCGAGAAGCGGCTGGTGTTCTGCGACTCCCGACGGCTCGTCGAGGAGATCGGCGCGGGCCTGCGCGAGCGCGGGGTGACCACGTTCCTGTCCCACGCGTCACTGTCGGTCGACGAGCGCCGCAGCGCCGAACGGGCGTTCGGCGAGGCCCGCGACTGCGTCATCGTCTCGACGTCCACCCTGGAGTTGGGCATCGACGTCGGCGACCTCGACCGCGTCATCCAGATCAACTCCCCGCCGACCGTCGCCTCGTTCCTGCAACGCCTCGGGCGCACCGGACGGCGCCCCGGCACCCGCCGTAGCGCCCTGTTCCTCGCCCTCGACCACGACGAGCTCCTCCGCGCCGCGGGCCTGCTGCTGCTGTGGGGCCGGGGATTCGTCGAACCGGTGGTCGCGCCGCCGCAGCCCCGGCACATCGTGGCCCAGCAGCTTATCGCGCTGTGCCTGCAGGAGCACCGGATCAGCGCAGGGGAGTGGGCGGCGGCCTGGAACGGCCTGGCCCCCTTCGACCGGTCCGCCGACCCGATCCTGGCCCACCTGCTCAGTGAAGGGTTCATCGACGCCGACGGCGAACTGCTCTTCATCGGCCCTTCCGCCGAGGCCCGCTTCGGGCACCGCCACTTCTCGGGCCTGACGGCGGTCTTCACCGCCCCGCCCCAGTTCACCGTGCTCGCCGGCCGCCAGGAGATCGGCCGCACCGACCCGATGCTGCTCACCGAACGGGTCGACGGCCCCCGGCTGCTGCTCCTGGCCGGCCGCAGTTGGAAGGTCACCTGGGTCGACTGGAAACGCCGCCGCTGCCAGGTCGAACCCGCCGAGGGCGGCGGGAAGGCCCGCTGGCTCACCTCAGGCATCGCCGGCGACCACTTCGCCATGACCCGAGCCGCGCGGGACGTGCTGCTCGGGCAGGACCCACCCGTCGCCCTGACCCGGCGGGCCGTGCGCGCCCTCGCCACCGTCCGCGACGACCTGATCCACGCCGTCCACGCCGCCGGCACCGTCATCGAACGCCGCGGCAGCGACGTCCGCTGGTGGACGTGGGCCGGCGCCCGCGCCAACGCCACCCTCGCCGCGACGCTGTCCGACATCGCCGACACCGCTCAGCGGCACGACGACGCCGCCATCCGCCTGCGCAGCGACCTCACTCGTGAGCTGTGGACAGCCAGCGTCACCGACGCCGCCGACCGGCTCTGCCTGCCCGACGTCGACGAGCGCGCACTGGCCGGCCTGAAGTTCAGCGAAGCCCTGCCCCGGCGTCTGGCCGAGGCCACCCTGGCGGCACGTATGGCCGACCTCGACGGGGCGAGCGCCGCGCTGGGTGAGCAAGCCCGGTTCGTCATCGCGGACCAGCGCGATGACGGGTTAGTTAGGTGATAGTAGGAGGGTTCAGACCGCCGGCACACGACGGCGAGGGCGTGCGTCCCGCCGCCCGACGATCGCGCGCGGGCAGGATGAACCGAGTCAGGGATGGTCGCCGACCGTGGGGGCGGCGCATGATCGGGGGTGAGCGATGGGACACGTGCTCGTGGTCCACGCCAGTCGGCACGGCTCGACCACCGAAGTGGCACAACGGATCGCACAGCGCATGCGCGAGGCCGGGCACGATGTCGATGCCGTGGCCGCACGAAGCGCCAGGAAGCCCCTCGGCGGGTATGACTTGGTCGTGCTGGGCGGCGCCCTTTACAGCGGGCGGTGGCACACCGACGCTCACCGCTTCCTCAAGCGCCACCGCGGTGAGCTCGCCGGCATGCCCGTCGCTGTGTTTGGGATGGGCCCACGCCGTGACGACCCACAGGCGTGGAAGGGTTCGCGCTTACAGCTCGATCGGGCGCTGAGCAAGCGAGACTGGCTGCACCCAGTCGCCGTGACGGTCTTCGGCGGAGTGGATCCCAAGGCCAAGCATGGTCAGACCCCCCGGGACATCCGCGACTGGCCGGCCATCGACGCCTGGGCCGACCAACTCGCCACCATCCACGAGTAGGTCCCCGCCCCGACTCGCCCGAGACATGATCTGGGCGATCCCGAGCCGGCAGTGCCCGCTTCCCGTTGAGGATGCTGGTCAGCGACCAGGCTGCAAACTGGCTGCAAAGTCAGCCGAACACGCTGGGCTGGCCCTCGGACGAGTGATCCGGCGGGGCGACGCTCCGAAAGGGATGATCCCCATGGTCTCTGCAGCCGTTTCACCGGTCGACGCCTTCCTCGCCGCGGTCGAGGCGGGCGCGATGGACTCCTGCTCGGTCTGGTCTGCCGACGCGGTCCTGGACGCGACCGTGCCGAACTGGCGGTTCCGCCGGCAGGGACCGGCGGCGATCCGGGACGAGTACAGCGGATGGTTCGCTGATCCTGGCCGGTTCGAGGAGCTGCGCCGGCTTCCCACGGCCGGGGGAGAAGTGGTGGCGTACCTGCTGACGTGGGTGGAGAACGGGGTCCCGCACGCCGCTCACCACATGCACGTCCTGGACGTCGACGCCGGAAGGATCACCGCCGACACAGTGGTGTGCGGGGGCCGCTGGTCCGCCGGGCTGTTGGCGGAGATGCAGGCGGCGCAGGAAGCGCAGGACACTCGTGTCGGCGCCTAGCCGCCCAGGTGGTGGGGGACAGGCCCAGGTGGTGGGGGACCTGTCCGACCTGCTGGCCGGTGCGACCGGCCACGAGCCGTTGGCGGACAACGCGGGCAAGTCGGGGGCCTACCTCGAACGGGTGACGCTGGACGGTCAGCGTTACGTGGTCAAGTACCTCGACGCCACCCAGGACTGGACGATGCGGGCCGCGGGAGTACCGGGCGGCGCCCCGCTGCAGCTGTGGAGGCGCGGCCTGCTGCACCAGCTTCCGGAGTGCTTCGAGCAACCCATCGTCGCGGTCGCGACCGGCCGGCGAAGCGCGGACGGCCCACAGGTCACCGCCCTGCTGATGCGGGACGTGGGTGCGTGGCTGCTGCCGGTCAGCGACGAGTCGGTGCCTTCGCCCGATCATCTGCGGATCCTCGACCACATGGCCGCGCTGCATGCCCGGTTCTGGCAGGCCGGCCCGCAGATCGACGTCGTGTCACCACTGACCCGCTACTTGGAGCTGTCACCGCGCACCGCCCAGGTGGAGGCGGCGCTCGGCTCGGACCACCTGGTTCCGCGCCTGATCGGGCGGGGGTGGCCGCTGCTGGAACAGGTCGCCCCGGTCGCGGCCGCGATCGTCGGCCCGCTGGCGAAAGACCCCGGCCCGCTGGTCGCGGCGCTGGCGTCGACGCCGCAGACCCTCGTGCACGGAAACTTCAAGCTCGACAACCTCGGCGCCACCTCGGACGGGCGCACCGTGATCCTGGACTGGGAAAGCTCGGGCCGCGGCGCCGCCACCGGCGAGCTGGCCTGGTACCTGGCTATCAACTGCCGGCGGCTGCCCCAGTCGAAGCAGGACGCGATCGGCGCCTACCGTGCTGCGCTGGAACGCCACGGCATCGACACCGCGCCGTGGTGGGACCGGCAACTGGCGTTGAGCCTGCTCGGCGGCCTGGTGCACTTCGGGTGGGAAAAGGCGTTCGGCGGTCTGGACGAGGAGCTGGAGTGGTGGCAGGAACAGGCCGTGGCCGGCGCGCGTCTGCTGGCGTGACCACCTCGATCCCGGGGGTCCGGCAGGCCTACGACGCGTCGGCGTCCGCCTGGGCGGCAGGTCCTGACGCCGCGTACGGGGCGATGGCGGACGTCCTGATCGCGGCCGCCCCCACCGTCGTGGCCGGCGCCCGGGTACTCGACCTGGGCACCGGGACCGGGGCGGTGGCCCGGGCCGCGCGGCGGGCCGGTGCGCATGAGATCGTCGGGGTCGATCTCGCGTCCGCGATGATCCGTGCCGGGTCGGGCTGGGACGCGGCGGTGGTCGCCGACGCCGCGGCCCTGCCGTTCGCCGCGGACAGCTTCGACCTGGTGGTGGCCGGCTGCTGCCTGGGCCACCTGCCGGACCCCGCTGCCGCGCTGGCCGGGGCCCGCCGGCTGGGTCCGGCCCTGGCCGCCAGCGCCTTCCAGATCGGGTGGACCCACCCCGCGAAGGCACTCGTGGACGGCGTCGCGGCGCGCTTCGGGTTCAGCGCGCCCGCCTGGTACACGCGGCTGAAGACGCAGTTCGAACCCGAGGTCGACGATCCGGCACGCCTGCAGGTGCTGGCCCGGTCCGCCGGTTACCGCAGGGTCGAGGTGAGCACCCATCTGGTCGACGCGGGGCTGCG
>Ga0302299_10001756_pt1 | contig 13066 bp, 11 predicted proteins | sample III_Fen_N3_4_FD_198795 | JGI IMG/M metagenome (GOLD analysis project Ga0302299, IMG submission 198795) | Peat permafrost microbial communities from Stordalen Mire near Abisko, Sweden - III_Fen_N3_4 | ecosystem: Environmental > Terrestrial > Soil > Wetlands > Permafrost | place: Sweden: Abisko... | reverse complement strand
TCGACCCCGAGCGCACCGTGCCGCTGCTGCGCCTCGCACCCAACGGCACCGCGCCCGGCATCCTCGACCGCAACCACGGCGAGGCCGGTCTGGCGCCCTACCGGCCCATCGATCAGGTGGCCCTGCCGCACGCGCCGGCCTACCTGCTCCTCGACGTCGACCGCGGCCAGGAGTTCCTCGGCGTCCGCCCGGAGCAGGCGCTGCCCGTGGTCCTCGGCCGGGGCCGCACCCCGCTCACCATCGAGGAGGGCATCGCCGTCGTCACCCACGCCCCGCAGCTGCTCGAGAAGAACCGCTGCTTCATGCTCTCGGGATCACGCCGCGGCGACCGCCGGGTGCCGGCGATGTGGATCTCGGCTCGCGCACCGAAGCTGGGCTGGTGCTGGGACGGCAACCCGCACGACTGGCTCGGTGTCGCATCGGCCGGTTCGCGGGTCGCCTGACCGGATCTCCCCGACTTTGCAGGTCAGCGGCCGCGCAACACTCCGCTACCGCACCTCATGCGGGGCTGTTCGCCCGCAAGGTCGGGGCACCGCAGGATGCCGGGAGGCGGCCGAGGGTACCGCCTCGCCTACCGCTTGGTAGACGCACCTATGGCTCCACCTACGAGGCGGTAGGCGAGGTCAGGTGCGCGGCCCGCTCAGTGGTGGATGCCGGAGCCGGGGTCGTGCGCCCCGCACCGTGCGGGCGCACGAGAAGGGCGAGCGTGGCGGCCATGCAGGCCAACACCGACCCGATCGCGACAGGTGAGAGCCACGTCGTGCCGGGGATGCCGGCATCCGCCTGGAACCCACCGACCGCCCACAGCACCGCGAGGTACACAGCGCCACTGGCGTTGATCGCGACGGCCAGCACCGAGCCCCACGGCTCGCGGCGCCACAGCAGGATGCCGGCCACGAGGAAGACGGGTGCCAGCAGCGACAGGTCGATGGCGTAGACGAGGTGGACGGCCGACGGCGGCATGACGTTCGGCGCCAACGTGCCGGTGATGGCGAACCGCAGCGACAGGCCGCCCCACGCCGCAACGAGCGCCACCCCGACCACGGTGGTGAAGACGGCGACCGCTCGGGCGCGCCTGCCACCTGCGACGCCGCGCGCAGCCCGTCGTGCGTCGATGCTCGTCGCCAGCATGAGCAGGGCGCCGATCGAGGCGACCAGAGCGGCGACGTGCACCAGGAACACCGAGCTGAACGCCGCTCCGAACGAGTAGTAGGCGTAGTTGTAGAGGCCGTAGTGCAGCATCCCCAGCCAGACCAGCACCGAGGCGCTGCTCTCTCGTCGCCGACTGGCCACGAGTGCTCCGGCGAGCACGGGCGCGGCGACGAACAGCGTGACGAGGTCGTTGCCGCGGAACGCCGCAACCGCCCAGTCCTGCTCGGGGTAGAGACCGCTCACGGCCAGGCCGAGCGCCGCCTGCACGACCATCAGCCCCAGCACGACCGCGGACAGGACCTCTGCGGCGCGAAGCCGTGGCCCGGTGCGCAGGATGAGGTGGAGGGCAGGGTCGGTGGCCATCGGGGTGCTCCTGGATGAGGGCGCGGCCTCACCGGTCCGGCACAGCCGTCACCACAGCCCACGCTAGCCCCGGTCCACCAGCCCGGATGCCGCGCAGTCGCCACCCTCACACCCACCGCGACTTCTTGCGAAATACCCACCGGAACGCCGGTCTGAGCGGGCGCTATCGGTGGGTATTTCGCAAGAAGTCGCGGAAGCGTCAGCCGGTGACCTCGACGACCTTCTTCGGCATGAACGCCGCGGCCACCACCAGGGTCAGCGCCACCACGAACGAGGCCAGGAAGACGGCGTGGATGGCCGGGTCGAGCACCCCGCCGGGCAGCGACTCCAGGCTGGTCGGCTCCGACCCGAGCCGGTTGCGCACCACGGTGTTGGCGATGGCGCCGAACGCAGCCACTCCCACCGCCGAGCCCACTGAGCGGGCGAACAGGGTCGCCCCGGTGGCAACGCCGCGCCGCTCCCAGCCGACGGACGACTGGGCCGCGACGATAGCCGGGCTGGCGACGTAGCCGAACCCGAGCCCCATCACGAAGTTGGGCGCCGCGAGGTGCAGCACCGAGCTCGAGGCGTCGACGGTCAGCAGCAGCGCCGCGCCGGCCAGCGCGATGACCGAGCCGATCAGCATCGTCGTGCGGAAGCCGAACCGCAGGTACAGCCGCCCCGAGGTGGCCGCCGCAATGGGCCAGCCGATCGTCATCGCCGCGAGGGCGAACCCGGCGACGATCGCCCCGGTGCCGAGCACCCCCTGGGCGAACAGCGGCACGTATGACGTGAGCCCGAGCAGCAGCACTCCGACGACGAGCGACGTGCCCATCGCCGCGGAGACGACCCGGTGCCGGAACACCCACAGCGGCAGCACCGGCTCGGCGGCGCGCCGCTCGACGAGCACGAAGGCCACCAGCACCACGACCGACCCGATGAGCAGCCCGATGCTCACCGGTGAGGCCCAGTTCCACAGCACACCGCCCTCGAGCAGGGCGACGAGCAGCGCGACCGTCCCGACGAGCAGGAGCACCGTGCCGAGCACGTCGACCTTCGGCCGGCCGCGCTCGGGGTCACGCGCCCGGGGCTGCTCGTCGAACTTGCGCCACAGCATCCACGCCGCCACCGCCCCCAGCGGCAGGTTCACGAAGAAGATCCAGCGCCACGAGGCGTAGTCGGCGAACGCTCCGCCGAGGGTGGGCCCGACGAGCGACGAGATCGCCCAGACCGCGGCGATGTAGCCCTGCACCGTCGCGCGCTCGGCAACCGAGTAGATGTCGCCGACGATCGTCATCCCCACGGGTTGCACGGCTCCGGCACCCAGCCCCTGCAGCGCCCGGAACGCGATGAGCGCACCCATCGACCAGGCCAGACCGCACAGCAGCGACCCGGCGAGGAACAGCGCGACGCCGAGCAGCATCACCGGCTTGCGCCCGATGAGGTCGGCGACCTTGCCGTAGATCGGCACCGACACGGCCTGCGCCAGCAGGTAGACCGAGAACAGCCAGGGGAACTGGCTCAGCCCACCGAGGTCGCGCACCACCGCGGGCACCGCCGCGGCAAGGATGGTCGCGTCGATCGCCACGAGCCCGGTGCTCAGCATCACCGACAGCAGCACCGGCCCCCGCTCGCTGCGCAGGCCCACGCTGGCACGGCTGACTCGGGTCGGGGCGGGGGCGGTCATTGTCGAGCCAACCCGCTCACGACGAGGCGCATTCCGACCGTCGAGAGTTCTCGGATGCCGGATGGCGCGCCATCCGTGACCTTTCCGGCGAGCGGCCGCGCGCGAGGGCCTCGCAACGGTGGGCTGCCCGGCTGCTGACCCGCACAGTCGGGGATCCCCGAGCTCACCAGCTCGTCTCCACGCACGCCTGAGCACTGCGCGGCTCGACCTGGATGGTCGCGTGCTCGATGGCGAAGCGCTCGCGCAGCACGCTCGCGGCCTCGGTGAGCACCACGGTCGGGTCGGCGTCGTCGTCGCACACCAGGTGCACGGTCGCGACGTGCATCCCGGAGGTCAGCGTCCACAGGTGCAGGTCGTGCACGTCGACGACCGCCGCCACCTCGCGCAGCGCCGCGTCGGCGTCGGCGGGCACCATGCCGGCCGGGGCGTGCTGGCCAAGCACCGCGAGGACCTCACGACCGAGCAAGACGGCCCGCACCGCCACGAACGCGGCGATGGCCAGCGCGATGCCGGTGTCCCAGGCCGAGGAGCCGGTGGCGGCCACGAGCAGGGCGGCGACGATGACGCCGACCGAGCCGACGGTGTCGGCCACCACCTCGAGGTAGGCGCCCTTGACGTTGAGGCTGTCCCCAGCACCGCCGCGCAACAGCACCAGCGCCACGAGGTTGACGACCAGGCCGAGGATGCCGACGACCAGCATGGTGCCGGTCGCCACCTCGGGTTCGTCCCCGATCCGCCCGACGGCTGCGACGACGATGTAGGCCGCCACCCCGAGCATGAGCAGCACGGCCAGCCCGGACGCGAAGACCTCTGCCCGGTACGACCCGAAGGTGCGCCGGCCTGTCGTGTCGGGCCGCCCGGCGATCCGGGTCGCGACGAGGGCGGCGCCCAGGGCCACGACGTCGGCGGCCATGTGGCCGGCATCGCTGAGCAGTGACAGCGAGCCACTGGCCAGTGCCGAGACCAGCTCGACGACGAAGAAGGCGGCGATGAGCGCGAACGCCACCCGCAGCCGCCACCGGTGCGCGGCGCCGGCGTTCGGGGCGCCGTGGCTGTGGCCTCCACCCACCGAGAACACCTCCTTCCCGCTCGCCTGCGATTTCCGTCGGCACGACGCTACCCGTCGTCGCACGGGACCCCGGCATACAGTGCCGTGCATGCCCGGGTCCGAGGGAAGCGACGGAAGCGACGCAGTCGACGTGCAGCCCTCCGCCGCCGAGCGCCGCGTGCTGGACGCACTCGACGAGCCGGAGCTGGTCGAGACCCTCGTCGAGCTGGTGCGCGTCCCGAGCGTCACGGGCAGCGACGCCGAGAGCGACCTGCAGCACACGGTGGCCCGCTGGCTCGAGGAGGCCGGGCTCGAGGTCGACGTCTGGGCACTCGACCTCGACGAGCTGCTTGCCGACCCCGAGTTCCCGGGCAGCGAGGCGCCACGGCTCGAGGGGCACGGGGTGGTGGGCACGGCATCCGGCGCCGGCGAACCCGCCTTGGTGCTGCAGGGGCACGTCGACGTCGTGCCGGTCGGTGACATCACGAACTGGCCTGACGCGCAACCGTTTTCCGCACGCATAGACAACGGCTTGCTGCACGGGCGCGGAGCCTGCGACATGAAGGCAGGCCTGGCGGTCAACCTCGCCGTGGCCCGGGCCCTGTACCGCTCCGGGGTGCGCACCGAGCGCCGGCTAGCCCTGCACAGCGTCGTCAGCGAGGAGGACGGCGGCCTGGGGGCCTTCGCCACCCTGCGCCGGGGGCACCGCGGCGAGGTCGCCGTCATCACCGAGCCGACGAGCGGGCGCCTCATCACCGCCAATGCCGGTGCCCTCACCTTCCGCATCGAGGTCGCCGGGCGGGCAGCGCACGGCAGCACCCGGCATGAGGGAGTGTCCGCGCTCGAGGCGTTCTGGCCCGTGCACCTCGCCCTGCGCGAGCTCGAGGCCGCGCGCAACGCCGACCGGGACGCTCTCTTCGGCGACAACCCGCTGCCCTACGGCATCTCCGTCGGCACGGTGCACACGGGCGACTGGGCCAGCTCGGTGCCCGACCTGCTCGTGGCCGAGGGCCGGATGGGGGTGCGGCTGGGGGAGGACCCCGCCCTCGCGCGCGCGGAGTTCGAGGATGCCGTCGCCGAGGCCGCCGCTGCCGACCCGTGGCTGCGCGACCATCGGCCGCAGGTCAGCTGGCCGGGTGGCCAGTTCGGGTCAGGCCAGCTGCCCACCGGACACCCCCTGGTCGCCGAGGTCGCGGATGCCGTGACGGTGGTCAGCGGGCGGCGACCCGCGCAAGCCGCGGCGCCCTACGGCTCGGACCTGCGCCTCTACACCGGGATGGGCGGCATCCCGACCCTGCACTACGGCCCGGGCGACGTGCGGCTGGCGCACGCCCCGCGCGAGTCGGTGCCGCTGGCCGAGGTGGTGCAGGTGGCCCGGGCGCTGGCGCTCGTCGCCGCCCGCCGGCTCGGCGCCCACTGACCTCCACAGGTCCCGGGGCAAGATCGACCAATAGGTCAAAGTTGCCCCAGGGCCGAGCCCAGTCAGCCGGCCATGTCCAGGGCATCGTCCGGAGCACGCAGGGTTCTCGCGACAAGGGGCGCACTGAGCCGCACGGCGGCGTTCCGAGTCGGCACAATGCCGGGATGGCCCTGCTGCGCTACACCGCGATCACCTCCCTCGACGGCTACGTCAACGACGCCGAGGGTGGGTTCGCATGGGCCGCACCGTCCGACGAGCTGCACGAGGTGGTCAACGCCAGCGAGCGGGAGGTCGGCACCTACCTGCTCGGCCGCCGGATGTACGAGACGATGCGCTTCTGGGAGACCGCGCCCGGCGACGTCCCGGGGCCGACGGGAGAGTACGCCCGCATCTGGCGGGCGGCCGACAAGGTCGTGTACTCCACGACCCTCGAGGACGTCACGACCGCGCGGACCCGGCTCGCCGCGTCGTTCGACCCCGGCGAGGTCGAGGCGCTCAAGGCCAGCAGCGTGCTCGACGTCAGCGTGGGCGGCCCGACCCTGGCCGCTGAGGCGTTCCGTGCCGACCTCGTCGACGACGTGCACCTCTTCCTGCACCCCGTGCTCGTGGGCGGTGGCACCCGGGCGCTGCCCGACCACATCTCCCCGCGCCTGGACCTGGTTGCGGTCGACCGGGTCGGCGACGTGGTCCACCTCCACCACCGCGTCCGCCGCTGACCGCCCGCCGGCGGGCGCCCGACCCAGCCCCCCGGCATCCGACCTCTTGCCATCTACCCACCCAGCACCCTCCGAGCGGGGCTCTTCGAGGTGGGTGGATCGCACGAAGTCAGTGGTCGTCGTCGGCGGGGTGGCGGGTTGTGCGGGCTGTCGTCGACGCGGTTGGCCACCTGCGGCACCACGGCCCACAGCACGGTGAGCACGAGCAGGATGGCGCCGCCGGCCACCCAGCCGGCGACCCCGCCCAGGACGATGTCGACGACGAGCAGCACCACACCGGACACGGTCAGGGCCAGCATCGCCAGCCCGGCCCTCGCGAACCGGTTCCCCGACTCGACGAGCAGCTCGCGCCGCCGCTGGCGGAAGAGCACCCGGTGCATCGCCACCGGCGCAACCACCAACCCGGTGGTCAGCACCGACCCGGCGAGCACGGCCAGGTAGACGTCGCGCTGGAACGTCGTGAGGGTCGCCGAACCGGTTCGAGAACGGCACGGTGAGCAGGAAGCCGGTGAGGATCTGGACGCCGGTCTGGGTCACCCGGATCTCCTGGAGCAGCTCGTCCCAGTTGCGGGTCAGCGTCTCCTGCGACGGCTGGTCGTCCTCGGCCCGGCGTGGCCCATCGGTGTCCTCCCTCGGTCGAGCCGGACAGTCTATTGGCGCCGCGGGTGGGAGAGTGGTGCGCGTGACCGACGCCGACGTGACGATCGACGGGCTCCCGACCGGCCTGACCGCACGGCTGCCGACCGCGGCCGACGCACCCGACGTGGTTGCCCTGCTGGCCGCCCACCAGCGAGCAGCCAAGGGCTCGGCCGGCGTCGACCCCGACGCCGTGCTCGCGCAGCTGGCGGGCACCGGCTCGTGGACGCGCCGCCAGGTGCTGGTGCACGACGGGCTGGGGCGGCTGCTCGCCTGGCTGTCGGTGCACGACCGCGCATCGGGCCGCACCCTCGTCGAGGTGACCGTCACCCCGGCGCTCGCCGAGCCGGATGCCGCGGCCCTCGCCGCAGCGCTCTTCGCCGCCGGTGCGCGGCACGCGGTCGACATCGCGGGGATGCGGGGCGTGCACAGCTCACTGCTCGACTCCGGCGCCTACGCGGACGACCCGCGCCAGCAGCGGTGGCTGACCGCAGCCGGTTTCGACCAGACCCGCACCTGGCTCCAGATGACCCGTCCGGTGCGCGCGGACGAGGCGTGGTCGATGCCGGCCCTGCGCCCGGGTGTCGTGGTGCGCCCGGTCGAGCGGCACGACGACGGGCTGCCCGTGGCCCAGGACCTGCAGGACGTGCACCGGGTGCTCGAGGAGTCCTTCCAGGACCACTTCAGCTCGTACCGCGAGAGCTTCTCCGAGTTCGTGATGCGGCTGCGCGAGGACCCGGGGCATCGCTGGGACCACTGGTGGCTCGCCACCGTGGTCGCCGACGAGGGCGTGCTCCCCGCCGGGGCCCTGGTGTCGACGGTGCTCCGCGAGGATGCCGAGGGCTTCGAGGGCAGCTACGTCGACTACATCGGGGTGCACCGTCGCGCCCGTGGCCGTGGCGTCGCAAAGGCGTTGCTGTACACCGTGGTCGCTGACGCAGCTCGCCGTGGACGCAACCGCATCGGCCTCGAGGTCGACGCCGACTCACCCACCGGTGCCGACGGCCTCTACACGTCGATGGGCTGGGTCACCGACTACCGCACGCAGTCCTGGCACCGCGAGCTCGACCTGCACTGAGCGAGACTGCTCAGCCCGAGGCGAGATCGACCACGATCCGGGTGGGGTTCGTGAGCACCGTGACCCGGAAGGGCCGCTGACGGTCACGCACGCCCACGAACGTCTGGCCGACGGCCTCGAAGCCGCCGTACACGGGCAAGGCCTCGGCCACTACCGTGCCGGCGAGCGAGGCGGTGGACGCGCTGCCCGGTCGCGGCGCGTTCGCGGCGGGGATGCCGACCGAGCTGACCAGCACCTCGAGGTAGGCGGCCCCGCGCACCTTGACGACGTCCCCGCTGCCGTCTCCGATCGGCTGGGCGACGTACTGCACCTGGAAGGAGGGCCGCCCCGAGCCCGGGAACTGCCAGACCACCCGGTCGAAGCCGGTATGCCGGCCGACGCGCACCGCGCCCACCGCACCGAGGTCACCGCCCAGCCTCGGGTATCCCGGGGTGCTGACCTTCTTGAGCGAGAAACCGGTCAGCACCGGGGCGGTTGCGGTAGGCGACGTGCTCGCGGAGGCCGTGCTGGATGCGGTCGAGCTGGGGGTGGGGGAGGGAGTGCCGGTGCCGGTCGAGGCACTGGAACTCGCTGTGCTGGATGGGGATTCAGCTGACTGGGTCGGCATCGGGCTGGGGGGACCGGCATTCGAGCACCCCGCGGGTGCGAGGGTGAGCGCCAAGAACGACAACCCGGCGACCACCTGCGTGCTGGGGGAGCGGCGCATGACGGCCTCCTTCACCTACGACGGTACGCGCGTGCGACGAGGGCCGCGGGACCATTCGCGCGGGCGCGTCGGCAGGACGTCCCGTGCCCGGGGTCAGGCCGAGCGGCATACTCAGCGCCATGAGCATGGGTCTGCGTGACCGCGTCCTGCCCGAGAACCAGCGGCGCACCCTCGACGAGCTGTCCGACGACCTCGACCTGCGCTCGGGTGACACGCGGGCGAAGCAGTCGGCCTTCTGGACCATGCTGGTGCTCTCGGGCATCATCGCGACGGCGGGCGTCCTGGCCGACTCCACCGCCACCGTCATCGGGGCGATGATCATCGCTCCGCTCTCCACGCCGATCATGGGCATCGCGCTCGGCATCGTGAAGAGGGAGCGGATCCGGGCCGGTCGTTTCGTGATGTTCGGAGCGGTCGTCGTGGTGCTCATCGGGGTGCTGGCGGCCTTCGTCGTGCCCGACATCGACCTGCAGACCAACTCCCAGATCACGAGCCGCACGTCCCCCACCCTGGTCGACCTCATCGCGGCCATCGCCACCGGTCTCGCCGGTGCCGTGGGGCTGTCCAGGCGCGACGTCGCCGCGGTGCTGCCCGGCGTCGCGATCGCCATCTCGCTGGTGCCGCCGCTCTCCGTGGTCGGCATCTGCCTGGGCGAGGGATCGGTCTCGCTGGCGCTGGGCGCGCTGTTGCTCTTCCTCTCCAACCTGGTCTCGATGGTGCTGGCCGGCACGATGCTCTTCGCCGCACTGGGTTACTCGGCCGAGGCGGACAGGGCGGCCCGCCGGGTGGGCGCCGAGCGAAAGTCGTACCTCACCCTCGCCGCCGTCCTCCTGGCGGTCCTGGTGCCGCTCGCCCTCAACACCGCCCTGGTGCTCCTCCTGCACTCGTGGACCGCGCAGATCCAGACGGTGACCACGAGCTGGCTGTCCGGCATCCCCAACTCCGAGGTCAACGACGTGCAGTTCACGTCGAACTCGTTCCGGATCCAGGTACGGGTACCACCCGGGCAGCTGCCGCCCACCAACGAGCTGCTGAAGGAGCTCGATGCCGTTCTGCCGGAAGGGTTCTCCATCATCGTCGACACGACGTACGGCGAGGAGGTCGACGTCGGCACAACCGGCTCGACCTGAGCGGCGGACTGGGGAACGCCACACTCCACGCCCGGCATCCGCTGCCCCGCTGAGTAGGCTCACGCACATGCACGGGACGGCGAGTGGATGCCGATGACGGCGGCCGACCGTCCTGGGATCACGTCCCGCATCCGGCCGGCCCCGGGCCGCAAGCGCCGCTGGTGGATCTCGGAGACGCTCTCGTTCCCGCTGCCCGTCATCGTCGACCACCTCTGCGTCGACCCGGTCACCGGCGAGCGCGAGTGGACCATCGAGGCCACCATCGACCTCGTCGACGGGGTGCCGGCGCTCACCCGGATGGACGCGCACGTCCCAGGGGGGCTCGACCCGTACCGGATGCAGCGCGAGTTCCGCTGGGCATCGCCCCTCGAGGTCGTGCGCGAAGGGGTGCCCGCCCTCCTCGCCCGCAGCATCGACCCGTTCGACTACGACCTCCCGCTGTCGGGCTTCCCGCAGGCGGCGGCACTCGACCGGCCGTCCAACGAGCGGCTCTCGGAGCAGTTCCTCGAGGATGTCGCGCGCGAGTACCTGACCCTCGGTCGCGGCTACGCCAGGGCGATCGCGGCCGAGCGCGGCGTCACGGAGCGCACCGTCGTGAGCTGGGTCGAGAAGGCCCGTCGGCGCGGAATCCTCACCCGGGTCGTAGCGGGCAGCTATGGCGGCGAGATCGTTCCTCGAGCACGGCGGCGAGTGACCTGACGCACGGACCATCCACGGTGTCAGGTGGCGTGGGTTCGGTGCGGTGAGGGCCTGTGGTCCGTGAGCCCCGGCAGCCGGATGCCTGAAGGTTGTCTGTCGGCCCACCTCCGGTGGTGTGTCTGTCGGCCCACCTCCGGTGGTATGTCTGTCGGCCCACCTCCGGTGGTATCTGGCGCGCGGCAGCGTGCTCCTTCCCTCCAGCACCCCGTTTGCAGGAGGACCCATGTCGATGACCGTCCGCAGCCCCGCGCCCGCCCCGGCGCCCGCCCCCGTGAGTGGATCCGTCGCGCCGGCCCGCCTGGCGGCCGCCGCGCCGCTCCCCGCGCCGCTTGCGTTGCCCGGCCCCTCGCCGAGTCCGTCGTGGCCCACCCCCCGCCTCGAGCTGAGCGTCGGCACCGCCGTGGCGCGCTATCTCGCGCTGGCGTCCGCGCTGCCCGGCACCGCCATCCACTACGCCGTCAAGGCCAACCCCCACCCGGTGCTGCTGCGCGCGCTCGCCCAGGCCGGATGCCGGTTCGACGTCGCCAGCCCGACGGAGGTGCGGGCGGCGCTCTCCGCCGGCGCTGCGGCATCCCATCTCGTGCACTCCAACCCGGTCGCCCGTCGCGACCACCTCGCCGAGGCCTACTCCCTGGGCGTCCGGCTCTTCGTCGTCGACTCGGTGAACGAGGTCGCGAAGCTCGCGGATGCCGCGCCGGGCTCGTCGGTGCTGGTGCGGATCGTCACCTCCGGCTCGGGCTCGGACTGGCCGCTGTCCCGGAAGTACGGCTGCACCGTCGACGACGCGGTCGCGCTGCTCGTCGAGGCGGGTCGGCTGGGCCTGGATGCCGCCGGGGTCTCCTTCCACGTCGGCTCACAGCAACGCGACCCGCATGCCTGGGCCGCCCCGGTCTCGTCGGCCGAACGGATCTTCGCGGCGGTCCGCGCCGCTGGGCTGCGCCCGTGGCTGCTCGACCTCGGCGGTGGGTTCCCCGCTCGGCTCGACGCGGAGCCGCAGCCGGTCGCCGACTACGGCAGGGCCATCGACCGGTACCTCACCGAGGCGTTCGGGGACGATCGTCCGCAGACCCTGGTCGAGCCCGGTCGGGGCATCGCCGGGGATGCCGGGACGGTGGTCACCAGCGTGGTCGGGGTCGTCGACCGCGGCGGCTCGCGCTGGGTCTTCGTCGACGCCGGGGTCTTCACCGGCCTCGTGGAGACCCTCGACGAGGCGATCCGCTATCGGCTCGAGACGCCCGGTGTCGCCGGGACGACCGGCCCCTGCGTGCTCGCCGGCCCCACGTGCGACAGCGCCGACGTGCTCTACGAGACGACGCCGGTCTGGCTGCCGCTGTCGCTCGCCGAGGGCGACGAACTGCGCATCCACGCCGCCGGTGCCTACTCGAGCTGCTACTCGACGGTGGGGTTCAACGGGTTCGCACCGCTGCCCACCATCGTCACTCGCTGACTGCGTGGCTCACGGGCCTGGTCGTCGCCGGAGTCAGGTGTGTGCGAGGACAGGCCGTCGGGCGAGCGCGGCTAGCTCGCGATCGACTCGTTTCCCTGCTGGGCTGGTACCGCGCCCGCCGGGCGCGCCCTGTCGGGTGTCGTCAGGAAGCAGCTGTCCGACAGCGGGATTCGCTGTGGTTGACCCTGTTGTTCGTACGTGTGTTCGAGTATGCTGAGGTATGTCGACCAGTCAGCTCCGGGACCGCATCGCGGCCCTGCGCGCTGAGGCGTCCGCGGTCGGTGCGGAGCTGGCCGGGCAGGCGTCGGGGATGGACCCGGCGGAGCTGTTCGAGGTCGCCGGTGAGCTGCAGGGGGTCGCGAACGCGGTCGAGGGGGCGCAGCTGGTCGCGATCGCGCACGCCTGCTGTCTGGAGATCCGGTTGACCGAGCGTGGCCCGGTCGACGTGCAGCACGAGGTCGGGTTCGTCGACGCGATGGCCTCCAGCGAGGTGTCCCTGGCGACCGGGCTCGGGCAGTGGGCCGCCGGGCGCAAGGTCGGGTTGGCGGCCGCGTTGTCCTCGAGGTTCCCGCGCCTGCTCAAGAAGGTGATCGCCGGCGAGGTCGCCGGCGTCAACGCCGGAAGGTCGTCAGCTCCTGCGACGGGCTGGACGAGACCGCGTGCGCCGCCGTCGACGCGGTCCTGGTGGACCGGTTGGCCGCGATGGACCCGGCCCGGGTCACCACCCTCGCCCGGCGGGTCGCGACCCGGATCGCCGCCGACCAGGTCGCCGCGGCCGCCGCGAAGAACAAACGCGACCGGTACGTGCAGGTCTCACCGGGTCCGGACGGCACCGCCGACTGGTGGGCCCGCCTGCCTGCGGCCCGCTCCGCCGCCGCGTGGGCCGCGATCAACGACCTCGCCGACCAGTACGCCAGCAAGGACCCCGACCTGACCCTGGACCAGGCCCGAGCCGACGCGTTCATCGACCTGCTGCTGACCAACGTCACCATCACCACCAAGCTC
>Ga0302299_10001755_pt1 | contig 13067 bp, 11 predicted proteins | sample III_Fen_N3_4_FD_198795 | JGI IMG/M metagenome (GOLD analysis project Ga0302299, IMG submission 198795) | Peat permafrost microbial communities from Stordalen Mire near Abisko, Sweden - III_Fen_N3_4 | ecosystem: Environmental > Terrestrial > Soil > Wetlands > Permafrost | place: Sweden: Abisko... | reverse complement strand
GCAGCGACTGCACGCCGGCCTGCCGGGCGAGGGCGACCACCGTCTTGGGGTTGTCGCCCGAGATGATCTTGACGTCGATGCCGGCCTCGGAGAACTCCTCGAGCGTGCCGCGCACGGCGGGGCGGAGCTCGTCGCTGAAGCAGATGAGGGCGAGCGCCACGAGACCGGCAGGGAGGACGGGCGGGGCGTCGGGCTCGGCGCTGAAGGCGGCCGGCTCGGCCAGCCCCGCGAACATGACGACGCGCAGGCCGCGCGCGGCCCACTCGTCGGCGCGCCCGCGCCAGTCCGCGCCCGCGGCGAGCGCCGGCGCGAGCACCTCGGGCGCTCCGAGCACGTACGTGCCGCGCGCCTCGCCGTCCGCGAAGGCGAGGCCGCTCCACTTGCGCTCGGACGAGAAGAACGCCTCGTGCGCGGCCGGCTGGCGCTCCGCCGGGAACGCGGTGCGGAGCGCCTCGATCGTCCGGTTGGCGTCGGTCGTGCTGGCGGAGAAGGCGCCGAGCAGGCGCGCTGCGCGCGCGTCGTCGGCGCCCAGCCCCGCCAGTTCCTCGAACGTCACCACGCCTGAGGTCAGCGTCCCCGTCTTGTCGGTGCAGAGGACGTCGACGTTGCTCAGGCTCTCCACGGCGTTGAACTGTTGCACCAGCACGTCCTTGCCCAGCAGGCGGATGGCCCCCAGCGCGTAGGTGAGCGCGATGCTCAGCACGAGCCCGTTGGGGATGAGCGCCAGGATCACCGTCGACATGCGCACGCTCTCCACGAACGGCACGCCGCCGATGACGTTGCGGATCCAGACGAGCGCCTCGAACACGATGACCACGATCAGCAGGATGCGCACGATCTGCACGACCTGCCGCTGCAGCGGGGTGAGCTCGCGCTTGAAGACCTTGGCCTTGGCCGTGAGCTTGTTGGCGAAGCTGTCCAGGCCGACCTGGGCGGCCTCGTAGTAGCCGCCGCCCGTCATGCAGAAGCTGCCGGACATGAGGTCGTCTCCGGGGTGCTTGGTGACCAGGTCCGACTCGCCGGTGAGCAGGGACTCGTCGACCTCCATGCGGCCGTCGCCGACCATCGGCCCGTCCACCACGACCTGGTCGCCGGGCTCGAGACGCAGCACGTCGCCGAGCACCACCAGCGACGGGTCGATCTCCACGACCTGCCCGTCGCGCAGCACGTCCGCCTTGGGACGCAGGAGGATCGCCATCTTGTCCATCACGCGCTTGGCGCGGATCTCCTGGAAGAGGCTGATGACGGTGTTGGCGCCGATCACGAACACGACGGCGAACGCGTCGAGCGGCTTGCCGAGGATCAGGAGCAGGATGCCGAGGAAGTAGAAGAGGTTGTTGATGAAGTTGAAGGCGTTGTCGCGGACGATGCGCCCGTAGGTGCGGCCGGCCCGGATCTCGACGTCGTTGCCCTGGCCGGCGGCGCGCCGCCGCTCGGCCTCAGCAGTGCTGAGGCCGGTGACCGGCGCCGTTTCCGTGCGTACCGAGCTCATGCGGAGACCGTACCAGAACGGAACAGAGGAAGCGGCCGGCGGCAGCGTCGTAGCGCCGGCCGCCCGGCGTCATCGCCCCGGCCGCCCGGCGTCAATCCGTCCCGCCGGCCCCTTGGCGTCAGTCCGGCTCTTCGTCCGCGAGTGGAAGCTCGACGCGGAAGACCGAGCCCTCGCCGGGCGTGCTCTCGACGGCGACACTCCCGCCGTGTGCCTGCACGAGCTCCTTGACGATTGACAGCCCGATGCCGGCCCCGCCGGTGTCCCTTGAGCGCGACTTCTCGCCACGCCAGAAGCGGGTGAACACGCGCGGCAGGTCCTCCGGGGCGATGCCGATGCCGGTGTCCGCCACCTCGAGGAGTGCGTCGGCGCCTGCGCGGCGGACGGCGACACGTACCGAGCCCCCGGGATCCGTGTAGCGCAGGGCGTTCGAGAGCAGGTTCACGACGATCTGCTCGAGGCGCTTGGGTTCGCCGTTGACGATCGCCGGATGAAGGACGGACGACAGCGCGACGCCCTTGTCGGCGAACGCGCCGGCGAACGCCGCCGCCTGGCCCCGGCGATGGCGGCGAGATCGACTGGCTCCACGTCGAGCAGCAGGCCGGGGCGCTCGGCCTCGGCGAGCGCGGAGATGTCGTCGAGCAGGCGGGTGAGCCGTAGCGCCTCGTCGTGCATCGCCGAGAGGTTGGCGGCCTCGTCGTCCAGCACGCCGTCCTGGGCCGCCTCCACGCGCGCAAGGATGCCCATCACCGGCGTGCGCAGCTCGTGCGCGAGGTCGGCGACGTTCTCCTTGCGCAGGCCCTCCTCGTGCTGCAGTGTCTCGGCGAGGCGGTTGAGGGCGTCGGCGACGGCCGCCATCTCCTCGTCGCCGCTCTCCGGGACGCGTGCGTCCAGATCGCCGGCGCTCATGGCCTCGGCGCCGGCGCGGATGCGCCGCAGCGGCCGCGAGAGCGTCACCGCGAGGTACAGGGCGACGAGCACGGCGATGACCGCCGAAACCACGCCGGCCACCACGTGCATACGCAGCAGTTCCTGCCGCAGCTGGGTCTCCTCGCCCGTGAACAGCTTGCCGTCGTCGCGGCTCACCACGACCGTTCCGATGCGCCGGCCGCTGACCTTGACCGGCGCCGTCGCCGCCGCGCCGGCCTGCACCGGCGCCGACGGCGGGTGCGAGAAGACCAGCTTGCCGTTCGCGTCGTAGAGGTCCACAGCCAGGAAGTCGATCTGGGCCAGGTGGTGCAGCGTCTCGATGCTCTGCCGCGGCCAGCCGCCGTTGCTGGAGACGACCGCCGCCACGTCGCCGAAGTGGTTGGCGGAGTTGTGCAGGCGAGCGCGGGCGGAGGTCTCGAGGTGTGATGTGAGGCTGACGCTCGAGTAGACCGTGGTGATCACCGTGCCCAGCAGGGCGACGGCGAAGAACGCGAACAGCAGGCGGGCGCGGAGGCCCCAGCGCCGGGGGCGGTCGCTCACAGCTTGGCCAGCCGGTAGCCGACGCCGGTGACCGTCTCCACGTAGCGCGGCTTGGCCGGGTCGAGCTCGATCTTCTTGCGCAGGTTCTTGACGTGCACGTCGATGGTGCGCTCGTAGCCCTCGTAGTCGTAGCCCTGCACGCGGTTCACGAGCTCGAAGCGCGAGTAGGCGCGTCCCGGGTACCTCGCGAGCGCGAGCAGCAGCTTGTACTCGTTGGGCGTGAGGTCGACGGGCTCGCCGTCGCGCAGCACCGCCCGTTTGACGGTGTCGATCTCGAGGCGCCCCTCGTCGAAGCGAAGGATCTCCACGAGGGGCGTCTCCACGCCCGTGGTCCTGCGCAGCACGGCGCGCACGCGCGCCACCAGCTCGCGCGGGCTGAACGGCTTGACCAGGTAGTCGTCGGCGCCGGCGACGAGGCCGCCGACACGCTCCTCTTCGCTCGCCTTGGCCGTGAGCATCACGATGGGCACGTCCGAGCGGCTGCGCACCTCTTGGCAGATCTCCTCGCCGGAGATGTCCGGCAGCATGAGGTCGAGGACGATGAGGTCGGGGTTGCTCCGCTCGGCGAGCGCGAGCCCCTTGCGCCCGTTGGCGGCGACGTACACAGTGAAGCCGTCCTTCTCGAGGTAGGCCTTGACGACGTCGCGCACCGACTTCTCGTCGTCGATCACCACGATCTTCAGGGGGTCGCTCACGTTTCGCCTCGTCTCACGCCGTCTCTCGGCGCAGCTTACCCGCGTTTCTACACAACTTCTTCACCTCGGCCCCCTACGATGCCCGCACTGTCAGCTCAGGCGGCCGGTGGGGATCCCGGCCACGCACGGGAGGAAGACCTTGTCAGGGAAGCAGAACAAGAAGAAGCGCACCGGTGGCATGCAGGGCTCCCAGACGACGGCGCGGCAGGAGAAGCGCGCGCAGTTCGAGCAGCCGACGGGCCGTACCACGCTGCACCTTACGCTCGCGGGCATCGCACTCGTGGCCGTGATCGTCGTAGCGGCGGTCTTCATGATGGACCGCGGAGGCGGCGAGGCAGCCACGGCGACCGCCGCCGCCCCGAGCACCGGCAACGTCACCATCCCGATCTCGCAGGTCAAAGACGGCAAGGCGCACTTCTACACGTACAACGCCGGCGGCACGACGGTGAAGTACTTCGTGCTCGCCGACAAGACCGGCACCGTGCGCGTTGCGCTCGACGCATGCGAGGTGTGCTACGCGCAGAAGAAGGGCTACCACCAGGAAGGCGACAGCATGGTGTGCAACAACTGCGGCAAGGTCTTCCCCAGCGCCCAGATCAACGTCATCACCGGCGGCTGCAACCCCATCCCGGTCGACAAGAAGATCTCCGGCGGCCAGCTGACCATCGACACCGACAGCCTCACCCAGGGCGCGCAGTACTTCTGATCGCGGACAGGACCGAGAGCTGACCTCGTGAGGCTCCGCACCGTCGCTTTCAGCAACCTGCGGCGCCGCAAGGGCCGCGCGGCGTTCCTGGTGGCCGGGCTGCTGGTCGGCATCGGCACCGTGGTCGTGCTGCTCACGCTCAGCCAGGCGCTGACCGTGCAGGCGCAGAACAACCTGGAGACGTACGGCGCCAACATCGTCGTCGCGCCGCGCTCGGACGGGCTCTCGCTCACGTACGGCGGGGTGACCCTCGGCAACGTGGCGGTCGGCGCGCAGGAGATCCGGCAGGCCGACCTCGCGCGCATCGCGTCGATCCCCAACCGCCACAACATCGCCATCATCGCGCCGGAGCTGCTCGGCGCGGTCAGCGTCAAGGGGCGCCAGAGCCTGCTCATGGGCGTGCAGCCCAAGAACGAGTTCGACCTCAAGAAGTGGTGGAGCGTGGACGGGCGGCCGCCGCGGAACGGCCACGAGCTCGTGGCCGGCTCGGCCGCCGCCGCCGCTCTCCACCTGCACACGGGCGGCAGCGTCAGCGTCGACGGCCGCCCGTTCACCGTCTCCGGGATCCTGCGTCCGACCGGCTCCCAGGACGACGACCTGCTGATCACCGACCTCGGCACTGCCCAGGGTGTGCTACACAGGCCGGGCCAGGTCTCCATGGTCCAGGTGGCCGCGCTCTGCAGCAACTGCCCCGTGGAGAAGATCGTCGCCCAGCTCGGCGGCGTGCTGCCCGGCACCAAGGTCACGGCCATGCAGGACAAGGTCAAGAACCGCATGCACGCCATCGACCAGTTCCGCTCCTTCAGCTGGCTCGTCGCCGGCGTGATCATCGGCATCGAGGCGCTGGTCGTGTTCGTGACGATGATGGGCTCCGTCAACGAGCGCACGCGAGAGATCGGCATCTTCCGCGCGCTCGGCTTCCGCCGCCTCCACGTGACCGGGCTGATCCTCATCGAGGCGACCGTCGCCAGCCTGCTCGCCGGCGTGCTCGGCTACCTCGCCGGCATGGGTGTGAGCTACGCCGTGCTGCCGCTGCTCGCCGGCGACGGCGTGTCGGTGACGTGGGCGCCGTCGCTCGCCGGTGGGGCCGTAGGCCTCGCCGTCGTCATCGGAGCCGTCGCCTCGCTGTACCCGGCGCTCCGCGCCAGCCGTATGGACCCGACCGTCGCCCTGCGGGCGCTGTGAGGCCGCTGTGACCCTCCTCACCGTCGCGCTCAACAACCTGCGCCGCCGCAAGGGCCGTGCCGCGTTCCTGGTCGCCGGCCTGCTCATCGGCGTCGGCACCGTGGTCGCGCTCATCTCCATCACCCAGTCCATGACTGGCCAGACCAAGGCCAACCTCCAGAGCTATGGCGCCAACATCGTGGTGACGCCGCGGACCAAGGACGTGGCGCTCAGCTATGGCGGCATCTCCGCCGGCGGCGTCTCCGTGGGGCAGCGGTCGCTGTCGCAGGCGGACCTCGCGCGCATCGCCACCATCCCGCGCCACGCCGACATCTCGGCGGTCGCGCCGCAGCTGGTCGGCGCGGTCCGGGTCAAGGGCCACCGCGTCCTGCTGCTCGGCGTGCAGCCGGAGCAGCAGTTCAAGCTCAAGCGCTGGTGGTCGGTGGGCTCCGGGCATGCGCCCACCAACGACCACGAGCTCATCGCCGGCGCGGCCGCGGCCAAGGCCCTCGGCCTCACCATGGGCGACTATGTGCACATCGCCGGTCGCCGGTTCACGGTGACCGGCGTCCTGAGCGAGACCGGCTCGCAGGACGACAGCCTGCTCATCGTCGACCTCGGCGCCGCGCAGCAGGTGCTCCACGAGCCGGGCAAGGTGACGCTGGTCGAGATCGCGGCGCTCTACGCCGGCGCGCCCGTGGACAGGATCGCCGCCGAGATCGGCGCCGCCCTGCCGCAGGCCAAGGTCACGGCGCTGCAGGAGGCGGTCAAGAGCCGCCAGCAGGCCGTCGACCAGTTCCGCCGCTTCTCGTACGCGATCGTCGGCGTCGTGATCGCCATCGAGGCGCTGGTCGTCTTCCTCACCGTGATGGGCTCGGTCAGCGAGCGCACGCGCGAGATCGGCGTGTTCCGCGCCATCGGGTTCCGGCAGGTGCACATCACCCGTCTCATTCTTATCGAGGCTCTCATCGCCAGCACCGCCGCCGGCGTGCTCGGCTACGCGGCCGGGATGGCGGTCACCTCTATCGTGCTGCCGCTGGTCGCTCACAGCGCCGAGGTGGCGTGGGCGCCGCTGCTCGGCCTCGCCGCCGTCGTGCTGGCCGTCGCCATCGGCGGCCTCGCTTCGCTGTACCCGGCGCTCCACGCAGGCAAGATGGATCCCACCGAGGCGCTCCGCGCGCTGTGACGCGCGAGGTATCCGCAAGGAGAGAGAGAATGGCTGTCGCCATGAGTGAGACCGACCGGGAGACTCCGCTGGAGGCGTCCGCGCCGGCGACTTCGTCCGGGCAGGACGAACGGGCCGCGCGGTTCATCGACGTGCGCGGCCTGCAGAAGACCTTCGCGGGCGACGGCGCGCCCGTGCACGCCCTCCGTGGCCTGGACCTCGTCGTCCCCGAGGGCTCGTTCCTCGGGGTGATGGGCCAGTCCGGGTCCGGCAAGAGCACGTTTCTCGCCATGCTCGGCGGCCTCAGCCACCCGACCGCCGGCACGATCGCCGTCGACGGCATCGACCTGTACGCGCTGCCCGGCGAGCGGCTGGCGGACTTCCGCCGCGAGTATCTCGGGTTCGTCTTCCAGTCGTTCAACCTGGTGCCGTACTTGACGGCGCTCGAGAACGTCACCCTGCCGCTGGCGGTCAAGAAGATGCCGTCGGCCGAGAAGCGCTCCCGGGCGCTCGAGGTGCTCGAGCGCGTGGGCCTCGCCGACCGCGGCGGGCACCTGCCCGGCAAGCTCTCAGGCGGGGAGCAGGAGCGCGTGGCCATCGCCCGCGCGCTCGTCAACGAGCCGCCGCTCATCCTCGCCGACGAGCCCACCGGTGCGCTGGACAGCGAGACGACCGTCGAGATCATGGACCTCTTCGCCGAACTTCACCACGAGGGCAACACCATCGTCATGGTCACGCACAACCCCGAGATCCAGCGGTACTTCGACCGCACGATCGTGCTGCGCGACGGCCGGCTGGACTGTGAGCTGCCGGCCTGCCCCGTCGACACGCCCATCTGATGGCCGCGCCCGGGCACGCCGGACGGCGCTCGTCCGAGCGGGCCGGGGAGGCCGAATCGGCCCGGACGCGATAGACTCCTGCGCCGTGTCCAGGTCGTCGACATCCAGCCTCCGCGCCGCGCTACTGCTCGCTCTCGCGGCGCTGACGCTCCTGCTCGCGCTCCCCACCGCCGCGTCGGCGCAGATCGGGGAGTGGCGCCACGGCTGGGAGGTCGTCCAGCTCGTGCGGTTGGCGCCGCCCACGGGGACGCCCATCTTCTACCTCGGCGACTCCACGGCGCGCGAATCCACCGTTCGCGATGCTCTGTGGACGCTGCAGCTGCGGAGGCTGGCGGCGGCGGCCGGCAGGACCACCGCCACCCGTGTCTTCACGCTGGCCAGCCACGGGCAGACGTTCCGCATGGACCGGCAGTTCATCGCCGCGATGCCGCCGCGCGGCGCTCACACGCCGCGGGGCATCGCGCTCATCGGCGTCGGGCTCAGCCGCTTCATCGGGCCGCCCATCGGGCGTCCGTCGGCGGCCGTCACCAAGCCGGCGCCCGGCATGCCACCGGTGCTCCACCCGTGGATCCAGCACCTCTACACCGACCGGCCCCCGCTCCCGCTCTCGCGCAAGCACGAGCTCGTCCCGCGCTGGATGCGCCGCCGCTGGGCGGGCTTCCACCGCGACCTTGGCGCGAACTTCGCCGCCATCGACAGGCTGCTGGCGCTCTGCCGGGCCAAGGGACTGCGCCCCGTGTTCGTCGACCTCCCGCTGGACGTGCGCGTCGTGGGCCACGGCCTCGACAAGGCGCGCGCCGACTACCACGCGGGTTGCCGCCGGCTGGCGCGCCGCTACCACGCCCCGTACCTCTCGCTCCAGCCTCCGCCGCTGCCGACCGGCGTCTACTGGGACCTCATGCACCTCCTGCCGCCCGGGTCCCACAGGTGGCAGTTGCGGTTCAGCCACCGGCTCGTTGATCTGCTTCCCAGGGTCCAGCCGGCGACGTAGGCGCGGCCCGGGCCGACCGGCTGCCCGGTCCGGCCGACCACCCCGGGCGATAGAATGGCGCGGATGATCCGTCGTCTGGCGACTGTCGTGTGCTGCGCGCTCCTCCTGGCCGGTGGTGGGTCGGCTGTCCTGGCCGTGCCGTCCGCTGCCGCCGCGCCGGCGGCCGTCGACGACTGGACGCACGACTGGGAGGTAGTGCAGCTCATGCAGTCGCAACCTGCCGCTTCCGTCGTCGTCTACTACGTCGGCGACTCCACCGCCCGCGAGTCCGTCGTGGACGACGCGCTGTGGACCGCGCAGCTGCAGGAGCGCGCCGCGGCGGCGGGCAAGACCTCGTACGCCGTCGCGTACTCGCTCACCGCACACAGCCAGACCTTTGGCATGGACGGTCAGCTCATCCGTGCCCTGCCCGCGACGCCGGAGGGCCTGCCGCGCGGCATCGTCATCATCGGCCTCGAGCTCACGCGCTTCATCGGGCCGCCGCTGACGCAGCCGGCGGCGGCGGTCGTGCCTCCCTCTCCGGGCGAGCCGCCCGTGCTGAGCCCCTGGGCGAGGCACAAGTATGCCGACCGGTCGCCGCTCTCCCTCGCCCACAAGCGGGCGCTCGTACCTCGGTGGATGGAGCGCCACTGGGAGGACTTCGTCGACAACCGGTCCGCCAACCTCGCGGCGATCGCCCGGCTGGTCGACGCCTGCCGCAAGAAGGGGCTTCGACCCGTTCTGCTCGATCTTCCGCTGGACCTCGCCGTCGCGCGCCACGGGCTGGACGCGCCGCGCGATTCGTACCGGGCGGCTTGTCGCCGGCTCGCGCGGCGGCGTGACGTCCCTTATCTCTCGTATCAGCGTCCGTTGCGCGTGCCGAGCGCCTGCTTCTGGGACCTCATGCACCTGCTTCCGCCGGGCGGCGAGCGCTGGCAGTCGCTCCTCACGGACGAGGTCGTCCGGTTGCTTCCCAAGGACCAGCCGGCGACCTAGGACCGCCCCGTGGGTTGGGGCGAGCCTGCGCGGGAACAGACCGCCCATGGACGCCAAACGCATCATCCGCACCTATCTCGGTGTGGCCGCCACCACGACCCTCGCGCAATCGCTGATCTGGGGAGTCAACACCCTGTTCCTGCTGTCGGTGGGGCTCGACATCTTCCAGGTGATGCTGGTCAACGCCGCGTACACGGTGGCGCAGGTGATCTTCGAGGTGCCCACCGGGGTCGTCGCGGACACGATCGGCCGTCGCGTGTCGTACCTGCTCGCCGTGGGCGTGATCCTCGTCTCGACGCTGCTGTACGTCGGCTTCGGCCTCGCGGGCTACGGACTGTGGCCGTTCGCGGCCGCCTCGGCGCTGCTCGGCGTCGGCTACACGTTCTACACGGGCGCCGTGGACGCGTGGATGGTCGACGCCCTGCACTCCGTCGGCTACGAGGGCAGGCTGGAGCCGATCTTCGCCCGCTACGGCATCACCTTCGGCATCTTCATGCTGATCGGCACCACGCTGGGCGGCCTGCTCGGGCAGGTGGACCTGTGGATCCCGTATGTGGCGCGGGCTGTGGTCCTGGTGCCCGCGTTCCTGCTCGGCTTGCTGGTGATGCGCGACCTGGGGTTCAAGGGCCGTCCGCTCACGCTGGGCAGCTTCGGCGGCGAGACCCGGCGCATCGCCACCGAGGGGGTCACGTACGGCCTCCGCGACAAGGTCGTCCGCTTCATCATGTTCTCGTCGCTCGTCCAGGGCGTGTTCTTCATGTACGGCTTCTACTCGTGGCAGAAGTACTTCCTCGACCTGCTCGGCCGTGACCTCGTGTGGGTGACCGGCGTGATCGCGGCGCTGGTCGGTCTCACGCAGATCTTCGGCAACCTGCTGGTCGGGCGGATCACGGCGCGCGTACCCGACCGTGGCCTCATCCTCATGGTGTGCAGCGGCGTGACCACGGTGGCCGTCATCGGCGCGGCGCTGGTGCAGCAGTTCTGGATCGCCGTGCCGCTCTACCTGGTCTCGACGATCGCGTTCGGCATCTCCATGCCGGTCAAGCAGGGGTGGCTCAACGCGCGCATCCCGTCCGAGCAGCGCGCGACCATCATCTCGCTGGACGCGCTGTTCGGCGACGGCGGCTCGACCGTGGGGCAGGTCGGCCTCGGCTACCTGTCCCAGGCGGTCTCGATCCCGGTCGCCTGGCTGGTCGGCGGGGTCGTCCAGGGCGCGAGTGTCCCGCTGCTGGCGGTGGCGCGGCGGGCGGAGCGGGCGGAGCCCGCGGAACCCGCCGCGACGGCGGCCGCGGGAGAGCCGGGCCTCCAGGTGGAGTCTCCCGGCTGTTTCGGCCCGGAGGCGGCCGCGTGCGCGGCCGTGGACGAGACCGGCGGAGCCGCCGAGGACGTCGCCTGACGGCTCCTTCGCGGCGGCCGTCCCGCTTGGCCCGCGCGGGACGTGTGTCAGGTCGCGGGAGAGGGCGGCGCGTTCGCATCCGGCTCCGCCGCCGGCTTCTTGGTCTTCCCGCCCGGCAGGAAGCAGCTCATCACGAAGCCGAAGAGCCCGAGCACGCCGATGGCGAAGAGGGCGTTCTGCAGGCCCTTGTTGCGCGCGTCCTGGTTGAACTGCACGAACTTCTGTACCAACGGGGCCGGTTCGTGCTTGCTCTTGAGCCACGCGGTGATCTGGGCGTTGCTCACCGTCTGGGCGTCGTGACGCAGGAAGACGATGACGTGAGGCTTCTCGCTCGCCGGGATGCCGTTGAACTGCTGCACGGCGCCGCTGAACGTGGCGATGAGCGTGCTCATGAGCACGGCGCCCGCCACCGCGGTGCCGAACGCGCCGCCGAGGTTGCTCATCGCCCGGGAGAGGCCGGAGATCTCGCTCTGCTCCTTCGCCGGCACCGCGCCCTGGGTGATGTTCATCAAGGGCGCGTTGATCAGCCCGATGCCGATGCCGGAGACGATCATGCCGGGCAGGAACACCCACTGCTGCGCGGTCGCCTTGAGCTCCATCGCCACCAGCAGGATGCCGGCGACGAACACGAGCATGCCGATCTGCACGATGAGCTTGGGGGCCACGATCTGCGTGAGCTTGCTGACCCGCGTGGCCACGATGATGATCATGATCGTCATCGGCAGGATCAGCAGGCCGCTATGGAAGGCGGTGTAGCCGAGCGCCATCTGCATGAACACCGGGCCGACGAAGAGGAAGCCCGCTTGCATGAACATGAACGCGATGATGGCGAGCAGGCCGAACAGCACAGCGCGGTTCTTCAGCATGCCGATGTTGAGCAGCGCGTCTTTGCCGGCGCGCAGCAGGTGCCGCTCCCAGAGCGCGAAGAGCAGCAGGACGACGACGCCGACGATGACGAACGGGATGACCGGCGAGATGCCTCCCTGGGGGATCAGCGTCTTGCCCCAGCCGAGCATGGGCACGCGCGCGGCCGTCCAGCCGTACTTGCTCGCCTGCAGCACGCCGAGCACGACGAGCGCCAGGCCGAGCGCGGAGAGAAACGCGCCGAGGTAGTCGAGCCGCGCCTGCGGCCGTGGCTGCTTGGGCACCTTGATGCGCGTCGACAGCGCGAGCGTGGCGAGGACGACGCAGACCTCGAGCAGGAACGAGACGCGCCAGGTGAGGTACGTGGTGAGGAAGCCGCAGATAAGCGGCCCCAGGGCCGCGCCCATCGCGCCCATGGCGCCGACCGCGGCGAACGCCGAGACGCGCGGCTTGCCGGCGGGGTAGATGGTGCCGACGATGGCGAAGATCGCCGGGATCATCAGCGCCGAACCCAGTCCCTCGAGCAGTGACCAGCCGAAGATCATCATCGGCAGGCCCAGGCTGAAGGCGGTGATGAGGGCCCCGACGCCGTACATCGAGATGCCGAGGGTGAACGTCGTACGCCGGCCCCACACGTCGCCGAGCTTGCCGCCGATGAGCATGAACGACGCCATGACGAGGGAGTAGAGGACGAGCGCCGACTGCACGCCTGAGACGGTGGTGCCGAGGCTCTTGACGACCGAGGTGACGGCGACGTTCATCGCCGTGGTGTCGTAGGCGTTGATGAACTGCGCCATGCAGAGCGCGACGAGGATGAGTTTGAGCGGAAGCGCCGCCGCGCCTGCGACCGGGTCCTTCGCGGCCGCGGCCGAGCCTGCTGTCGTCGCCATCGATCCCCCCGTCTCCATGCCCCGTACCGGCCCCTCGTACCCTGTGTACAGGAATCGACAGCAGTGACCCCGTTCTTGACCCCGGGAAGTACTGAGAAGCTCGTTGGGGCGGACCAGAAGCGGGCCTGCGGCTGTTCAGAGGCGTTCTGAGTGTGAGCGCGCTCCAATCGTGGAAGGCTCGCACTGACACTCGAGCAGGGAGCCGGCAATGAGCACCTACGACATCGCGATCATCGGCGGAGGGCCGGCCGGGCTGGCCACGGCCATGTACGCCGGCCTGCGCGGCCTCGGCGCCGTCGTCTACGAGGCCGAGGCCTTCGGCGGCCAGCTCATCAACCTGTATCCGACGAAGCCCGTCAGCAACTTCCCGGCGCAGCCTTCGCTGCCGTCGCGAGAGCTCGCCATGCGTCTCGCGGAGCAGGC